>Ga0182745_1000270_pt1 | contig 62945 bp, 56 predicted proteins | sample eDN3rd30CKraftBY_FD_128523 | JGI IMG/M metagenome (GOLD analysis project Ga0182745, IMG submission 128523) | Enriched backyard soil microbial communities from Emeryville, California, USA - eDNA 3rd pass 30_C Kraft BY (version 2) (version 2) | ecosystem: Environmental > Terrestrial > Soil >... | reverse complement strand
CGCGGTCTGGCGCGCGGTCGCGCTGGTCAAGGACGCCCGACAATCTTGGGGAATCAAGCGCGGCGTGCTGCTGCCGGTCTCCGCCCCCTTCCACTGCCCGCTGATGCAGCCCGCCGCCGACGCGATGGCCGAGGCGCTCGGCGCCAACCCGCCCGCCGCGCCGCTGGTGCCGGTGGTCGCGAACGTGACGGCGAGCCCGGTCAGCGACCCCGACGCGATCCGCGACCTCCTCGTCAGCCAGGTCACCGGCCGCGTCCGCTGGCGCGAGAGCGTCGGCACGATGGAGGATATCGGCGTCGACCGCTTCGTCGAACTCGGCGGCAAGGTCCTCTCGCCAATGGTCAAGCGCAGCGCCTCGGGAGAGGTCGAGACGGTGAGCGTGATGTCGATGGACGACATCGAAGCGCTGCTCAAAGCTCTCTGAGGACCCTGTCGATGCCTTCTCTTCGCCCCTTGGCTGGAATGTTTGCCGCGCTGGCAACCTATATGAGCTTGCCCGCGCAGGCCGCCGAGAATCTCGACTGCATGGACTCCGATTATAGTTCCGCCGACCAGGCGGTTCTGGACGATTTCATCGCAGGTTTCAGCATGGACAGTTGGGCGCAAGAGGGCGTCCCAGACGATTTGCGTGTGGTGCTCTCGAACAAGGCGAAGGCGTGCGAAGCGGCAAACGCTTGGTCGCCCGCTGCCACTCAGCACGCACTCCTGTTCAAGATTGCGAGTGTGGGCCTAAGCGGCGTTGAAGCGACGAGTTCCCTGACGCCGGCGCAATTCGGGCAGATAAAAAAAGCGATGACGCCTGCCGACCAGGTCAGAATCAGGGCGATCTTTCAGGAAATGTGGGAAGCGCAGAGGGCGGGCCGGCCTACGCAGGCCACAGCACAAAGTGCCGATATGTTCATCGGAAGACTCATCGTTCGCTCTGGCATCCCCGGGTCTTCGGAAAATGCCAAAGTTGCGGGCGGGTGGATTGCTGCAAATGTGTTGCGCGATCAATATGCGGAAAATTTTGCCGCTGACTGACATTGAAAGGATGATGATGTTCGATCTCACCGGCATGACCGCCCTCGTTACCGGCGCCTCGGGCGGAATCGGCTCGGCCATTGCGCAGGCGCTCGCGGCGCAGGGCGCGCGGCTTGCGGTATCGGGCTCCAACGCCGAGAAGCTGAATGCGTTTCGCGACAGCCTTGGCGGCGACCATGTTGCGCTGCCGTGCAACCTCGGGGATGCGGCGGCGGTCGATGCGCTCGTGTCGTCGGCGGTCGAGGCGCTGGGGCAGCTCGATATTCTCGTCAACAACGCCGGGGTGACGCGCGACAATCTGATCCTGCGGATGAAGGACGAGGAGTGGTCCGACGTCATCCGCATCAACCTCGAAGCGAATTTCCGCCTCGCGCGCGCCGCCGCCAAGCCGATGATGAAGGCGCGTTTCGGGCGCATCGTCTCGATCACCAGCGTCGTCGGCGCGACGGGCAACCCGGGGCAGGCCAATTATGCCGCGTCGAAAGCGGGCGTCACCGGCATGACCAAGGCACTGGCGCAGGAGCTTGCGAGCCGGGGTGTCACCGTGAACTGCGTCGCGCCGGGCTTCATCGCCACCGCGATGACCGACGATCTGCCCGACGCGCAAAAGGAAGCGCTCAATCAGCGCATCCCCGCCGGCCGGATGGGCGAGGGCGGCGATATCGCCGCCGCGGTCGTCTATCTCGCGTCGAAGGAGGCCGGCTATGTCACCGGCCAGACCATCCATGTGAACGGCGGGATGGCCATGCTGTCCTGAACGCGAACGGGCCGGACCCGGTCGAACCGGATCCGGCCCTCGGGACGAGCGGAGAGAGGGGTCAGAAGCTCGCCCGGGCCGTCAGGCGGAAATCGCGTCCCGCCAGCGGCACATAATCCTTGGTGAAGCTGGCATGGCGGCGTGCCTCGACGTCGAAGATATTGTTCGCCGACAGGCTCAAGGTCAGGTGCCGCGCGTCGGGGAGCGGCCGCCAGCTGAGCGAGGCGTTGACGAGCGTGAAGCCGTCGGTCGGGGTTTCGAACTGCGCGACGCGGGTCTGGTCGTCGGTCCATTCGACCTCGACGCGCGCGTCGAGCCGTTCGCTCTGCGCCTCGAGACCGCCCAGCACGCGCAGCGGGGGAATCCGCGGCACGTTGCGATCGAGCCCCGCGCCCTTGATCTTCGCGCGCGTCATGTCGGCGGTCACGTCGCCGACGATGTTGAAGCCGCCGATCTGCGCCAGCCGCGCACTCGCCTCGGCTTCGAAGCCGTAGACGCGCGCGTCGCGCTGGAAATATTGGAAGACGGGGAGTTCGTCCTCCTCGGCGCCGGTCGCCGCCGAATAGATGAAATTGTCGAACCAGTTCGAATAGCCGGTGAGGCTGAGGTTGAACGCGTCGGACTTGAGCTTGAACGACGCTTCGGCGCCCCAGTTCGATTCGCGCTTGAGGTTCGGATCGCCGACCTCGAAGCTCTGCGTCGCGATGTGCGGGCCGTTGGAGAGTAACTCCTCAGCCGACGGCGCGCGAACCGCGCGCGAGGCCGAAATGCCGAATTTCGCGCCCTCGAAAATGTCATAGGTCACGCCGAGAGCGCCCGAGAAGCTGTCGAAATCGCGATCGAAGCCGACCGTCTGCGCGCGAACGCTGGTCTTTTCGTAGCGCGCCGCGGCTTCGAGCCCGAGCGGACCCGCCGTATATTCCTGCAGCGTGAAAAGCGCGAACTGGTCGGTCAGGTTGCGCGGCACGAACGCCTCTTCGCCGACCGCGTTGAAGTCGCGATGGCTGTACTGCACGCCGCTCGCACCGCGCCAGCCGCCACGGTCGTTCTGGGCCAGCTCGATCCGGCTTTCGACGCCCTGGTTGGTGAAGATGGTACCGACCTCTTCGCCCTCGAACTCGGTGTGCTTGTAATCGGCAAAGCCGGCACGGATGCGCAGCTTGTCGAAGAATCCGTCGCCCAGTTCGACCTCGCCGCGCAGGTCGGCGCGCCATTGCTTCATGCCGATGGTGACGGGCCCCTCGCCATGGTCATGGCCGCCCTCTTCGTCCTCGCCGCCATGATCATGTGCGGTGTCGGGGCGATCGGGCACGCCGTAATCGGTGTCGAAATAGCCGATCGAAATACCGAGCTGACCGCCGTCGTTGATCAGCGACAGCCCGCCCCCGGCGGTCCAGGTCTCGCTCTGCGTGTTGTCGATCTTGCCGCGCTTGTTCGCCTGGGCGGTGAGTTCGGCCGCTTCGTCGGCATGGCCATCCTCGATCGCGTGCTCGGCAAGGTGGAGCAGGTCGCCGCGAATGTCGGGAGCGTAGACGAAGCCGCCGCTGCGCGTATCGCCGGTCTTGCGCCAGCTGCCGTCGACATGCGCGACGATCTGCGGGCTCAGCGCGACATCGATCGAGCTGCCGATATTGCGGTCGTTCGCCGCGGTCGCATAACCGCCGATCGCGTCGACATGGACGTGGTCGGCAGGGGCCTTGCGCGGGATGCGGCGGTCGAACAGGTTGACCGCGCCGCCGATCGCCTGGCTGCCGAACAGCAGCACGGCGGGGCCGCGCAGGATTTCGACGCGCTCGACGGTCAATGGGTCGATCGTCACCGCATGGTCGGCCGAGGTGTTGGAGGCATCGATCGATCCGATGCCGTCGGTCAGGATTTTCACGCGCTCGCCCGAAAAGCCGCGAAGGACGGGACGCGATGCGCCGGGGGAAAAGCTGGTCGCCGACACGCCCGGTTGCCGGGTGAGCGTGTCGCCGATCTGGCCGCGGATGTCGCGCGCCAGTTCGTCTCCTTCCACCACCGACACATTGCCGAGGATGTCGAGGCTGCGGACATAGGGCGCCGTGACGACGATCGCGTCGCCGGTGTGGACGTCGTCGTCGCTCGCACCGTTCTGCGCGAAGGCGGGGGCGGACAGCATCAGGGCGAGGGTCAGCGAGGCGGAGGGGAGAAGGCGCATGCGGGGGAAGTTCCTGTTGCTTGGGGTCGGGCTGTGCGGGGCGCAGTAATGATATACTGTTACAAAAGCAAGCCTCGCGCCGGGGCGGGGGCGGGCGTTGGTCGGTGCTGGTGCCCCGTTGGTCGACAAAGACAGGGCGATTATATCGATTGGGAACGCAAGCGAGGACGTCGGCTTTGGGGTGGGGAGCGGCCACCCATTCACTTTCGTCATCCCGGATCAAGTCCGGGATGACGATTAAAATAACGTCGCCCATCGGTGGAAAGCTGGCGCAAGCGGTTTGTGCGGGAATGGACGATCGACAAAGACAGGGCTTGGCCGCGGCAAGCGAAGCTGTCTTGCGGTGCCCGGTGCGCAGCCTTAGATCAGGGGCATGATCATTGCGGAAAACAGCCTGGAGCTGATCGGCAACACGCCGCTGGTGCTGCTCAGGGGGCCGAGCGAAGCGACCGGCTGCGAAATCTGGGGCAAGTGCGAATATGCCAACCCCGGCGGATCGGTGAAGGATCGCGCCGCGCTCTACATCGTCCGCGATGCCGAGGGGAACGGCAGCCTGCGTCCCGGCGGCACGATCGTCGAGGGGACAGCGGGCAACACCGGCATCGGCCTCGCGCTCGTCGGCAACGCGCTCGGCTACAAGACGATCATCGTCATGCCCGACAACCAGAGCGCCGAGAAGATGGCGACGATCCGCGCCCTCGGGGCCGAGCTGGTGCTCGTGCCGCCCGCGCCCTTCGCCAACCCCGGCCATTTCGTCCACACCTCGCGCCGCATCGCCGAGGAAACCGACAATGCGATCTGGGCCAACCAGTTCGACAATATCGCCAACCGCAAATCGCACATCTTCGGCACCGCCGAGGAAATCTGGGAGCAGATGGACGGGCGGATCGACGGCTTCACCTGCGCCGCGGGGACCGGCGGCACCATCGCGGGAACCGGGCTGGGGCTGAAAGCGAAGGACGAAAAGATCACCATCGCGCTGACCGACCCGCACGGCGCCGGCCTCTATAATTATTATCAGTGCGGCGAACTGAAGCCCGAAGGGTCGAGCGTGGCCGAGGGAATCGGTCAGAACCGCATCACCGCCAACCTCGAAGGCGCGCCGATCGACACCCAGTTCCGCATCTCCGACGCGGAGGGGCTGGCGGTCGTGCGCCAGTTGCTCGACGAGGAGGGGCTGTGCCTCGGCCTGTCGTCAGGGATCAACGTCGCGGGCGCGATGGCGCTCGCGCGCCAGCTCGGTCCGGGCAAGCGCATTGCAACCATCTTGTGCGACAGCGGGTTTCGCTATCTCTCGACGCTCTACAATCCCGAATGGCTGGCGAGCAAAGGGCTGGCGGAGGACATCGCGTGAAACGGACGACCGATGGCTTGATCGAAACGGCGGCGGCGGGCACGGTGGTTGCCGCGGCCCCTCCCGTCCACGATACGATGCGGCGGCTTCAGATCGGTGTCGCCGGATTGCTGACCGTGCTGCTGCTCGTCGGCCTCGCCGGACTGATCGGCGAGCGGGCGCGCGAAAAGGCGGCGGCCGAGGCGCCGGCGGAAACCCAGGTCAAGATGCCGGGCGATCCCTCCAAGACGCCGAGCGCCCCGCTCGAGGAACTGGGCGTCCAGCCGGTGTCGAAGGACGAGAATGAGGCGGTGGCGGTGAAGGTGCCGCAGGCGGCGCCGACCGTGCCCGACCTCCAGCCCGACCCCGAATTGCAGCGCGCACGCCAAGCCAACCAATCCAAAAGGTGATCGCGCCCCTGCGTCCGCTCGGCATCGCGGCGCTTCTTCTCCTGCTGACATGGTTCGCCGGCGGCCAGCGCCCGCTCGGCCGCATCGATCCGGCGCTGGCGCTGCCGCTGCTTCCCTTGCCCATGCTCCTGCTTGCCCGGTGGCAGCGGCGCGAGCCGCTTGCCGCGCGGCGGCGCGCGATCGTCGTGGCGCTGCTTGCGGCCGCGGGGGGGCAGGGGCTGCTCGCCTGGGCATTGGCCGGCCGGGCGGGGTGGGGGCAGATCGCCCTTGTGCTGGTCGCCGGCGCCGCGGCCGCCTGGCTGTCCGACGCGCTCGTCCAGCGGCGGGCGTGGGCACGCGCGCTGCGCGTCTCCGTCGCAGTGCTGGCGCTCGCCCTCTGGTTCGTCGCGGGGCACGCGCTGCTCGCCCGCCTCTATCGCGCCCCCGCGCCGCTCGCGAATACGCCCGTCGTGACAATGCTCACCGGCCTCCCGCTCCGCTGGTCAGGGGACGACATGACCGCGATGATCGCCGCGGGCGCGCGGGAGGACCCGGCGCTCGCGCGGATCGAGGCGGCAGGGCCGGTCGCGCTCGTCGACAGCCTTGCCGACCATGTCCCGCCACCCGGCGGCACGCTGCTCCTCGCGCATCCGCGCGCGCTCGCGCCGCGCGACCTCGTCGCGGTCGACGCCTTCGTGCGCGGCGGCGGCCGGGCGGTGATCCTTGCCGACGCACTGTCGGGCTGGCCGGTCGAGCGGCCGCTCGGCGATCCGCGCAATCCGCCGGTGACCAGCCTGCTCACGCCCTTGCTCGACCATTGGGGCGTGACGCTCGGCGCCGCGCCGGTCGGCGAGGCGGCGGCGCAGGCTTATGACGTCGGCGGCGCGCGGCTCCGGCTGTTCAGCGCCGGACGCTTCGAGCGGCTTCCCCCGAGCTGCGCCGCCTTCGCCGGTGGCCGCGTCGCGCGTTGCAGGATCGGCGCGGGCGAGGCATGGCTGGTCGGCGACGCCGACCTGCTCGTCGCGCCGCTGTGGCGGCCGGCGGTGCCGGGCGCCGCCCATCTGCGCCGCGCCGATACGATGGAGTGGCTCGATGCGCGGCTGCGCGGCCCCCGCGCGGGGAAGGCGCCGCTGCATCCGCTCTGGATCGGCGCCCGCTAGGCATGGTGACTCTGGGTTGACCTCCTTGCGTCATGGCGAAGAGCCGCGATGACGATCCCGTTGATGCTCCCGCACCGGCGCCTGCCTCGCCCCATTCCACCCCGATTCCAACCTCTCGCACGATGCCGCGCGCGTCATCGACCCGCTATGCTCCCCATTTCGATGCCTTTTTGCGGTGAATAGGGGCTAGATTCCCTAATCTACCCTAATTTTCCCCTTTTCACCCCGATCCATAGTTGGTAGGCAGGAATCGGAGAGGGGCAATCTCCGCCTGAGTCTTTCGCTTCGGAATCCTGCGATTCCGGCGTCAGGAAAGTATTGCCCGGTGGCGCGAGAACGGGGGCGACAGCGATGGCGATTGTGACGCCCGGCCGATACTCGGGCACCAACTTCGCCGCGATCGATGGCAAGGGACGCATCGCCGTCCCCTCGCAGTTCCGCAACAATGTGCCCCTCAATGCGGACGGTCAGCGCGTGCTCTGGGTCGGTTTCCATGAGAAGCTGCCCTGTCTGGTCGCCTATGGCGACGACCAGTACGACCGCCTCTCCGACGAGATCGAGCGCGACCGCGGCGCCGCGCTCGCGCGCAATCTCGACTTCGACGAAGACGCGGCGTTCAAGCAGCGCTTCAGCTATACCGAGGCCTATACGCTCGACGACAGCGGGCGCTTCCTGCCCAATTTCACCGCGCGCGACCGCGTCGGCGACGCCGGTGCGACCGCCTTCGTCGGTTCGGGCCGGCGCTTCGAGATCTGGTGGCTGCCGACGCTCGCCGACTGCGCCGAGGCCGACCCGGTGCTCCGGCGTCTCGCCGCCAACTGGGCCGAGACCAAGGGGAGGGGGCGCAAATGAGCGGGCTTCCCCGCGACCCCCGCCACGCCCCCGTGCTGCGCGACGAGGTGATCGCCGCGCTGGCCATCGTTCCCGGCGAGCGCCACGTCGACGCGACCTTCGGCGCCGGCGGCTACACCCGCGCGATGCTCGCGGCGGGCGCCGAGGTCGTCGCCTGCGACCGCGACCCCGACGCGATCGCGGAGGGTCAGGCGCTGGTCGAGGAAGCGGGCGGCAAGCTCACGCTGGTCCACGGCCGCTTCGGCGAGATCGACCGGCTGCTCGGCGAGCGCGGCATCGACGCGGTCGATGGCATCGTCTTCGATATCGGCGTGTCGTCGATGCAGCTCGACCGCGATGAACGGGGCTTTTCCTTCCAGAAGGACGGCCCGCTCGACATGCGCATGGCGCAGGAGGGCGAAAGCGCCGCCGACTGGCTCAACCGCGCCGACGAGGCGGAGATCGCCGACGTCCTCTACCATTATGGCGACGAGCGCCAGTCGCGCCGCGTCGCCCGCGCGATCGTCGCCGCGCGGCCGCTGTCGCGCACCGGCGAGCTCGCGGCGGTGATCCGCAAGGCGCTGCGCCACCCCCCCGGCGCGCCCAAGGATCCGGCGACGAAGAGCTTTCAGGCGATCCGCATCCACATCAACGGCGAGCTCGACGAGTTGAAGGCCGGCCTCGACGCGGCGGAACGGCTGCTGCGCCCCGGTGGCCGCCTCGCGGTGGTCAGCTTCCACAGCACCGAGGATCGCATCGTGAAGACTTTCCTGCGCGAACGCAGCGGTGGCGATGTCCGCGCGTCGCGCCACCGGCCCGCGCTCGCCCCTCCGGCGCGGGCCGCAACTTTCGACACCCCGGCGCGCAAGGTGCGCCCGGGCAAGGCCGAGGAGGCGCGTAACCCGCGCGCCCGCTCGGCGACGCTGCGCAGCGCGGTTCGCACCGCGGCGCCCGCCTGGTCGGGCGGCAAGACGGCAAAGGAGGCGATGTCATGTTGATGGCGGCTCGCAAGCTCCAGGGAATCGGCCTGGTGCTTCTCGTTCTGGTCTTCGCGATGATGCTCTATCCCGTGTCGCTCAAGGTGGCGGCGACGCGCAGCGAGCTCGCGCAGATCAACAAGCAGATCGCCGGCGCGCGCGATAATATCCGCTACCTCGAATCCGAACTCGCGGTGCGCGCCTCGATGCGCCAGCTCGAACAGTGGAACGCCGAGAGCTTCGGCTATTCGGCGCCCACCGCCGACCAGTATCTGTCGAGCGAACGCCAGCTCGCCTCGCTCGACCGCCTGCCGCGCGCGCGCGGCGCCAACGACGTCGCGCCGGTGTTGATGGCGATGGTCAGCCCGGTCGGCACGCCCGCCGCCGAAGCGGCGCCGCCGGTCGCCGTCGTGGCGGACAAGCCCGCTCCGAAGCCTGCGGCGTCGAAGCCCACCGTGTCCAAACCCGCGGCGTCCAAGCCGATCCAGCTCGCGCAGGCCGACACCCGCGCCGGCATCCGCTCCGACACGGCGCCGCGGATGGCGCCGAGCCGCCGCCACGAGCAACTGCGGATGATCGAGGATCAGCTCCTCTCCGATTCGACCCTCGCGGCGCTGAAACGCGGCGCGGCGGCGGAAGCCGGGGGAGGGCGCTAAGACGCGATGAACACGCTGGTCGTCCGTCCGGCAAGGGTGCGCACCGCGGGCGTGCGGCAGCAGATATTGCTGACCGCGCAGCAGCGGCTGATGATCCTGATGCTGCTGTTCATGGCGGCCTTTTTCCTCGTGTCGGCGCGGCTCCTCGCTTTCGCGCTGTTCGACACCGCGTCGGGGCATCGTTCGGCCTCGACCGCCTTCGTGCCCGCGCGCGCCGATATCGTCGATCGCAACGGCGTGCCGCTCGCGCGGACGATCGACGGCTATTCGATCCGCGTCGTGCCGTCGAAGCTGCTCAACGACCCGCAATATCTGGCGACCGAGCTCCACCGCATCTTTCCCGACATGCCGCGCGAGGAACTGCTCGCGAAGCTGACCGGGCCGCGCGCCACCTATATCCGCCGCCGCGCATTGCCCGATCAGGTCGCGGCGGTGAACGCGATCGGCGATATCGGCTTCGACTTCCCGCGCGAAAAGGAGCGCCTCTATCCGCAGCTGACCCTCGCCGCGCACGTGCTCGGCTTCATCAACGCCGACGGCGAGGGCGTCACCGGCGTCGAGGGGGCGTTCGAAAACCGGCTGACCGACAAGGCGACCCGCGCCGAGCCGCTGACGTTGTCGATCGACGCGCGCGTCCAGGGCGTGCTCGAAAGCGAGCTGGGGTCGGCGGTCACCAATCTCGAGGCGATCGGCGGCGCTGGCATCATCCTGGATGTCCATACGGGCGAAGTGCTCGCGATGACCTCGCTGCCCACCTACAACCCCAACAAGCTGGTCGGCGGCAACATGGCCGCGCGGCGCAACGCGGTGACCTATAATCTCTATGAACTGGGGTCGACCTTCAAGCCGCTGACGATCGGCGCCGCGATCGACAATGGCGTCGTCACCAGCATGGCGAAGCGCTACGACGCGACAAAGCCGCTGGCGATCGCGGGATTCCGCATCCGCGATTCGCACATGATGAACCGCTGGCTCAACGTCCCCGAAACGCTGATTCACAGCTCGAACATCGTTACCGCGCAGATCGGCGACCAGCTCGGCCGCGAGAAGATGGAGGAACTGTTCCGCAGCCTCGAATTCGACGGGCGTCCGCATATCGAACTCAAGGAGCGCGCCTTCCCGCTGTGGCCGAGGGACTGGGGCCGCGTCACCACGATGACGACGAGCTACGGCCACGGCATCGCGGTCACCCCGCTGCACCTCGCCAGCGCCTATGCCGCGCTCGTCAACGGCGGTATCTGGCGCCCCGCGACCCTGCTCAAGCTGGGCGACAAGGCGCCGCCGGAGGGCCGCCGCGTGTTCAAGGCGTCGACCAGCGCGCGGATGCGCCAGCTCCTGCGCCTGATCGTCTCCGACGGCACCGGCCGCAACGCCGACGCGCCGGGCTTCCGCGTCGGCGGCAAGACGGGCAGCGCCGAAAAGCCCGGCGCCGGGGGCTATCGCCGCCACTCGCTCGTCTCGACCTTTTCGGCCGCCTTTCCGATGGACAAACCGCGCTACGTGGTCCTGGTCATGATCGACGAGCCCAAGGGCAACGCCTTCAGCTCGGGTCAGCGCACCGCGGGCTATACCGCGGCGCCGGTGGTCAAGCAGGTGGTGATGCGCGCGGGACCGATGCTCGGCGTCTTCCCCGACGAAAGCCGCGACGTCGACGTGTCCGAACTGACGCCGCTGCTGTGGAAGAACGGGAAAGAGGACTGATGCGTCTCGCGGCGCTGCTCGACACCCCGGCCCCTCTCGACGCCGACCCCGTGGTCACCGGCCTCGCCATCGACCATCGCAAGGTCGCGCCCGGAACGATCTTCGGCGCCTTCGTCGGCGAAAAATTCAACGGCGAGGATTTCATTCCCGCCGCCATCGAAGCGGGGGCGATCGCCGTCGTCGCGCGGCCCGAGGCGAAGGTCGAGGGCGCGGTGCACATCGCCGACGCCAATCCACGCCGCGCCTTCGCGCATATCGCGGCACGTTTCTTCCACCGCTTTCCCGCGACCTGCGTCGCGGTCACCGGCACCAACGGCAAGACCTCGACGGTCGAGATGACGCGCCAGCTCTGGCGGATGGCGGGGTTCCATGCCGCCTCGGTCGGCACGCTCGGCATCACCACCTCGAACGACAGCGCCTCGACCGGGCTGACGACGCCCGACATCGTCACCTTCCTGTCGAACATGTCAGGCCTCGCCGCCGAGGGCGTGACCCATGCGGCGTTCGAAGCCTCCAGCCACGGCCTCGACCAGTATCGCACCGAGGGACTGCCGGTGAAGGCTGCGGCCTTCACCAATCTCAGCCACGACCATCTCGATTATCATGGCGACATGTACGCCTATCTGGCCGCCAAGATGCGCCTGTTCCGTGAAGTCGTCGACCCCGACGGCACCGCCGTGATATGGGCCGACGATGAGATGTGGTCGCCTGCGGCCGAATATGAGGCGGAACAGCGCGGCCTACAGATCATGACGGTGGGGCGCGAGGGCAGCGCGCTGCGCCTCGTCTCGCGCGAGCCGACGCAACTCGGCCAGTCGCTGCTGATTCAGGCGGGCCCGCTGGCGCAGAAGGTCACGCTGCCGCTGATCGGCGCCTACCAGGCGGCGAATGCGCTGGTCGCGGCGGGGCTCGTCATCGCGACGGGCGGCGATATCCAGCAGACGCTCGCCAATCTCGCGCGGCTCCAGCCGGTGCGCGGGCGGCTCGAACGCGCAGCGATCACCCGTGCCGGCGCGCCCGTCTATGTCGACTATGCCCACACCCCCGACGCGATCGAAGCGGCGCTCGACGCGCTGCGCCCGCACGCGAGCGGACGGCTGATCCTGGTGTTCGGCGCGGGCGGCGATCGCGACAAGGACAAGCGCCCCGAAATGGGCCGGGTCGCCGCTGCCAAGGCCGATGTGCTGATCATCACCGACGACAATCCGCGCGGCGAAGACCCCGCCGTCATCCGCGCAGCCATCGCCGAGGGCGCACCGGGCGCACGCGAGATCGGCGATCGCCGCGCCGCGATCGCCGCCGCGATCGCCGAGGCGCGCGCCGACGACATCGTCTGCATCGCCGGCAAGGGTCACGAACAGGGCCAGATCGTCGGTGCGGGCGCCGACATGTGCGTCATCCCCTTCGACGACGTCACGGTCGCGCGCGAGGCCGCGGCATGACCCCGCTGTGGACCGCGCGCGCCATCGCGGCAGCGACGGGCGGAATGGCAAGCGCCGACTTCACCGTGCAGGGCGTCGCTTTCGATTCGCGCGAGGTGACGAAGGGCGACCTGTTCGTCGCGATGAAGGGCGAGGCGACCGACGGGCACCAGTTCATCGACAAGGCGATCGCGGCGGGCGCAGCGGGCATCGTCTGCGAAACCGCGATCGACCATCCGCACGTCCGCGTCGCCGACAGCGCCGCGGCGCTGAACGCGCTCGGCGTCGCATCGCGCGCGCGCAGCCATGGCCGGATCATCGGCGTCACCGGATCGGCGGGGAAGACGGGGACGAAGGAGGCGCTGTTCGCCGCGCTCGACCGCTTCCGCCCCGGCAAGGCGCACCGGTCGGTCAAGAGCTACAACAACCATGTCGGCGTGCCATTGAGCCTCGCGCGCATGCCCTCGACCGCCGATTTCGGCATATTCGAAATGGGGATGAACCACGCCGGCGAGCTCGCCGCGCTGACCCGGATGGTGCGCCCGCACGTCGCCATCGTCACCACGATCGCGCCCGCGCACATGGAATATTTCGGCAGCGAAGAAGCGATCGCCGACGCGAAAGGCGAGATTTTCGAGGGGCTCGAACCCGGCGGCACCGCGATCATCCCCTTCGACAGCCCGCATTATGCACGCTTGCGCGCCAAGGCGGAGAAGCACGCGGCGCATGTCGTCAGCTTTGGTTTCGGCGAGGGCGCCGACGTGCGCGCGGTCGATTGGCTGCCCGATGGGCAGGGGGGCTCGCTCGTCACCGCACAGGTTCAGGATGCGCTGCTCTGCTTCACCATCGCGCAGGCGGGCGCGCATTGGGTGTCGAACGCGCTGGCGGTGCTTGCGGCGGTCAAGGCGGTCGGCGGCGACCTGCCGGCGGCGGGGCTCGCCTTCGCCGAAATGGCGGGGCTCGCGGGGCGCGGCGCACGGCACCGGATCGCGGTCGAGGGCGGGGCGATCCTGCTGATCGACGAAAGCTACAACGCCAACCCGGCCTCCATGGCGGCGACGATCGGCCAGCTCGGCAGCGAATCCGCGGGCCGCAAGGTCGCGATTCTCGGCGCCATGAAGGAGCTCGGGGCCGGCGGAGAAGCGTATCACGCCGGCCTCGCCGCTCCGCTCGTCGCAGCCGGGGTGCAATTCCCCCTGCTTGTCGGCGAAGAGATGGCGCCGCTCGCCAAAGCGCTTGAGGGGCGCATCGATTTCGAGCATGTGCCCGCCCACTCGGCCGCCACCGCGCGGCTGGGAGACGTGATCCGCGCCGGCGATGTCGTGCTGGTCAAGGGATCGAACAGCGTCGGCCTGTCGCATGTCGTGACCGCGCTGACCAACGGGGACTATTGATGCTATATTGGCTGGCGGAATGGCTTGGCTTTCCGGGGGCGCTCAACCTGATTCGCTATCTGAGCTTCCGTTCGGGAGCGGCGGTGGCGACCGCGCTGATCATCGGGCTGTGGATCGGCCCGCGCTTCATCCTGATGCTGCGGATGCGGCAAGGGAAGGGCCAGCCGATCCGCGACGACGGGCCGCAGAGCCATCTCGCGAAAAAGGGCACGCCGACGATGGGCGGGCTGATGATCCTGATCGCGCTGATGATCTCGGCGCTCCTGTGGATGGACCTTTCCAACCGCTTCGTCTGGGCGTGCATTTTCGTGACCGGGGGCTTCGCGGCGGTCGGCTTCATGGACGATCTCGACAAGGTGACCAAGGCCAGCCACCGCGGGATTCCGGGGCGGGTGCGGCTGCTGCTCGAATTCGTGATCGCCGGAATTGCGGTGCTGCTGATCGTCTCGCGCACCGGCACCGACCTTTATCTGCCGTTCCTGAGCGACGCCTATATTCCGCTCGGCCCGCTCTATTATGTCTTCGCGATGGTGCTGATCGTCGGCTTCGGCAATGCGGTGAACCTCACCGACGGGCTCGACGGGCTCGCGACCTTCCCGGTGATCATCGCCAGCCTCGCCTTCCTCGTCATCGTCTATCTCTCGGGCAACGCGAAGTTCGCGGGCTATCTCGGCATCCCGCACGTGCCCGGCGCGGGCGAGCTCGCGATCTTCGCCGCGGCGATCATCGGCGCCTGCCTCGCCTTCCTGTGGTTCAACGCCCCCCCCGCCGCCGTCTTCATGGGCGACACCGGCAGCCTTGCCTTGGGCGGCGCGCTCGCGACGATCGCGGTGACCGCGCAGCACGAGCTGGTGCTCGTCCTCGTCGGCGGGCTGTTCGTGGTCGAGGCGTTGTCGGTGATCATCCAGGTCTTCTGGTACAAGAGGACCGGCAAGCGCGTCTTCCGCATGGCGCCGATCCATCATCATTTCGAGCAACTCGGATGGCCCGAATCGACCGTCGTCATCCGCTTCTGGATCGTCTCGATCGTCCTCGCGCTCGCGGGGCTCGCGACCTTGAAGCTGCGGTGATCACCTCGCGCGCCTTTGCCGGTCGCCGCTATGCGGTGCTGGGACTGGCGCGCTCGGGGCTCGCGACCGTCGAGGCGCTGGTCGCCAGCGGCGCCGGCGTTACCGCGTGGGACACGCGCGAGGAGGCGCGCGACGAGGCGATGGCGCTCGGCGCCGACATCGGCGATCCGCTCGCGATCGACCTCATCGGTTTCGCGGGCGTCGTCGTCTCGCCCGGAGTGCCGCTCAACCGCCACCCGATCGCCGCCCATGCGCGCGCGGCGCATGTGCCGGTGATCGGCGATATCGAGCTGTTCGCCGAAGCGCGCGCCGAACTGCCGCCGCACCGCGTCGTCGGCATCACCGGCACCAACGGCAAGTCGACGGTGACCGCGCTCGTCACCCATATGCTCGAAAGCGCAGGGGTTCCCGCGCTGATGGGCGGCAACATCGGCCTGCCGATCCTCGCACGCGATCCTTTGCCCGAGGGCGGGGTCTATGTGCTCGAACTGTCGAGCTACCAGATCGACCTCGCGCACAGCCTCGCCTGCGACGTCGCGGTGCTCACCAACATCACCCCCGACCATCTCGACCGCTACGACGATTTTGCGGGCTATGCGGCGTCGAAGGCACGGCTGTTCAGCCTTCAGCACCGCGATCAGGTCGCGATCGTCGCGACCGACGACGACCGCTCGAAGATGATCGCGAGCCACGTCAATCACCGCCTCTTCCGCGTCTCGGCAAAGGATGTCGACCCCGCCGACCAGGCGCGCTGGCCCGCGCTGCAGGGCCCGCACAACGCCCAGAACGCGGTGTGCGCGATCGGCGTGTGCCGCGTGCTCGGGCTCGATGACGAGGCGATCGAACGCGGGCTCGCGACCTATCACGCGCTCCCGCACCGAATGGAATTGGTCGGCGAAGTCGCTGGCGTCCGCTGGTTCAACGACAGCAAGGCGACCAACGCGGCTTCCGCTGCACCGGCGCTGGCGGCATTTCCGCCGGCGCCGGACCAGCGTTTGCACTGGATCGCCGGCGGACAGGCGAAGGGTGACGGGCTGGAGGCGTGCCGCCCCTGGTTCGGCCACGTCAAGCGCGCCTATCTGATCGGCGAGGCGATGGAGGGTTTCGCCGCGGAGATCGGCGATGCGCTTCCCGTCGACCGCGCCGGCGACCTCGCGACCGCGGTCGCACATGCGGCGGCGGTTGCCGAACCGGGGGACATCGTCCTCCTCTCGCCCGCCTGTGCCTCGTTCGACCAGTATAAGGATTATGAAGCGCGCGGCGACCAGTTCCGCGCGATCGTCAGGGCGCTCGGGGCATGAGCGGGGGGATGGACAATATGGACCGGGCAAGCGAGCGGCCGATCATCGCGACCACGCGCAGCGTAAAGCGTCGCGGGCCGCGCCTCAGCCGCGCCGACCGCACCCCGCTCGGCCTCTGGTTCTGGGAAATCGACCGGGTGCTGCTGCTGCTCGTCTCGATGCTGATCGCGATCGGGCTCGTCGCCGTCGCCGCCGCCTCGCCGGTCGCGGCGCAAAAGCTGTCGACGACCACCGCCAGCCTCGACCCGCTCTATTATTTCTATCGCCAGCTCATGTGGGTGATCGTCGGCGTGCCGGTGATGCTCGCCATCTCGATGCTGCCCAAGGCGCAGGCGCGGCGCTTCGCCATCTACGGCACGCTGACCTTTCTCGCCCTGCTCTTTCTCGTGCCGCTGATCGGCGCGTCGGTGAACGGCGCGCAGCGCTGGATCGGCAGCGGCATGTTCCGGCTCCAGCCGTCGGAGTTCCTCAAACCCTTCTTCGCGGTCGCGCTCGCCTGGGTCCTATCGCTCCGCCTCCACGACCAGAGCCTGCCCGTCGTGCCGCTGTCCTTCGTGCTGACCGGCGTGATCGCGGTGCTGCTGATGGGCCAGCCCGACCTCGGCCAGACGATCATCTTCGCCGCGACCTGGTTCGTCCTCGTGCTCGTCGCCGGCCTGTCGATGCGGATCATGGCGGGGCTCGGCGTCGCGGGACTCGTCGGGCTGGTCCTCGCCTATTTCTTCTACCCGGTCGCGCAGCAGCGCATCAACATCTGGCTCTTTGCGGAGGGCGACAGCTTCCAGGTCGACAAGGCGCACGCGACGCTCACCGCCGGCGGGCTGATCGGCACCGGCCCCGGCGCGGGGCTCGCCAAGTTCCAGCTTCCCGAGGCGCATACCGACTATATCTTCTCGGTGATCGGCGAGGAGTTCGGGATCATCGCCTGCATCGCGATCGCCATCCTCTATCTCGCGATCATCGTCCGCGTGCTCGTCCGCCTGCTCGACGAGGAGGACAGCTTCCTGATCCTCGCGGTCTGCGGGCTCGTCGCGCAGTTCGGCGGCCAGGCGGTGATCAACATGGCGGTGAACACCCAGCTCTTTCCATCGAAGGGGATGACGCTGCCCTTCATCAGCTATGGCGGTTCGTCGATGCTCGCGCTGTCGATCGGCATGGGTTTGCTCTTGTCGCTGACCCGGCGGAACCCCTATGCGGCGCGCGTGTCGATGACCCGCAACTGGAACAAGAAATGACGGCCCCGAAATGACCGCGACCCGCCACTTCCTCCTCGCCGCCGGCGGCACCGGCGGCCATATGCTGCCCGCCTACGCGCTGGCGGGCGAATTGATCGCGCGCGGCCACCGCGTCGCGCTGGTCAGCGACGACCGCGGCCTCAAGATCCCCGGCGCGCCGGCGGAGCTCGAAACGCATGTCCTGCCCGCCGGGCGCGTCGCCGGCGGACCGGTCGGCTGGGTCAAGGCGGCGCTCGCGATCCGCAAGGGGCGCCGGCAGGCGATCGACCTGATCCGCACCTTCGATCCGGCCGTCGTCGTAGGCTTCGGCGGCTACCCCTCGCTCCCCAGCCTGCTCGCCGCGCGCGCGACGAAGACGCCGAGCGTGATCCACGAGCAGAATGCGGTGCTCGGCCGCACCAACCGGCTGATGGCTCGCCAGGTCGACGGAATCGCGGTCGCCTATCGCAACATCCACCGCTTTCCCGCCAAATGCGAAATGAAGCGCCACCTGACCGGCAATCCGGTGCGCGAGGAGATCGTCGCGATCCGCGACGAGGGCTTCCCGCCGCTGCCCGAGGACGGCATCTTCCGTCTGCTCGTGGTGGGGGGGAGCTTGGGCGCGACGGTGCTCAGCGAGGTGGTGCCCGCCGCGGTCGCGATGCTGCCGCGCGCGCTGCTCGACCGGCTGCAGATCGTCCAGCAGGCGCGCGACGCCGATATCGAAGCGGTGCGGGCCAAATATGCCGAGCTCGGCGTCGCCGCCGAATGCGCGCCCTATATCGCCGACTTCCCCGACCGGTTGCGCTGGGCGCACCTCGTCATCGCGCGCGCCGGCGCCTCGACGGTGGCCGAGCTCGCCTGCGCCGGGCGCCCCGCGATCTTCGTGCCCTATCCGCACGCGATGGACGACCACCAAAGCTATAATGTCGTCGATCTCGTCGAGGCGGGCGGCGCGCAATCCTTCGCGCAGGCCGAATTCACTCCCGCCCATGTCGCGAAGCAGCTCCAGCGCATGGCGCTCGAACCCGGCGCGATCGAGGCGGCGGCGGACAATGCCGCGAGCTGCGGTCTGCCCAACGCGACGCGCGATCTCGCCGACCTCGTCGAAAGCTTCGTGCCGCCGCCGCTGATGGACGTGATCCGCGTCGGCGCCAGCGCGCAGCGATCGGCCGCGAGCGGCATCGCCGCGGCGCGGCGGGAGGCCGAGTGATGCGCGGCGTCGCGACCGACATCGGCGTCATCCATTTCATCGGCATCGGCGGCATCGGCATGTCGGGCATCGCAGAGGTGATGCACAATCTGGGCTATCAGGTGCAGGGCAGCGACATCGCCGACAGCTACGTCGTCGAGGGCCTCAGGAAGCGCGGGATCAAGGTCGCGATCGGCCATACGGCGGAGAATGTCGAGGGCGTGGCGGTCGTCGTCACCTCGACCGCGGTCAAGCGCGGCAACCCGGAGGTCGAGGCCGCGCTCGCGCACCGCATCCCGATCGTCCGCCGCGCCGAGATGCTCGCCGAACTGATGCGGCTCAAATCGACCGTTGCGATCGCGGGGACGCACGGCAAGACGACGACGACCAGCCTCGTCGCCGCGCTGCTCGACGCGGGCGGGATCGACCCCACCGTGATCAACGGCGGCATCATCAACAATTACGGCTCGAACGCGCGCCTCGGCGCCAGCGACTGGATGGTGGTCGAGGCCGACGAGAGCGACGGCAGCTTCCTGCGTCTCGACGGCACGATCGCGGTCGTCACCAACATCGATCCCGAGCATCTCGATCACTATGGCAGCTTCGACGCGATCAAGGCCGCCTTCGTCGAGTTCATCGAGAATGTGCCCTTTTATGGCGCGGCGATGCTCTGCCTCGACCATCCCGAGGTGCAGGCGATCATCCCGCGCATCCGCGACCGCCGTATCGTCACCTATGGCTTCTCCGCCCAGGCCGACGTGCGCGGCACCAATGTGACGCCCGGCCCCGACGGCAACCGCTTCGACGTCGTCGTGCGCGACCGCGACGGCAATAGCCGGACGATCCAAGGCATCCACCTGCCGATGTCGGGCCGCCACAATGTCCAGAACGCGCTCGCCGCGATCGCGGTCGCGCTGCACATGGGGGTCAGCGACGACAGGATCGCGTCGGGCTTCAGCGGCTTCGCCGGGGTCAAGCGCCGCTTCACCAAGGTCGGCGAGATCGCTGCCGAAGGCGGCGTCGTCACCGTGATCGACGATTACGCCCATCATCCGGTCGAAATCCGTGCCGTCCTCTCCGCCGCGCGCGAAGGGGCAGGGGCGGGGCGCGTCGTCGCCGTCGTCCAGCCGCACCGCTTCACCCGCCTGCGCGATCACATGGACGACTTCCAGCAGGCGTTCAACGACGCCGACATGGTCCTCGCGCTCCCCGTCTACGCCGCGGGCGAGGCGCCGATCGAGGGCATATCGTCGGATGCGCTCGCCCAGGGTCTGCGCGACCGCGGCCACCGCCACGCCTCGACCGTCGCCGACGCCGCCGCGCTCGCCGCGACCGTCGCCGATGCGATCCGCTCGGGCGCCATCGGCGCGGGCGACAGGATCATCTGCCTCGGCGCGGGGGATATCACGAAGGTCGCGGCGGGACTGGCCGCGGCGGTGGAGGGGCACAAATGAACCTCTCCATCACTCGTCATGCTGAACTTGTTTCAGCATCCATGGCCAACCTTCTCGGTCAACGCGGCGCTTGCTTCGAGGTCGAGCCATGGACCCTGAAACAAGTTCAGGGTGACCGGAAAAAGGGCGGGGCGGTATGACCACCCAAACCCTCCCCACCGTCCGCGGCAAGCTCACCCCCCAAGCCCCGCTCGCCCCGCTCGTCTGGTTCAAGTCGGGCGGCCCCGCCGACTGGCTGTTCGAGCCGAAGGACGCCGACGACCTCGCCGATTTCCTGCGCGACCTCGACCCCGCCGTCCCCGTGATGGCGCTGGGGCTCGGCTCGAACCTGATCGTCCGCGACGGCGGCTTTCCCGGCGTTGTCGTCCGGCTCGGCAAGGCCTTCGCCACGGTCGAAGCCGTCGACGCCACGACGCTGCGCTGCGGTGGCGGCGCGTCGGGTATCCTCGTCTCCTCGACCGCGCGCGACGCCGGGGTCGCGGGGATGGAGTTCCTGCGCTCGATCCCCGGCACCGTCGGCGGCTTCGTACGCATGAACGGTGGCGCCTATGGTAGCGAGGTCAAGGACATATTGGTCGAGGCTGAGGTGGTGCTGCGTTCGGGCGAGCGCCGCACGCTCGCGCTCGCCGATCTCGGCTATACCTACCGCCACAGCGAATTGCCCGAAGGCGCGGTGGTGATCGGCGCGACCTTCCGCGGCCGTCCGGGCGAACCGCAGGCGATCCAGGCCGAAATGGACCGCATCTCGGCCAGTCGCGAAGCCTCGCAGCCGCTGCGCTCGAAGACCGGCGGCTCGACCTTCAAGAACCCTGAGGGACACAAGGCGTGGCAGCTTGTCGACGAGGCCGGGTGCCGCGGTTTCGCGGTCGGCGGCGCGCAGGTCAGCGAGAAGCATACCAATTTCCTGATCAACACCGGCGATGCGACGAGCGCCGATATCGAGGCGCTGGGCGAGGAAGTCCGCCGCCGCGTCAAGGCGAAGAGCGGCATCGAACTGCAATGGGAGATTCAACGCGTGGGAGTGGCGACGTGAATGCTGATCCTGCCCTTACCGAATATGAAGCCAGGCTGCTTCAGAACATCGAAAATCACGGCTGCCAGGTGACTTACGTTTTTGACCCAACGGGTGAGCATAAGGCGTTCTCCTATTCGGCCGGATTGCCGATTTCGATTGGTCAGCCTGACGTGATCGTCTTCGGGCTGTCGAAGGAGCTGATGCATTTCATGATAAACGAAGTGGCAGCCCAGTACCGTAAGGGCCTTGAACTTTTCGAAGGCCAAATCATTGAAGGGTTAATCGAAGGCTATCCCTGTGTTGCTCGCCGGGTGTTGAGCGAAAATATCGAGGATTACTTCAGTTCGGCGATGTGGGTGCATGGGCGCGCGTTGGGCAGGCCAATGGACGTGGCATTTCAGCTCGTATGGCCCGGTGTTGAACAGCGCCTGTTCCCGTGGGAGGAAGGCTGCGATGAGGCTGTTATTGCTGCGCAACCTCCCCTTTACACGCAGAGGATGAATTCATGACCCGCGGCCCCTGGCATGTCGCCGTTCTGATGGGCGGCTGGTCGGCCGAGCGCGAGGTGTCGCTGATGAGCGGCAAGGGCATCGCCGACGCGCTCGAATCGCGCGGGCACCGGGTCACGCGCATCGACATGGACCGCGACGTCGCGCTGCGGCTCGCCGAGGCGAAACCCGACATCGTGTTCAACGCGCTCCACGGCGTCCCCGGCGAGGACGGGACGGTGCAGGGGATGCTCGACCTGATGGGCCTCAAATACACTCACAGCGGGCTGGTGACGTCGGTGATCGCGATCGACAAGGAGTTGACGAAGCAGGCGCTTGTGCCGCATGGAATCCCGATGCCAACGGGGGTGATGGTCGACAGCGAAAGCCTGTTTTCAGCCGACCCCTTGCCGCGCCCCTATGTCCTCAAGCCCGTCAACGAAGGCTCGTCGGTCGGGGTCGCGATCGTCAAGGACGACAGCAATTACGGCAACCCCATTGCGCGCGAGGCGGTGGGCCCGTGGCAGGAGTTCGACCGCCTGCTCGCCGAACCCTTCATCAAGGGACGCGAGCTCACCGTCGCGGTGCTCGGCGACCGGGCGCTCGAGGTGACCGAGCTGCGCGTCAAATCGGGCTTCTACGACTATGACGCCAAATATACCGAAGGGCTCACCCAGCATGTCTGCCCGGCCGACGTGCCGGCGGAGATCGCAGAACGGATGAAGAGCCTCGCGGTCGAGGCGCACCACCTGCTCGGCTGCAAGGGCGCCTCGCGCTCCGACTTCCGCTGGGACGACGAGCATGGCCTCGCCGGCATCTTCCTGCTCGAGGTCAACACCCAGCCCGGCATGACCCCGCTCAGCCTCGTTCCCGAACAGGCTCGCGCCATCGGCATGGACTATGCCGAACTCGTCGAACGCATCGTGGAGGAAGCGTTATGAGCAGCACGCGGATCAAGCGCGCCAAGGCGCCGCCCCGCCGCCCGGCGCGCGGGTCGAAGAAGCGCCGGACGGTCAGGACGTCGCGGGTCGACGCGATCATCAACGCGCTGCCGATCAGCCCGCAGGCGCTCCAGCGCGTCGCCAACTGGACGATCGGCCTCAGCCTCGCCGGCGTCCTCGCCGTCGGCGCGCACGCGACGGGGGTAACGCAAAAGGTGCAGGAGGAATGGGCGCAGGCGGTCGGCCGCGCGGGCTTCCAGGTCAAGAAGGTCGAGGTGGTCGGTGCCGAACGGATCGACCGGCTCAAGGTCTACGATATCGCGCTCGCGCAGAAGGACCGCTCGATGGCCGCGGTCGACCTTCAGGATGTCCGCCACGACCTGATGAAATATGGCTGGATCAAGGACGCGCGCGTGTCGCGGCGGCTGCCCGACACGCTCGTCGTCGACATCGTCGAGCGCACCCCGGCGGCGATCTGGCAGAATGGCGGGCGCCTGTCGCTGATCGACGAAAAGGGCGTCGTGCTCGAACCGGTGTCGGTCGCGACCATGCCCGACCTGCCGCTCGTCATCGGACCGAAGGCGAACCAGCGCTCGCAGGATCTCGACCGCCTGCTCGCCGAGGCGAGTAGCCTCAAGGAATTGCTCGCGGGCGCGACCTGGGTCGGCAACCGCCGCTGGGATCTCCGCTTCCGCAGCGGGGAAACGCTGTCGCTGCCCGAGGGCGAGGCCGAGGCGAAGGCGGCGCTCGCCAAGTTCGCGCATATGGACGGCGCCAATCGGCTGCTCGGCCGCGGCATATTGCGTTTCGACATGCGCGATCCCGGGCGTTTCGTGCTACGCCTGCCGCACGAGGGCCAGGTGGCGCCCGCGAAGCTCGACGCCGCGCGCGAGGCCGCCGACGCCCTCGCCGCGAGCACCGCGAACGAAGGATAGGAACCGCATAGCATGGCGCCGCCGCGCATCGAGAAGATCATCACCGCGCTCGATGTCGGGTCGTGGAAGGTCTGCGCCCTGATCGCGGGCCAGACCGCCGACGGCCAGCTCCACGTTCTCGGCACTGGCCAGCGCGAGAGCCGCGGGGTCCAGCGCGGCTATGTCGCCGACATGGAGCAGACCGAGCATATCGTGCGCGAGGCGATCGAACAGGCCGAGCGGATCGCGGGGCTCAACATCGACGACGTCTGGGTCGCTTTCTCCGCCGGCGGCCTCGTCAGCGACGTCGCGCCGATCGAAAGCGAGCTCGGCGGGCACCGCATCGAGCAGGAGGATGTCGACGACCTTCTCGCCGCCGGCCGCGCGGGCATCGATCCCGAGGGGCGGATGATCCTTCACGCCCAGCCCGCGCTCTACACGCTCGACGGGCTCACCGGGGTCAAGAACCCGATCGGTCTCCACGCCGACCGTCTTGGCGTCGACATCCACATCATCATGGCCGATGGCGCGCCGGTGCGGAACCTAGAGGCGGCGGTGCGCCAGGCGCATCTCGACGTCAATGCGGTCGTCGCCTCGCCGATCGCGGCGGGGCTCGCCTGCCTCTCCGAAGAGGAACGCGACCTCGGCGTTGCGCTCGTCGAACTCGGCGCGGCGGTGACCACCGTGTCGCTCTACGCCGGCGGGATGCTCGTCGAAATGGTGTCGCTGCCCTTCGGCGCGACCGACATCACCGACGACATCGCCTCGGCCTTCGGAATCAGGCGAAGCCAGGCGCAGCGGCTGCAAAGCTTCTACGGTTCGGCCTCGGCGAGCCCGCGCGACAATAACGAGATCATCGAACTCGATCCCGGCGCGCCCGCGGGCAGCGAGTCTCCACGCATCACCCGCGCCCAGCTCGTCTCGGTCATCCGCCAGCGCCTCGACGCGATGATGGGGGAGATCGGCCGGACGCTGAAGGACCTCCATTTCGTCGGCCCGATCGGCCGCCAGGTCGTGCTCGTCGGCGGCGGCGCCGACCTCAAGGGCATCGCCGACTATACGCAGAGCGCGCTCGGCCGCGCCGCCCGCATCGGGCGACCGCGCGGCTTGCACGGCTTGCCCGATGCCCATTCGGGACCGGCTTTCGCGACGCTCGCGGGTCTGGTTCTCTATGCCGCGTCCGACCCGGTCGACCTGCGCGATCTGCCGACGATGGCGCAGGATATCTATCGCCCCAAGGGCGCTTCGATCCTGCAACGACTGGTCACGGCATTGAAAAGCAGCTTTTGACGGCAGCACGACGAAAAGGTTAATTTTTTGGGTGATTCCAGCGTCACAATAGTGCAATGCGGTGGCAGGAATCCGGGCGGCGGGACCACCGCCCGTTTGGGTCGCATGGTGAGGCAAGCGGCAGAGGTTCGCCGCTGCAGGGAGATAGTTTGATGAGCATCGATATTGGCCCGCCGCAGGTCGATGAATTGAAGCCGCGCATCGCGGTCATCGGCGTCGGCGGCGCGGGGGGCAATGCCATCGCCAACATGATCGCCGCCCGCGTCGAGGGCGTCGATTTCGTCGTCGCGAACACCGACGCGCAGGCGCTCAACGCATCGCCGGCCGAGCGCCGCATCCAACTCGGCACGCAGATCACCCAGGGCCTCGGCGCGGGTTCGCGGCCCGAGGTCGGGCGCGCCGCGGCCGAGGAAAGCATCGCGCAGGTCGAAGAGGCGCTCAACGGCGCGCACATGTGCTTCGTCGCGGCCGGCATGGGCGGCGGCACCGGCACCGGCGCGGCGCCGGTCATCGCCAAGGCGGCGCGCGACCGCGGCATCCTGACCGTGGGCGTCGTCACCAAGCCCTTCACCTTCGAAGGCCAGCGCCGCATGCGCTCCGCCGACGCCGGCATCGCCGAGCTGCAGGACCATGTCGACACGCTGATCGTCATCCCGAACCAGAATCTCTTCCTCGTCGCCAATCCGAACACGACCTTCAAGGAAGCGTTCAGCATGGCCGACGAGGTGCTCCAGCAGGGTGTGCGCGGCATCACCGACCTGATGGTCATGCCCGGCCTCATCAACCTCGACTTCGCCGACGTGCGCAGCGTGATGCGCGAAATGGGCAAGGCGATGATGGGCACCGGCGAGGCCGAGGGTGACGGCCGGGCGCTCGAAGCGGCGCAGAAGGCGATCGCCAATCCGCTGCTCGACGGCGTGTCGATGGCGGGCGCCAAGGGCGTGATCGTGTCGATCGTCGGCGGCGAGGACATGCGCCTGATGGAAGTCGACGAGGCCGCGAACCATATCCGCGAACTCGTCGATCCCGACGCCAACATCATCTGGGGCAGCGCCTTCAACGAGAATCTCGAAGGCAAGATCCGCGTCTCGGTCGTCGCCACCGGCATCGACGGCACGGGCGAATCCGCCGCCGCGACGCCCGCGACGCGCAGCTTCTCCTTCGCGCCCGCGCGAACCGCCGCGCCCGCACCCGCGCCCGCGGCTCCCGTCGTCGAAGAGACGATCGAGCCGGCGGTGTCCGAAACGCCCGTCGTTTCGGCGCCCGAAGCCGAGGAAGACAGCGACCCGGCGCCGGGCTTCTCGCTCGGTGCGCATGCCGAGCCCGAAGCGCCGCACGCCGATGGGACGGCCGAGGCCGAGGAAGAGCCGATGGAGCTGTCCGAGGTCGCGGCGACCTACGACGACACCGCCGACGAACTCATCCTGGGCGAGCCCGAAGCACCGGTCGCCGCCTATCAGCCGGCGCCCGCGGCCGCAGCCGCCGAACCGGGGCCGGCGCGCGCCGTCGGCGGCGGCACGCTGTTCGAGCGCATGTCGCGCCTGTCGCGCGGCTCGGCATCGCCCGACGGCGATGACGACAAGGACAAGGACGACGGGGTCGATATTCCGCGCTTCCTGGGCCGGCAGAACAACCAGTAACGGGGCTCTTGGGCGGCCGCACACGGCGGGGCGGCCCGGAAACGGGATGATGGGCCCATGTGGCGATCGCAAATGACGGCAAGGCCGCGACGCGCACGGCATGGCGCGTTCGCGCTGCTGTTGCTGTCGGCGGTCGCCGCCACCCCGGCGCAGGCGATGCAGGCGGCGCAGCCCGACGCCGCGACGCGCGCCGCGATGGACAGGCGCACCGCGGCGCGGACGATGCTGTCGTCGGCGCTCGGCCGCATCGCCGCCAATGCGAGCGATACCGGCGCGCTGCTCGACGCCGGACGCGCCTCGATCGACCTCGAGGATTATCGCGCCGCGCTCGGCTTCCTCGTCCGCGCCGAACAGGCGGCGCCGCGCGACGGCGCGGTGAAGGCCGCGCTCGGGTCTGTGATGGTCCATATGGAAAACCCGACCCGCGCGCTCGACTATTTCGGCGAGGCGCAGTTGCTCGGCGCCCCCGAGCGACTGTTCCTTGCCGACCGCGGGCTGGCACGCGACCTTTTGGGGCAACAGGATGCCGCGCAGCGCGATTATCAGATGGCGCTGTCGATCGCCCCGAATGAGGAGGTGACGCGGCGCTATGCGCTGTCGCTCGGGATCAGCGGCGACGCCGACCGCGCGATCCAGATGCTCGGCCCGCAGCTTCGCCAGTCCGATCGCGGGGCCTGGCGGCTGCGCGCGATGATCCTGGCGATGAACGATCGCGACAAGGAGGCGACCGAGATCGTCAACGCGACGATGCCCGCCGCGCTCGCGCAGAATATCCTGCCCTATCTGACCCGGATGGACCGTCTCAATCCGGCGCAGCAGGCCGCCGCCGCCCATTTCGGGCGCTTTCCGGCCGGCGAGCTGGGGCCGGCGCGCAAACCGGTGCAGGTCGCCTCGGCCACGCCGCGGACTCCGGACAGCGGCGCGCGCCGCGGATCGGCGAGCCGCCGCCCCGCGGCCGTTGCGCCCGCGCCGACCCCGGCGCCGACGCCAGCGCCCGTCGCGGTGCGGCGCACGCCCGCTCCGATGCCGGCATCCACGCCCGCCCCGGCGGCGGCGCTGCCTCAGCCCAAACCCGCGCCGTCATCGCCCCCCGCGGCTTCGCCGTCCCCCGCGCCGACCCCGGCTCCCACGCCACCGGTTCGCACGGCCACGGCGCAGCCCGCGCCGATCGGGGTGGCGATCCGGCGCGATTCGGGGCCCATCGGGCCCGGCTTCTCGATCGCCGACATGGGAAGCGGCGCGGCGCCCGCCGCGGCCGCGCCGGCCCCTGCGCCCGCGCCGGCCACAGCCGTATCCGAGCCAGCCCCGGCGCCCGCGGCGGCGGCGCCGCTCGCCTCGCTCGCCGATATCGTCAGCTCGATCGAAATCCCGCCCGAGGAGATGGCACCCTCCGACAATGCCGTTGGCGCCGCCACGCTCGCCAAGCTGCTCGAAGACAAGCGCAAGGCGGAAGCTGCCGAAGAGGCGAAGCGCGCGAAGGAAGAGGCGGCCGCCAAGGCGAGGGCCGAAGCCGACGCCAAGGCGAAGGCCGAGGCCGACAAGAAGAAGGCGAACCCCGCGCGTATCTGGGTCCAGATCGCGACCGGATCGAACCCCAAGGCGTTGGCGTTCGATTATAATCGCTTCGCCAAGCGCAATGCCGCGCTGTTCAAGGGCAAGTCGGGGTCGACCGCCGAATGGGGACAGACCCGCCGCCTGCTCGTCGGCCCGTTCAAGGACCGCACGGCGGCGCAGGACTGGCTCGCCGATTACAAGAAGGCGGAGGGCGACGGCTTCCTGTTCAACAGCGAGGCGGGCGAAGCCGTCGATCCCGTCAAGTGATGGCCATCTCGCCCTGCGCCAGCGACCCGGCGCATTCGCGGGGCCGCCGCCACGAGGAACCGGGCCGCGTCGTGCGCGGGCCGCGCGACGCGTTCCAGCGCGACCGCGACCGGATCATCCACTCGATCGCTTTCCGCCGCCTGCGCCACAAGACGCAGGTGTTCGTCGCGCCCGACGGCGATCATTACCGCGTCCGGCTGACCCACAGTATCGAGGTCGCGCAGATCGGCCGCGGCATCGCGCGCGCGCTCGGGCTCAACGAGGATCTGACCGAGGCGCTCTGCCTCGCGCACGACATCGGCCACCCGCCCTTCGGTCATGCGGGCGAGGATGCGCTGAAGGCCGCGATGCGGACGCATGGCGGCTTCGACCATAATGGCCACACGCTGCGCACGCTCGCGCGGCTCGAATGCCCCTATCCGCGCTTCGACGGCCTCAACCTGACGTGGGAGACGCTCGAGGGGCTCGCCAAGCATAATGGCCCCGTCCGCCATCCCGGCTGGGCGCTCGCCGACATCGACGCCGAATTTCCGCTCGACCTCGCGAGCCACGCCAGCCTCGAGGCGCAGGTCGCGGCGGTCGCCGACGACATCGCCTATGACAATCACGATATCGACGATGGGCTGCGCGCGGGTCTGCTCGACCTCGACCAGCTGATGGCGCAGCCCTTCGTCGCCGCCAATTTCGCGGGGGTCGAGCGGCGCTTTCCCGGCGCCGCGCGCGAGCGGATGCTGCGCGAACTGGTGCGCGACCAGATCGGGGTGATGGTCAACGACGTGATCGCGACGACTGCGGCGAATATCGCCGACGCCGGGGTCGCGAGCTCCGCCGAAGTCCGCGCCGCCGGGCGCACTCTCGGCGGTTTTTCGCCCGACCTCGCGCGACAGGAACGCGACCTCAAGCGCTTCATGTACGCCAATCTCTATCACCACCCGTCGCAGCTCGCGGCGGCCGGGGCGGCGCAGGAGGTGGTCGGCCGCCTCTTCGCCGCCTATGCCGACGATCCGCGCCGCATGGGCGACGACTGGGCTTCGCGTCTGCCCGACGGCGATGCGGCGATCGTCCGCCACATCGGCGACTATATCGCCGGCATGACGGACCGCTTCGCGATCGACCGCTATGCCGAGCTTTTCGGGCGCGATGCGGTGCCCGAGCCGCTCAGGCATGTGTGACGACCGGACCCAAAGCCCTCCCCGAACAGACTATATCGATTGCCAACAGGGCTGCGTTCAGCCGACTCCCTTTTTCTCGTCACCCTGAACTTGTTTCAGGGTCCATGGCCTGCCTTTGCATTGGGCGCGGCGTCGAAGGAGAGATCTGGCCATGGATGCTGAAACAAGTTCAGCATGACGAAGGTGGGAGTGGGGGGCTCGAAAACGACCCCATCTTCGCAATCGACCCTCGTGAAGAGGATGGGGTGATTCGAGCGCGGGAACTCTCGTCTTCGCTCGGGAACACGGATAGGATGGCGGGATGGGTGACAATATCCTCCTCGTCGGCGCCACCGGCCTCGTCGGCCGCCGCGTGATCGCAGAGGCGGGCGAACTGGCGCTGACCGTGCTTGCGCGTCGCGACGTCGACGACCTGCCCGAACGCCACGCGCTCCTCGTCGCGCCGCCCCAGCGCTGGCCTGATATCATCGCCGCCGAGCGGCCCGCGGTGCTGATATCCTGCCTCGGCACCACGATCCGCGCGGCGGGATCGCAGGCGGCGTTTCGCGCGGTCGACCGCGATCTGATCCTCTCCGCCGCGCGCGGGGCGCGGCTCGGCGGCGCGGCGCGGATGATCGTCGTCAGCTCGGTCGGCGCCTCGGCGAAGAGCGGCAATTTCTATCTCAGGACCAAGGGGGAGACCGAGGCGGGGCTGCGCGCGCTCGGCTTCGACCGGCTCGATGTCCTGCGTCCCGGCTTGCTCACCGGCGACCGGCCGGGCCCGGCGCGGCTGGGGGAGGGGATCGCGATGGCGGCGGCGCCCTTCACCGATGCGCTGCTCCACGGCTCGCTGCGCCGCTACCGGTCGATTCCCGCCGAAACGGTCGCGAGGGCGATCGTCGCGCTCGCATCCCGCCGCGAAAGCGGCACCCATGTTCACGAAAACGACGCGATCCGCGCGCTCGCCGATTGACTCTGCGAAGGGCCCCCGCCAAGGCTCGGGCGTCTGCCGGAGCTCGAAAGGGATTCGGCCGGCCGCGCGGGAGAGCGCGGGGAGCGGAGTGATCCGCGCCTCGCCACCGAAGGAGCAACCGCCCCGGAAACTCTCAGGTTCGCAGGACCGCGCGGGCTGGAACGGACACTCTGGAAAGCGTCATGGTCCGCCATGGCCACCGAAGGGGTAACTCCATGATCCATGGAGGAAAACTCTCAGGTTCCCGTGACAGAGGGGGCATGGCGACAAGGCGGCATCGGGCCGCGTCTTGCCGTGCCAACGACGGGAGTGCGATATGCGCGACGATGAAGACGATACGGGCGAAGCTGCGGTCGAAACCGCCACCCTGCCGCTCGACGCCTGGCACCGCGCGAAGGGCGCGCGGATGGTCGAATTCGCCGGCTATTGGATGCCGATCCAATATGAAGGCATCATGGCCGAGCATCAGTGGACCCGCGCGAATGCGGGCCTGTTCGACGTCAGCCACATGGGCCAGCTCATCCTCAGCGGCGAAGGCGTCGCCGAGGCGCTCGAAACGCTCGTCCCCGGCGACATTTCGGCGCTCAAGCCCGGCCGCATGCGCTATTCGCTGCTGCTCGCCGAGGATGGCGGCATCCTCGACGACCTGATGATCACCGGCGGCGACCACGAACTTTACATGGTCGTCAACGGCGCGGTGAAATGGGACGATATCGCCCATCTGCGCGAGCATCTGCCCGACGCGATCGGGCTCAACCATATGGACGAGCAGGCGCTGCTCGCGCTGCAGGGGCCGAAGGCGGCCGCGGCGCTCGAACGGCTGGTTCCCGGCGTCGGCGCGCTGGTGTTCATGCAGGCCGGCGGCTTCGACTGGAACGGCGTCCCGCTCGGCATCAGCCGGTCGGGCTATACCGGCGAGGACGGGTTCGAGATTTCGGTGCCCGCGGCGCATGTCGGCGCGCTCGCCGACGCGCTCTGCGCGATGGAGGAGGTGAAGCCGATCGGCCTCGGCGCGCGCGATTCGCTGCGGCTCGAGGCGGGGCTGCCGCTCTACGGGCACGACCTCGACCCCGCGACCGATCCCGTCGAGGGCGATCTGGGCTTCGCGATATCGAAGCGCCGCCGCGAGGAAGGTGGCTTTCCCGGCGCCGCGCGCATCCTCGGCCATCTCGCTGACGGAGCCCCGCGCAAGCGCGTCGGGCTGCTCGTCGATGGCAAGCTGCCGGTGCGCGAGGGCGCGAAGCTGTTCGACGGCGAAACCGAAATCGGGGTCGCGACCTCGGGCGGCTTCGCCCCCAGCGTCGGCGCGCCGATCGCCATGGGCTATGTGCCCACCGGCCTGTCCGCGCCCGGCACCGCGATCGCCGCCGAGGTGCGCGGCAAGCGGGTGCCCTGCACCGTCGCCGCCATGCCGTTCGTTCCGCACAAATATGTCCGCAAACAGGGAGCCTGACGATGCCGCGTTACTATACCGAAGAGCATGAATGGATCGATGTCGACGGCGACGTCGCGACGGTCGGGATCACCGACTTCGCGCAGGGCCAGCTCGGCGACATCGTCTTCGTCGAAGTGCCCGACACCGGCGCCCAGCTCAGCGCGGGCGGCGACGCCGCGGTCGTCGAATCGGTGAAGGCGGCGAGCGACGTCTACGCTCCCGTCGACGGCGTGGTGACCGAGGGCAATGGCCAGCTCGAGGAAGACCCCGCGCTCGTCAACAGCGATCCCGAGGGCGAAGGCTGGTTCTTCCGCATGACCCTGTCCGACAAGGGCCAGCTCGATGGGCTGATGAATGCCGCCGCCTACAAGGAATTCTGCGACAGCCTGTAATTCACGCCCCTCCCGCCCGCGGGAGGGGGGAGATAGGTCCATGACGTCTCTCGCCATCCTGTCGATCGGGCTCGCGCCATGACCGCCGCCGCGCCTGCGCTCGCCGGCTGCCGGCCGATGGTCGCGACCGCGATCTATGCCGGCGCGCAGGGCGGCTATGTGCGCGCGGTGCTCGCGCTGTCGATGGCGGCGGCGGCGCGCTCGCTGCCGCTCCGCTTCGAGTTCATCCTGCACGAGGCGCAGATCCACCGCGCGCGCGACATGCTGGCGAACATCTTCCTGCAGAGCGACTGCACCCATCTGCTGTTCGTCGACGACGATGTCGATTTCGGTGCCGACGATGTGTTCGCGATGATCGCGGCGATGGCGGTGCGCGAGGATTGCGCGATCCTCGGCGCGCCGGTGCCGCGCCGCGTCGTCAACTGGGCGCAGGTGGCGCGCGCCGCCGATCGCGGGCTGGCGCGGGACAATCCCGCCGATCTCGCGGGCTATGCCGGCGATTTCGCGTTGAGCTTCCTCAACCCCGGCCAGTCTTTCGCGCTCAATGAGCTGGTCGAGCTGACGCAGTTGGGCGGCGCCTTCATGCTGGTGCGGCGCGACGTGATCGAGACGCTGTGCGCGCGCCATCCCGAGCTCGCCTTCCGCGTCGATGCGCGCGACCGGCAGAATGCGCGGGTTGCCGAGGAGGTGCACGGGCTTTTCATGCCGATGATCGAGCCCGAGAGCCGCCGGCAACTGTCCGAGGACTACGCCTTCTGCCACCGCGCGCGCGCCGCGGGTTTCCGCATCTGGCTCGCGCCCTGGGTCCGCACCACGCACAGCGGACCCGCGACCTTCCGCGGATCGCTCGCCGATCTCGCCCCGCTTTTTTCCGACAACCCCGTTTCTTCGCCGGAGTAATTCATGCGCTACCTGCCCCTCACTCCCGACGATCGCGGCGCGATGCTCGCGGCCGTCGGCGCGTCGTCGATCGACGATCTGTTCAGCGACGTTCCCGAAGCGGCGCGGCTCGACGGCCCCATCGCCGGGCTGGCGATGCACGCCAGCGAACTCGCGGTCGAGCGCCATATGGCGGCGCTGGCGCGGCAGAACCGCGCCGCGGGCGACGGTCCCTTCTTTCTCGGCGCGGGCGCCTATCGCCACCATGTCCCCGCCAGCGTCGATCATCTGATCCAGCGCGGCGAGTTCCTGACCGCCTACACGCCCTATCAGCCCGAGATCGCGCAGGGCACGCTGCAGATGCTGTTCGAGTTCCAGACGCAGGTCGCGCGCCTGTTCGGCACCGACGTCGCCAATGCGTCGATGTACGACGGCTCGACCGCGTGCTGGGAAGCGATCGTGATGGCGCGGCGCGTGACGCGGCGCGGCAAGGCTTTGCTCTCGACAGGGCTGCATCCGCATTATCGCAGCGTCGCGCGGACGATGGCGAACTATACCGGCGACGTGCTGGTCGACGGCGACCCGAGCCTCGAAGCCGGCACCGACTGGGCCGCGCTCGCCGCGGCGGTCGACAAGGAGACGAGCTGCGTCGTCGTCCAATATCCCGACATCCTCGGCCGCATCGACGACATGCGCGCCCTCGCCGCCGCGTGCCAGGCGGCCGGCGCGCTGCTGATCGCGGTGGTCACCGAACCCGTCGCGCTCGGCCTCATCCAGTCGCCCGGCGAGATGGGCGCCGACATCGTGGTGGGCGAGGGGCAGTCGATCGGCGTCGGGCTCCAGTTCGGCGGGCCTTACGTGGGCCTCTTCGCCTGCAAGGCCAAATATGTCCGCCAGATGCCGGGGCGCCTGTGCGGCGAGACGGTCGACGCGAACGGCAAGCGCGGCTTCGTGCTGACGCTCTCGACCCGCGAGCAGCATATCCGCCGCGAGAAGGCGACGAGCAATATCTGCACCAACTCAGGACTTTGCGCGCTGGCCTTCAGCATCCACATGACCCTGCTCGGCGAAGCCGGCCTCCGCCAGCTCGCCGCGATCAACCATGGCCGGGCGAAAGCGGCGGCGACCGAACTCGCGAAGGTTCCGGGCGTGTCGGTGATGAACGGCGGCTTCTTCAACGAGTTCACGCTGATCCTGCCGAAGGCGGCGCGGCCCGTCATCCACCAGCTCGCCGAGAATGGCGTGCTCGGCGGCGTGTCGCTCGGCCGCCTCTACCCCGACACTGACGGCCTCGCGAACGGCCTCGTCGTCGCGGTGACCGAAACCGTGACCGAAGAGGATATCGCCGCCTTCGCCGCGGCGCTGAAGGAGGTGCTGGCATGACCGCGCTCAACCGCGCCGGATGGCGCCCCGAAATGAACGCCGGCGGTGACGACGATAATGTGACCTTCACCGGCAACCGCGCGCTGATGCTCGAAGAACCGCTCGTCTTCGAGATCGGTTCGACCGAAACCACCGGGGTCGACTTCGACGAGGAGGCGCCCGCTGCCGACCTCGGCGCGCTCGCGCGTTCGGCCCCGATCGGCCTGCCGGGGCTCAGCGAGGGCGAAACGGTGCGCCACTATACGCGCCTGTCGCGGCAGAATTACGCGATCGACCTCGGCCTCTTCCCGCTCGGAAGCTGCACGATGAAGCACAACCCGCGCCTCAATGAAAAGGTCGCGCGGATGCCGGGCTTCGCCGACGCGCATCCGCTGCAGCCGCAGGAGACGGTGCAGGGCGCCTATGCGGTGATCCACGAACTCGCCGCATGGCTGGTGACGCTGACCGGCATGCACAGCGTCGCGATGTCGCCCAAGGCCGGCGCGCATGGCGAGCTTTGCGGCATCCTCTGCATCAAGGCGGCGCTCGAGGCGCGCGGCGAGGATCGGCGCGTGCTGCTCGTCCCCGAAAGCGCGCACGGCACCAACCCCGCGACCGCGGCCTTCGCGGGCTTCAGCGTCGAGGATATTCCCGCGACCGAAGAGGGCCGCGTCGACCTCGCGGCGCTCAAGGCGCGGCTCGGCCCCGACGTCGCGGGGGTGATGATCACCAACCCCAACACCTGCGGCCTGTTCGAGCGCGACCTGAGGGCGATTTCGGACGCGGTCCACGCGGCGGGCGGCTATGTCTATTGCGACGGCGCGAACTTCAACGCGATCGTCGGGCGCGTGCGCCCCGGCGACCTCGGCGTCGACGCGATGCACATCAACCTCCACAAGACCTTCTCGACCCCGCACGGCGGCGGCGGGCCGGGCTCGGGCCCCGTCGTGCTGTCGGAGGCGCTCGCACCCTATGCGCCGCTGCCCTTCGTGACGAAGGACGGCGAACGTTTCCGCCTGATCGAAGAGGAAAGCGCGGGCGAGGAGCATCCCGACACCTTCGGCCGCATGACGGCTTTCCACGGCCAGATGGGCATGTTCACCCGCGCGCTGACCTATATCCTCAGCCACGGCGCCGACGGGCTGAAGCAGGTCGCCGAGGATGCGGTGCTCAACGCCAACTATGTGCTGCGCAATCTGGAGGATGTGCTCGACGCGCCCTTCGCGGCCTCGGGCCCGTGCATGCACGAGGCGCTGTTCAGCGACAAGGGGCTCGCCGAGGGCTTCTCGACGCTCGACATCGCCAAGGGGCTGATCGACGAGGGTTATCACCCGATGACGGTCTATTTCCCGCTCGTCGTCCACGGCGCGATGCTGGTCGAACCGACCGAGACCGAATCGAAGGCGGTGCTCGACCAGTTCATCGGCGCGCTGCGCAGCATCGCGTTGCGCGCGCGCAACGGCGACCCGGCGCTCAAGTCGGCGCCGCATTTCGCGCCGCGCGCGCGCCTCGACGAGACGCTGGCGGCGCGCAAGCCCATCCTGACGTGGAGCGACGCCACCTGATCGTCATTGCGAGCGTAGCGAAGCAATCCAGAGTCGCGTAAACCGCTCTGGATTGCTTCGCTACGCTCGCAATGACGGGAATGGACGATGATATGAATTGGGAAGGCCTCTATTTGCTGGCGAATGGCTGGGCTTTGATCGGCTGGCTCGCGCTCGCCTTCGCTCCGCGCAGCCCGCGCATCCTGTCGGCGATTCTCTACGCCGGCGTCGCGCTGCTCTGCCTCGTCTATGCGGTGACGATCATCGGCTTCCTGACCGGCGGCATCGATCCCGGCGGGGTGGCGGGGGGCGATTTCACCTCGCTCGCGGGCGTGATGAAGCTGTTCGACACCCCCGGCGGCGCGACGCTTGGCTGGACGCATTATCTGGCCTTCGACCTGTTCGTCGGGATGTGGATCGCGCGCGACGCCGACCAGAAGGGATTCGGGCGGATCGTCCAGCTTCCCTTCCTGTTCCTGACGCTGATGGCGGGGCCGGTCGGGCTGCTTGGCTGGCTGGTGGTGCGCGAGCGTCGGGCGCGGGCGCTCGCGAAGGCGCGATGAGCCCCGAGCCCTGGATGCCCGAGGACGGCGGGCGCGAGGCGAAGCGCCACGCCCCCGCGACGCTGCGCAACCGCGACGCGATCGCCGCGACGCTCGCCGAATGGCTGCCGCCGACGGGCCGGGTGCTCGAAGTGGCGAGCGGATCGGGCGAGCATATCGTCCATTTCGCCGCCGCCTTCCCGGCACTCGACTGGCAGCCGAGCGACCCCGATCCCGACGCTCTCGTCTCGATCGCGACATGGAGCACCGAGGCGGGGCTTGCGAATGTCGCGCCGCCGCTCCGGCTCGACGCCGCCACCTCCGGCTGGCCGGTCGCGCGCGCCGATGCGCTGCTCTGCATCAATATGGTGCATATCAGCCCGTGGAGCGCGACGCTGGGCCTTCTCACGGGAGCGGCGCGCATCCTGCCTTCGGGCGCGCCGCTGATCCTATACGGCCCCTATGTCGAACCCGGGGTGCCGACCGCGCCGAGCAATATCGCGTTCGACGCCAGCCTGCGCGCCCGCAACCCCGAATGGGGGCTGCGCGACCTCGATGCGGTGAAGGCCGCGGCGCGCGACGCGGGCCTCGCTTTTGCCGCGCGGCAGGCGATGCCCGCCAACAATCTGATGCTCCTCTTCCGCCGCAGCTGACGTTCCGCTTGCCGTTGGCGGTCGCGCGCGCTTAGCTTACGAAGCGTCGCGCTTGCCAAGTCGCCGAGTCTGTTGTTATCAGACCTGAGAATAGCGCAAAGACGCCGGGAGAGAGATGGACATGAGCGATACCGCCGACCTGCTGACCTTCGATGAATTCATCACCCATTGGGCGAAGGCGCGGCCCGACCGCGTCGCGATGCGCGAGGAAGACCGGGCGATGAGCTATGGCGAGCTCGAAGAGCGCACCGCGCGTGTCGCGAGCGCGCTTCTCGCGGCGGGGCTGCGGAAGGGCGACCGTATCGCGTGGATCGGGAAGAACAGCGACCTTTATTTCACCCTCTTCTTCGGCGCGGCGCGCGCGGGCGTCGTGATGGCGCCGATCGGCTGGCGTCTCGCGCCGACCGAATGGGCGTTCATCGTCAATGACACGCGCGCGAAGATCGTCTTCACCGGCCCCGGTTTCGACGCGGCGGCCGAACAACTCGCGGGCAAGCTCGACCATGATCCGAAGATCGTCGGCGCCGACGCCGCGCGCGCGATGATCGACGCCGCGCCGCGCGCCGCCTTCGCGCCGTCGGGGCCGGACGATGCGGTGCTCCAGCTCTATACCTCGGGCACCACGGGCAACCCCAAGGGGGCGGTGCTCACCAACACCAACCTCTTCGCGCTGCGCAAGAATTCGGCCGATCTCGACCTGCCCTATACAAGGTGGGAGGATGACGAGGCGGTGCTCGTCGCGATGCCCTGCGCGCATATCGGCGGCACCGGGCTCGGCATCATGGCGCTCGCGGCGGGGCTGCCCGGCGTGGTGCTCGCCGAATTCAATCCCGACGGCGTGTTCGACGCGGTCGAGCATCATGGCGTGACGCGCTTCTTCATCGTTCCCGCGGCGCTGCAGATGCTGCTGCTCCATCCGCGCTGCGCGAGCGTCGATTATAGCCGGCTCAAATATATCCTCTACGGCGCCGCGCCGATCCCGCTCGACCTTCTGCGCCAGTGCATCAAGATGTTCGGGGCGCAGTTCATCCAGGCCTATGGGATGACCGAGACGACGGGCACCATCTGCATGCTGCCGCCCGAGGATCACGACCCCGAAGGCAACAAGCGGATGCGCTCGGCGGGCAAGCCGCTGCCCGGCGTCGAGATCAAGGTGCTGGGGCCCGACGGCAACGAGGTGCCGACGGGCGAGGTGGGCGAGGTCGTCACCCGCTCGTCGAACAACATGCAGGGATATTGGAACCTGCCCGACGCGACCGCGAAGACGATGACGGAGGGCGGCTGGATCCACACCGGCGACGCGGGCTACATGGACGAGGACGGCTATCTCTACATCCACGACCGGATGAAGGACATGATCATCTCGGGCGGCGAGAATGTCTATCCGGCCGAGGTCGAGAGCGCGATCTACGGCCATCCGGCGGTGCAGGAGGTCGCGGTGATCGGCATTCCGGACGCCAAATGGGGCGAGACGGTGAAGGCGGTCGTCGTCGCCAAGCCGGGCATGACGATCGAGGAGGGCGATATCATCGCCTGGGCCCGCGAACGCATCGCCGCCTTCAAGGCTCCGCGCAGCGTCGACGTGATCGAGGCGCTGCCGCGCAACGCCTCGGGCAAGATCCTGCGCAAGGACCTCCGCGCGCCCTATTGGGATGGCTATGAGCGGATGGTGAACTAGGCAGCGCGATCCTCCGCTAGCGGCCATATCTTCTCCCCTCCCTTCCAGGGAGGGGCTGGGGGTGGGTAGCCGCCGAAGGCGGCGTTCTTTCGTAGGCTCGCTCCGCTCGCGCACCCACCCCTAACCCCTCCCTAAAAGGGAGGGGAATGGCTCAAATCCACTCCGAAACAATCCTGCATACTGACTCGCGATTTTTCGCTGTCCTACAAAGCATTGCCGCGATAGCGTCGATCCATGATCATCGTGCGCAGCCCCGCCCGTTCCCCCGCGCCCGGCAGACGATTTTCGTCCACGGGTATTATTATACCGGAGGGGAGTGACAAGTTTGACAACTTAGGACGGTCCGCATGCTGAGCGTCGAGTCCCACGAAGCCTCGCCCTGGCCCGACGGACTCGACTGGGAGGACCGCGCGTCGGAGGCGGTTGCCGCGGCGTTGGCGTTGACGCCCTATGCGGCGCTCGCCGACGCGGCGCCGCTGGTCGAGGTGGCGGTGCGGCTGACCGGCGATGACGAGGTGCAGGCGCTCAACCGGGACTTCCGCGGCAAGGACAAGCCGACCAACGTGCTCTCCTTCCCGCAGGTGCAGGCCGACCTGCTCGAAGGCCTGTCGAACAGCGACGATGGCGAAATCCTCCTCGGCGACATCGTTCTCGCGCGCGAGACCTGCGCGCGCGAGGCGGAGGAGAAGGGGGTGCCGCTTGCCGATCACGCGACCCATCTGATCGTCCACGGCACGCTCCATCTCGTCGGTTACGACCATATGGACGACGCGAGCGCGGCGGCGATGGAGGCGCTCGAGGTGAAAGCGCTTGCGTCGCTGGGCATCGGCAATCCATATGGCGACGAGCATTAAGGAAGGACGCACAGCGCATCATGCCCGACGAGCAGGGATCTTCGAGCCGATCGGAAGAGGACAGTAGGTCCGGCCTGCTGGCCGGCCTCAGGACATTGCTGTTCGGGGGCGACAAGGAACCGTCGCTGCGCGAGCAGATCGAAGAGGTCATCGACGAGGCCGAGGAAGATGGCGATGAGCGTCGCGGCGGCAGCATCGTCGGCGATCTTTCGCCGATCGAGCGCAAGATGCTGCGCAACCTCCTCCATTTCGGCGAGCAGACGGTCGACGACGTCGCGGTGCCGCGCGCCGACATCATCGCGATCGCGGAGAGCGCGAGCTTCGAGGATATCGTCGCGCTGTTCGCCGAGGCGGGGCACAGCCGTCTGCCGGTCTATCGCGAAACGCTCGACGAGGTCGTCGGGATGATCCACGTCAAGGACGTCTTCGCGGTGCTCGCCGAAGGACGCACGCCGCCGCCGCTGCTCGACCTGATCCGCCAGCCGCTTTACGTCCCGCAGTCGATGGGGGTGCTCGACCTGCTCGCCGACATGCGCGCGCAGCGCACCCATCTCGCGATCGTGATCGACGAATATTCGGGGACCGAGGGTCTCGTCACGATCGAGGATCTGGTCGAGGAGATCGTCGGCGAGATCGAGGACGAGCATGACGACGAGCCCGTCGTCCTCTTCGCGCCGGGCGAGAATGGCTGCTGGGAGGCCGACGCGCGCGCCGAGCTCGACGACATCGGCGAGGCGATCGACCCGCGGCTCGCCGAGATCGAGGAGGATGTCGACACCGTCGGCGGTCTCGCCGCGGTGCTCGCGGGCCATGTGCCCGAGGTCGGCGAGATCCTCGTCCACCCGAGCGGCTGGCGGATCGAGGTGACCGAGGCCGACGAACGCCGCGTCCACCACCTCCGCCTGCATCCGCCGGTCGAGGTCGATCTGGAGGCTTCGCCGGCGCGCGGCGAGGAGTTCTAGAAGCGCGGGCTCGACCCGCTCCGCCGATTGCCTTTGGCGGGCGATGCGATTAGCGCAGGCGCAATGGACGTTTCCGATCTCCGCATCGCGCTGTTCAGCGGCAACTACAACATGACCGTCGACGGCGCGAACAAGGCGCTCAACCGACTCGTCGGCTATCTGCTGGGGCAGGGGGCGGCGGTGCGCGTCTATTCGCCGACCGTCGAAAACCCCGATTTCGCGCCGACCGGCGACCTTGTCAGCGTGCCGTCGATGGCGATCCCCGGCCGCAGCGAATACCGCATCCCGCTGTCGCTGTCGGGCCGGGTGCGCGAGGATCTGGCGATGTTCGCCCCCAACATCCTCCACATCTCCAGCCCCGACCGCGTCTCGCGGCAGGCGGCGGCGTGGGCGCGGCGGCGGCGCATCCCGGTCGCCTGTTCGGTCCACACGCGCTTCGAAACCTATTTCCGCTACTACAACCTCTCCTTCCTCGAACCGCTCGTCGTCGCCTGGCTGCGCAAGCTCTATCGCAAGTGCGACGCGCTGATCGCCCCGTCGGAGAGCTTCGCGCAGGTGCTGCGCGAACAGCGGATGAACTACGACATCGGCATCTGGACGCGCGGGGTCGAGCGCGACGTCTTCAACCCCGGCCGGCGCGACGGAAGCTGGCGCCAGTCGTGGGGCATCGCCGACGACATCCCCGCGATCGTCTTTCTCGGCCGGCTGGTGATGGAAAAGGGGCTCGACGTCTTCGCCGACACGATCGACGTGCTGCGCCGCCGCGGCGTGCCGCACGAGGTGGTGGTGATCGGCGAGGGGCCCGCGGGCGACTGGTTCGAATCGCGGCTGCCGCGCGCCAAGTTCGTCGGTTTCCAGGGCGGCGAGAATCTGGCGCGCGCGCTGGCTTCGTGCGACATGCTGTTCAACCCGTCGGTGACCGAGACTTTCGGCAATGTGACCTTGGAGGCGATGGCGTGCGGGCTCCCCGTGGTCGCGGCGCGCGCGACGGGCAGCGCGAGCATCGTCAAGCACGGCCAGACAGGCTATCTGGTCGCGCCGGGTTCGATCGGCCTGTTCGCCGACGATCTCGAGCATTATTGCCGCGACCCGCAGTTGCGCGCCGCGCACGGCGCCGCGGCGCTCGCCGAAAGCGCCTCCTATCGGTGGGATGCGATCAACCAGGCCGTCGCCGACACCTATCTGCGCCTGATCCGCCAGAAACAGCGGCGGCCCTGACGCCATGGCCGCGGACCTGTTCGGCGACGACGCGCCGGCGCCTTCCGGCAGCGGTGCGGCAGCACCGGTGCCGCTCGCCGAGCGACTGCGCCCGAAGAGCCTCGACGAGGTGGTCGGTCAAGAGCATCTGACCGGCCCCGACGGCGCGATCGGTCGCATGGTCGCGGCGGGACAGCTGTCGTCGATCATCCTCTGGGGGCCGCCCGGAACCGGAAAAACAACGATCGCGCGCCTGCTTGCCGAGGCAGTGGGGATGCGCTTCGCGCCGCTGTCGGCGGTCTTCTCGGGCGTCGCCGACCTCAAGAAGGCCTTTGCCGATGCCGAGAAGATGGCGGCGGCGGGCAAGCGCACGCTGCTTTTCGTCGACGAGATTCACCGCTTCAATCGCGCCCAGCAGGACGGCTTCCTGCCCTTCGTCGAGCGCGGCACGGTGGTGCTCGTCGGCGCGACCACCGAAAACCCCAGCTTCGCGCTCAACGCCGCGCTCTTGAGCCGCGCGCAGGTGCTCGTGCTGCACCGGCTGGACGAGGCCGCGCTCGCAACGCTGGTCGAGCGCGCCGAGGCCGAGGTCGGGCGGCCGCTGCCGGTGACGGACGAGGCACGCACCGCGCTGATCGCCAGCGCCGACGGCGACGGCCGCTTCCTGCTCAACCAGGTCGAGACGCTGTTCGCGGCCGCGATCGACGCGCCGCTCGACCCCGCCGAGCTCGCGCAATTCCTGCACCGCCGGATGCCGGTCTACGACAAGGATCGCGACGGCCACTACAATCTCATCTCGGCGCTGCACAAGGCGATGCGCGGCTCGGACCCGCAGGCTTCGCTCTACTGGCTCGCGCGGATGCTCGTCGCGGGCGAGGAGCCACTCTATGTGCTTCGCCGCGTCACCCGTTTCGCGAGCGAGGATATCGGGCTCGCCGACCCGCAGGCGCTCGTCCAGTGCCTTGCCGCGAAGGACGCCTATCAGTTCCTCGGATCGCCCGAAGGCGAACTCGCGATCGTGCAGGCGTGCCTCTATTGCGCGACGGCGCCCAAGTCGAACGCCGCCTATGCGGCGCAGAAGGCGGCATGGGCGGCGGCGCGCGACACGGGCAGCCTGGCGCCGCCCGCGAACATCCTCAACGCGCCGACGAAGCTGATGAAAGATCTCGGCTACGGCGCGGGCTACAGCTACGACCATGATGCGCCCGAGGGCTTTTCGGGCGACAATTACTGGCCCGACGAAATGGATCCGGCGACCTTCTATCATCCCGTCGACCGCGGCTTCGAAAAGCGTATCGCCGAGCGGCTCGCCTGGTGGGATGCGCGGCGGCACGGGCGCGGGGATGGGGGCTAATGTCGCGTTTCGACAGCTGGGACGACGTCATCGCCTTCGCCTGCGCGCTGCCCGACGTCGAAATGGCCCCCTTCTATGGAACGCCCTGCCCGAAGGTGAATGGCAAGGCCTTCGTCTCGCCGGGGCGCGAGGCGGACAGCTTCCATGTCATGGCGCCGCACGAGGAGAAGGAGATGCTCCTCGAAACCGATCCCGGCACCTTCTGGCAGACGCCGCACTACGAAGGTTGGCCGGGCCTGCTCGTGCACTATGGCGCGCCCGATGCCGACCGGGTCGCCGACGTCGTCCGCCGCGCCTGGTGGGACCGCGCGAAAAAGGCGCAGCGCGCCGCTTTCGGCCCGCGCCCCTAGCCCGGATAGCGTTCGAAGCTCGGCATCTGGTCGAGCCTTTCCATCCAGCCGATACGCTCGGCGGTCTGGATCTGCACCTGCGCCGGGATCAGGTCGGGGTCGTCGAGCGTCGCGGTCTGGACATCGATCTGGCCGGGGAAGACTTGTTCGTTGGTATAGAAGAGCCCGGTCCCGCATTCGCCGCAGAAATGGCGGCGGCCATGTTCGGACGAAGCGTAGATCTTCGGCGTCCCGCTCACGTCGAGCGCATCCCGGGCGACCATGCCCCAGCCGACCAGTGGTGCGCCCGCGTGACGGCGGCAGTCCTGGCAATGGCAGAGCGCGTGATGTTCGACCGCGGTCGGCATCGAATAGCGGATGGCGCCGCAATGGCATCCGCCGGCGGCGCGGGTGGGCGTGTCGGTCATGGGTCTCTCCTCGGGAATCGAAGGGGGAACATAACATAAACACAACCTAAGCCAAACCCCCGATCGAAGGCCCAGGGTTAACGGGAAATTAGGCAGGTTCTGGCAAAGCCTGCCGCGGCAATGGCGAGGCGAGATGGCGATTTCGTATAATCCAGTGGCGCCCGGCGCCGGTGGCCTCCTGTGGGTGGCCCGGCCGGCCATGGCGCTCATGGCGGCCGCGGCGCTGCTCGTCGCGCTGTGTGGTGGCAGCGCCAATCTTTCGCTTTTCTATCTGGCGCGTCAGGATCTGTGGCTGCTGGCGGCTGCGATATTGTCGCTGCTGTTCTGCATCCGGGGCCCCGGTTCCGCGGGCCATCTGCCGGCGATGCCGCGGCATCGCGCGCTACTGCTCGGCGCGGGGCTCGCGTTGGCCGCCTATGCCGGCCATTATCTGATCCTGTCGGGATATGATCTCAGCCGCGACGAACAGATGGCGAACTTCGACGCCGCGATCTTCGCGCGCGGCGAGCTGGTCGCGCCGCTGGCGGGAATCTGGCGCGACCATGCCGATGCGCTCAACACGATGTTCATGTATCCGACCGTGCAAAGCGCGGCCTGGGTTTCGGCCTATCTTCCGCTCAACGCCGTCCTGCGCGCGCTGTTCGCGCTGGCGGGCGACGCAGCGCTGACCGGGCCGGCGATGACCGGGCTCGGCGCGCTGGCGCTGTGGGGATGCGCGCGCCGTATCTGGCCGGACCATCGCGAAGCTCCGATCGTCGCGCTTCTGCTCTATCTCGGGTCGGGGCAGGTGCTGTTCAACGGCATGACGGCCTATGCGATGCCGGCGCACCTCGCGCTCAATCTGTGCTGGCTCTGGTTCTTTCTGCGCCGAACGATATGGGCCGACGTCGCGGCGCTGTGCGTGGGCTTCGTCGCGGTCGGATTGCATCAGCCGATCATGCACCCGATGTTCGCCGCGCCGATCCTGTTCCTGCTGGTGCTGGAACGCGATTGGCGGCGCGCTGTCTTCTATCTTGTCGGATATGCCGCGATCGGGGCGTTCTGGGCGTGGTGGCCGGGCTTCATCTGGACGCTGGTGGAGGCCAGTCCGCTCGCTCCGCGCGCCGATGGCGTCGATTTCTGGACCCGGCTGCTGCTCGCCATCGAAAAGGGCGATGCCCTTCGCTTCGCGAATATGGGGGCCAATCTGCTCCGTTTCGCGGCGTGGCAGCATCTGCTTCTGCTGCCGCTGCTGCTGCTCGGGCTGCGGGCGGTTCGGCGCGACCGCTTGGCGGCGGCGCTCGCGGGCGGCATCGGACTGACGCTGGCGGTGATGGCGGTGATCCTGCCCTATCAGGGGCACGGGTTCGGCTATCGCTATCTGCACGGACTGATCGGGAACGCGATCCTGCTCGCGGTTTTCGGCTGGGTCGCCCTCGGCGAACGCCTCGCGCCGTGGCGGCCGCTGCTGATGCGCAGCACTATCGCCGGACTTCTCGTCCTGCTTCCGATCCAGGCGTGGATGGCGCACGGCTTCTACGCCCCTTTTGCCAAGACCTCGGCGCGGATCGACGCCAGCAACGCCGATTATGTGGTGGTTGGCGGGAGCGACGCCCCCTTTGCTGCCGATCTCGTGATCAATCCGCCCTTTCTCGAAAGACGCCCGATACGCCTGCTGCGCGAGGAGATAGACCCCGCGCTGATAAGCTCTCTCTGTACCTCTTCCGTGCGGGTCGAGGTGGTCGATGCGAAAGTGCTAGGGCCGATCGCCGCCTATTTCGATGTGCCGGCATCCGCCGGGACGACCGCCCCGCGCGTGCTCGCCGGTGAATGGCGGCGTGCTGGCTGTTCCGTCTCGGCCGTGCGGGAAGCGCCATGATCGCCGCGGGGCCGAAAACCATGCTTCAAAAGCCAGATTTATCGAGTTGTTAACCACAAGTTCCTAAACCCGGTTCGAACGGATTAGTGGGGAGCCTCCATGTATCAGCAGCGGGCCGAAGTGCTGGCATTCGAACAAGCACAAGCGCTGAAGCTGGGCGTCACTATCGTCATGCCCTGCCTCAATGAAACGATCAGTCTGCCGCATTGCATCGCAAACGCGCGGGATGCGTTGCGGATGATCGAGGACCATTTCGGCCTCTCGGGAGAGATTGTCATTGCCGACAATGGGTCGACCGATGGCAGCCAGGCGCTCGCCGAATCGCTGGGCGCGCGTGTCGTGCCCGTCGCGCGGCGCGGCTATGGCGCGGCGCTGATCGGGGGCTGCCGGGCGGCCTATGGCGACTATATTCTGATGGGCGACTGCGACGGCAGCTATGATTTCACCGAAGGCGTGGCGATGGTCGGCAAGCTGATAGACGGCCACGATCTCTGCATGGGCTCGCGCTTCGACGGCGGAATCGCGCCCGGCGCCATGCCGTGGAAGAACCGCTATATCGGCAATCCGGCGCTGACCGGCATCCTCAATCTTTTCTTCCGGTCGGGGATCAACGATGCGCATTGCGGGTTGCGCGCGATCAGTCGCGAGGCGTTCGACCAACTCGGCCTCGCGGGCGAAGGCATGGAATTCGCCAGCGAAATGGTCATCAAGGCCTCGCTGAGGCGGCTGAAAATAACGCAGCTTCCCGCGACCCTGTCGGTCGATCTGCGCGACCGCGCTCCGCATCTGCGCCCGTGGCGCGACGGCTGGCGACATCTCCGCTACCTGTTGATGCTGAGCCCGACTTGGGTGTTCGGTGTGCCGGCGATGCTGGCGATCGGTGTCGGTGCGTTGATTTTCCTGCTTGCCTTTGCACGCCTCGCCGGGCTGTCCACCATTCCCGACTGGTTTGGTCCCGGATGGGCGCTTGTCGCGACAACTCTGGTCGGTATCGGCCATATGGCGCTCATTATCGCGCTCGCCTCGCATCTCTATGGTGTGCGTTCGGGTTATCGCCGGACCCGTCCGCTATTGCGGCGCATGTCGAGGTGGCTCACGCTCGAAACGATGCTGATCGCCGGCCTCGCCACGGCGGCTATGGGCCTCATGGGCTGCATCGCGGTCGGCAGCTACTGGTCGGCTAACGATTTTGTCGGACTGCCCTCGCTGCTTCCGCTCGCTCTCGCATGCGCGACGCTTGCCGTTGGGCTCCAGACCGCCTTTGGTGGCTTCCTGATGGCGATTATCGGTGGGCATGTTGCCGATTTCGGCGCGAACACATGACCAGCCATGTTGAAGCAACCCGCCGGTTGCGCCCACATATCTTCGATACCGACTGGATGATGCTTCGCGGATTGACCCGCGCCATTACAAGCCACCTTTCGGAGCGATTGAACCGCGGTCAGCGCTTGCTCGACTTTGGTTGCGGGGTGATGCCCTATCGCGCCCTGGTTGAAGAACGGGGTGCCATCTATCTCGGTGCGGATTTTGGCGGCAACGCGATGGTGTCGATCATGCCGGATGGATCGCTGGATGCCGTTGCGGATGCCAGCGTCGATATTGTGCTGTCGGTCCAGGTGCTCGAGCATGTCCGCGATCTCGACCGCTATTTTGCCGAAATCGATCGCGTCCTCAAACCCGATGGCACACTGTTGTTGTCGACGCACGGCACCTGGCTCTTTCACCCGCACCCCGAGGATCACCGCCGTTGGACTCGCACGGGCCTCGCGCATGATATCGAAACACGCGGATTTCGGGTCGAGGCAGTCGAATCGATCGTGGGCCCGCTGGCGACCACCACGATGATCCGGCTAACCGGTTTCGCATTCTTCCTGCGCCGCATTCCCCTCGTCGGCAGCGCCGCCGCCGGGTTATTGGCCGTCGTCATGAACGCGCGTGGATGGATCGAGGACAGGCTGACGCCGCGTGGCATCCGCGATGACAATGGCTGTGTCTATCTGACCCTTTGCAGGAAAGCGGGGCGATGACGCGCACGGGGGAAGCTATCCGTTACAGCGTCGTTTCAGGCATCTGCTTTGTGCTCGGCTTGACGCTCATCCCCGCATTTGCATCCTATGGCCTGCATTACGCCATAGCGACGATATTCGCCTTTGTAATCGTCGTGCTGGTCGGCTTTCTGTTGCATTGCTATTGGACCTTCAGCGTCGAACGCAGCCTGGCCGCCTTCTCACGCTATCTGGGCGCGATGCTGGTCAACTTGCCCCTGACCATATTGCTCATCGGGGCCGGACACGACGGGTTCGGGCTCACGATTCCCACAGCTACGGTGGTGGCCTCGGCGCTCCTGTTCCTCTGGAACTACATTGCCGTGAAATGGGCGGTGCGTCGCGTGCCGACGGGAGACATGTCATGAGTATTCGCGACAGGCTGAGCCGAATGTACGACCGCGTCGCAAACAGTGCGCCGGTAGTCGACCGCCGGCTCGCCGATATCGATGCTGAGACCCGCGCCATCTTTCGCGCGGTATCCGATTTCACGATGACTTCGCCCGAGCGTATCGCCGCCGTCTGCGACGCGGTACGCTATGTGACGCGCGCAAAGATCGCCGGAGCCTATGTGGAGTGCGGTGTATGGCGCGGTGGCAGCAGCATGGCAGCGGCGCGGGCCTTGATGGAAGCCGGCGACCGGACCCGCGACCTTTATCTTTTCGACACCTTTGAAGGCATGTCGGAACCGTCGCGACATGATCGTCGCGCCGAGGACGATACGTCTGCCTTGGTGCTTCTGGATCGGGCCAGCGCCACCGATAAAATCTGGTGCCGCGCCTCGCTCGAAGATGTGAAGGCGAATATGGCGTCGACCGGTTACCCGGCCGAAAAGGTGCATCTGTGCAGAGGCAAAGTGGAAGATACGCTGCCGGGGCAAGCTCCCGACGAAATCGCCATCCTAAGGCTCGATACCGATTGGTATGAATCGACCCGCCACGAACTCGAGCATTTATATCCGCGCCTGGCAGTAGGCGGCGTACTGATCATCGACGACTACGGCTATTGGGCCGGCGCGCGAAAGGCGGTCGATGATTATTTCGTCGATCGACCGCTCCTGCTCAACCGTATCGATCAGACGGGACGCATGGCGGTCAAAACCCAGGCATGACGGAGGGGGCCGGAATGCCGTGAAGATATTGATCGTCAGCCCCTATTTCGAAGAGCAGGGCGGTGGTGTCGAGCGCGTTGCCGCACGCAGCGGTGAGGCATTGGCTGCGGCAGGACACGTCTGCCGCTGGGCGGCTGCCGTGGCGAGCCCGGCGGGCGGCCTCCCTCGTCCCGAACATATTCCGCTTGCGGCATGGGACGGACTGAGCCGGATAACGGGCGCGCCGCTGCCCTTTCTGTTTCCCACGGCGTTCCGGCGGCTAGGCCGGGCAGTTCGCGAAGCCGACGCGGTAGTTATCCATGATGCGCTCTACCTTTCGTCCATCGCAACCATGATCTTTGCACGGGCTATCGGCCGTCCCGTCGTGCTGGTTCAGCATATCGGTCTTGTCACCTATCGCAATCCGCTGCTCCGCACAGCAATGCGGATCGCCAACCGGTTGGTCGCGCGACCGATGCTGCGCGCTGCGCGCCGCACCGTCTTCATTAGCGCCGCGGTGCGCGATCAGTTCGGTGATGTCGCCTGGCGCGAACCACCCCTCCTGCTATTCAACGGGCTGGAGGCCGAGCGTTTCGGCCTGCCGTGCGCAAGCCGTCGCGCGCGCATCCGGGGTGAATTGGGTATAACGGACAAGCAATCTGTGTTGCTGTTTGTCGGTCGCTTTGTTGAGAAGAAAGGCTTGTCTGTGCTGCGCAGGCTGGCGGCGTCGTTGCCCAATCATCATGTCCTGCTGGCTGGAGCCGGACCGATCGAACCCCGGGCGTGGCAATTGGCGAATATCGATTGCATCGGGCCGGTCGACCGCGATCGCCTCGCCGACCTCTACGCCGCAGCGGACGCGTTGGTGCTGCCGAGTCACGGCGAAGGTTATCCTCTCGTGGTGCAGGAAGCGTTGGCGTGCGGCCTGACGGTCTTCGCGGGCCTCGACAGTGCGCGAGCGGATCCGGGTGCCGCAAAGTTCATTCACGGCATCGAAGTCACGCCCGACAATTCCAAGGTCACGGCCGATCGCTTCGCGGCGGCTATTCGAAGGTCATCGCTCGAGCGCAATGCCGCTGCATCCGCCCATGCGCTCGCGACATATAGTTGGTCGACTATGGCGCGCTCTATCGCTTGCGAGCTTGAGGAGCGACCGTAGTTCCGATTCGAGCGGAAGGGGTGTCGCTCAATTCCCCAGATCAACCCCATATTGCTCCGCCCACGCCTGATATTGTCCGCGCGGGTTCGCGGCGGGTCGTGCGAGGATGGCGGGCATATCCTGGCGCAATGCGCCGAGGTCGAGCGAACGGATCATCGCCTTGACCGGGCCGACGCCGGCGGGGGTGATCGAGAGCCGGTCGATGCCGAGGCCGAGGAGAGCCATCGCTTCCAGCGGACGTCCCGCCATTTCGCCGCATACGCCGAGGGTGACCTTGCTGCCCGCCATCAGCTTCACGACGCGCGCGAGATAGCGCATCACCGTCGGCGACAGCCAGTCGTAGCGTTCGGCGAGCCGCGGATGGGCGCGGTCGGCGGCGAACAGGAACTGCGTGAGGTCGTTGGTCCCGATCGACAGGAAGTCGAGGTGCGGCAGCATCAGGTCGAGCGTTTCGACGAGCCCCGGAACCTCGAGCATCGCGCCGTAACGGATCGCGGCCGGCAGCTTCTTGCCGCGGCTCGCGAGCCACGCGCGCTGACCGACGAACAGAGCGCGCGCCGCCTCATATTCCCAGGGCTCGGACACCATCGGGAACATCACGTTCAGCGTGCGCCCCGCGGCCGCCTCCATGAGCGCGCGCGCCTGCACCTTCAAAAGCCCTTCGCGTTCGAGCGCGAGGCGCAGCGCGCGCCAGCCCATCGCGGGATTTTCCTCCTGCGCGCTTTCCTCCATGTTCATATAGGGCAGCGCCTTGTCGCCGCCGATATCGACCGTGCGAAAGATGACCGGCCGGTCGCCCGCCGCGTCGAGCACGTCGCGATAGAGGCGCTGCTGGCGCTCGCGCTGGGGGAGCGTCGCCGATACGAGGAACTGGAATTCGGTGCGGAACAGCCCGATACCGCGGGCGCCGGTCAGGTCGAGCGCGGCGACATCTTCGCGAAGACCCGCGTTGATCATCAGGTCGATCGGCACGCCGTCCTTGGTGACCGCGGGCAGGTCGCGCAGCGCGGCGAGGTTCGCGCGGCGCTTCTGCGAAATTTCGAGCTTCGCGTCGAACGCGTCGAGCATCGCTGTGGTCGGCCGCACCTGGACCGTGCCGGCGGCGGCGTCGAGCAGCAGCAGGTCGCCTTCGCGGATCGAGGTGCGTACGTCGCGGACGCGGCCGAGAACCGGCACCCCCATCGCGCGTGCGACGATGATGACGTGCGCGGTGAGCGATCCTTCCTCGAGCACGACGCCCTTCAATCGGCGGCGATCATATTCGAGCAGTTCGGCGGGGCCGAGGTTGCGCGCGATCAGGATCGAATCCTGCCGCAGGCCCATCTGCGCCGCGGTGCCCATCTGGCCCGACACGATACGGATCAGCCGGTTCGACAAATCCTCCAGGTCGTGCATGCGGTCGCGCAGCAGCGGGTCGTCGATCTGGCGCATCCGCATTCGGGTGCGCTGCTGAACGCGCTCGATCGCCGCCTCGGCGGTCAGGCCGCTGTCGATCGCCTCGTTGATGCGCCGTGACCAGCCCTCGTCATAGGCGAACATCTTGTAGGTTTCGAGCACCTCCTCATGCTCGCCGCCGATGCCGAATTCGGCCTGGCTCGCCATGCGGTCGATCTGCTCGCGCATCTTGTCGAACGCGGCGTAGACGCGGTGGCGCTCGGCCTCGATATCGTCGGCGACGGTGTGTTCGATGGTGATCCGCGGCTGGTGGAACACCGCGATGCCCTGGCCCATGCCGTCGACGAGCTTCTGTCCGGTCAGCCGCTGCGCCGACTGGTCGGCGGCCGCGGCGTCGATCCGTGCGGTAGTGTCGACGAGATCGGCATTGGCGATCAATTCGGAGAGCACCATCGCCACTGTCTGCAGCGTCTCGATCTCGATCTCTTCGTAGCGCCGCGGGTCGCTGTGCTGGACACAGAGCACGCCCACGGCCTGCTCCCGCCGGATGATCGGCACCCCGGCGAAGCTGTGGAACAGTTCCTCGCCCGTTTCGGGGCGATAGGAAAAGTCGGGATGCGCGGCCGCCTCGTCGAGGTTCAGCGTTTCGATCTGCTCGGCGATCGTGCCGACCAGCCCTTCGCCCAGCGCGAGGCGGGTAACGTGCACGGCTTCCTGCTTGAGGCCGCGGGTCGCATAGAGTTCGAGCGAGCCGTCGCGCAGCAGGTAGATCGAGCAGACTTCGCTGTCGAGGCATTCGCCGATGATGCCGACGACCTGGTTGAGCTTGCTCTGCGCGTTGGTGCGCGCCGCCATCACCTCGTGCAGCCGGGTCAGGATGTTGCGGGCTGACTGCGCGGCGGTCGAGGGCGGGAGGGGGGCATTGGTCATCTTGACGACTGCTAACAGATGCTTTGGCCCAGCGCCATCGCCCGCCGCGATATTCGGCACCCTGTCGGGAAAAGGGGCGGGCGCGTCAGCCTGCGGGTGCCGCCGGTCCCGCCGCGGTCGTCGTCGCGGCAGCCGGATCGACGGGGCCGACCGGCGAGGGGCCGATCGGCGCGGCAGGGGCTGCCGGCATTGGCGTCGCGGTGGCGGGCATGCCGAACACGGGCGTGGTCACCGGCGGCGGCGCGTATTTGGCGTCCCAGGCTGCGGCGTCCGACTGATATTTGGCATAGGCCTCATAGAAATCGAGGAAGGGCTGGTCGAGCCGCGCGAGCTGAGCCGGCGCTTGATCGACCACCTGCGCGCTCGGCGTAGTCGAGACGAGCTGTGCCACCTCGTTGGCGCGCGCGCAGAATTCACGCTGTGCGGGCGGCTGGGCGAAATAGTTGAACAGCTGGGTCGACAGCTTGTCGCGCGCCGCGGTGCCGTTGGTGCCGTTTTCCTTGCCAAGATCCTTGATCACGGTCTTCTCGGTCGAGCGGATCGTCTTGACGTGGGTCTTGATGATATTGTTGTAGGCGGCGACCAGCGTCGCTTCCTCGAGCCCGCGGCAGCCGATCGCGGCGACGTTCAGCGCGATCTTGAGCTGCCAGAAGGCGCGGTCGCCGGTAATATTGCTGTTCGCGGTCACGAAGCGACCGTCGAGCCCGCGCATCGGCAGGATCTGGGTTGCCGACGCCTGGCCCGGGGGGATCGGGCGCGGCGGCACGATGATGACGACGGGCTCGGGGGGCGGGGGCGGCGGCGGCGGTGGAGGCTTGGGCGCGCAGGCAGCAACGCTCGCCAACAATCCCACAGCAATGATTTTACGCGACAAATTCATCATATTCTCCCCAGCCGCAGCAACATGCGGCGTCAACCCCGAGTGTGCAAGGCGGTTTCGGCTTGTTGCACCAAAGCCGCGATGATGTCGGCGACCCTCTCTTCCTGCGTTACCATACCGACAGATTGCCCTGCCATTAACGATCCGCCCTCGACGTCGCCGTCGATCACCGCGCGGCGCAGCGCGCCAGCCCAGTAATGCTCGATCTGGAGCTGCGCCTCCGCCATGTCGACCGCGCCCGCATCGAGCAGGTTCGCGACTTCGCGCTGCTTGGCGGTAAAGGCCTCGGTGCCGTTGTTCTTGAGCGCGCGCACCGGGATGACGGGCAGGCGCGGGTCAATCTGCACGCTGGCGATCGCGTCGCGCGCGGAAGCGCGGATGAACGCTTTCTTGAACGCGGGATGCGCGATGCTTTCGGTCGCGCAGACGAAGCGGGTGCCGAGCTGGACCCCCGACGCGCCCATTTCGAGGTAACCCGCGATCGCCTCGCCGCGGCCGATCCCGCCGGCGACGAAGATCGGCAGCTCGGACGCGAGCTCGGGCAGGATTTCCTGCGCGAGAACGCTCGTCGACACGGGGCCGATATGCCCGCCCGCCTCCATGCCCTCGATGACCAGCGCATCGACGCCCGAGCGCATCAATTTCTTCGCGAGCGCGAGCGTCGGCGCGAAGCAGATGACCCTGGCGCCCGACGCCTTGATCGCCTCGAGGCTTCCCTTGGGCGGCAGGCCGCCGGCGAGCACGACATGGCCGACGCCGTGCTTCGCGCACACCTCGATCAGCTCGAAGAGCTGCGGGTGCATGGTGATCAGGTTGACGCCGAAGTTGCGCGTCGCGAGCGCCTTGGTCGCCGCGATTTCGGCATCGAGAAGCTCGGGCGTCATCGCGCCGCAGGCGATGACGCCGAAGCCGCCGGCGTTGCTGATCGCGCTGACCAGATGGCGTTCCGAGACCCAGCTCATCGCGCCGCAAAGAATGGCGTAATCGCTGCCGAGAAGCTCGGTTCCGCGCGCCATCAGATCGTTAATTTTGCTCATCATCAGCGCCTTTGCCAGCACATGCGCGCGGGCGCAATGGATTGCCGCCGCGGCGGGCGCGCCGATGGACGAAAAGCGATCCGCTCGGTTCGGCGCGCCAATTCGTCCTTTGAGCGCAGAAAGCAAAACAATCATTGTCAACTAAAACAGTTGGCATATGCTCCAGCGGCGAATCCACCAACGAAAGGAAGCCGTATGCCCACCAACGACCAGACCGCGAGTGCGCGCGAAGCCGTGCCGCGCGCGATCCAGACGGTGCTCGACGCGCTCGACAAGCTGCGCTTCGGCGCCATCCAGCTCACCGTTCACGAAGGGAAACTGGTGCAGGTCGATGTGACCGAGCGCCACCGCTACCCGAACTGACCAGGGCCTCCCGACGGGGGCACGTCCCCCCAATACTGCCGCAGACCGGACCACCGGATGTGGCAATTTTCTTTGCAACAGGAAATTGCCATGACTGCCAAATATCCTTCCGCGCGCCGCCGCATAACGGCCGCATCCCTGACATTGCCGCTGATCCTCGCCTTCGCCGCCCAGTCCGCGGCGGCCGACGAAACGAGCGCCGACACGGCCGCGACCACCGCCGACGCCCCCGAGCAGGTCGAGGGCGGCAGCTACGGCGGCGATATCGTGGTCACCGCGCGCCGCCGCGCCGAAACCGCGCAGGACGTGCCGATCGCCATCTCGGTGGTCGCGGGCGACCAGATCGACAACACCGGCAGCTTCAATGTCGGGCGGCTCCAGCAGCTTGCGCCGACGCTGCAATTCTATTCGTCCAACCCGCGCAACTCGGCGGTCAACATCCGCGGCATCGGGGCGCCCTTCGGCCTGACCAACGACGGCATCGAACAGGGGGTCGGCATCTATGTCGACGACGTCTATTACGCGCGCGTCGCCTCCGCGACCTTCGACTTCCTCGACGTCGCGCAGATCGAGGTGCTGCGCGGGCCGCAAGGCACGCTCTATGGCAAGAACACCACCGCCGGGGCGATCAACATCACGACCAACCAGCCGACCTTCGATTTCGAGGGCAAGGCCGAGCTCAGCATCGGCAATCTCAATTTCAAGCAGGCGAAGGCCGCCATCTCGGGCCCGCTGACGAGCAATCTGGCGGCGCGGATCGCGGTCTCGGCGACCAGCCGCCGCGGCACGCTTTATAATGTGACGACCGACCGCTGGGTCCAGAGCCAGGACAATATCGGCCTTCGCGGCCAATTGCTGTGGCGGCCGACCGACAACCTCGACGTCACGCTGACCGGCGACTGGAACAAGCAGGACGCGGTGTGCTGCGGGTCGGTCTTCGTCCGCACCGGCGAGACGCAGCGCCCGCTGAACCGTCAGTTGGCGGCGCTCGCGGCGGCGCAGGGCTATGTCGTGCCGAGCACCAATCCCTATGACCGGCTGACCGACCTCGACGCCAACCTCAACGCCGGCAACGAGATCGGCGGTGTCGCGCTGCGGGTGAAGTGGGACGTGGGGCCGGGAACGCTGACCTCGGTCACCGCGTGGCGCTATTGGGATTGGCAGCCCGAGAACGACCGCGACTTCACCGGCCTGCCGATCGTCACCAAGTCGCAGAACCCGTCGCAGCAGAACCAATATACGCAGGAGCTGCGCTATAATTATTCGGGCGAGCGTTTCGATTTCGTAGTCGGCGGTTTCGCCTTCCACCAGCGGATCGACACGCAGGGGACCGAGCAGCACGGGCCGGCGTCGAGCCGCTGGACGATCAACCCGTCGAATCCGCTGTCGAACGACCCCTCGGTGCTCGACGGGCTGACCGCGATCAACACCCAATATCTGAAGAACACCAGCCTCGCGCTGTTCGGGCAATTGAGCTGGAAGCTGTCCGACAGCTTCACGATCCAGCCCGGCGTCCGGCTGAACTATGACAAGAAGAACGGCTATTATCAGCGGCTCGTCTATGCCGGCGACGGCTCGGCGGTGACCGCCGACCTGACCGATCCGGTGTCGGTCGCGCGGCTCGCGGTCTTCAGCCCGCAGGAATATGCACCCTCGTTCAGCGACTGGAACTTCAGCTACGACCTGACCGCGACCTGGAAGGCGGCGCCCGACATCCTGCTTTACGCGACCTATGCGAAGACGTTCAAATCGGGCGGCATCAACCAGAATGGCGTGCCGAACGGCGCCGACGGCAGTCCGCTGCTCGCCGCCGCGACGATCAAGCCCGAGTCCGTCCAGCATTATGAAGCGGGGGCGAAGGCTGAATTCTGGGACCGGCGCGGCACCTTCAACCTGTCGATCTTCCGCACCGACATCAAAAATTATCAGGCCAATGTGAACAACGGCCAGTTCGGCGTGCTGCGCGGCTATCTCGCCAACGCCGGCAAGGTGCGGACGCAGGGGGTCGAGGCGGATTTCTCGATCCGGCCGAGCGAGCGGTTCCGCGCCTATGCCAACGGCGCCTATACCGACGCCAAATATGTCCGCTTCGTCGACGCGCCGTGCCCGCCCGAGCTGTCGGGCGGCAGCAGCAGCCCGGCGAACTGCGACATTTCGGGGCAGCGCCTGCCCGGAGTGTCGAAATGGGCCTTTTCCTATGGCGCGGAGGTCAATGCCCCGGCCAAATTGCTCGGGCAGGACGGGCAGGTCTATCTGGGCTATGACGGCAGCTACCGGTCGAACTTTTCGTCCAATGCGTCGGCGTCGGCCTATACGTGGATCGACGGCTATTCGCTGTCGAACTTCCGTGCGGGCTTTCGGACCGAGGCGGGGCTCGACGTCTATGCGTGGGTCCGCAACGCCTTCGACCAGAAATATCTCGAGCAATTGTTCGTGGGGCCGGGGAACACCGGCCTGATCACCGGCCTGCCGGGCGATCCGCGCACCTGGGGCGGGACGATCAAGGCGCGCTTCTAAAGGGGCACAAAATGAGTAGGCTATATCGATTGCAAACAGGGTTGGGTTCACCCTCCTCTCCCGTCACCCTGAACTTGTTTCAGGGTCCATGGCCTGCCCTTGAATGAGGCGCGGCACAGGAGGATGAGGTGGGGCCATGGATGCTGAAACAAGTTCAGTATGACGAAAGGAGAGAGCGGGGGCGCTTCAAAAACGGCCCCACTTTTGCAATCGGCATAATCCTCAAGACATAATCCTCAAAAAAGAGGGCCGCTCCGGCCGGGGCGGCCCCTTTTATTCCTGCAGCCGCGTCAGCGCTGCTGCTGGTTCGGATTGCGATCCTGCTGATCGCGGCGGGGCTGCTCGCCCTGCTGGCGATCTTGGCCGCCCTGCTGTTGCTGGTGCTGGCGATCGCGATCCTGCTGGCGGTTCTGGCCCTGCTGTTGCTGTTTGTTGGGCATTTCACTACTCCTGCAAGTGCCGCAGGCATGCCGTCATGTCGCGGCACAGGGTTCAACCCGCGGGCAGGAGCGGGAGTTCCCCCGCTGCGATGGCCCGTGGCCCCATCGCGGTCGCCGCGCCGCCCACTGATCGGCCCGCTCAATCACTCAATCCACCTTATTCGGTTTTTCTGAAACGCCGCGCCGTGCCTATTCTCCGTCCGTCGAAGCGAAAGGATGGATCCCATCGACTCACGTTCGCCCGCGCCGACGCCCTTTCGCGGCCGCCGCCGCGCCGTCATGCGCGGGTCATCCTGCCGCGCCATCCGTTTCAACGATATCGAGAGAGGAGAGACTGCATGAACGCCGAGACCCCCGTGGACCCCGCCAAGGGCTGTCCGATCAGCCACGACCGGTTCCGTTCGCTGCTCGGGCGGACGAACAAGGACTGGTGGCCCGACGCGCTGCCGGTCGAGATCCTGCACCAGGGCGGCGTTTCGCCCGACCCGATGGGCGAGGATTTCGATTACGCTGCGGCGTTCCGCTCGCTCGACTATCAGGCGGTGAAGGACGACCTCGTCGCGCTGATGACCGACAGCAAGCCGTGGTGGCCCGCCGATTATGGCCATTATGGCCCCTTCTTCATCCGCATGGCGTGGCACGCCGCGGGCACCTATCGCACCGCCGACGGCCGCGGCGGCGCCAATGCCGGGCAGCAGCGCTTCGCCCCGCTCAACAGTTGGCCCGACAACGGCAATCTCGACAAGGCGCGCCGCCTGTTGTGGCCGGTGAAGCAGAAATACGGCAGCAAGATCAGCTGGGCCGACCTGTTCATCCTCGCCGGCAACGTCGCGATCGAATCGATGGGCGGGCCGGTGTTCGGCTTCGGCGGCGGCCGCAAGGACGTCTATGAGGCCGAGCGCGATATCTATTGGGGCGCCGAGGACCAATGGGTCAACGAAGGCGTGCAAACGCGCATCGACCCCGAAAAGCAGATGGACCTCGAAAACCCGCTCGCGGCGATCCAGATGGGGCTGATCTACGTTAACCCCGAAGGGCCCGGTGGCAATCCCGATCCGCTGCAGTCGGCGCGCGACATCAAGATCACCTTCGAACGCATGGCGATGAGCCATGAGGAGACGGTGGCGTTGACCGCAGGCGGCCACACCTTCGGCAAGGCGCACGGCGCGGGCGATGCGAGCCTGGTCGGCGCGGCGCCCGAAAACGGCGACATCACGCTCATGGGTCTCGGCTGGTCGTCGAGCTTCGAGACCGGAGTGGGCGCGCACGCGATCACCAGCGGCCTCGAAGGCGCGTGGGTCAACACGCCCACCGAATGGTCGGAGAATTTCTTCCGCCTGCTCCTCGACTATGATTACGAGCTGGTGAAGAGCCCGGCCGGCGCGCAGCAGTGGCAGCCGATCAACCAGAAGGAAGAGGACATGGCCCCCGACGCCCATAATCCGGGCAGACGCGTGCCGACGATGATGACCACCGCCGACATGGCGCTGAAGATGGACCCCGAGCTTCGCCAATATTCGGAGAAGTTCCGGAACGACCATGAAGCGTTCAAGGACGCTTTCGCGCGCGCCTGGTTCAAGCTCTGCCACCGCGACATGGGGCCCAAGGTCCGCTATCTCGGCCCCGAAGTGCCGGCCGAGGATCTGATCTGGCAGGACCCGGTTCCCGCGGGAAGCAAGCCCTCCGACGCCGATGTCGCGGCGTTCAAGAGCGCGATCCTCGGCTCTGGGCTCAGCGTCGGCGAACTCGTCAAGGCGGCCTGGGCTTCGGCCTCGACCTTCCGCAAGACCGACTTCCGCGGCGGCGCCAACGGCGCGCGCGTCCGCCTGTCGCCGCAGAGGGACTGGGCGGTCAACGATCCGGCCGAGCTGTCGAAGGTGCTCGCCAAGATCGACGAACTGCGCGGATCGCTGTCGATGGCCGACGCGATCGTGCTTGCCGGCTCGGCGGCGGTCGAAAAGGCGGCGAAGGACGCGGGCTTCAACGTCAGCGTTCCTTTCACCGGCGGCCGCGGCGACGCGACGCAGGAGTGGACCGACGTCGAGAGCTTCGAGGTGATGGAGCCCCGGGCCGACGGCTTCCGCAACTATCTGGCGACCAAGCATCGGGTGAAGACCGAGGAACTGCTGCTCGACCGCGCGTCGCTGCTCGGCCTGTCGGCGCCCGAAATGACGGTGCTCGTCGGCGGATTGCGCGTCCTCGGCGCCAACCAGGGCGGCAGCAAGCATGGCGTGTTCACCAGCCGGGTGGGCCAGCTCACCAACGACTTCTTCGTCAATCTGCTCGACATGGACACGATCTGGGAGGTCGTCGACACCAGCGGCGACGAGGAGTTCATCGGCTATGACCGCGGCGGGCGCCAGGAACGCTGGCGCGCGACGCGCACCGACCTGATCTTCGGCTCCAACTCGCAGCTCCGCGCGACGGCCGAGGTTTATGCCGAGAAGGGGCATGAGGAGAAGTTCGTGAAGGACTTCGTCAAGGCGTGGGTCAAGGTGATGAACGCCGACCGCTTCGACCTCGCCTGATCGGCGAACGCCGCCATGACGGGTCGCGGGCCCGCTTCCGGATACTCCGGGGGCGGGCCTTTTTTTTACTGCGGCGCGCTGTATGTTTACACTGTAAATTTGTCCTTGACGTGCGGCGGTATCAATGTTTACAATGATAACATTGATACCGGAAAGGACGAACGATGAAACCGTTGCTCTATGCCGTGGGCCCGCTGGTTTTCGACTCGCTGGGGGTGATCGTCTTCGCGGTGCTGCTGGCGTTCCATGTCGACCTGATCGTCGCGACGGTCGCCGGCACCGTGGCCGCCTGCGCCGTGGTGCTGTTCGAGATCGCCCGCGGCCGCGCGGTCGCCGCGCTGCAGTGGATCAGCCTGGCGATGGTGCTCTTCTCGGCGGCGGCGACGATGCTGACCGGCGATCCGCGCTTCGTGATGGTCAAGCCGTCGATCGTCTATCTGATCGTCGGCGCGGCGATGCTGCGCCGCGGGTGGATGAACCGCTATATCCCGCCCGCGGACCTGCCGCTGGTCGGCGACGTGATGGAGCGTTTCGGCTTGGTCTGGGCGGGGCTGATGTTCGCGACCGCGGCCGCGAACCTCGTCATCGCCTATGCCTTCACGCCCTGGTGGCCGGCGTTCATCGGTATCTTCCCACTCGCGTCGAAGGCGCTGCTCTTCGCGGTGCATTTCACGATCGTCCAGCTCATCGGCCGCGCGCGGACGCGCCGGCGGAACGGCGGCGAAGCGCCGGCACCGCGGCGCCTCGTAGCGGAATAGGGCGGCGCACGACTTCCCCTCCGGCCGGATAATGGCTATTCCGGAACGGGTTGAGGGGGAGCGGACGTTGAGGGGTTTCGGTTGGTGGGTCGGGCTGGCGATAGCCGCCCTGGTGTGGACGGCGCCGGCGCGCGCCGAATGGTACGAGGCCCGCACCGATCATTTCGTGCTGGTGACCGATGGCGATGAAACGGCCGCGCGCGATTTCGCGACCCGGCTCGAGCGGTTCGACGGCGCGCTGCGGCAGCTGTACGGCATCGCGGACAATCCCGACCTTCACAGCCGGCCGGTCGCCATCTATGCGCTCGATCCGCGGCTATTCTTCGATGTCTGCCGCTGTCCGGGGGTGCTCGGCTATTATTCGGGGCCGCTCGCCGGGCCGCGGATCATCGGGATCAGCGATCCGAAGGCCGATCGCAGGCTGAAGCTCGGCGATCTCCATTCGCAGGCGCTGATGTTGCACGAGTACAGCCATCATTTCATGCTGACCAATTTCCCCGGCGCCTATCCCTATTGGTATGTCGAAGGCTTCGCCGAATTCAACGCCAACGTGGATTTCGGGGAGGATGGATCGATCGTCCTCGGCTATCCGGCCAATTATCGCGGATCGGCGCTGCTGGGCGGTTCGAACCTGCCGTTGCGCCGGCTCGTCGCGCCCGAGCAATATGGTTTTGGCGACAATGTCGATCTGACTTATGGAAGAGCCTGGCTGCTCACCCATTATCTGATGCTGCGCCCCGAGCGCTCCGGTCAGCTGAACCGCTATCTCGCCGCGATCCGCGCCGGCAAGTCGAGCCTTGTCGCGGCCAAGGACGCTTTCGGGGATTTCGACGCGCTCGATCGCGAGCTCGACGCCTATATGAAAGGCGCCCTGGCGCCGCCCCTCCGCATTCCAGCGGCATCGGCCCCGCCGAAGGTCGCGCTGCGCCGGCTGACGGCGGGCGAGGAGGATGTTCTTCCGGCGTGGCTGACCATGAAGGACGGCGTCGCCAAGGGCTATCGCAAGGGCTATGCGCTGAAGGCCGAGCGCGCTGCGCGGAAACATCCCGACGATGCGGTCGCGCAGGCGATGGCCGCGGAAGTCAGCTTCATGGCCGATCGCTTTGCGGAAGCGGAGGCCCTCGCCGATCGAGCCCTGGAGCTCGACCCGAAATCGGATCGGGCGTTGTTGCTGAAGGGACGTCTCGCGACGCAGAAGGCGATCGAGGGCGCGCCCAAGGATTCCGCCGGCTGGGCCGCGGGGCGCGAATGGTTCGTTCGGGCCAATCGCGCCGATCCGCAATCGGTCGAGGCCTTCTACCGCTATTTCGGCAGCTATGCCTGGGCGGGGAAGGCCGTCCCCGCGGGGGCGGTGCAGGGGCTGATCCGCGCTTCGATACTGGCGCCCGAAAACGAGCAGGTCGCCATATCGCTGGCGCTGCAGAAATTGCGCGAGGGCGACGGGGCGGCGGCCCGATCGCTGCTGATTCCGCTGGCGTCGGCGCCGCACCGGCCGCGCGACGACAATGTCGCGCAGTCGATCATCGGCCAGATCGACGGCGGCAAGACGCAGGAAGCGATCACCGCACTCGCGGCCCTCGAGGTGAAGGCACGCGGCCGCTATTGAAGGGGTCGTCCGTCAGTCGGCGGCGTCAAGGCCGTAGGCGGTGTGGAGGACGCGAACCGCGAGTTCGGTTTCGTCCTCGTCGATCAGCACGCTAACCTTGATCTCGCTGGTCGAGATCGCCTGGATGTTGATGCCCCGGTCCGCGAGCGCGCGGAACATCGTGCTCGCGACTCCCGCGTGGCTCTTCATGCCGACGCCGACGACGCTGATCTTCGCGACCTTGTCGTCGCTGAGGATGCGGTTGAAGCCGATCTTTTCCTTCGCGCTTTCGAGCAGGTCGATCGAGCGGAGCAGGTCGGGGGCGGGGACGGTGAAGGTCACATCGGTCTCGCCCTTGTCGCGGCCGACGTTCTGGATGATCATGTCGACATTGATCCCGGCCGCGGCGAGCGGGCCGAAGATGTTGGCGACGCCGCCCGGCTTGTCGGGGACGCGGGTGACGATG
>Ga0182745_1000269_pt1 | contig 63102 bp, 45 predicted proteins | sample eDN3rd30CKraftBY_FD_128523 | JGI IMG/M metagenome (GOLD analysis project Ga0182745, IMG submission 128523) | Enriched backyard soil microbial communities from Emeryville, California, USA - eDNA 3rd pass 30_C Kraft BY (version 2) (version 2) | ecosystem: Environmental > Terrestrial > Soil >... | reverse complement strand
CTATCTTGCGAGCTCCCCTACTATGGCGAGTGGAAGGCGCGGCGCGGGCTGCGACTCGAGCCCGGTCTTGATCAGCCGTTCCAGGACCTGCTCGACACGACCGCGGAGCTCGCCCGCCTGATTCATGCAACCCCAGCCCCCGAGGGTACGGAGGAAAACCCGCTCGGCCGCCGGGATGAACAGGTTCAGCGCATCAAACGCCAGCTTGGGATCGTGGCCGAGTCTTACCGCCTGCTCGTTGATGATTTCCGAAACCAGTGGGAGGGGGGACGTTGGCACGAACTCGACGCCGTCTTAACCGTCCCCTTTATTCCCGCCGAGCCACGTATGAAACTCCTCGCTCGGATTGCCTCGCGCAGTGTCTCCTCCAGCCTGAATCCCGCGGTCGATGGAGCTGACGCACCGGCCCCCTCGGCGGAGCAACCGAGCCGAATTCAGAAAGAGCGAGAAGCGTTTTTGGCGGACCGTGCCGCTCGGGCAAGCTCGAGTCTCGAGACCTATTCCGAGGAAACCGTCGCTTCCGCCGACCCCTCGTTCTGGAGAACCGCCTCCGGACTGGCCCGACTCGAGATCGGCATGCTCGAGATTGGAGGCGTTCGGAAGGAGGACGTCGCGTCCCTCAAAGAGGCCTACGACCGCGCAAGCCGAAAGTTGGCACTTTCCCCGTTCGCGGAATTCGCCGAGTTCTCCGAGCGGGTGCGTACCATCCGTCGGACTCGACTCAGCGCGATGAGGGAAAGGCCGGACTCGGAGGATATTCTCACAACTTATGCGGCTCATGACCGAATGACCCGTGTTTTGCCCCTCGCGGACGCCGTGGGGCAGGACCGAGCAGCCGACGACTGGATCCGAGCTCTGAGACGCAACCTCCTTTCGTGGCAATCCGAACGTCTTCTGGAAGATTTCTCCGCGCGTGAAGCCTTGGTGCTTCTGGAGAAAGCAGGGGACGACTATGGAGACTCCGAAGAATTGCGTTCGGCCCTCGAGAAGGCCAAGGTCATGGCCCGTGCCAAGCTCGTGGTTGATGCCACGACACCAGGTGATGCAACGTTCGATCACGATGAAGGTCTACGTGTGCTAATCAAGGTGGGAACCGAGGGGACCGTCCCCGCGGGGGATGCCGTGGCGTTCCTCTCGCATGAACAGCGTGCCCCAATCGCGATCACGGAGAAAACCGCCGATCCGTCGAGCCCACTCGGGACGCTCATCCCGATTGGTACTTCCAAGCCCGCCGACCCGATCGAGTATCTGGTTGAACGAACCGACTCGACCCCCGAGACAGTCTCCCTCAACCTCGAGCCCGGCGCCTTCTACCGAGGACATGTCTTCCCCAAGGACCTTGAGGCCTCGTCCCTGGTTTACCGCCTGACTCCGAGCAAAGAAGGGATCGAAGTCAATCTCCGGCAGAGCGATCGTCGGGCCGTCCGAGTCTATGGCGACCAGTTCGAGCGCCATCCCGGTCAGGGCTTTCTCCATCCCCATACCCCTCTCGCTTACCGGTTCGCCATCAAACATACGTTTACCAAGCCAACCAAGATCTGGCTGCACTTCGGCTTGGAGGGAATCGAAGAGAGCAATGTCACCAAGCCAGACCTGATGCTCGAGCCAGGCCGGGTGAATGAAGAAGTGGTGGGACGGGTTGAGGCGGATGCTCACGAGATCCCAGTGGATAAGCCTCGCTTCCTGACCCTCTTGATTCGTCGCGACAACGAAGCGGGACGAGTCCTCTTCAAGCGGCGCTATCCGTTCCGCCAGGTTCTCCCCGCACAGTATATCCGGGTGCAGGATGGATTCGACGAGACTCAGAACAAAGCCTATGTGAATGTCTGGCACCTTACGAGTGACCCCGTTAACGGCCCATCCGACGTAACCGTCCAGCTTGATGGTCAGTCGATCCGCACGATTCTCGACCGGGGTCAGGCCGAACAGTGGTGGCGCGTCTATCCCAAGGCCCCGCCGCCCGTTCCCTGGAGGATTCAGGTCGAGCAGGTCATCGACGCGTTCAAGGGGAAAGTCGAGACAGGAGTCGCACCTCCCGAAGGGGCGGCTCCCGGTGCCCCGGCACAATGACGGTTCCTATTTAACTTGATCAAGCTCGAGCCTCCTGCCCGATTCAACACGCTCTCGCAAGGCTAGGAGCTTCCGGAGCGTGTTCAGTCGATAACCGACCGCCCAGCCATAACGATTGAAGGCCGAAGCCAGGGCAAGTGCCCTGGCTTCGGCCTTTTCCATACACCAAGGTTCTGAGTGGGCCAGAACTCGTGAGTCGGCGCTTACGACGACTCACTGAAACCGGGATCGTCGTACGCGAATGTCCGCCGAACGTACTTACGAGAAGTTGTACTGAAAGTTCCCTTCGGAATCGACGCCCAGCTCGACCTTCGTAAGTTCTTGTCCAGATACCATTCGGCTCAGAAACTCCCTCGACATCTCCGGAAGGAGTGTACCGGTGAGGATCTGATCAACATTTCGAGCCCCGCTCTGCACTTCCTTGCAGCGGCTGGCGATATTCGCCACCACGTCGTCACTGTAGGTCAATTCCGCCTTGTGGTTCTCCCGCACGCGTTTGATGATGCGTTGAAGCTGGAGCTTGATGATCTGCTTCATCGACTCATCCGTGATCGGATAATAAGGGGCGACGACGAGCCGGCCGAGAAGCGCGGGAGGGAACTTCTTCTCGAGCTCGGGTCGAAGCGCGGTGACGAGCTGAGTGGAGTCGGGTGTGGTGTCGGGGTCGGAGCAGAGCGACATGATCAGGTCGGTGCCGACATTCGAGGTGAGCAGGATCACCGTGTTCTTGAAGTCGATCACGCGTCCCTCGCCATCCTCCAAGGTTCCCTTATCGAAGACCTGGAAGAAGAGCTCCATCACGTCGGGGTGAGCCTTCTCGACTTCGTCGAGCAAGACCACGCAGTAGGGTTTACGTCGGACCGCTTCGGTGAGTACGCCTCCTTCGCCGTATCCCACATAGCCGGGAGGCGAACCTTTGAGCCCGGAGACCGTGTGAGCCTCCTGGTATTCGGACATATTGATCGTAACCAGGTTGCGTTCGCCACCGTACAACGTGTCCGCGAGCGAGAGGGCAGTCTCCGTTTTCCCGACACCACTGGGGCCGACGAGCATGAAAACGCCAATCGGGCGTCTGGGATCGACCAGGTTGGCGCGGGCGGTCCGGATGCGCTGGGCCACGGCCTCGAGTCCGCCGGACTGACCAATCACGCGCTCTTCCAGCTTCGACTTCAGGTTGAGCACGGTGTTAATCTCGTCGGCGAGCATCTTGCCGACGGGAATCCCGGTCCACCCCGCGATAACCGCCGCGATGGTCTGGGCATCCACATTCACCTGCATCAAGGGATTCTCACCTTGAAGCGTCTTGAGCTGAGACCGAAGCTCGCCCAACTCCGCGAATAACTTCTCGCTCGATCCGTCTTCCGAAGGTTGCGAACCACTCGTGGCGGTCTTTCCGTTGCGAACGGCGTGGGTGGATTCAAGCTTTTCGGAGAGCTCGCGAATCCCTTGCACTAACGTCCGTTCTTCTTCCCAGCGCTTCTCCAGGTCAACGAGTCGAGCCTCGGCTTTCGCCAGGGCTTCCCGGATCTCGACGAGACGCTCGTCATGCAAAACACTCGTCACTTGTTCACGTTCGAGAATGCCGATCTCAACCTTCAGGTTATCGATCGAGCGCCTGCAATCCTCGACCGCGGGAGGAACAGCCGACTGGCCAATCGCCACGCGTGCGCACGCGGTATCGAGCAAGCTCACCGACTTGTCGGGAAGTTGTCGCCCTGGAATGTACCGAGCGGAGAATCGGACCGAAGCTTCCACTGCCTCATCAAGAATACGAACATGATGATGCGACTCGAGAATGCTGGTAATTCCGCGCATCATGTTGATGGCACGTTCTTCGGTCGGTTCCTCAACCTTGACCACCTGAAATCGCCGAGCGAGGGCGGCATCCTTCTCGAAGTACTTCTTGTATTCCGCCCAGGTGGTGGCCGCGATCGTCCTGAGCTCGCCACGCGCGAGGGCGGGCTTGAGCAGATTCGCCGCGTCTCCCTGCCCGGCCTGTCCCCCAGCGCCGATCATCGTGTGAGCTTCATCGATGAACAGGATGATTGGGACCGGAGAGCTCTTGACCTCGTTGATGACCTGCTTGAGACGATTCTCGAATTCCCCTTTGACGCCGGCACCCGCCTGCAAGAGCCCAAGATCGAGGGTGCGTAGAAGCACCTTGCGGAGCGGTTCGGGAACATCGCCCGACGCGATCCGAAGCGCCAGTCCTTCCACCACCGCCGTTTTGCCGACGCCTGCCTCACCCGTCAGAATGGGGTTGTTCTGCCTGCGCCTGATGAGGATATCCACCATCTGGCGGACTTCGTCCTCACGGCCGAGCACAGGGTCGATTTGCCCCGCCTTGGCCCTGGCCGTCAGGTTGATGGTGTATTGATCCAGCGCGGGGGTTTGTGAGGTTGCGGAAGGGGTCGCTCCCCCCCGAGTCTCGCCCGGCCCAGTCGCGGAAGGGCCTTCATCCTCAATCGTGCCCGCGATGAGGCTCGCCATCCCGCTGGAGAGTGTCTCCAGCTTGATTTTGGAAAACTCGGTCGAAGCGTCGCGTGCAAGCCGGCCGAGTTGTTCGTCTTCGAGCAGTGCCAGAAGCAAGTGCCCGGAACGAACAAGAGGCGCCTTGTACTGGAGGGTTGCGTACACCCAGGCCGAGCGGACTAACTGATCGATTGAGGGAGAAAGGGAAGGGGTGCGCGCATTTCCGGTCTTCAAGCGGTCGAGCGCCCGGGTTAGGTCGCGTTGCAGCCGTGACGAGTCGATCTCGAAGTGACGAAAGATTCGACTCAGATCGGTGTCATTGACTTCCGTTAATTTGAAAAGCCAATGCTCAATTTCCACGCTGTAGTTCGTACGTGAGAGGCAAAGCCCAGCCGCGGCTTGCAGGGCATTGACACACGTCTTATTCAAGGCTTTGATCACCGCCCCAGAATCGACTCCCATCTCATCTTCTCCTTCGCGCGTGGAATTTGGCGATTGTTATGCTGAACAGTTAGACGCGATTGAGTCGTGCGTAGTGACGGTGGTTTTGGTGAATCCCCTTGGGATTCGCCGATTGAATTGCCCGATCGGTTGGTGGTCATTGGACCATCCACAGGAGAAGGGCTTCGGGCTCGGTGGAGAAATTCGATTTGAATCTTAATCTGACATGAAGACCGAAGCAATCGACCTTCCCGACCAGGAAATCTCAATCGCATCGATCGGATTGACTGGGGCGATTTTGGACCCACGGAGGAGGCAGCTTGTATCGATCCGGCGATCAATGAGATCAAGTCAAAGGGCTGACAGCCGTGACTCGCAGAGAAAAAATGAGCCGGCCCCCCCTGATTGGGAGAGAGCCGGCTTGCGGTTTACGCTAATGGGTCAGGTGGTGAACGATCGATCCAAGCCGTCAATCCCACGATCCCCAAGGTCCTTGTGAGAACTGCTCGGCTCGGGTGCTCATCAAGGGCTTCGGGATTACTTCGTCCCTTTTTCCTTCTGAGCATTCTCGGCGCGGGCTTTCGCGATTACCGATTCGAGGGTAACGGGCTTACCCCCTTGTCGCTTGCTCTCGTCCGCGGCCTCCATGAAGGCGAGCAACTCGATGGTCTCTTCCGGGCTAACAGGAGCCTTGCCGGTTCGGAAGAACGCGCAGATCTCATTCAACAGGTCTTCGTAAGCACCGGAGCCCACGCAGCTCGTGACTCCCTTGCTTCCGAAGATCGTCGCGCCGTAGGCCGCTTTGCCTCGGAGCCCCCGGAAGGTTCCCACGCGGCCGCCATCCCAGAGCCCGGTGACAAACTCGGTATCGTCGGTCTGGACGCGCGTCACCGACTTGCAACCCGTTCCCATGAGTGTGTAGAGCGTCTCGACACCGTGGATCCCGTACCAGAAAAGGTCGGGGTGATGTTCATCCAACGAGCAGGGGCTATAAGCATCGGCGCCTCGAATCTCACCAACCTTGGGATCGCTCTTCGCGGCGACCACACCCGGTGCGTACCGAAGCGACGAGCTCGAGAAGCAAGGCGTTCCGGTCTCCCGGGCCAGGTCAAAGATTTTAATCCCATCGGCCAGTGAACCAGCGGCGGGCTTATCGATGAAAACTGGTTTCTTCGCGGCGAAAACCGGACGAACCTGTTCCAGGTGGGGACGGCCATCGACGCTCTCCAGCAGCACGACGTCCACCTTTTCGAGCAGCGCGGGGATCGAGTCAACGATTTCCAGCTTGTATACGTCGCGGAGTTGATTCGTATGCGGTTCGATACGGTCACGGCTCGAAGGAATGTCGGGGCTTCCGCCGGGGAACGCGGCGACGACTCGAACCCCAAGCGCGGTAGACTTAGGGCCATTCAAAATCTTTGTGAAAGCAATTGCGTGTGAGGTGTCGACACCAATGATCCCCGCGCGAAGTGGCTTCGCATTCGGCTCTTGGGCGGACGATGCCTGAGAAGCCACGAAGAGGAGCGTGCAGAGGAGGGTCGGAACCAACGGGCGACTTCGCGCCATGAGTCAATCTCCCAGGTGGGTACAGAGCAGGCAGGGCGTACAAAGGGGGTATCTGAACACGTCAGAGGCTTAACTCCAAGAGTTTGCCCCTCAAAAAATGGGGAAAGACCCGTACTTCATCGAGTCTAACCCGATCGAACGAGGTTGACCCTCGTTTCAGTCCACGCGGAGAGTTTGCCAGGTGGGTCGGACACCAGCCCAGGAACCAGGCGAGCACGCCAAGCATCAATTCGCGGTTCGGCCGTAAGCGATGGGTAACTAGAATTCCGCGTTGCCGGGGGTTCGAGGGTAGGGGATCACGTCGCGGATGTTGGCCATGCCAGTCGCATAGATGATCGTTCGCTCGAAACCAAGGCCAAAGCCCGCGTGAGGAACCGTGCCGTAGCGCCGGAGGTCGCGATACCAGTCGTAATGCTCACGCTCGAGTCCGAGCTCCTCGAGTCGGGCGTCCAGTCGATCGAGCCGCTCCTCGCGCTGAGATCCGCCGATGATTTCTCCGATCCCTGGCGCGAGTACGTCCATCGCGGCCACGGTTCGGCCATCGTCGTTCATTCTCATGTAGAACGCCTTGATATCCTTGGGATAATTCATGACGACCACGGGCCGGCCGACTAGCGTCTCGGTCAAATAACGCTCGTGCTCGGACTGGAGGTCGGTTCCCCAATTCACGGGGTACTCGAACTTGACTCCTTTCGCTTGGGCCGCCTCGAGAGCCTTGATCGCCTCGCCGTAGTCCATGCGCTCGAAACTCGCTGAGATGAACGTCTCAAGCCGGTTGATGCAATCTTTATCCACGTGCTGCGCGAAGAATGCCATGTCATCCGCGCGTTCCACCAGCACCGCCTGAAAAATCGACTTGAGGAACGCTTCGGCCAGGTCGGCATCGGCAGCGAGGTCGGCGAAAGCAATTTCAGGCTCGATCATCCAGAACTCAGCGAGGTGGCGCGTGGTGTTCGAATTCTCCGCGCGAAACGTGGGTCCGAAAGTATAGACCCGGCTCAGGGCAAGGCAATAGGCTTCGACGTTCAACTGGCCCGAGACCGTCAAGCTTGCCGGCTTGCCGAAAAAATCTTCCGAGTAGTTGATATTCCCCTGCTCATCACGAGGTAGGTTGGCCAGGTCCAGGGTTGAGACCCGGAACATGGCTCCGGCCCCTTCCGCATCGCTCGTGGTGATGATGGGCGTGTGGATCCATACGAAGTCTCGTTCGTGAAAGAAGCGATGAACCGCGAGCGAAAGCGTGTCGCGCACTCGAGCGATTGCCCCAAACGTATTGGTCCTGGGACGGAGGTGCGCGACGGTCCGCAGATATTCGAAGGTGTGGCGTTTCGCGGAAACCGGGTAACTGTCTGGGTTTTCAACCCAGCCGACCACCTCGACGCGCTCGGCCTGCACTTCGAATCGTTGCCCTTTGCCCTGCGATTCGACGAGCACTCCGAAGACCCGCACCGCGCAGTGAGTTGTGAGGTGTAAAATTTCGGATTGATAGTTCTCTAACGTCCCGGGCGCGACCGCCTGAATTGGATCGAAGCAGGTCCCGTCATGGATTTGCAAGAAGGAGAAGCCCGCCTTGGAGTCGCGTCTGGTCCGAATCCAACCTTCGACGGTAACCTGAGATCCAACCTCGGCCTTACCAGACAGCAACTGCTTGATGGTGAGCTTCGCCATGACTTCCTTCCCCGGTCCGTTTCAGCGAAATGCTCGAAGATTATGTGCAGCCAAGCGCGACTTGTCCACTCGATCGATCCACAATGCGCCCAGCCCTGGACTTCCCGTGAGACACTTTCCCCGGCTTCGCCCAGACCGTAGCAATCAAGGCGTCAGTGAACGCGAATCGATCCATGTGTGCGAGGATGAAGTCGCGACTCAAAGTGTGGCCCCGAACCCGATTCGTGGTGTGCCCGTCCTGTATTTGGAGAGGCTCATCGAATGGCCTTCGGAAAGCGTTGGAATGGTCTTGCGAGTGATGCCGAAGCTTTTCACGAACATCCGGAGCGCAAGTGTGAAGGTATCGTATCAATCCGAGCCCCGACTCGAATGTTCGGAGTTCATCGATCTGCTCAGGCGATCGACTCTCTCCGCTCGCCGTCCGGTCGCGAATGAGCAGATCATGCAGGGGATGCTCGACCATGCCGACGTGATTGTCACGGCTCGGATCGAGGGGAAGTTGGTCGGAGTTTCGCGGGCGATCACCGACTTCCACTATTGCACATACCTCTCCGACCTGGCGGTTGATGAAGCGTACCAGCACCGGGGGATCGGTCGAGAGTTGGTTCTGCGCACCCATCTTGAGGCTGGACTCGGAACCACTCTCATACTGCTGGCCGCCCCCGCGGCTCGAGAGTACTATCCAAAAATTGGAATGCAGCGCCACGAGTCGTGCTGGTACTTCCCCCCCAATCCGAACACGGTCCATTAGGGCCAGTCCAGACAGACCCGATTGTTCGGTCCCACTCCAAGCCGGCTGCGCTCAGATCCCAATCTGGTTGTCCGAGACCAGGGCTTCCGCGAGGTTCCATTCCTCCGGTTGCGGGTCCAGAACGATCTCCTCCCCTTCGGTCAGGCCCTCAAGGACGTGCATCAGGTTCTGGTTACGCCCACCAAGCTTGACGGCTCGCCGGTTCAGCCCTGATTCCGTTAGCACATAGCAGTAACTCTGTTCGCCATCACGCGCCACCGCGACGGTCGGGACGACCAAGGCTTCCAGGAGATGAGAGGTGGTGATCTCAATTTCGGCAGACATCCCAGGCCGAAGCCCGATCGGCAGATCGTCTAGCTTGACGATCGCCGAGAAATATTTCACGTCCGTCGCCCTCGAATTATCATCGATCAGCGGGAGGCGCGAGACGGACACGACGTGTCCCTGAGCCACGCGACCAGGCAAGGCTTCAAAGCGAACCGTGGCTGGCATTTCCGGTCGAATCTTATCCACCACCGTTTCATGGATCATTGCCTGGACCTCCATTTTCGAGAGGTCTGGTAACGAGAAAAGGCGCTGGCGCTGCCGGACCGGAGCCCCTTCATAAACTTCCAGTGGTTTGCCGGGATCGTTGTTGTAGATCAGGAATCCATCATGAGGGGCGCGGATGGAGCAATTACGGACCTGCGACTCAAACATTTCCAGCCGTTCTTGTTCCAGTTTGAGCCGGGTGGCCTGGTAGATCAGGCTCGATTTCGCCCCTTCCACCTGGCTCTTGAGCGATCGCGTCTCTCGAGGCACCGTGTAACGGCGGAAATTATCGTATGACATCTGGACCTGCTCGATCGTAATCTTCAGTCGCATGAGGGCCTCTTCCTCCGCGCTGAGCTGACTGACCGAGGTGTATCCCTTCTCCAGCATCCTATGGGTCCAGGCGAGCCGATCCTCCTGTCGTGACAGGCTCGCCCGATTCAACGCGAGTTGTCCTTCAAACTGCTGTTGCGATTGCTTGACCGACCCTTCGAGATAAGAGGTTAGTCCAATCTCAGCGATCGCCAGGTTCAGCTCCGCTTGAAGATGCTCAGCCTCGGCCTTCCTGACACCTATCGTCTGTCGGCGGACGAGTTCGACGAACTCGGACGCATCGAGTTCGCAAAGCAAGTCCCCTTCCTTTACCTCGGTCCCATCCGCCACCAGACTCAGGATCGTCGACGCGCCGTTGGACGAAATCGTCCCTCCCGCGCCTGGGCTGCTCAACCGCAAGAGCGCACACCGGATCTCGGTGCTGTTCGCGCTCAGCGCCCGCCCCGCCGCGACAATGGAAGTGGTGAAGAGTTGAACCCGTCGGGCATGCGAGAAGCGAATCCGAGGACCGAGACGCGCTTTGATTCCCTCCCCCTCCTGGCCGAAATAGCTGGCCGAGGATGTGAGCACCGAGGCGAGGGCTCCCCCGATAACCACGAAGGTGACAAAGGACCGAAGACTCCAGGTCCGATTTCGGATCCGTTCCATCGAAAGTGGCCCCCTGGGATGCCCCCAACCGGCGAAATGACCTCATGCGGATTCCGTTCAGCCAGAATCCGCCGAACCTCATTCCCTTTGGAATGGACGCGAGAGGCGCAACTCTTGACGCATCTCACCAAGGAAAGTCAGCGACAAAACCACACGTGATTGCCCCCTCGGAGGTTGGAGATGCTCCGATCCGACCTGATTTACCGTCGTGATCCGCGAAACCAACGTAATCCGAAGGGGTTCTTTCCCAGAAGTGACTGGCTTTCGAAATGGAGAGACCGCCCCTAAACCCAGCGGATGCAGTGCGGGATTCAAGGGGCGGTTTGTATTCGGCCCAGATGTAAACGGGATCTTTCGATCCCGCGTCTCGAGAGGACAACGACGATTCGTCATGCCCTCTCGAGCGGCGCGTCCACCGGCTCAAGGCGTCGCGAGCGATCGTCCAAGAGTCGATTACTTCTTGGGGACATTCTCGGGCGGGGGTTCAATGGCGACCTTGTCTTTGGAGCCAGGAATCGCGGGCATCGCCGCCGGTTCAGGGAAGGCCGATTCGGGAATATCTTTCAGATCCTTCTTCCGATCCTTCATATCGAGCAAGGAGTATCGCTTGTCTCCCTTCGAGCCGATTTCATAACGGCCCCAGTACGCCTGAGTTGACGGGTTATAATAATAAATATAGTTTGGCTGATTTTGATAATAGATGCAATAATGGTAGTCGTAGGTGGTGTAAGTGACCGTGGGTTGATAGTAGTAGCGTACGTAGTAATAGCTGTTGCTCGGGCTGTAACTCCAGGTCGAGTCGTAGTACTGGCGAAGCGAATTCGCCATCCCCACCGACGAAAGCCCGGCAAGTGCCAACGTGAGACCAAGGACCTTTCGACGGGTCACTCTCATGGAAATCCCCCTCCCGTTGTTAGACAGAACGTGATGATGCCACTCGGACGACTCACCTGATCGTTTGGGATTCTGGTGATTTGCCTCTTCCAGTCATGGAAGCCTGCCCTTGAATCCAGCTTCATCGCGGGATTGGACGAGTACCTCAACGGATCGTTATCGTGAGCGACCTTGTGCTTCCACCCGCGAGAATCAGCGATTTGGGGTTGGTTGTGGAGCTACGTGTTCGCCTGTCGCGCTCGGTGTCCTCAACCTACCCGCAAGGGCTCGACACCATCATATCCTCGAATCGTCCAATCTCATGCATCGGATTTCAAGAAATCTTTGTCAATTCGATCAATCATGCACCAACAACGGTCAAGCTCTCAGCCCCAGAAGCGGGGGGTATCTGACTCGGCCTTGATGCGCGAAGACACGTATCGATTCGTCTGTCGCGTGGTTCCATGCCCGCCTACCTCGTAATCGGCACGAGATCGACGTTCAAAATGAATCCGAGGGAACCCTCGAACAGTCCCAGGAATGAGTTGGAGAGAAGGGCCGAGTGGGATTCTGACTGGAGGAGAGTCGGAACTCGCAGTCCAGAGTGACCTTGGTGGAAGGTTGGGGCAATGGAAAGACGTTTCTGAAGTGGACCCTCACCGGGTTGCGGACGATCGGGATTCCCTCGCCCGCGGTTGAAATACCGGACGGTGATTTGATTCATTGAGTGTGGGAATCGGCTTGATTCGATCGGTTCTGGAGATCCTGGTACTGATCAATCAACCCTTTGAGATTTCCGAGGTGATCGATCCAGTCATAGGCGGAGAGGTCGACCATGCCAACTCCCTGGGCCTGCTCGAAGGCAAGTTGCCAGTTGGTTGAGCCGGTCGGCTGAATGGGAGGTGTGTTCGCGGTATCTCCCAGCGAGCCGGTAACGAAAGAATCGTCTTGGTCGGGTAAGTGTTGAGGAAGGGGTTCCTCCTCCCAACCAGAGAGGCGGACGATCCCGGAGGCCTCCTCAACTTCGATTTCAGGATCAGCGTCAGTTGACCCGGTCTGGTCGCGGAGGGAATCAACCTCATCCAAACTGGATGCCGCGAGTAAGTTCATGTCCGCTTCGGTTTCGGCGCGAAGGGACGATTCACGCGCGTGAAGTGCGTCAACTTCAGCGTCGCTGAAGAGGATCTGAGCGGCCTCAATCGCTCCGAGACGACCCTTTGCGGGAGAGATAACCTCGGCACGTTCGACCAGGCCGGGATCAGCTAACTCCTGTTCAAGGATCGGGGCCGACTCTTCGGCATGAGAGGCGCTCGCGCGAAACGAGGGTTCTAGCACCTGCTCACGCGCGGGGAAACGATCGAAGTGAGGAGGGGGCGGGGGTGCGACGCCTTCTGAAGGATGCGATGAAACCGGCGCTTCCGATTCCCTCCGGAGAAAGATCTCCAGAGTCGTGATGAACCCATCGAGGAACTGTCTTCGCCTGGGTTGAAAGAGGCGAGTCAGCACCTTGCTCCGATCTCGCTTGGCCTTCGCTAACCAGGCCCCGGCGAGTTCCGGTACGGATCGGATCAGGTGAACTGCTTCGGATTCTCCTTCGTAAAACGGCGTCATATTTCGCTCTTCGGAGGGTTACAAAAGATAGGACGACGATCCCAACCTTCTCAATTCGTTCCTTTGGTAACAGCATCGGCAAAACGAGCCTGGGACTCGCAAAGTGTTTGGTTCGTTGAGGCCGGCTGTTCGCACTCCCCAATACGCGGTCCGGCTCGATCGGAGGTCCTCTCGACATCAAAATGGCCCCGATCTTGGCCTCAGAGTGGGTTCAAACTCGCCGACAGGATTGAGCCCACTCCCACCAAGGCTTTTCTTGAGCAAACCTTTAAGTCCTGCGTTAAGCCTTTTCAAATTAGTGTCTTACGTCATTTCTGCCTGAAAACGCAGAGTCTTTTTCTTGGAGAAGGGGATTGGAAGGCACCCTCGAAGGCATTACCTCAATAGAAGGTGACACCTTGAGGAAATCCAACCATGCCTATTCCGGTTAGCCCCTCGGCGATTCGAGAGTTCCAAGTTCTTTCCGAACTCGGTTCCGTGGGCGGAAAGTCCGACGCTGAGCTATTACGGACGTATCAGGTCGACCAAGGTCGGGCGGGGGAATGGGCATTCCGAGCCTTGGTGGACCGTCATGGGCCGATGGTGCATCGAACTTGTTACCGGATTCTGAACCATCGAGGGGACGCGGACGACGCGTTTCAGGCAACCTTCCTGGTCCTCTCACGCAGGGCTGGTACCATCTGGGTGCCCGGCTCGATCGCTCCTTGGTTGCACGGGGTGGCGAACCGGATCGCAACCCGGGCTCGGTTGGATCGGGACCGAAGGCACCAGCAAGAGCGTCGCCTCGCGATCTTTGGAAGGGAAGAGACCGTCGACCCCGAGATCGACGACGTGAGCCCGCTGCTTCATGCGGAAATCGCCCGTCTTCCCGACCGCTATCAGGCCCCTATCATCCTCTGTTACCTGGAGGGACTCACACACGACCAGGCCGCGAATCAGCTTCAATGGCCAGTGGGAACCGTCCGAAGTCGACTCGGCCGCGGTCGAGCGCGGCTCCGAACCGCGCTGGAGCGCCGAGGTGTTTCGCTCGCCCCCTCGGCCCTCGCCTGTTTGCTCAAAGCACCACTCCAACTCGCGCATCGATTAAGTCCGAGCGTGACCGAGACAGCCGTGAGCCTCTCCAACTGGGCCTCGGTTGGTCGAGGCATGGCGAAAAGCGGCCCTATCCTCCTTGAGATGTCCGCGTTTTTAACCCGGCTCACATTGGGTCGAATCGCGAAGCTCTTCGCCTGGGTCCTCGCGGCGGGTGTACTTGTGGGAGGCACCGCGCAGTTGGCGTTGCGTGACGCGCCCAACTCGTTCGGAGTCGAGGCGATCACCACGCATCCCCCACAGACTCCAGCGCCTGGAACTTCGCTCTCAAAAGCGGAGTTGATCGCCACGCGAATTCTGAACGAAGGGGCCTTGCACTTCAACGCCAAGGAGGCCTCCTGGCTCGCCTCGACCTTCACCGAAAACGGAACCCTCCGGCTATTAGGTCGCGAACAGGACCAGGAAGTCGAGGAAACCCGAACCGGCCGTGGGGAGATCGAAGAGTTCTACACCACCTATTTCCGTGACAAAGACGTGGTGACCTCGCGTAACACAGTTGAATACGCCCGCTTGATCACGCCTGGGATGCTCGTCATCCACGGGCACTTTCGCCCGGACGAGGGTCAGAAATCGTTACCCTTCGTTCAGCTTCGAGAGCACCAAAATGGCCAGTGGCTCATTCGTAACCTCTGGCTATTCCTTCACCCCGCGCTCAAAGAACACGAAGGATCGCCAAGTTCCGCGGCGATCCGTTTACCGAACCAGCCCGCTGAGCGACCAAGACCAGCGAGCCCGCGGGCCGAGTCGTGACCATCGATGATCGCATCGCGTTTTCAATTGCCTATAACGATTCACGACAGTTTACGATTGCGGATGCTTGACCTTCACTGGCTCGAGCGGCCCCACCACCGTGCCACACTGAGATGCTTCGCAGCTTAGATTTAGTTGGGGTTCTCGCATTTTGATTCGCTGATTCTTTTTGACCAGGAGATTAATTCGATGACTCGACTCGTACTGTCCACCGCGTTGATGTTGAGCCTGTTGGGAGTTGGGGTGAGCATCGCCAGCGCGGCCGACCCGGAGGCCAAGAAGCTCGCGACTGAGATTCTCAAGAAAGGGGCCGAGCTTTACGACAAGCACGACGCGAAGGTGATGGCCGCCACCTATACCGAAGACGCCAGGCTCCTCTGGGTCTCGAAGACAGAGTCGGGCGAGGTGGTGCAATCTGTCAAGCGAGGCCGAGAGGAGATCGAATCGGTCTATCAGGAGTATTTCAAGAATCCGAACGATCAGACCCAATCCAGGAACACGGTCGAGTACGCTCGGTTCGTCACCCCCGAGATGCTGATCATTCAAGGTGATTTCGAGCCGAACATCGCGGGCCAGGGGCTTTACCCATTCGTCCAGGTGCGGGTCAAGGAAGGGGACAAATGGCTCATCAAGAGTCTCCAATTCTTTGTGTTTTCACAAGATTGATTCCGAGTGGGAACGGCCGGTCTTTTCTCGGATCGAATCGCATCCAATCGGCCGGCCGGCCGGCTTGCTTGCTTGAATCGTTCCTGGCTCGAATCACTGGACTTTCATGATGGACGCATTCTCGGTGAATCAGCTTTTCCCATCCGTCGCGACGTGTTTCATCTGGCTAGGATTGCTCGGCCTGACCAAGTCCAGCTCGATCCTGGCGGATGAACCAATTGGGACCGCTGGGAAGTCACGTTATTTCGAGATACAGGTCAAGGACGATCAGACTGGCCGGCCTGTCCCGCTCGTCGAGCTTCAAACGACGTCAAGCTTGCGATTCTATACCGACTCCGCGGGCCGGGTGGCCCTGGACGAGCCCGAATTAATGGGCCGGAAGGTCTTTTTCGCCGTTGCCTCCAACGGGTATGAATTCAAACCGGACGGTTTTGGGATTCGTGGAATCGTGCTCGAGCCGACGGCAGGCGCTCGGGCGGAATTAAAGATCCATCGCCTCAATATCGCCGAGCGGCTGTACCGAAACACCGGCGCGGGCATCTACCGCGACACGCAAAGGCTTGGACTCGCCGCGCCGGTTGATCAGCCTTACCTGAACGCGGAAATCACCGGCCAGGATGGGGTCCTGACCGCCGAGTATCAATCCAAACTCTACTGGTTTTATGGCGATACGAACCGGCTCGCTTATGCCCTCGGCAACTTTGCAATGTCCGGGGCGACAACTCAAACACCCGAGCAACTCGATCCCTCGGTGGGCTTCCGCCTGAATTACTTCGTTGATGAAAAAAGCGGCTTCGCAAAAGGGATGGCTCGTCTCAAAGGGGAAGGCGTCGTCTGGCTGACAGGGTTGGTGGTTCTCCCCGACGAATCGGGACACGCTCGGATGCTCGCCTACTACCAGCGCAGGCGCGGGCTCGGGGCGGTCCTTGAAAATGGCTTCATGCAATACATTGACGAGGCCGAGCAATTCGATCGGATCAAGACGGTACCACTCAACCCCGTCGTCTCTCCGTCCATCTATTCCGTCTCCTGGCAGGACGGTCAGTCCAAACATCTCTATTTTTCGGTTCCGTACCCCACGCTTCGGGTCGAGGCCAAGTACTCGTCCTATCTCGATCTCGACCAGTACGAGTCATACTCGTGCGTGAAGCCGAGACCGGCCAAACTTGCCGATGACGAACTACCGGAGCTTGAACGGGACGCGAACGGGAAGCTTGTCTGGAGTTGGAAGCGAAATACCGCGCCCTTCACTCCCACCCTGCAACAGAAGCTAATCGCGGCCGGCAAGATGAAACGCGAAGAGTCGCCATTGCGTCTTCAAGACGTCAAAGCCGGGAAACCTGTCGAAATCAATATGTCGTCGTGTGCTTGGAATGCCTATCGAAAGCGATTCATCATGATCGCCGCCGAGCATCAGGGAGCAACCCCACTGGGCGAAGTGTGGTACAGCGAGGCCGATCGCCCGGAAGGTCCCTGGACGAACGCGACGAAGGTGGTCACCCACGCCAACAAGCCTGGCGATGCCCACGACTTCTATAATCCCAGGCATCATGCGTTCCTGGATCGTGACGGCGGCCGCACCATCTACTTCGAAGGTTCTTACGCCAACATTTTTTCCGGAAACTCACACCCCACGCCACTCTATGAGTACAACCAGATCATGTACCGGCTTGATCTGTCTGATCCTCGGCTCGATCTCTCGAAGAACCCTCCCCCATCATCCCGTTGATATCCTGCCCAGGTAGAGGCGCCGTCCCGAGCCTTCGTAAAGGAACGGATCAGGACTTTCGAGACGCTAGGATCGTCGCGACCTAATCGGTAAACTGCAATGGAGACCAGACCAGCAAGGTTCGGTTCGATGCTCGCTGGGCAGGGGCCATTCAGGCCTTTGGCTCTTTTCGCGGCGGCTCTAGACGCCCCTGATCGCGAACCCCACCAGGTTGCCTTACGGAGTCCAGGTTGAATGATGTCGGTTCCTTCAATTCAGTTGACCAACGGCAACGCGTTACCGGCCGTTGGGCTTGGACTCTGGAAAGTGGATCGCCCTGAAGCCGCTTCCTTGGTGGTCGAGGCGATCCGGCAGGGCTACCGCCACCTCGACTGCGCAGCCGACTACGGCAACGAGGCCGAGGTTGGACAAGGGATCGAACAAGCGATCAAGGCCGGCGCATGTCGCCGAGAGGATCTCTGGGTCACCTCAAAACTCTGGAACACCTATCACGACCCCAGGCACGTTCGACTCGCCGCGGAGCGATCGCTACGTGACCTCAGGCTCAGTGAACTGGATCTCTACCTCGTTCACTTCCCCATACCCTTGGAGTTCGTCCCCTTCGAAGAGCGATACCCGCCGGGATGGCTGGCCGATCCAAGCCAGCCCGAGCGCGGCATGGCGCTCGCCAAGGTTCCCGCGCATGAAGTCTGGGGGGCGATGGAAGAGCTGGTTCATGCCGGCCTGGTTCGAAACATTGGAGTTTGCAACTATAACACCGCGATGGTTCGAGACCTCCTCGCGTATGCCAAGGTTCGACCCTCCGTTCTCCAGGTGGAGCTCCATCCGTTTCTCACTCAGGAAAAGCTGGTTCGGCTCTGCGAACTGGAGGGGATCGCCGTGACCGGATTCTCCCCGCTGGGAGCTCCGTCGTATGTTCCTCTTGGTTCGGCGACGCTGGATGAGTCGGTCATGGGTCACGACCTCATTCGATCGCTGGCCGCCAAACACGAGCGGACCCCGGCCCAGGTTGTGCTTCGCTGGGGAGTTCAACGCGGGACCGCGATCGTGCCGAAAACCTCGAGTCATGCTCGGCTTGCCGAGAACCTCGCGCTCTTCGACTTCGAGCTCGAAGAGGAAGATATGGACGCGATTAACCAGTTGAACCGCAACCGGCGTTTCAATGATCCGGGTGTCTTCTGTGAAGGTGCGTTTCACACTTTCTGTCCCATCTACGAGTGATTCCATTTTCAACCATTGAGAACCGAACATGAGCGCAGTGAGTCTCGAGGCCAGGCCGATCCAGCTCTCTGGCCAGCTCGGGTCGGAAGCGGACCCTTTCCCATTCATCATTCAGTGCCAGACAGAAGGGACGACCCTGGAGCGCACTGAAGAATGGATCAAGGGGGAGAGTCAGAACCTCTTGGAGCGTTCTCATGTCTCGGGCGCGATCCTGTTTCGCGGTTTTCCCGTGAAGACCGCGGAGGATTTTGATCGGTTCATCGCCGCGTTCGGACTCGAGAACTTCCCCTACGAGGATTCCCTCTCGAACGCGGTGCGCGTCAATCGCACGCCGCGGGTCTTCACGGCGAATGAGGCGCCCCCCAACATCGAGATTTTTCTCCATCACGAGATGGCGCAGACGCCTCGGTACCCGGCTCAGCTCTTCTTTTTCTGTGAGAAGGCGGCGGAGCAGGGGGGAGCGACTCCCATCTGCCGATCCGACCTGCTCTGGGGTGAGCTCGAGAAGGCATGCCCCGAGTTCGCGCGGAACTGTGTTGAGCACGGGCTGAAGTATTCCAACGTGATGCCTGAGGAGAACGACCCCGAATCCGGCATGGGGAGGAGTTGGAAAAGCACGCTCAAGGCGTCGACGCGGGACGAAGCCGAGCAGCGGCTTCGCAAATTAGGTTATCGCTGGGAGTGGCTTGAGAACGGCTGCTTGAGGGCCACCACGCCCGTCCTCCCCGCCGTGCATGAGCTATCCTCGGGGCGCCGCTCGTTCTTCAACCAACTGATCGCAGCCTTCCGAGGTTGGAAGGACGCACGCAACGACCCTTCGAAGGCCATTTTCTTTGGCGACGGCCAACCGCTCGATCCCGAAGCCGTACAGGTTGCGCTCGACCTCTCAAGTCGTTTCACCTTTGACATCCCTTGGCAGACCGGCGATGTCGCGCTCGTCGATAATCTGGTCGCCATGCACGGGCGCCGGACCTTCTCGGGAACCCGCAAGGTCCTCGCCTCCCTCGTCTCTCCTAATTTCTGAATCTGGCGTTCTCGAGCACGCGACTCCGAGCCGCTCCGGCAACCCCCGGATCGTCTCGGCCCGCTCGACCGTTACGCAAGACAGGGCACTCGCCGAAGCCATCCCTAAACCACACCTGGCCACTTGTCTCCAAGCCGCGACTCTCAGCCCAGGGTGGTTTGGCTTCCCTTCTTCCTTCCTGGCCCAGACTTAGGGTCCGGACTCAGCCGCGCATGTCGGATCCCGTCCCGAGGATTTCCGCGAAAACTTGTAACGCGGAGCCCCCTTACTGTGTTGAGAAGGTTGGCGTTCGGTTCGAAACGCTTTCCCAGCCTCTTCTCAACGCATGACTTTGGATAGCTCGAGGAGGCTGGAACGCTGGATCAACCAACTCCACAAGGTGTTCCAGATGACCTGATCGACGCGTGGGTCTCGGAGACCATCGCGCGAGCCCTCGCTTACGCGATCTCCCTTGTGGGAAATCGTGGCGAGGCGGAAGACCTGGTTCACGATTGTTACGGGCGACTCTTGGCGAAAGCCGCCGAATATGACCTGGCTCGCGATGGCCAACGGCTTCTATACCAATCGATCACCAATGCCTGTATCAACTATCAATCCCGAAGACCCCCCGTGGTCAGTCTGGAAACGATCCAGTCCAGCCGAGGCGATGGACTTCGCGGACTCGAAGACCCGAGAGAACCGGGGCCCGAGTCGAATGCGATCCGGAGCGAACTCGAACAGGCGTTAACGATCGCGCTCGCCGAGCTTTCCGTGCCCCAGCGAGCTGTCATTGAGCTCAAGAGCATGGGGCATTCCTCGCTCGAAGTGGCTGACATCCTGGGAATGAGTCATGCGAATGCCCGCGTCCTGTTACATCGAGCCCGGCAGGCACTGAGTGCCCGCCTTCGCCCCTTTCTCGAGGACCCCGCGCCGTGAGCGATCCGGACCTCCCCGTCCCCGACATGGAATCCGTCGAACGGCTCGTCCGCTCCTATTTGGATTCGCAGAGCCAACGACTCGACACAACCGAACTCGAGGCCCGCATTCGCAGGTCGCGAACGCTCGATCATGTGACCTCAGAAGGGCTTTCCCCGAATGCCAAAAGGAACTCGATCCAACGCGGGTTCTGGCCGCGTTCGAGAAACTGGGTCGCCCTCGCGGCCAGTGTCCTGCTGATGCTGGGTGCCTTTCTTGGAGGTCGCTACCTCAGCCCGAATGTTGTCAATGCCGCGACGCTTCTGCGGAGCGTTCGAGTGGTCCACTCCAACCCCATCGACCGGTCCTATCGCGTCCATTACTCTCCGGATCCGCGTTACTGGGATCGGAAGAAGGTCCTCGAAGGCCCGTCCGAAAGCCTTCTGCGCACAAGGGGCGACCGGTTCTGGTCGGACTGCACGATCGGGTCCATTCGCCTGGCGATTGGTTGCGAGCAGGATGGTTCGCTCTGGGTGAGCACGTCTCGTAAGTCGGGACTTCGCCTGGCGAAGAACGTTTCCGAACTCCCCCCCGAGGTAGGCGTGCTCTGTGACGTGAACGCCATGACCGTTCCGAAGTTGCTGGACGATGTCCTGGCGGACTTCACCATTCAGGCCGAGGCCGCGTCCACCAAACCCAGCGACGCCTCGACTCTCATCTGGGCTCGTTTGAAACCCGGTCACAAGCACCCTGTCATCTCCGCCGCATTGCTCGAAATCGATGACCGGCGCGAGTTGCTGGTGCGGCTCGTGCTTTGGACCGTGCGAGAAGGACGGCCCAACGGAACCGTGACGTACACGCTTTTGTCCGGCGGCGACCAGGGGGAAGCCCAGTACCGCCTGGAGTCTCACCTCGATCACGATGCGAAGATCGAGACAGAGAAACGCGCCTCAAACGACGACACCACCAAGCCCAAGGCGGCCCGTCAATCCGAGCCCAAAACCCTCGAACCAAGGCCGAACCGGGAGATTTCTCGATGATCGCGCGAATCACACTCGCCACGCTCCTTTCCCTTAATCTGCTCGGAACTCCGGCCCGAGCAGGGGACGATACCACCAAGTCGAGCGAGGCGGAGCTTCGGTTCTTCGAGTCGAAAATTCGCCCGGTCCTCGCCGAGAACTGCTATGCATGCCACTCGGGAAGCGCGGGCAAGGCCAAAGGGGGCTTGATGCTCGACACGCGCTCGGCCATTCGCCAGGGGGGTGAGAATGGGCCGGCCGTGGTGCCTGGCGATCCGGACGCGAGCCTGCTGCTCGCAGCCATCTCCCACACCGAACCCGACCTCACGATGCCACCGAGGAAACCCAAGCTTCCCGACACCGTGATCAACGACTTCAAAGCCTGGATCAAGCGGGGCGCAGCCGATCCTCGCGAACCGAAAGTCACCGCGGGCGCCGAGCCCGGTTCGGGTTCCACGATCAGTCTTGAGGAAGGACGCAAGTTCTGGTCGTACCAACCACCGAAAGATCACACCCCGCCTTCAACCAAGGATGCAAGCTGGTCAAGGCGCGGGCTCGATCAGTTCATTCTCGCCAGGCTCGAAAAAGAAGGACTTGCTCCGTCCGCCGACGCGGAGACAGCGACTCTGCTCAGGCGCCTGCACTTCGACCTCGTGGGGCTTCCTCCCTCGCCCGAAGCCATCGAACAGTTTGAGACATTGGTTAAATCGCGCGGGATCGATTCGGCACTCTCGGTCGAGGTGGATCGCTTACTCGCCTCTCAACAGTTCGGCGAACGCTGGGGCCGTCACTGGCTGGATGTGGCCCGGTTCGCGGAGTCGAGCGGCAAGGAAGCAAACGTCTCCTTTCCCTACGCCTGGCGCTATCGCGACTACGTGATCGACGCCTTTAACGCTGATCTCTCCTTCGACCGATTCCTCAAGGAGCAGGTCGCGGGCGATCTCCTCCCCGCCCAGAACGACACGGAGCGAGCTCGGCTTCTGATCGCCACGGGATTCCTCGCGGTTGGGACGAAAAACCTCGACGAATCCAACGCCGTACAGTTCAAGGCCGACCTGGTCGACGAACAGATCGATGCGCTTTCACGTGGCGTGCTTGCGAATTCGATCGCTTGTGCCCGCTGCCACGACCACAAGCTCGACCCCTACCCGATGGAAGATTACTACGCGCTCGCGGGGATCTTCGCGAGCACCAAGACCTATTTCGGGACCTTTGTCTCTCCATCGAACCAGGTCGGGGGAGACCCGCTCATCCTTCCTCGAGACGCGGGCCTGCCAATCCTCCACGCCTCCATCACCCCAGAAAAGGTGAAGAGCTTGAAGGCGGATCTCGCGGCCTTGAAGAAAGAGAAAATCAAAACGATTGCCGATGCGCTTCGGGTCTTCTGGCGTTCTGGTGGAATCGAAGGTGAGCTGGAACGAGTGGATGAGGAGGGAAAGGCCTTACCGCTCGCAATGGGGGTGATGGACGACCGGCGTATCTTCGACGCCCATCTTCTCGAACGCGGAGAAATCACCAAGCCCGGCAAGGCCGTCCAACGAGGCTTCCCTCGGGTGGTGACGGTCGAGGACTGCCCGTCCCCTCCCTCGGACCAGAGTGGTCGGCTCGAGCTCGCGCAGTGGCTCACCGCTCCTTCGAACCCCCTGACCGCCCGCGTGATGACGAACCGGATCTGGCGCCATCTTCTTGGCGCGGGGATCGTCAAGAGCGTGGACAACTTTGGGATGAGCGGCGATCGCCCCAGTCACCCTGAACTACTGGACCATCTCACCGTTCAATTCGTTTCCAAGGGTTGGTCCGTGAAGTCGCTTATCCGTGAGATCGTTCTCTCCCGGACCTACAGGCAAGCCTCAACTTATCGAGAGGACGCGTTCCGGGCCGACCCGGATAACCGGCTGCTTTGGCGAGCCTCGAAGCGGCGGATCGACGCCGAAGCGATTCGCGACGCCATGCTCGCCGTTTCGGGCGACCTGGACCTATCGAGGCGGGTTGGATCCCTGGTTGGGAAAGAGATTGGGGACAAACCCATCTCGCTTCTCATTCTCGACACGAAGCTGCCGGGCGACCTGGACGGTTCCACGCATCGCTCCGTCTACTTACCTGTGCTGCGAGAACGCTTGCCGGACATTCTCGACCTGTTCGACTTCGCCGAGCCAAGCCTTGTCACGGGGGACCGCGAAACCACCAACGTTCCGGTCCAGGCCCTCTACCTACTCAATAGCCCCTTCGTGGCGACACGAGCCCGATCGTTCGCCGCTCGCCTCGAACACGATACGAACGATCCGAAGTCTCGGGTGGAACGTGCGTTCGCTCTCTGTTTCGGTCGCGCTCCCACCTCCGGCGAGCTCCAGGCATCGATACAGTTCCTCGAGCACACGTTGAACAAAGGCTCCGCCGGGGATCGAAAAGGGGAAAGTCGGCTCGCCGCCCTGTGTCATTCCCTGCTTTCAACGGCGGAATTCCGCAACCTCGATTGAAGCTCGGCGTCGATCCTGGGGACGCACGTCCATCGCCTCACCTGGTCATACAAAAGCGTTTTGAAAAGAACGATCAACGATTTCTTGATCCATTCAAAAATGACGGGAGCGCACCGGCCATGCCGTTCAACTTCAAGGGAACGCCTGGACTGTATTCGAGACGAGCCGCTCTGAAGGGAGTCGCTTCAGGGTTCGGTTACCTGGCATTCATGGGAATGGCTCATGCCGAAGCCTTGAGAGACGCGGGCGGGAGTGGCGCGGATACGCGCGTGACCACAAAGCCACCCCATTTCCCACCCCGGGCTAAACGGGTCATATTCCTGTGCATGAATGGTGGCCCTTCACACGTTGATACGTTTGACTATAAGCCCAAGCTGAATCAGCTTTCGGGGGAGACCACCGCGCTTGGGCGCGATCGAGGAAAGGCGAAGCTGCTCGGTTCGCCATTCCAGTTCAAGCAGCACGGAGAGTCGGGGCTCTGGATGTCGGAGGTCTTCCCGCACCTGGCGAAGCAGGCCGACGAGCTCTGCATGATTCGAAGCATGCATACCGACCTGCCGAACCACTCCCAGGCGTTCACCCAGTTGCATACGGGGAGCTTTCAGTTCGTCCGCCCCTCCATGGGGGCCTGGTCGCTTTATGGGCTCGGAACCGAAAATGCGAAGCTGCCGGGGTTCGTGACCTTGAACCCTCCGACCGATAACGGAGGCGTTCGCAACTATGGGAGTGCCTTTCTTCCCGCCACCTGCCAGGGGACGAAAATGGGGGGGAACCAGATCCCCGGTTTCTATGCGGCTCTATTGAAGAGGGACGAGGTGGCCGGCCCCCCCATGCGAAACATTGCAAACCCTGATATCCCCCGGTCACTTCAACGCGAGCAAATCGACCTGGTTCGCAACCTAAACTTGAAAAAGCTCGACCGGGATACGTATAACCCAGAGATCGAAGGAGCGATCGAATCGTTTGAAACAGCCTTCCGCATGCAAGACACGGTCCCGGAGTTGCTCGACCTCCGGTCTGAGTCCAAAGCGACTCTCGACCTCTATGGAGTTGGCTCGGGGTTACCGACCGACCGGTTCGCACGCCAGTGCCTCATGGCTCGCCGGCTCTCCGAAGCCGGAGTCCGGTTCGTTGAAATCACCGCGCCGGTGGGCTGGGATCACCACTTCCTCCTCAAGGACGCTCTTCCCAAAAGCGCGGTGGCCACCGACCAACCCATCGCCGCGCTCCTGACCGACCTAAGGCAGCGCGGACTTCTGGAAGAGACGTTGGTGATCTGGGCTGGTGAATTCGGTCGGACGCCCTACGGCCAGAGTGTCCATGGACGCGACCACAACAACAAGGGATTCACCATCTGGATGGCGGGGGGCGGTGTGAAAGGTGGCTTCGCTTATGGAGAGACCGACGAGTTCGGCTACGAAGCCGTCGTGGACCCCGTCCATATCCACGACTGGCATGCCACCGTGCTGCATCTCCTTGGCCTCGACCATGAACGCCTCACCTTCAAGTACGGTGGTCGGCCCTTCCGTCTGACCGATGTCTCTGGTCGAGTGATTAAGGAGATCATTGTCTGATCGTTTGCCTCGACACGCGGTTACGTCACAATTTGATCGAGCTCGTGGGGGAGTCGAAGCATCGATTCCCCCTTTTGCGTTTCAGGCTTTCAAGAATTCGCCAGGCATTCAAGGTTTCGCTCTGGACGACCGATGGAACTTCTCATAGAACTTAGTGATCGCATGTCACCTTTCCACTCAAACTTCTTCAATGGAACAGGCCATGAGCATTGGAACATCTTATCTTCCTGAGTTCGATCAGGAGATGGCGGGGACGCGGAAGGTTCTGGAGCAGTTGGTTGACGACAAGCTGGACTGGAAAGCACACCCGAAGTCGAACAGCATGCGGTGGGTCGCCTCGCACCTCGTCGAGATTCCAGGCTGGCTTCCGGGCATCTTCCAGTCGGAGAGTTGGGACATTCATCCGCCGGGCGAAGAACCTTACAACACACCTCAACTCGCCTCTCGGCAGGAAATTCTCGACACATTCGACCGAAACGTCGCTGAAGCCCGTAAGGTTTTGGAGGCGGCGACGGACGAGTCGTTCGGTCAGGGGTGGTCGCTTCTGATGGGTGGGGAAACGGTGCTTGCCATGCCAAGAATCGGTATGCTCCGCACCTTCGTCCTGAACCACTCCATCCACCACCGCGCGTTCCTCTGTTCCTACCTCCGGCTGAACGACCTCCCGGTCCCAGGGCTCTATGGCCCTTCAGGTGACGAAAACGGCTGAGCCGTCCCCGCTGTGATCGAATCGCTGAGATCGGCTTATTACCCTGAAGCGCCTTCCGGAGCTTCTCGGTGATGAGTCGATTTTCTTCTTTCACCAGGTCATTCTTAACCTATTAGATCTGATGAAGTTACATCGAATGCAACGGGGCTATTCCAATGCGTCTCAGAGGGTTCACCCTGGACATTCACGATGACTTCGGTTACAGTTGCATCGCGCTGTAGAGCACCGGTAGCTCGCCAGGCTCATAACCTGGAGGTAGGGGGTTCGATTCCTCCCGGCGCAATTTAGACCTACCGTGGTCTTCCCCCTCCGTCGCTTTTCCCAAAAGCCTTCAATTTTGATGTAAAGAAGTGTCAATTTCTTTACCCTTTTCTTAAACCACGTTGCCAACCACTTTCCCGGTGGAATCCATGAGCATTGTGGTAGAAATCTGTGTGCAGGGGATCTTAGCCGTCGAAGCAGCCCATCAAGGGGGCGCCGATCGCATCGAGCTCTGTGAGAATCTCGCCGTTGGGGGTGTTACTCCCAGTGCGGGGCTGATCGCGGTTGCCTGCGCGAAATTCGACACACCCATCCATGTCTTGATCCGAGCAAGGGGAGGAGACTTCCTCTATTCGGAGCAAGAGATGGAGGTCATGGCGCGCGATGTGGAGCTTGCACGCTCGCTCGGCGCATCGGGCGTGGTCTTTGGGGCGTTGACGCCAGAGGGATCGATCCACCGGGCCTTTGTCGAACGCATCATCGACGCCGCCCGCCCGCTCCCTTTGACGTTCCACCGAGCGTTCGACGAGGTGGCGAGCCCACTCGAGTCTCTCCAGGTGCTTATGGACCTGGGAGTTTCGAGAATCCTCACCGCGGGGGGTGTGGGGCAAGCGATCATGTACCAGGATCAGTTGGCCAAGCTTCAGCACACGGCCGAGGGACGGGTGGCGATCGCGGCGGGAGGCGGCGTGACCGAGGTGGATATTCCCTTGCTCGTGAACAGGGGAATCCGTCATCTCCATATCGGATCGAATGCCTGGTCGGACGGTAGTACGAACGCGGGCCGAGTACGACACCTGGTCGCCACGGCCCGCTCCGCGCTCAGTGAGGTCGGATCAAACAGTCCAGATAGGCCTGTGTGACGATTCAAGTCAACGAGCTGGTTGCAAGGTTGTGTGGGCTTCTGTTACCGACTCGACCTTTCCTTGCGTGAAGAAGACCGGGAAATAAGAGCCAGTCGCCCAACCCGGGAAGAGGTCGCGGTAGTGAGGACTCACCGGGTTGCCTGACTGCCCTGGCATGTTGGTACCAACGGATCGGTCCCAATCTCCGAGGTCTGAGATGATTCGGAACGAGGCGCCTGTTGCCTGGTTCGCGGAGTCGGACGTGCTGTTCACGGTGTGGCTTGATCCTCCTCTTGGAGTGAAGCCGGGGCGTAGTTTGAGTCGAAGTTCCTCCGTTACCAGCTTCTCAAGCGGGTGGCTGGGCTCAGATCGTTTCTGACCTGGGCCGCCGTATCTCCAGGCATCGAACCGATCACCCTGAGACCTGTTTTGCTGGGTAGAGGCCGCCTCGAAGGCATCGTAAACCGCCTGATCACGTCCCTTGATCGGATTGGAGCCAAACCGTCCGTCAGGCGAGAGGAGCCAGGCGGTGATCTTCTCAATGGAGAGGGTGTCGGCCCCGAGCAATTTCCTCGCTTCCACCGGGACGACTCGTTTCCACACTTCCTTACGAATCTCACGTTCCCAAGCGACATAGAGGGCCGCAACGGGGGAACGGTGCTCGAGAACATAGTCCCATTCTCGCATACGCTTAATCATGGATTCGAGTTCACTGAACTCTTCGTGTCGTTTCTCCACCACGGACAGGAGAAGTGGAAATAACGATCTGGCCGGAATCGAAAGCTCATCGTGTTGAAGCCGCATCATATCTGTCATGGTGAATCGTCGTGGAGAGTCAAGTACCTCCTCGACTCGAGACTGGCGGTAGGGGTCGGCCCACTGATAGCTAATGGGGAAGGGATAGCCGAGCGGAAGATTCTCCTGGTTGGCACTCGCAACCCAGCCTCGGGCCGGGTCGAGCTCATGAGGCAAATCGAACGGGGGGAGAAATCCTTCCCAGTCGTGGCTTCCATTACCTGGCACGGGAACCAGTCCATTTCCCTTCCGACGGATCGGGACGATGCCTGACGCTTGCCAACCGATGTGCCCGTCTCGATCCGCCCAGACCATGTTCAGGGACGGGGTTCGACACGCCTGACACGCAACCCGGAACTCCTCCCAGTTCGCAGCCTGATCGAGTCGCAACGAGGCCAGATAAGGGGCGGTTCCCTGCTCGAGCCAGGCCGCTCGCAAGGCCACGGCTCGGTGCCGCTTGGGATCCTCGGAAAGGATCGGTCCATAGCGACTGAATTTGAGCGTGACCTCAACCGATTCCTTCCCCTTCACCGCGACCGACTCGCGGGACTCCGTCATCGACACCCAGTCGTCCCCTTGGCGATACTTCGAGGGGTCATCCGGATGCGTCTCGAGCACAAAGAGGTCTTCCTGGTCGGCCGGGAAAATGGTGATCCCCCAGGCTCCACGTTCGTTATGCCCGATCGCCACGCCCGGCAGCGCGGGTTCCCCCGCGCCGATCACATTCCAACCAGGCGCTTTGAGATGCACCCAGTAACGGAGCGATGGAACCTGGATCGCGCGGTGCGGGTCGTTCGCGAGCAGAGGTGCTCGCATGAATGTGCGATCACTTGAGATGGCCCAGTTGTTGCTCCCTTCGGAGGAGCCGTCATCGACCGCGCCGGAATCGAACAAGTCCTGGATCAACCCCGATCGATCGTGGGACTCAAAAGTTTGGTGATCGTCCTCCTTGGATTCCTTCACGCCCGTGCGACGATACTCCGGCCTGATGTCTTCCGGGACAAACGAGACGGGTGAGCGCGCGGCCGCGTAGGGCCCCAACATCGACTTTTCAAAGGGGAGATCGACCAGGGTCGGGTCGAGCTCCAGGCTGGGACGACCCGGCCGAAGATTGAGCAGCTCCTCCGCCACGGCGGGACTGGTCGCTTTCACGAGCGCGGCGGTACTGATCTCAGAGGTCGCGTTGCGAGACAATCCGTTGTGCCGCGAGATAACCACCTCGGGAGTCCAGCGTCCGGGGGTTATCCCCAGGACTTTAAATTCCAGCGGCAGGTGCTCCGGCGTTTTCAACGCGCGGTCGATAAACTCGTTAATCCCATCGACAAAGGCTTGAACGATCGCGGGCCCGTGAGGATGGTAATGGCGGAGCTCGCTCTCCAAGTCGCCTCGATACCGCGAAAGTCGCGCTCCTCGATCGGCTTCGAGCGCCCTAGGTCCGAGAATCTCCGCCAAGGTTCCCGTGGCCTGCCTCCTCCAGAGCTCGAGTTGAAAGAGCCGGTCTCGCGCCACGCTGAATCCCTGGGCGAAGAACAAGTCGTGCTCATTCTTCGCCTCAATGTGCGCGACTCCCCACCGATCGGTGCGGATTTCGACCCGATCCTTGACCCCCTGGATCTCGATCTTCTCCTCCGCCGCAATCGAGGGAAGGGGGAAAAGAGTCCAGAGAGCAAGGAAAACGAGCTTTGAGCTTGGTCTTCTCGTCCTTCCAATCATCTTCATGCTCCGAAGTTTCGATTCCGGTTCTCGATTCTCATAGAACGAACCGAGGAAGGCTCATTTGAGTTGTTGAAGATAAGAGAGAAGGTCGGCGAGTTCTCCGGGACTCATCTGGGTATCCAGCCCCTTGGGCATGATCGAGTCCCGGCTCTGCTGGAGGTCTTCGACCTGGTTGCGCGGGACCTGAATCTCCACCGCGTCGGTCGTATTCAGGAAGAGCGAGTCGACGGTCTCGCGTCCGATCGTTCCCGAAAGCGTCCGCCCATCTTTCAGGGCCAGGACATAAGGTTCGTATCCGCGGACGAGGCTCACGCTGGGAAACGCGATGGCTTCGAGTAAATCCCGACCGGAACGAATCGAACCAATCTTGCTCAGGTCGGGCCCGATTCGTCCCCCTTCTCCCTTGATGGTGTGGCAGGCGAAACAGGCTGCTGTCTTTCCAAAAAACACCGTTCGTCCTCGTTTGGGATCTCCTCCCTTCAAGAGTGGTTCGAGACGGGCCAAGCGGGCGACCTGGTCTCCCTGGTCGGGGTTGAGGCGTTTGAACAGAGGGGAAGCTCCTTGGCGAGCCTCCGCGGGAAACGCGGCGAGCGCGCGGTTAAGCGACTCTGTGGAAAGACTCTCCAATCCTGGAGAGGCTTCCAGCGCTTTGATCAATTCCGAGGCCACCGCGGGATCGGCCGACCCTTCGAAACTGACAATCAACCGAGGAAGCTCAAGTGATCCCGCTTGGCTGACACGCAGGGCCAGGGCCAGTCTCTGCCGGTCGTTCAGTTTCGCTTTCCCAAGTGCTTCCGCGGCGGCAAGCCGGAGCAACGGTTCCGTCTCTGGGCGAAGCTGATCCGTCAGTGTGGAGAAATCCAACTCGGAGACCTCGGGCATGCGCGACGTCACCACCGACCACGCACCCACTCGGATCGGTGTCGGTTGGGAAGGATCCCGGCCGATCCTGATCAATTCTTTATCCAACGCGGTTATTCCGAGGGCCCGAATCACCCCGAGGGTCTGTCCCACGACCTGGTGGTCCTTCATCGCCAGAAGCTGGCGATAGGCTGCGACCCAACTCGTCGGGATCGTCCCCAGCGTCGTCGTTGAGCTCGCTTCGATAAGGAGCAGACGGGTTGTCGGTGCAACCTGCTCGGAGGTCATCCCCCTGGCGACGAGTTCCTGAAGCTTGGTGTTCGCGGCAAAGCTTCGGATCGTCTCCCGAAGCCCTTCACGACTCGAGTCGTTCAAAGCTGGCGTGGTCGTCCACTTCTCGATTAAGCCGAGGACATCCTCCGCCCAGTCGGGATGTCGAGCGATGATCCCGAACACGGCATGCTGAAGTTTCTTGTCCGTGGTCGCGGCGAGGGGAATCACCTCACCCCGCTCCAGGTTCCCCCCTTCCATCTGGTCGAGCGCGACCAAGGCCCCTCGCCGTACGTCTGGACTCGCGCTGGCAAGGCCGATCGCAACTCCCTGACGATCCCCCATTTCAATCAGTGCATAAATTAAGGCATGATCGAGAAAGCGATCGTTATCTGGTTGCATGGCGTCGAGAAGGGCAGGGATTGCCTCCCTATGTCTCAGTCGACCGAGGGCCGTCGCGGCATTGCGTCGAACAGCGGGCTCCGCATCCTTGAGTAGAGAGAGCAGCCCCGAGGAAGCCAGGGCGATACGGTTTACCCCCACCACATGACTCGCCGCCAGCCGAACACTCGGGCTCGCGTCCCTCAATGCGTTGCTGAGAAGTGATTCCGACTCGCTCGACTTGATCCTCGAGAGGGCCCAGACAGCGTTGCGCCGGGATGTCTCGGACGTTGTGGTGCTTTCCAGCGTTTTGGCAAGTACGGGGAGCGTCGTTCCACCACGTAACGCGAGTTCCTCAATGGCTCGGTCTCGAACGAGAAATTCGGGGGCGTCGAGTTTTGTAACGAGGGCTTCAGGTGTGGCCTTTTCCCAATCGAGCTTCTCCGGCCCCTTCCCTTTGGGCGGCGTCTGGCCGGTTCGACGCACTCGGTAAATCGCCCCTTTGATCTCAGGCTTGGCGACTTGCGAGGTCGGACAACCAATCCGAAACCACCCCCCGGTATTGATGACGAATAGGCTTCCATCGCCTGCCTGCAACACGTCGGTCGGGTGAAAGTCGGGGTCGTCCGAGACGAGGAAGTCCTCATTGGTTAGGCGGAACGAGGCCCCCTCGCGTTCCAAGGGATGGCGCTGGACGCGCCTCATGTTGAATTGCGCGGAGAACAGGTTATCGCGATACGAGGCACCGAAGCCATCGTCCCGATACCGCATCAAGCCAGCGGGGGCCACCCAACCAAGTTGGCTCACGGCCGGGAGAAGATCGCCGGTCCGTTTGAATTCATTGAGCACCGGCTCGTAGTGGGGGTAGGTCCCCCCTTCAATCACATAAATGATGGCATCAATACGACTTGGGCGGCTGATCAGAATATCAACCGTGGCGAATGGCTCTCCTTCGTCGGTGAAGGCCACCTCGACGGGGTTGTCCATACCGCCGCCACAGACAACCTCAACCTCGGTCCCGTCGGGCCGGCAGCGAAAAATTCGCGCGGCCTTTCCGGTCATGACCGGGCCATTGGGGCGCTCGATCGTATGGCCGTGGCGTCCGTCGGTCCAGTAGATCCAGCCATCGGGCCCAAGGAATGGTCCATGGATATCGGCGGCGTTGCCGGTGAACCCGAATCGGGTCACGATCTCGGTCCGCGCCTCGGCCTGACCGTCACCGTCGCGATCTTCCAGGCGCCACAGGCTTGGGGGAGATGCGCAATACAACGCACCTCGGTACCAAAGCACTCCCATAGGCAAGGACATCTTGTCCGCGAAGAGAATGCTTCGATCGAATCGACCGTCGCCGTCGGTGTCTTCGAGTCGGCGAATTCGGTGGGGAGGACTCGCCAACAGTTCCTCCGCCTTCAGATTCACCCCCACGGATTCCGCGACATAGAGCCGCCCCTGGTCGTCCAGGCAGGCCATCATCGGGTGTTCCACCAGCGGAGGGGCCGCCACCATCTCGACCGTGAAACCCTCTGGTACGTGAATCGACGAGTTTGTCGTGCTCTTGGCGGCGGTAACATCGCTTGGCAGGGTGTCGACCCGCCGTCCCTCTTGCGCCGAGAGAGGTGTCACCCCGAACAACAAAAACCCGTAGAGGATGGATGGATGAAGCTGCCACGGTCGAAACATCGTGCGTCCCTTGACCTTGAACGTAAAAAGCAATGGGCGTCCACGAGCAGGCTAACTCTCTCTTGGAGTCCTTATACCAGAGTCGCGGCGCGCAAACCCGCGCCAAGAGAACGGTCCGAGGTTTTGGACGCGCTTCCATCGGGGCCGGAGAGGGATGGAAGGACTCGACAGGGAAGAGAGTCGATTCGCGGAGATCCTTCAAGGTGTCAAGCGACGATTGCTACCATGACTGGAAGCAGCCAATGATGCTTGATGTCAACCTTTCGCGTGATTCGGACAGGAATCTGGGGAACGTGCGTCCGTTGTCAGCACTTTGGGCTTGGTCTGTTGAGTCCAATCGGAATAGAATTTCGGCCATGAAAAGCACTAATCAATTAATTGACCCTCAACGGTCTATTCGTGCCATTCTTATCTTACTAGGGTACACTTGTTTATTCTTAGTCGCGAGTTCGCTGGCCCGAGGGGAGCCGACACCTAAGCCCGCGGTCCCACTTCCTCCACCTCGAATCTCCGAGACGCAGGTCTCGCTTCAGGTCGATCAGATTAGGGCTCAGGCCACGGTCATTGGTCTCTCTAACGAACGACTCACCGTTCTGACAGCCGCCCACTTTCTCGCGGAATCAGACGTGGGCAAGGCGATCCAGATCAGCCAGCCCGCGAATGAACCCATTCAGGGCCAGGTTATCAAGGTACGCATCAATCCCGACTTTCCAGGTGGCCACCCCAACCAACCCAGGCGTGTCCCGGCTCAAGAGGCGGTGGGGGTGGATTCCGAAATCATTCAAATCCAGCTCCAAGCGCAAGGGCCGGGGGTTAAGTCCGAACCGAAGGGGATACGAGCGGCGGACCTTGCCCTCCGACCAACGCCTGTCGGAGATCGACGCGTTCTGCGCGTGCGGATCATGGATCAGTTCGGCGAAGAGCATAACCTGCTCGCGGGCAATCACCTCAATCCCAAGTGCCTTGCGTGGGGGAGGGGAGGGTTCGAGCCCAGGCCAGGGGACTCGGGAGCGGGGGTCTTCTTTGTCATTCGCAACTCAGAGGGTGAAGAGATCCCCGTTTTGATCGGCAATGTCTCCCAGGTCGACTCGCGAGGGGGGATTGCCTCCATCGTCTATCGTAAAGCGAAGTGGATGGCGGACGCTCTCGAGGCCGATCGTTAACCTTGACTGGCATTTGGTCGAGGTTTCAGTGGTCCGGTCACGGCCTAGGAGGTTCGGAGGCGTGTGAGCCTGCCACTCGCTTGGCCAGATAGTCTAGCCACGCTTGCGTCTCGTCGCGCGTGAGGACCCGATCTACTTCCACGGATCCGGACATCGCGGGGAACACGGGGGAAGCCGTCCAACTCCGTCGATAAGGAGGGGCTCCCAGGATCAGGAGCCGCGTTCCATCGAGCGTGGGAATCTGGGCAGGAACCCCTTCGTTCCAGACCCAGAAGTCCGCATGTTCTTGCGCATTCAAGAGTTGGCCATTCTCATCCACACCGCGCCAACTCCAGAGGTTAAAGACGCCGTGGGAGACGCCCTCGGGAGGATGCTCCGTGCCTCCGGATGCGTTACGAATCTCCAACCGCGTCGGTCGTCGGCCACGAATCCATTTTCCGGAGAATCGGCCGACGAGTGCGGCGGCTACCAGCGTATGGAGCTGGAAATTATCGCCGAGCCCATGCAACCGCACAAAGTATCCCTTGCCCTGTTCCGGGTGAAGCACGACCAGTACTTCATCGTCTAGAACCTGGAACATCCTCCATAGGTAGTCTGCATACCCGTATTGCCCCCCCATCGCATCCAGTAGGTCACGTAGGCTGACTCGCTCCCAGGTGGCTTTACGAAGCGCGACGGAACGGGAAAGCATCGCGACGGCCGCCATGGAAAAGTATTGAATCGATTGAAACGCAAGTGACGACTCAGGCATCAGCTCGCTGAGACGTTCGCCATGCGCTTCGACCGGATCCGCGTTCTCATCACGAGGCTTCTCGACCCCATCCGAGTCATGGCTATCGTCTGGTTCATGCGATCGGAGAGGACTTCGGCTCTGGTCAAGCGCGGCGTCACGGCATGCGGCGATGAAGTGCAAGGCGGCGGGCAGCACGTCGTTTTCAAGACGATCCAGGATCGCGCCGATCGCAATGGCCGGGTCGTGGCCCGACTCCACCAAGGCGCCGCAGGCAAGCGCGACCCGACAGGCCAGGTCGGGGCGGTTCGGTACATCGATGACGTCATCTGCGAGTCGTTGAAGCAAAGCACGGGTCTCTTGGCCGGAAGCGGAACGACTCGCGCTCAGAACCGACGACATCGTTGGCTGAATTTCCGGCCAACGACTTGCTGGGTCATTGACCTGCGAAATCAACGTTTCCACCAACTTCCGATCAAGCATTAATTCTGGTATCCTCTATGTGTTCAATACACTTCCAGCCTACTTGACAAATCTTTTTGCAAACCGATTTTCACTCAACACACCCACTAGGTTGCAGCACCTCGGTCCACCGCGTCCCAATCCTTGGGCCGAATGGATTCGGGGACGACCGATTTTTTGTTCTTAAACCTCGCTATCGCCCACAAAGCGATTGGCCCGTCGAGGACCCAGCGCCCGAGCATTGGGACTAAGCGTACTGGTTTCACCAATATGTTGAACCAGGCTTGGGGTGGGGTACCAGATTTCGTGACCGTGATCCAATGCCCAACGACCGATGACCACGTCGATATTCTTGAGGCCTGAAGTTCGAGGATCCCAGCGATGCCCAAAGACCGCCTGATCCACGATGAACTGCTTTGCGAGCTCTCTGGGAAAGACAAACGCTTGAGCTCCCCAAACCCAGAGTCCCTCATGGGTAGACCATCCCGGCTTGGGACGCGTGTAGACCGAAGAGCAATAAAGCGAGGCGATTCCCTGGCCAGGCCAAAGGGCGGACTCCAGATATTTACGTAAGTTTTCATGATCGTAAAAAAGCACGTCATCTTGCACGATAAGAAAGGCGTCGGCGTCTGGCCTTCGCATGAGGAGCTCGGCCAGGGCGAGGTAATAATTGGGCCAGGCTCCGATCGCCTCGTCTCGAAATGTGCCCGGCAGATGCGCGAACCGGCCGGGAACCCGCACAGCCGAATCAATGAACAAATAAGGATCATTCCACCCCGCGTGAACGAGGCTATCGAGGCATTGTTCCAGGGTATCCACGCGCCGAGGCGCAGTTGTCACGCCCACCGCCCAGTTATGAATCCGAGAGGAAAACCGTTGTCGCGCGGAGGGGACTCGCCTGGCAAGGTCAGAGCTCAGCACGCGATCGTTAGGGGGAGGAAGCACCTGGTCATGATGGATCCGATGAAGTAAATCCACCATCGACGTTCGGATCCGGCCAGCTTCCGCGACGGAACAACCCGCCACGCCTCCCTTGTCCACGATCTCAGCCGCCCGTCCATGAAGCAATGACGCCACCACGGGATTTGGTTTCCGCACGGAAGGAGGAAACGATCGGCAGCAGGCCTCGCAGGCGTCTCGCTCCACCCGACTTAGCAGGATTTCCTCTGCTCCTAGCACCGTTGCCACCAGGCCGCAAGTTGCCAGAGAATCGCCCGTTTCCGCGCAGTGGCGATCGGTTCGGAACGGGCAGGACTCCGGGGAAAGGGGCTGGAGCTTCTCGCGATACATCACTCGAATCCCCTATGTCAATCTCAACAGGATGGGTGGGCGCCCATCGAACCGGCATTGCAACACCACGAGAACGTCCCCCTTGAACGAACTGGTGGATAGCGGACTCGATGGACTAAAAATGCATGACGTACCTCGCGGGTTTTCTCAACTACACACCTACGCAATCGACGTCGACTTGCTCACGACTCGCGTATTCCTTCTCTGCCGACACACGGCTTACTGACTCGTCGGCGCTATTGTTCACGCGAACGACCTGATTCTCGAACTCGCCTTGCAAGGTAGGCGCGGGACCCGGCTTTGTATTTGGAGGGCAATACTGTTCAAGTAAAACCCACTTGCTCTGCTTGAATATCCATAAGCTATATCCATGATCTTCATGGTCATAGTGAGATGATTCATCTCGAACGAATCGATTATACAGTTGCATTAAGATCCTGGTACTGCGTCGGAGATCAGCGACACCATGCCGGAGCGACCGAGCGATGTCGAAAAGGAACACGACCATCGCGGAGAGAAGGAGAAACTCGACCGCTTTCATGTTATCCATGGAAAATCCCTCACGTATTAATGCCTCAGGAACTACGACTTAACCACACCTCAAGGTGGATTAACACAGGGTAACTGAACTGATAGGGCTGTGTACTCAGCGCTCAGAATTTTGATGAGACGAATAACAAAATGTAAGGACGCGGACGTTGAGACGTCGATATTGCTGGCCAAAATGGTCTCAAGCCTCGCAGGACGCCTGTCCAATCGCCATATCCGCGTATCAAAGACAAAAAAAGGGGAGGGACTCCAAGCGTGTGATGTACCGAAGCTTTTTCAACGGCAAGCGACCGAATTAAGGCTGAACGGTTCGGGCGAGTCGGAATCCCACGACAGTTAGTTTATTATCAGGGGGATAACTATCCCGCCTGGCACTGCGAAACCACTCAGGAATAGATCGAAAGCTTTCTCCACGTATGACACGAGACAGCATTCCCACCTTCAATGACGGCTCGTCCAAAAAGACTTCGCTCATATCCTTTGGTGTGGGATACAATTGCATGGGATCATGACACCATTCCGAAACGTTTCCGAGCGTGTCGAATAACCCGAGACGATTGGGTCTGAGGAGACCAACGTGCTTAACCTGGTTCGAGGAATTTTCGGTAAACCATTCATATTCATTGAGGTGGTCCACGGAATCGCCGATTGCCCGGCGTGAGTCCGTCCAGGCACGTGCGCTTAGCTCCCATTCGGCCTCGGTTAGAAGTCGATAGCCTGTCCTCTTCAGGAAATCCGATGGAAGCTTCATGTCTGGACCTATTTGATCCAGTGGAGGATAACACATCTGGGCATCGGGTATATTTTCCTTTTCGCTTAACCAACGGCAATAGCGAATTGCGTCGAACCACGTCAATTTCGCGACGGGCATCAGTTCATCAAATTTATCATCTTTGTCTATATTTCCTGTTTCATCCAAATATTCCTGGAATTGCCCTTTGTCAACTTCGTAAGCTCCCACGGCGAATGATCGATCAATTTTTTCTCGATGCGTTGTTTCATCTCGAGCCCCCTTTGACTCCGTAAGCGCCCGCCCCATGAGGAAAGTGGACGGTCCTGGAATGATCACCAGGGTGTGCCCCTGTCGATTGACCGACCATCCCCCTCGAGTCGTGCCCGCCATCTGTTTGGTGAGTGCATCAACGCGGTCCGACCATCCCCATTGCCGGAGCACCCAGGCCGCCGCGGAATGGACGCCAGAGTCCGGGTCGGTGACGTAAAGATCACCAATCTCAGAAACGAGCTCTGCTTGAAGCTTCGAGTCCTTCACCCCTCCAAGCGCAAGGAGCATCGCGTAACGCGTCGTCGAATTTCTTGCGGAGCGCAATCCTTCGGCCAGCGTTTGGGGGCTCACGTTGAAAGGCAGAACTCGATGGATGAGCTCAGTACGAAAGTCAGGGACGCGAGAATGCCCTAATTCGGACCAACCGGTTTCTGCCTCCGAAAGATGGATGAGCGCGATGACGGCGTTCGCCCGCATTTTTGCCGCTCGGATCCGCGCATCCCGGCTGGTTGGGTAGGGGGCGGCCAGGACGCGCCGAAACTGCGCGACGGACTGCTCGCGTAAGTCGGCCAGGCTGGGCAAGAGCAAACTGAGCTGCCGCGGTTCCGCAACCAAGGCCAGATCCGCTAAGGTCTTCACGTCCGATCGTAGGTACTCCGCGAGCAGGCCGGCGAGGACCGTTCGCTCCGACTCGGTGATCTCCGTATTCGAGAACAGGGCAACCATCTCCGGGATCAGCTTTGGCTGAACCGACTTGAGTGACTCCGCCCAGAGTTCGAGGTGGAGAGGATTGGCACTGATCAAGTTGCGCGCGACGAGTTGAGAAATGGATCTCCAGCGCGGGTTGGCGGGGTCAAACTCACTTAGAGCGCAGGCCGCCTGGAATCGCCTTGAGACGGACGTCTGCTCATTGAGAGCAATTGACCAAAGGGGCTCGATCACGCGTGAGGCCCATGGGCGTAGGGCGGTTCGGATCGCCAGATGTTCCGCGGGCGAATCGACCTGGAGTCGCTCGATCAAGTAAGGAATGCTCGTTGGATCGACACTGACGAGGGCCAAATGGGCACGCGTTCTTCTGACGGGAGATTCCTTGGTATTGGTAACGAGCTTCTTTAGCGGGCTCTCCCAAAGCGCGCGCATGGGGCGCATTGCGTTGAGAACACTTGGGAGATGCGTTGCATTGGCTGTGAGTAGTTGGGTGACGAGACTTCCCGCCTTTGAGCGTCTCGCCTCGGCCTCGATTCTGCTTCCCACCCACCAAGTTACTCCAGATAGGAGGGGAATCGCCAACGCCACCGTGAACATCCGGACCGAGTAATGTCGCGTGGCCTGCCGCATCATCCGTTTTTGAACCAAGCTCCAGCTCGCACGTGGAGTGACCAGCAGGATGGAGGCCCACTCCCACCAGTTTGGTAGCAAGCGTACTCCGGGATGAGCTGACCAGAGGTTGGCTCTGTCTTCGAGCATGAGCTCGGTCCGCCCCTTCATGCTTTGTCGCTGCTTATGCGTTAGCCACTTCTTCAGGGATGGAACCAGGTAATCATGGGTAAGCTGATAGTATGGCTCACCTGTCGACCCGGTTTGCGAAGAGCGAATGGAACTTACCTCCTGGCTTCCCCGGTCAGGGTCGCCTGGCATGATCAGGCGAAGCTCCTTGCGAAGGAGTTCCATCACCTCTTCAAAATCTTTGATCCGATTTATGTAGCCCGAGGCCTCGACCAGTTCAGTTCGGGCACGCATGGAACCTTTGATCGCCGTCGCGTGTTTGGGCAAGAGCGCTTTGAGCACGTTCTGAGCCGCCTGACGATGCATGCGCCGCCTTGGGTCCTGGACGTGGTCACCGAGCGATTCTTCGAGAAACGCGACGCCGATCCCCTCGGCCCCACCTACCGTTCTAAGCGATGCGGGAGTCCAGGGCTTGGACCGAAACATTTCCGCGAAGAGCGCGAGCCGGACCGAGACAACCTTATCGTCCTCGGACATCCCTTGAACCGCCTGTTCCAGGAACCTCGCCTGGTCCGAACTCAATGTCCCATCGCGCGGAAGCTGGCCGAACGCCCGGCCGAAGTGGCCGAGCAGCTTAACGGCATGTCCCCGATCAAATCGGTCCACGATTCCATAGTTGCGTCCTTCGATCAGGGTGACCTCGAGCGCGTTGAGGAAACGCATCGCGGCCATGCCAAAGTCGTCCCTGACCATCACCAGGCATTGCATCGACTGGCCGTCGCATTGGCGTAATGCCTGAACCAACTCGGCCTCCGCGTCAGCGCGATTTCCCTGGAGCCATTGCTCGAACTGATCAATGAAGATGACAAGCTTACGAGAGGGATTCGAGTCGTTCGATTCGCGAATGGCCCGAATTGCCGACACGAGATCAGAGTTCTCCGACACCAATTCCGGGCGTGCTTTCCGTAAGCCGCGGAGGATTCTCACCCCGGTTTCGTTCTGAGACGCCTCCAGATAGACCGGGCGCACATGAGGAGCGAGGTGAGGGATGAGACCAGCTTTGACCAGGGACGACTTCCCACAGCCACTCGGTCCGTACAGCAAACCCACGGAAAACGTTTCGTCCGGGTCCATCTCATCGATCCGTGTCTTCCAGAATCGAATCGATTCCGGTAACCCGTCACGATCAAATGGCCCAGGCAACAAGCCGAGGTAGAAACTCGCGTCGGACGAGTCGAACGAGCGCAAGCCCTTGGGCACGACACGAAGTGGAGTGTTCGCGGGTTCAGGCCCAAGCGCCTGTGTACCAGGGCCACCCCAGTGCGGCCCAGGCGCAATCCCTCCTTCAGGGCGCCGCCGCGTTCCTTCGCATTCCCCAATCCATTCACGAAGATCACGCGCGAGTTCCGTCGCGGTTCGATAACGCGCAGACATCCGTTTCGAGAGGCACTTTAAGGCGATGCGCTCGAGTTCAGGAGGGACGGAGTCGTCGAGGAGATGTGGGGCACGAGGTTCTTGGTAGAGGATTTCCTCATTGAGTTCGTCACGCCCCCCGGTGAACGGGGCTCGTCCCGTAAGCATCTGGTACAGGATCACGCCGAGCGCCCAGACATCGGTCCGGGGATCGATCCGATGATTTTCCCCGCGGACTTGCTCGGGGGCCATGTATCCCGGCGTCCCCGCAACCTCGCCAGACCTCTGCCGTTGAAAATCCTCAGCGAGTGCCAGCCCGAAGTCGGTGACGTGGGGATTCCCTTCGGTATCCACCAAGATATTCGCCGGTTTGAGGTCGCGGTGGATCAAACCTTGCTTATGTGCATAGTGAACGGCCTCGGCGGTTTGGAGCAAGATTTTGATGAGGCGATGCAGCGGAAGCCGGTCTCGCTTGATGAATCGAGACAGCACCTGCCCCTCGATATACTCGAGCACGACGAAAATGGAACCATCGTCTCCCCGACCGACGTCGTACACCGCGACGATGGTGGGGTGTCGCATCTTCGCGACCACACGCGCTTCACGGAGCAGCAAGTCAACCTGCCGGGTGCCAACGAGCACTCCAGGACGAGGCACCTTGATGGCGACCTCACGAGTCAGTTCCTCGTCGAAGGCCAGGAATACCTTTCCAAATCCTCCCTCACCAATCTGGCGGATCAAGCGGTAACGGTGGGGTCGGCCACTGTCCGGATCCGATCGCGATTCTGGTGATTCTTGCTTGAACGAGGGAGGAGACTCTTGTCCCGCATCCTCTCCGCGGGCCGTAACCGTTGGACCAAGCCCTGAAGGTCGATGCTGACGCGTGTTGTTCAGATCCAATGAGTCAGGTGCTTGTTGGTCTTGAGTTCGAGATGGTTCCCCCATCGAGATCGAACGCATCGTGATGAGAAGTGAATCATCAAGGTTAATCGAACCTTCAAAAACCTGCTCAATCAGATCTAGCTCCTCCGGAAATCGGCTTTGATACTCTTGCCTGGTCAGGTTGTTTCCGTCCTTGGATCGTAAGCTGAGCTCCATTTTGATCAACTGCTGAAGGCGCAAGCGTTGCTCGCGGTCGGTATCTCCTCCAAGATAAGATTCCACACGAGGTTCTCGGCCCGCGTCCCAATCGAGTTGATACTGAGCACATGCTTCTAACACGCGCGCCAACTCACCAATGGACATCTCGCCATCCATCATATCATGTTCGCGTTTCATTCGGCACCGCCAATGGAGCTCGAACAGGCTAATGATCCAGGTAGCGAAAGAGGCCTAAAGAATGACAGGCTACGATTGATGCGCTCGGAGCTCAAGAATCGCGCTTTAAATCGACATACAGATCCAAATAATGCAATCATGGTTGCTTGTCATGTCCAATAACATCGGCAAAAAACCAGTTCTCAATCTTCAAAGAGCTACCAAGCGATAACGGGCTTCGATGAGTGGTTTTCTGGATTAGGTTAACTTCCAGTCCATCAATCCTATCGAACGGGTTGCGACTTGAACGTACAGCTTGAGGCAAGTAGGCCATCATCCGCCTAAATCGTGATCGCATTCGAGTCAAGTGGAGAGCGGATTGGATTGTCTCGAATCTGTCATTGAGAGCCATGGCGGAACATGGTTTACCCACGACCTTCCTATCTCAGCGAGATCCAAGGATGATTGATGCCGTACTACCGCTCGTGCTCTTGGATTTTGAACGATTCCGAATCCTGGATCGTTCCTTGCAAACGTTCCATGAGTGCCTAGGTGCGTTCTGGATTGTAACGCGCGATGATCAATATCAGGAAATGAAACGACGTCTCAAGGGCCACCCGGCGCAACTTTTACCAGAAAGCGCAATTATCCCCGAATTCTATCAGAATAAAAGAGTTGGAGGATGGCACCGCCAGCAACTCGTCAAGCTTGCAATGTCCCGTATCGTCGGTTCCGAGGTCTACTTGACCCTCGACGCGGATGTCATCTGCACTCGACCGATTCGCGAAAACGACTTGATTCATGACGGTAAAGCTCGAACCTACCGGTATCGGTCCACGAACCACGACGAGTGGTACAGGCACGCAAGTCGAGTGTTGGGCGTCACCCCCTCGAAATGGAGGCACGCGGTCACACCTACCCTACTGACGCGAGAAGGGGTTGCGAGGCTCGCGGCCTACCTGAAAAGGCGTTATGTGACAGGAATCCTCGCGAGACTAGACCGGCAACTCAAGTGGGAAATTCAGCCGACCGTTCCTCATAATTGGCGTGAAGTCTTGATCACCAGCCTCCCCTGGACGGAGTATTCGCTCTACCATACGTTCTTGGAACAGAAAGGGCTGATCGACCGGTTCCATTCTCAATTAGAAAACCCGTTGAGCAACCACAACCTCTGGGGTACGAATCCAGAACCATTCCACGACTGGGATCCAGCCTTGGCGTTCGACCAGTCGGCCGACCACTGCTTCACCGTCATCCAATCGAGATCCAATATCCCTCCTGAGAGAATCCTGGAAAAGGTCGAACCCTACCTTCAAAGTGCCAGAAAAAAGCGGCCAGTCCAATTCAGTTGACTCCACTCGCTATCTTCGTTGTGAATCCGCGACCGCGGTTATTAATCATCAACGTAAACTATTTGTATTGTCTTTTGAAAGCCCCAATAAATGCATCGATGTAGAGTCTTGATTCTACGCGAGAGGAACTGATTCCATGCCAGGCCGAGCCACGTTCCTCGTGACAACGCGCAGTTCAAGGGATGACTCAGGCGCGTTCAAAAGGTCGATGGCACCGTCGCTCGACTGGATCGGATCGATTCGCAGTAACCGGATTGATTGATCGTCACTCGAGGAAAGACCATGCAAAAGATCTCGTTCAATCGACGTTCGTTCCTCGGTGCAAGTTTAATGGCGCTGGCTGGAACACATGATTTGAGGGGTAGCGAACCCGCCTCGGCAGGATTTCGAACGCGAGGAGTTGTCCTGGTCCCTGAAGACCTGACATTGGTGGACTGGCCTGAAAGGGCCAGCCGAGCAGGCCTTACCACAATCGGGCTCCATCACCCCACATCTCCCAAGGCCCTGCTCGCGTGGCTAAAATCCTCGCCCGGGGTGAGTTTTCTCCAAAGTTGCCGACGTCTTGGCATTCAAGTTGAGTATGAACTGCATGCAATGCGTGATCTACTCCCCAGAAACCTCTTTGAACGGAATCCCAATTTTTTCCGGCAGGACGCCAAGGGAAATCGCAACCCAGATTCTAATCTATGCGTCCATTCCTCAGGGGCTCTCGACTTGATCGCTGAAAATGCGGTCACATTCGCATCGATTCTGACACCCGACACAAGCCGTTACTTCTACTGGGGAGACGATGGGCTCCCCTGGTGTGAATGCTCCCAATGTAAAGAACTAACTCCATCCGATCAGGCCCTCGTGGTGGAAAACCGCATTCTTCAGGGACTGCGAACGATTGACACCCAGGCTACTCTGGCCCACTTGGCCTATACCAATACACTTGCTCCCCCCAAATTGGTAAAACCCGCCAAGGGGATTTTCCTGGAGTACGCCCCCATCCATCGCCGTTATGACCTCCCTTACAAGGAACAGCTTGACCCCGCTCAGCCAGATGGCCTCCACCTCCTCGACGCGAATCTCAAAGTCTTCCCTTCTGAAACGGCGCAAGTGCTAGAGTACTGGCTCGACGTCTCCATGTTTTCCAAGTGGATGCGACCGGCCGTACAACTCCCCTGGCGACGCGATGTGCTTGAGTCGGACCTTTCCACATACGCCTCCCGCGGCATCCGGCATATCACCTCATTCGCTGTCTATGTTGATGATGCCTACAAACGCCTCCATGGCGAGCCCGAGTTCATCCACGAATATGGGAAGACTTTGAAGTCTTTTACCACGAATCGAAGAACAACTCGCACTGGACAACTTCCGCCTCGCATCTCGCGACCGTTTTAGGACTGAACGTTGATTGAAACGATCGACCCTCGACAGAGAATCTTCGCTGCGCCGAAAGCAGACTACTGAGGCGAGGGTTGGTCGATTCGAGACCGAGTTGGAGTTGACCCGCAAGGACGAGACGCATGATGAGGTCGCAGGTTGTATCGGGTGTGAGGACCGCCCCTAGGACGTGGGCGCGTTCGATTTCGTCGGCGACGATTGCGGGCTGAGGATATTGCGACCGGCCGTACCCGATGTCAAGATGCTCGTACGCGTCAACAACCGCGTTCTAGTCAACCACCGAGTCGCGGCCTACCTCAGCAAGCCCTTGTGTTGCATCAAGAGTCGAGTGACTCAACCAGGATACCCGCCTTCAAACCATAAAGGTTTCCCATGCACATCATGCGCCTGCCCATGTTGACAGCGATTCGAACGATTACGGGTCTGATTGGTTGGTTCGTCTTCGTGACTCTTCTAGCTCGAGCCAGCTCCGGCCAGACGCTAGTTCCTCGGCCGCTGAAGGAATTTACCGAGGAGACGCTTGGGCGGAAGCCACTTAATCACTACGGATCGCTGGAAGGGCCGATCCAGGTAATGCGTACCTATCGGCCGCTCGATCTCACTGTCGAGAACTGGAAGAAGGCCAATCCTGGTCGAAGTCATCAGGAATGGGCTCGGGAGGCACGCGAATGCCTCAGGCGCGGTCTTCACTACGATTTGCCCCCTGTTGATCTCAAGGCCAAAACGCTCGAGCGGGTGGAAAGCGACGATTTCATTCGCGAGACGATTGAGTTCAACACAACGCCTTGGTTTCGGGTGCCCGGTTATTTCTACATTCCCAAGAACGTTCCTCTCCCCGCCCCGGCACTTCTCGTCTTACACGAATGGGGCGGTCCGATGCTCTTCGGCGCGGATCGCGTCAGCGGCGAACCTGTCCATCCCGTCGTGGCGAAACACCGCGATGACTACTCGGGCGGGAGGGCGCTAGCTGACTGGTACGCCTCGAATGGATATGCGGTCATCGTCATCGATGCATATCACTTCGGCCGGCGCGCGCCTCGAGGGCTCGGTGGGTTGCCTCGAGACTATGATCCGACCACACTCGACAATGCGACCCTGACGAAGTACGAAGACCTCGTACGACAGGCCCTCTATCTGGGTGTCCGCGAGTTGAACTGGGCAGGCACCACCTGGGCAGGGGTCAACTTCGGTGACGACAGCCGCTGCGTCGATTATCTGTTGTCCCGTAAGGAAGTCGACGGGACTCGGATTGGATGCACGGGGCTTTCCGGGGGAGGATGGCGGACGAACCTGATCGCCGCGCTCGAGCCGCGTGTGAAAGCGGTCGTTTCCGTTGGATGGATGACCACTGGTGATACTCAACAAGCCTACAATCTCGGCGGCGCGATCGGCACCTTCAACCTACTCCCGGGAGTCTGGAACCGACTGGACGTCCCTGACCTCATTGCCATGGCCGCACCCAAGGCCTGCATGAACGTCGGCGGAACTGAAGACTTGCTCTTTCCACCCCTTGGCCAAAAGGAAGCCGCGCGCCAGATCGCCGACGCGTTCAACTGGGCCGGATGTCCCGAGCTGTTTCGGAACCATGCACCGACGAAACCCCACTGCTACGATCGGGACATTCAACAGGAAGCACTGGTCTGGTTTAATGAACATCTGAAAACTGACAAGAAATGACTCCTTCAGGATGTTGTCATCTTGACAATTCGACAGTAGATGCCGTCATGAGCCATTTGCAACAAATCGCGGCGTGCTTAGCACCCCATCAATTTCGATCATGCAATTATGTAACCGGATAAATTTCCATGAAAACTTCATACTTCATAGCGGTCCATCACAAGGCCACGCAATTTCAATGGCTTTGGCGAGCCATTTACTCGGGGATGGAGACTTACTGCATCCACGTTGATGCGAAATCGCCTCAATCTTTCCATACAGAGATTCGTAAGATAGTAGGAGATGCCAGGAATGTTCACTGGCTTCCCAGCCGTTCGATTGCTTGGGCAGGTTGGTCCATGGTGACTGCGGAACTGGACGCAATGCGGTTAATGCTCGCGGAAGGTGGCGATTGGCAGCGCTGGGTGAATCTCTCCGGACAAGACTACCCGGTAAAGCCGATGCATCAGATTCGCGACTCACTCGCGGCCAGCACCTCCAATCACATTCGATGCTGTCCATTCACTGAGATAGCCAAAGGCGAACCCAACGATCCTCACCTTGAGCGTCGCATTTGTCTTGAATACGGTGGCAGGATTCACCGCACCCCGCTGCGGATGCCGTTCCCAAACAAAGTCAACCTTGAGTGGAAAGGGTCGGCATGGCACATGTTCACAAGATCATTTTGTGAGTGGATGATTGAGAGCCCTCTGACCAGAACCGTGGCAAGAACTTTGCGATTTACATTTTGCCCCGATGAAACGTTCTTTCAGGGTCTTATCATGAATGGTCCATTCGCGGAAACAGTGGACCAAGAATGTGGACGTTTTGTGCTCTGGCCGGGTCCTAAAACATTGACGATCGAACATCTTTCCGAGATTAGGCAATCGCGTGGCCTCTTCGGTCGAAAATTTGATCATGCGGTCGATGATAGGATACTGCATGAGCTCGCATCGGTTTGCCACCACAATGCTTGAGGGTGTGCGGTAACCACCAGAATCCTTGAACTTGTGGCGTCCCCCCCGCGCGTGATGAACGACGTTCATGAGAACATTCTAAACACGTATAATGAACGAGCCGTCGATTCGGAAAGAGGATCCAGAGGCCGACCCAGAGGATCTCAACGAAATCCATAATTTGGTGTTCCCAAAGTTCAAGAAGCGGGACTTTGGAATCACACGAATTCAGGAGGTCGGTACGACGCCCGCAAGCCTATCCGGCGTTGCAACGAATCGTTCGACACTCGCTAGGTGCGGGATCGCTCTCCGGCATTCCGAGATAATCTGCTTCCTCGGTCGGCCCATGGCGATCCCTCTGTCGGTGTAAGGTGCGGGCCTCGGCCTGGAGGATGCGTGCATGCGATGGCGCGCAAGAAAAACTCCGGGTGGGAGGGTAGCGCCGGGGATTTACGGCCCGGCTTCGCTACTCTGCCACTCGGAGTTTCTTCTAAGGGTGACGTAAGTCCTTATCCAAACATTAGTCGGGGCGAGAGGATTTGAACCTCCGACCTCACGGACCCGAACCGTGCGCTCTAGCCAAGCTGAGCTACGCCCCGTACTGCACTCACTGAAGAAACGAATCATAACCGAGTACGGCGAATTGTCAAGGGGAGTTGGAATCTTGACAGGCCGCTAATTTCCAGAGTTCGGACCGGAGGATTGGAACGACTCTGGCTTCAGCCAGTAACCGAGTTCGACCTCAGGGCCGAGTTGCAGGGCGATGTTCCTCCAGCGGGGTTTGTAGGGTATCCATGAATCGGTGCCAGTCGGCTTCCAGGCTCGCGAGGTCTTCACCAAAGGCGCGTCGGAAAAGAGAGGCGGCGCGAGGGCCTCGCTCCTGATTATGTTCGGTAGGGGTCCGGAGGAGGTCAAGGAACGTGACGAACTCTCGAGGGTGAGTCTTGCGTAAGTAATACACCAAGGCCCAAATCTGGGCATAAAGCCCCTGGTCGTAACCTCGCCCAAAGCCTCGGTCCTCGATGAGAGAGGAAAGCGAGGAGCGCCGAGCTACTTTGCGATAGTCGGGAAGGCGCAGCTCGTGGGCTCGACCAATCCCTGCCCACTGGCCGCCTCGAAAAACTTCGAACTGGGCGGCGAGCCCTTCGTGAAGCCAAACGGGAAAGTCGTCGTGTCGAGGGGCAAGTTGGCTCTTGGCCACGAGTTGGTGGATGAGCTCGTGTGCGGCGGTACCAAGATCCACTGCGCGTCGGTCGAGCTCGAGCGACAAAGCCCGTCGATTGACCTCGGTCTCGAGTTCCCGAGCGACGCGCTTCGCCTGGCTCAGACTCAGCATACGTGGAGATTGAGGTCCAACGGAGAGGGTCAAACGCTCTCCTGAAGTGGAGCCGTCTAGAAGTGTGAGAATCTGGTCGAGCTGTTGTTGACGTGATTCGAGTCGAACTCGCGACAGTCCAATGGCCCCCGCGCTCCTCGAGTCGTATGCAAGCACCGCGTCGAGCGTCGGGTGGTAATAGCCTCGGGTGGAACGAAACACGTCACGTCCGGCCCGATGGAGATAATCGAGGTAATCTCGCTGTTGGGCATAAAAAACCGAGATCACGCGTTCCGGCGGTGGAGCGAGGTCGAATCCCTGCGCGGCAAAGTGGAGATAGAACGAGGAAAGCACGCTTTCCAGGATCTGAACGCGTTCCTGGGCTTCGACTTCAGGAAGCTGATGCAGCAGCAGAACATGAGGACCGCGAGCCACCTGAAAGTCGGCGCCAACGGCCTGGAGCACCGGCTCCAGGTTGGGATCGCCACACGGTGCTTCGAGTCGAATGATCGAGTCGTGCATTCTGCGCGTGGGTTGATGGTGAGGGTCGATCCGGTAGGCGGCCCTGACCATCGCATCGGCTTCCGCGGTTAACCCATTCTCGAGTGCCCACCAGGCGGCCTTAACGTGGTCTTCGATCCCACCGGCAAGCGCAAGGGACCGGCGCTCCTCCCACTCCCGGCGTGGCCAAAAGCCGGGCACGCGCTTCCGCAGGTCGGTGAAGGGAAATGAGAGTTTCCGATCCGAGAGCTCAACCAGGATACGGTCTCCCTCAAGCGAAGCGGGCACCTGAGCCTCGCCACCGTCTCGAAAATAAAGCAGATCACCCCGAGTTGGACGGCTTGAGACCAGGGAAGCGGTGGCCAGTAGACACCAGCCGACGCCAGAAAGCCATAATTTTACACAAGTTGACCTGGAACGATGAAGCGTTCGAGGAGCTCGCCAATTCCTCCACCGACTCGACCAACTCGTCATGAGCGCCACTCACTTCCAAGTTTCATCACGTAATTCAATCCGCTACCTACCGACTCGACCGCGCAGACGATCCTGACCGTTTTCTCTGCGATCCCCTCGCGCCGAGCACTCACCTTGCTCGTCCTGACGTAAACGGAAGGGCAGGGGAGCGACCCAGGGATATTCCGCTCCATCGAGAAGGATCGGCATCCGCGACTTGTCAGTTTCGGCTCAAGCCAAATTCTGCAATTCCGTCCCTGATTCCGAACCGAAACTTTCACCAATCGGAAAAGTCGCACATAATCGCGTTAACATGCCTGAACCGTGGAAGCTGGCCGGTTTCATCCATTCGAACCGGTGAAACTAGGAGGGGATCGGAGCGTCGATGCTACGCGCGATCCCAGTCGAACGATGAGAAGCCGCGCTTCAGCGAGAGGGACTCGCTCCCCGTTTTTGGGCAGGCTATGATGGGCTTGAGGGGCATATCACCTCGTTTTTGGATCACAAACGCCGAACGTAAGCTCCTGGATTCGGTGATTCGTAAGATCAAAGGGGACAACTCCATTGGTGAGCGAAGAATCTAGGCGAATCCAGGAAGTGGGGAGCGAAACGACAGGTTGGCCTAGGTGGGGCCCGTATGTCAGCGAACGAGCCTGGGGAACAGTCCGCGAGGACTACAGCGAGGATGGAAACGCCTGGAATTTCCTCACGCACGACCAGGCCCGGAGCAAGGCGTACCGTTGGGGAGACGACGCGATCGCCGGCATTTGCGACCGCTACCAGATTCTCCTCTTCGCTCCAGCGTTCTGGAATGGGGTCGACCCGATCCTTAAGGAACGACTCTTTGGTCTTTCGGGCCCTGAAGGAAACCATGGAGAGGATGTCAAGGAATACTACTACCACCTCGACTCCACGCCAACACATTCCTACATGCGGTATCTTTACAAATATCCACAGCGCGAATTTCCCTATCTCAAACTGGTGGAGGAGAACGGGCGTCGATCGACCTTGGAACCCGAGTACGAGTTGATCGACACCGGAATTTTCGACGAAAATCGATATTTTGATATCGTGATCGAGTATGCCAAGTTCGGCCCGGAGGATCTTGGTATCCGGATCGAGGCGATCAACCGGGGACCCGAGCCGGCTCGGCTTGACCTTCTTCCGCAGCTCTGGTTTCGCAATACCTGGAGTTGGTCGGGTGAACCCGAGACGCCTCCGTTGATCCGGGTGGGCGGGAAGGATTCCCAAACGATCTGTCTCGAGGCGGACGACTCACCACTCAAACCCATTCGATCGATCCCCGAAACCTACCGACTTGGGCCTCGTTATCTCTACGCACCAGCCGACGGCGAGTTCCTCTTTACCGAGAACGAAACGAATGCCGAGCGGCTCCATGGCCCCGAGAGCCGGAACCCGACTCCCTACGTCAAGGATGCCTTTCACCGTTGGTTAGTCCAGGGAGAACCATGCACGAACCCGGACCGTCAGGGCTCGAAAGCGGTGCTTTATTACCATTTTCCCAGGATCGAACCGTCCGAGTCTGTGGTTCTCCGGCTCCGGCTTACTGACACTCCCAACCAACCTAAGCCTCTTGAAGAGATCGATGCGCTGGTGACAGACAGGCGGGCCGAGGCCGACGCCTACTATCACGAACTCGCCCCAAGTCAGGCGACCGAAGACGAACGACGGATCCAGCGGCAGGCTCTGTCGGGTCTGCTCTGGAGCAAACAGTCTTACCTCTTCGACGTGGAACTCTGGCTCGAGGGGGATAACCCCAAGGCTCCTCCCCCAGAAGCTCGAGCTTTCGGGCGCAACCAACACTGGCGGCATCTCAACTCCTTGCGGGTCATGACCGTCCCCGACAAGTGGGAATACCCGTGGTTCGCCGCGTGGGACCTCGCCTTTCAGTGCGTGTCTTTCGCGCTGGTGGATGGGGCCTTCGCCAAGCAGCAACTCTGGCTCTTGTTATTCGAGCAATTTCAGCATCCTAACGGTCAGATTCCCGCCTATGAATGGGAGTTCTCCGACCTGAATCCGCCCGTCCATGCCTGGGCTGTCTGGCGCGTCTACAACATGGACCGCATCCGTTCGGGGAAAGCGGATCGCGAGTTCCTGGAACGCTGCTTCCACAAGCTTATGATCAATTTTACCTGGTGGATCAACCGGGTCGACGTACGAGGGAACAACATCTTCGAGGGGGGATTTCTCGGCCTCGACAATATCACCGTGATCGACCGCAGCATGCCATTCGGAGACGGCTCACGCCTGGAGCAATCCGACGCGACCGGCTGGATGGGCATGTTTTGCCTCGTCCTCATGCGAATCGCCCTGGAGCTCGCCAAGGAAGATCGTGTTTACGAATCCTTGGCGATCAAATATTTTCAACATTACATCTATGTCGCCGCCGCCATGAAGAACATGGGCAATCGCGACTACCAACTCTGGGACGAGCAAGACGGCTTCTTTTACGATGTGTTGGTTTTCCCGGATGGCCGGTTCCAGAAGTTCCGGGTCCGATCGCTGGTAGGATTGATTCCGCTTTTCGCCGTGGAACGACTGGAAGAAAACTGGATCCAACCGTTCAAGGAATTCCGGGAGGGCTTCACCTGGTTCATGAAGCATCGCTCCAAGATGGCCCGGAGTGTGGTGCATACGGTCGAGCGAGATGGGGAAATCACCCACGCGCTGACGATTCTGAACAAGCAGCAGCTCCTCCGACTTACGTCGCGAATTCATGATCCTGGCGAGTTTTTCTCCGACTACGGCATCCGTAGCCTCTCAAAATACCATGAGGCCCACCCATTTGATTTCGACGGTCGAGTGGTGCGTTACGAGCCTGCCGAAGCGATAGAGCGGTTGAAGGGGGGGAATTCCAACTGGCGTGGGCCCGTTTGGTTTCCCACCGGATTCCTTTTGATCGAGTCGTTACGCAAGCTTGGCAAGGCGTTCGGGGAACGACTTGGATGTCCGGACCCCGGCAAACAGGAACCACTCCCTTTTCACGACCTCGCGTCCCAGATTGCGAACCGGCTCATCTCCGTTTTCACACGAGATGCCAGCGGACGACGCGCGGTGTTCGGTGATAACCCGCGATTCCAGGACGATCCGCACTGGCGCGACCTGCTCCTTTTTTATGAGTATTTCCATGGAGACACCGGCGCGGGTCTAGGAGCGTCGCATCAAACCGGTTGGACGAGCTTGGTCGCCTCGTTGATCGACGAGTGGCGCGACTGAGACGAGGGCTTCTTCACCCCGTCTTAGTCGAGAAGCAAGTCGGACTCCAAGCCATCCTGATCGGCCGGGCAGGTGAAGCCCCTTGCCCTCGGGGACGGCCCGAATCCGCGGAATCAAAGTTCAGGCAATGCGCCTCGTCAACGCCCACCGAGTGAATTCGGAAGGGGACGTTGCACGTTGGTTCCAGCAAGCGGGATGAGGAATTCGGGAATTGTCGGTGAACCAGACGAATTCACGATCGTACTGGAAGAGACAGACGTGAATGACGGAGGTTGCGGAGCGAACCTCAGCCTCGATCACTGACTCCCAGGGAGGATCCCATGCTCGTGCTTTCGAGAAGACGGATGGAACAAATCGTGATCGGGAACGATATCCGGCTCACCGTGTTGAAAATCGACGGGGGCCAGGTTCGGCTGGGGATCGATGCCCCTCAGGACGTCATGGTCCTGAGAGAGGAACTGGTTAAACCCAACGAGAATGAGAACGAAGGGTGTGAGCAATCCGCCCCGTTCGTACAGGCGGGGCGGGCTCAGCAATAATTCCAAGGCTCGAGAACGCCAAGGGACCAACTTCGCCGAAGGAGTGGCGAAGTGATCCACCCGGCTTGGTTTGGTTTCAAATACCAGGAGGCGCGGCCTCGATTTCCGCTTCTTCTTCTTCGGTGGCACCCGAGAACCGACGTCGGGCCTGCTCACCGACTGCGAACGACTCCAGGCAAAGTTCAATTTTCTTGAACAACTCGGCCTGTTCCTTTCTTGGATACTCAAAAATCAAGGCAACCTCGTATGGTCCCTTCTTGTTGTAAAGGTAAACCTCCACACTCCGGTCGTTCATCTGAAACGTGTGGTATTTGAAGTCATTCTTGTTCTTGAATTTCGTGAGGTCCAGATCCTCGGGCGGTTTGTACGACTCATTCAAGACCGCGAGCACGTCTCCGTTGAAGTTCGTACGATCCACCGTAGGGGCGGGAGCGGCCTTCTTACCCGGTGTTTTCGCGCGTTTGACCCGCGCCAGCACGTGCATGGACTGTTTCTTCCCCTCGGCGAAGCTTGCTTGCTGGTCAAACTTCCCTTCCTCAGTCTCGGCGAGCATCCAGGCCTTGGTCTGAGCCAGGTTCTTAGGGGGGCGCAAGTAAATGGAAAGCTCTTGCCACTTGCCTTGGGAGAGAGCGGGGATTAGAAGCCGATTGAGCCGGTCTTGATACCGAATATTCTCAAGGGTTTGTTCCATCCGCTTATCGTAGCTCTGGGCTCCGCAGCCGCCGAGGACCAGGAGTGCCATGGTTCCCAACATTGCCAGCACTCGTCGCATGAAACATCCCCTCGCGCCGCCATTGAGTCAAACACGCTTGCCAGACTGGGTTCGAGCGTCTTCCAATTTCACCCGACAATGCGGGCTTGTCAAGCGGGGGCTCCCTTGCGAAGGAGGGAAGGGTCGAAATCGTTCCCTTGTCGAGATCCCTTGCGCATGGGAGGATCAACTCGGAATCAGTGTGGTAGCGGCCGAGTTAGTCGTTTCGTTCGAGGAGTTGGAACGCGTGGTACAAATCATCGCCTTGATGAAACCCTTTCGCGCTCAGGCGGTGCTTGAAGCCCTCGAACCGCTTCAAATTCTTGGTGGGACGGTGCGGGAGGCCATGGGGTTCGGGCGCCAAAAGAATCGGCTCCACCGCTACCTCGAGAGCGAATACAGCGGTTCTTTTCTTCCGAAGGTCGAGATCACGCTTTTCGTCCAGGACGAAGATGTCCAAACGGTGGTGAAAACCATCGTGGCCCATGCGCGCACGGGTCGAATGGGGGATGGAAAAATCATGATCCTCCCCTGTTCGGACGTTGTGATCGACTTTTGATTCCGCGAAGGTGACCGCTTCACGTATTCTGGTGAGCAACCAGTAAGACGCGACGAATTGAGTCCCAGGCTTGCTCCTTGTGGGATCGGGAGGGATCAGCCCCTTTTGCCCCCTCGACTCGTTCGGTCTCCGTGCGGAGGAGAGCTTGACCACCGGCCCGCTCGAGCCAACGAACCAAAGGATTCCCTTCAACCCAGGCAACCACCAACTGCCCGACGAGGTCGTTGCCTGACTCCTCGAGGTCGGAATAGATGACGCACGCGCCATCGTTGATCAAGGGAGACATCGCGGACCCAACCTGAGTCACGTGCCGACTCGCTCGACATGCCTCCTGCCAGACCGCGCTTGCCGCTTCGAATCGAGGTCCCGAGTCTTTCGTCAACGGCCTTAAACCACCCTCCATAACTTCAAAGAGCTGGTGCGGGACCTCCACCGACGGGGCTTGTGGAGCAGGGGGGCCCTCAGACCCGGAGCGGGTCGACTCGTCCCGCGTTTCACCCTGTTCGAGAATCTGAAGCGCCGTCCGGAGCAGTGTCCCCACCGATCGCTTCGATCCGGGGAGCAGGTCATGGTCTTCAACCGAGTTGGGACGATACTTCGGCCCGGCTCCATGAAGCAGCCACATCGGTTCAACCGAAGTCAACTCGATGATCTTGAGCACAACCTCGGCCGGAATGGTGACTCCAGCCTCGTAATTGTACCAGGTGCGGACTGGGATCCCCAACCGCCGAGCCAACTCGGGCCCGCCCCGCTCACCAAATAGCTCCGAGCGCAATTGGCCGAGCCGCTCGGCGAGCGAGTACTTGGTCTTCACTAACTCGGGCAACGTCTTCCGACGGGCCATGTCTTCAACCTAAATGGGTAATCTGCCTGGCTCGGAATGTGCCGCCTTGGCCGAGATTCATCCATATACTCGGATGATAGCCTTATATGGCGAGCCTCGGCGAATTACAATCTCAGTCCCCATTTGTTGTTTTTTGTAAACACGCGTGGCCTGATCGCACCACGCGTTGAGGTAATAGCCTTTGGAAGGCTGGAGATTTCGAGCCGTTTGGTGCGGAGCGTGTTGGCCGGGGCGGTTACCGAGGCGATGGCTGAAGTGATCGGGCAGGATGAGCCCACTTCAATATTTGACTCGATCAATCCTCGTCGAGCTTGAGGTCGAGGAGGAAGTCGGCAATAGCGTCTTCTCCAAGCTTGTCCTCCTCTTTTTCCTTGGCAGCGGGCTTGGCGGGCTCGGTTCGAGGCTCCTCTGACTGCCTGGGCTCGGTCTTCGCTTGGTCGACCGCGGAGGTTGAATAGTCTTCCGTGGCGGCGACCTCGGACGACTCATCAGCCAGGTCGAATTCGATGTCGAAGTTGTCACTTCCGGCGTCAGGAGCCGCTTCGACCACGGCAGTATCCGCGGGCTTGGGTTTCGAGACCGAGGCCGCTTCAGTATCTGGCGCTCCGATCTTGGAAACTTTCAGAAGGACCTGCCCAATCGTGAGCTCATCCCCGGGTTCTAGCACCTGCTGACCCTGGACGCGTTTACCATTAACGAAGGTCCCGTTGGAACTGCCCAGGTCTTTAACCAGCAGCATCCCTTTCTTCTCGAAGAGCTCGCAGTGTTTTCGACTGACCTGCGAGGATTTAATCCGGAGCTGGCAATCGTCCTGTCGACCGACGGTGGTGACTCCATCGGCAAGATTGATGATGGTGGAGGCCCCACGGCCTTTGACAACTAAGAGCTGAAAGTCCATGTCGAAAACCCTAATCGAAAACCGCCCCGGGCGATTGAATGAGCGAACAAGAGAGGAGAGAGGTGAGACTACCCAGGCTATCGCGCTTACCCTAGGCTCCGCAATCGAATTCCAGTCGTTCGAGGATTCGAGAGCGGAAACCAGACTTTTTGAGATTCTGGGACTGGCCTATTGCATTCCAAACCCGTGCCACTATACTACCCTTACTTCGCTGAGACGACGAGCTGACCAGCTTAAAAGGTCACAAGTTTCACTCAGTCTTTTCGATACCGTAGCGGGAGTAGCTCAGGGGTAGAGCGCCACGTTGCCAACGTGGTTGTCGTGGGTTCAAATCCCATCTCCCGCTCTTTGTTTTGCCATCGAGAGGCTGGCGGCTTACGCTCGGAACGCGTCGGGTGCGTGATGGCGGCCCTAGTCATCCGAGCCTGGCTAATTCCGAGGAAGGCCTTTCTGATGAGCACAGGCGAGCACGATCTCGATTCGCCCGTCACCACTGCTGAATCATCTCCCGCATCTGAAGAGGGGGACGCCAAGCGCAAGCTTGAGCTCGACGTTCAAATCTCTGACGTCGGCCCTTGCAAGAAACATCTGAAAGTTTCTGTTGCTCGGCCTGAGATCGATCGTCAGTTCAATGAGTCGATCGGGACCATGACGCGCGAAGCCGCTGTTCCCGGTTTCCGACCGGGACGAGCTCCCAAACAGCTCGTGCAGAAGCGGTTCAAGAAGCAAGTGGCGGACCAGGTTAAGTCGACCTTGCTCATGGCCTGTCTTGAGCAGATCGACGAAGACTACAAGCTGAATCCAATCGCTCAGCCTCAGTTGGACGTCGAGACGATCGAACTGCCCGAGGAAGGGCCGATGATGTTTGAGATGGACGTGGAAGTCCGTCCGGACATTAAGTTGCCCGCCTATAAGGCCCTCTCCGTAAAGCGACCCGTCAAGGAAATCTCTGACGCGGACGTCGACACGCAGTTGAAGGTCTTCCTCGAACGCCATGCCCAGATGGTTCCCAAGCTGGAGGGGGGAGCCGAGGTTGGTGATTTCATCACCGCCGACCTCCGATTCCATCGGGACGGCGTGACGCAAAACGAAGCCAAGGAAATCCAGTTCCGGCTCCAGAAGGAGCTGCGCTTCCAGGACGGCTCCGTCCCGCGGGTGGATGAGGTGCTCGTCGGTGTGAAGCCAGGCGAAACTCGAGAGACGAACGCGAATATCGGATCGGGTTCGGCCGACCCGAGCTTGCGTGGACAGGTGATCCAGGTCACCTTCAACGTGCTCGACCTGAAACTGCTTCGTCTTCCCGAAGTCGACCGCCCCTTCCTCGAAACGATCGGATTCGACTCGGAAGAGGAGCTTCGCGACGCCCTCCGCGAGATCCTTGAGCGACGACTCAAGACCCAACAACGCCAGGCAATCCGGCGTGAAGTTCTCGATCAACTCCTTGCGGAAACGCCTTTTGAGCTTCCCGTTGACCTGGTGAAGCGCCAGGAGAAGAGCACGCTCCAGCGTCTCGTCCTCAACCTTCGTCAAGAAGGACTCAACGAGAACGAAATTCGGGCTCACGAAGCAGAGATTCGAGCAAACGCTCACGAATCGGCGCTCAAGGGCTTGAAAGAGTTCTTCATCCTCTCCAAGATTGCTGAAGAAGAGAAGATCGAGGTTGAGGAAGAAGACTTTGAGGCGGAGATCGAGGCGATCGCGGCTCGAACGGATGAGAGCCCTCGTCGCATTCGTGCCCGGGTTGAGAAAGAGAATCTGGCCGATTCGCTGGCAACTCAGATCTTGGAGCGAAAAGCGCTCGATCGAATTCTGGACTTCGTCAACTACATCGAGGTTCCTCACGTCGAAGAAGCCGCGGTTGAAACTCTTGACCACAGCGCATCGTCCAAGGTCGCTAGCGACGACGAAGTCTCCGACGATTCCGCGGGTACGGATGGGAGCAGCAGTGTCGAGGGCTGAAGGTTGAGTTGAGTTTGGTCTCGACTCGTATGCCCTTCCCTTCAGCGGCAACACCTCGTTTGATCCGGCTCGCCTGGTCCGGTCGTCAGCCTCGTCCGATGCATCGCACGACGAGGCTGAGTCCCTGACTCTTGAAGGATTGCTCCCAATGCATGCTGATAATATGCTCGTGCAGCCGACCCTTCAACGCTACCGCGACTACGCGCGTCAGCGGCAGATGACGCTTGGCGACCTTCTGCTCGAGAATAGAATCATCTTTCTCGAAGGAGTCATCAACGACGCCGTGGCGAACATGGCGGTGATGAAGTTTCTGTTTCTCCAGTTCGAGAATCGAACCCAGGGGATCAGCTTCTACATCAACAGTCCCGGTGGTAGCGTCTCCAGCACGTTGGCCATTTACGATACCATGCAGTTTATCGATTGCCCGGTGGCAACCTACTGCATCGGCATGGCCGCCTCGGGTGCCGCTGTCCTTCTGGCGGGTGGAGCCAAGGGGAGGCGCTATGCCTTGCCTCACTCCAAGGTCATGATCCACCAACCCTACGGGCAGGTCGGCGGGCAGATCTCGGATATCGAGATCCAGGCCCAGGAGATCATCAACAGCAAACGAGACATCAATCAAATTCTGGCCAAACACACCGGTCAGGATTATGAGGTTGTCGCCAGGGACACGGAGCGCGATCGTTACCTGACCGCGCTCCAGGCCAAGGAATACGGAATTGTGGACGAGGTTGTGGGGCATATTCCCAGCAATGATCAGAAACCGCAATCGCCCCCGTCCGTTTCGTGATTAACCCCTGGAAAGAGACTATCAGATGCCACTGATTCCAATCGTGATCGAGCGGAGCGGTCGCGAAGAGCGGGCGATGGATATCTACTCCCGCCTGCTCCAGGACCGAATTATCATCCTTGGCTCCGCCATCGATGACAATGTCGCCAACCTGATCGTCGCCCAGATGCTCGTCCTGGCCCATCAAGACGCCAAGGCCGATATCCATCTTTATATCAACAGCCCTGGTGGCAGCGTGACTGCCGGCATGGCGATCTACGATACGATGCAGTGGGTCTCGTGCGACGTGGCCACGTACTGCATCGGTCAGTGCGCCAGCATGGGTTCGCTCTTGCTCGCCGCCGGCGCCAAGGGAAAGCGAAACGCTCTCCCACACGGCCGGATCATGATCCACCAGCCTCTGGCAGGGATGGAAGGCACGGCGACGGACATCCTCATCCACGCCGAAGAATTCATCAGGATGAAGAAGCAACTCAATCAGATCTACATGAAGCACACCGGTCAGACCTTGGAACGGCTCGAGGAAGACACCGACCGCGACCGTTTCATGTCTCCTGAAGAGTCGCGAGACTACGGACTGATCGATCACGTGGTCGATCGGGAACCCCCCATCCCTTTGAATCCTAACGCGATTCCCTGATCCAGCGACGACTTCCGTCGTGACATCAATCAAATGGCGAGGCTCCCTGATCGGGGGCCTCGCTTTTTTTATTGATCGCTTAGCCGTGACCCATGCGACCGAAACAAGCGCTCCTGGGAACTCCTTCCATTTCCAGGGAGTGGAAGACGAGCGTGAACAACGGGTGAGCATAATCAAAAGAGGATTACTTCACGAGTTCTCACAATCGCCGAATGGCGAACTTGAGACGGGCCGATCGATTCCTTGCGCAACGTGCCGAGGTGGTTTGAGTACGTTCCATCCTGCGAACGCGGCTCCTCAAGCAGAAGCCGTGACCAAGTGCTAGCTCCCACCAGGCAACCGCTGAAGTAAGGCGCGAAAGACAGCCCTAGCATGGGGCTGGCCTAATACCAGCGCGGCCAATGCCAGCATCGCCGCTAGCCCCGCGCCGGTAGAGAAAATACGTCTCGTTTGAGAAGGAGGCACAGGAACTGCTTCGAGCCGGCGCGCTAATCGGCGCTCGAGCGACTGGATGCACCGCTCCGGCTCTTCTCCATACGCTTCCACCGTCGCCACCATCCATCGTCTCGACGCATCGACGCGGACTCCTCTACCGCGAGCCCGATCCTCGAACCCATGAATCGTGCGCACGGGACGGCCCAGCCCCGTTTCCTGTGCGAATTCCTCTTCCAAAACTGAATCCAGGGTCGCTGGATCGATGTGATAGATAATAAGCCGGCGCCAGGCGCGCTTAGAGAGTAGGAGAATCGTGAGCGTCATGCCCGAGGCCAGAGAGAGCCAGTCGAGTGGGTCGGGCTTGCCAAACAGTCCACTCGCCAGCATCTTTCCAAACGGGCCGAATAGGGCCAGGCCTCCCAGGCCGAAGATCAAAAGCGCGAAGTCAGCCGGCCCCGAAACCACCCTTGGGTAACGGGCTCCGTGCCATCGGGCGAGTACCCCCAGATAAAGCGCCAGGCACCCCACGGAAATGGCAAGGTGCCAGTGGGTGATCATGCCACTCCTCGCTCAAGCTTCTGATTCGGGATAGGCGGCGTCGACTTCGTCAATAGGATGGTGGAGTCGGTCGTCCAGGACTCCGGCCCTGGGCCTCCCGCACGAGTTCTTCCAGGATCGACTCGTTGGCTCCTGGAAACGTCAAGCGTGCAAGCGCACTGGTATCGACCCAACGAAACCCCGTCTCGGGCTTGGGATGGGCCGATGGTTCGAGGGTCGAACAATCAAAGTAAGAGAGTTCGACCCAGGCGTGTGGATAGTGGTGGTCGAATCTTCGGCGCAGACGTTCGACTCGAATCACCAGGCCAGTCTCTTCGAGACATTCTCGAAGCGTCGCTTCCCTTGGATCTTCCCCTCGCTCACATTTACCGCCGGGGAATTCCCAAACGCCCGCCATGATTGAGCCAGGCGGCCTTTGCCGGACCAGGAATTGACCATCACGGCGGATCAGGCCGATCCCCACCTTGACGGGACCACTCGACTCAGAATCCGCCATGGGGAATCAGGCACTCCGCCGTATGGTCATCGGTCGTTCGTTCGTTCATTCAGCACATCGATCAGATCGATGCGCCGGCCTTTGCCGCTTCGATCGCTCTGCCGGGCGATCCCATGACGTTATAGCCGCAGTCCACATGGAGAATCTCGCCGGTGATCCCACTCGCCAGATCCGAGAGCAGGAACAGGCCCGAGTCTCCAACCTCTTCGCGTGTGATGTTGCGGCCCATGGGCGAAACCGCCTCGTATAGCCCCGCAAGCTTGTCCGCGTCTCCAACCGCGGAGGCGGCAAGCGTTTTCACGGGGCCGGCGGACACGGCGTTGACGCGAATCTTCTTGGGTCCGAGGTCGTAGGCGAGGTAACGCACCGACGCGTCGAGCGCGGCCTTGCAAACGCCCATGAGGTTGTATCCGGAGACGACCTTCTCACCCCCCAGGTAAGTCAACGTGACAATGGATCCGCCATTCGGCATCACTTCCGCGGCATGTCGCGCCACGAGAGCCAGCGAGTAGACGCTGATCTCCATCGCCGTCTTGAAGCCTTCCCTACTGGCATTCACATAGTTGCATTTAATGTCATCCATTGGCGCGAAGGCGATGGAATGGACGACGAAATCGAGTGAACCGTACGTGTCGCGGGCCTCGGCGAACACACGAGCGACGTCTTCATCTTTCTGGACGTCGCACGGGGTCACGAGCTTCGCGGAGATGGGGTTCGTCAGCTTACGGAGCCGGCGCTCCATCTTCTCGCCTGGCAAGTGGGTGAACCCAATTTCCGCCCCTTCGGCCAGTAACTTCTGACTGATCGCCCATGCGATGCTGAAGTCGTTGGCAACTCCAAGCACCAGTCCCTTTTTCCCGGAGAACAAGCCCATCAGCGGGACCCCTTCGTATGCGATAGCGCGTTGAGACGATCGTTTGCATCGGGTTCGATATCGGACAGAGAGAACGGCCCAGGATACCCGGAGAACATGACCCACTCAACCGAACTTTTCAAACCCCGCTGAACGCTGAATGGGTCCGTCCCGTACGGATCAGGGAGCTCAGGGGTTCGCGTTCCCGGCTTTGAAGTCATGGACCGGCAAGGCGAGCTTGTCGAAATCTTCGACAACCTGAGCACGGACCTTCGCGAGCGCGGTCTGCGTGGCGGCTCCCATCGACAGGGATCCCGCTTTGACCTCGTTCGGGACGTTTCCCAACCCCAACGATTCAACGAGCTTGAAAACAGCTTTGACCTGCGGATCCTCCGCCAGAGGCAGGCCCGCGTTCGCGGGCTGGTCGCGCGCATGCGCAACGGCCTCACGTTGACCCGCGGGGCTCCAGCGCCCGCTCCGGCAGACCCAGAGCGTCGAGTTGACCCGCACCGATGTCAGGTCCGGACTCAAGTCAAGCTGCGTGACCATCGCCCCGATCGTGTGCGTTCCGCGAACCGCACATGGTGAGCGGTGCTTTGCGGCTGGTAGACTTGGCTCGTGGACGACATGAGGCGGGGCTGAGGGGACGGGGTCAGGTCGTTGGGGTGGGCGACGAGGTT
>Ga0182745_1000267_pt1 | contig 63218 bp, 56 predicted proteins | sample eDN3rd30CKraftBY_FD_128523 | JGI IMG/M metagenome (GOLD analysis project Ga0182745, IMG submission 128523) | Enriched backyard soil microbial communities from Emeryville, California, USA - eDNA 3rd pass 30_C Kraft BY (version 2) (version 2) | ecosystem: Environmental > Terrestrial > Soil >... | reverse complement strand
AGAACTGCACCACGACACTGGTGGCCGCATCAACCGGTGCATCGGTGATCGAAAGGCGCACCTTACCCGTGGCATCCGGGGCTTCAGAATCGCCGCCGCATGCCCCCAGGGCAAACAGGGCGGCGGCGCTCAGCGCCGCCATACGGATCGAGAATCGCATCATCATGTATCTCCATGGTTCAACAAGGCAGGCTGGCGCCCCTCCCGCCGCCCTCCAAGCCAAACACGGACCGGCTCGGCAATTGGTTCCATCGGCACCGCGGAATCTCGCCGGGGAAGGGTTGCCCGTTTCACTCGTGTGGTTTAATGGATGCATGGCCCCCTTCAAGCCTGATCGTCCGGCGCGCACCGACGCCGCGGCGGAATTCGAAGCCCTGCTCCGCCACCATGTACCGGCGCTGTATCGCCTGGCATACCGCTGGACCGGCAGCGTCGATCGCGCGGAGGACCTGGTACAGGATCTGCTGGTGCGCCTGTTCCCCAAGCTGACCGAGCTACGGCGGCTGGACGACCTGCGTTCCTGGGTGGTGCGGGTGATGTACCGCATATTCCTGGACGACCTGCGCCGGCGGCGGGCCTCGCCGGTGCAACCCGCCGGCCTGGACAACGACCGCGAGGACGCAGAGGATGCGGATGCCTGTATCGATCAGGAGGCCGAGCCGCCGGCCATGGTCGAACGGCAATTGACGCAGCAGCGACTGCTGGCGGCGTGGCAAAACCTTGCAGTGGAGCATCGTCTGGTCCTGTCGATGCACGACATCGAGGGCTACACCATGGAAGAGCTGGCTGGCGTCATGGAGATTCCGCTAGGCACGGTGAAGTCGCGGCTGCATCGCGCCCGCACCCGACTGCGGCAGCTATTGGCGAGGGAACATTTTACCGAGGCGGACCGTGTATGAAGGATGACCGACCGGATCCCGTCGTAGCCAGAACCAGCGATCACCCCATCGTGGACCCTTCCCTGGAAGCATTGCATCAAGCGTTGCGGCGCATGCCGGTCCCGGAGCTTCGGCCAGCGTTCGTGGAGCACGCCTTCGCCCGCGCCACGGCTGCCTCCGATCCAGTCCCGCTGGAACCGGCCAGCCGCCTGTCCGGGTTGCGGCACGCATTTTTGCGCTGGGAAACATGGTTCGGCGTCACGCTGGGAGCCGCGGCGGCCACCGCCATCGCGATGTTCCTGCTGCGTCCACTTGCGGAACCTGCGTCCGTACCGCCCGTGTTGGCCCTGGCACTGCACGAAACCAGGCAAATCGAGGTGCTGATCGATTCCGACCGCGACCTGCCGCATGCCATCATCCGAGTGGCCGTGACAGGCGGTGTGAATCTGGAAGGATTCGGTGAAGAGCGCGAAATCGATTGGGAAACCCACTTGAAGCGGGGTACCAATCTGCTGTCGTTGCCCGTGGTCGCCCGCACAACCGGCGCGGCGTGGCTGGTCGCCACGATCGAGCACGAAGGCCGTACCCGGCGCGTGGCCATCGCTCTCACCGTAAACGCTCCGGAAGTGTCCCGCTCATGAAACGCCCCACTCTCATCGGCTTGCCACCGTCCGCAACAGCGAAGATGATAAGGGGAGGTTGGGCGGCAATGCTGCTGGGCTCGTGCCTCGCAGCACCGGCTGTCGCGCAACAGCAGCCGACTCGATCGGTCGACGATCTGGACGTGACCATGCAGGTCATCGTCGACCCCGGCACCAAAGTGCCCGATGAAATAGTGCGCCGTATTCCCTTACCTTCGCGGAAAAACGCTGTTACCGCCAAACCCGACGCGGCGAGCACCGCAGACAAGAACGATGCCACAGACAAGGGAAAAGAGCCGCCCAACGCCAGCCAGACATTGGGACGCGAAGTATCCGAACAAGCCAAGGAACGAGCTCGCGAAGCGGCGGAGCAACGCGAACAGGCGCGTCGTTCCGAGCAAACGCGCGAGCGCCCTGAGCCACCGGACAAGCCCAGACCCACCCCGCGCGCCTGAAAATGCGGACCGCCTCGTGCGGCGGCAAGCCGCCGTCGCGGTGCTGCTGGCGATCCTGTGCCTTGGTAACACAGCGGCGCGCGCCCAGAACGACGACTGGTTCCAGATCGGTCGACGTGCATTTGAGTCCGGCGACTACCCAGCCGCGATCATGGCCTTCGAAACGGCAGTCGCAGCGGGTCAGGCCGGACCAGCGGTGCATTTCAATATCGGCGTAGCCGCTTATCGTGCCGGGGATTACACCCGCGCCCAAACAGCTTTCGGCCAGGTCGCGCAATTCCCCGCCATGGCCGCCCTGGCGCACTACAATCTGGGCCTGGTTGCATTGCGCCGTGCCGATTCGTCTGCGGCCGTCCGATGGTTTTCGCAAGTGCAACGCGAGGCCGAGGATGAACGACTGCGCAGCCTGGCAGCCGCGCGACTGGTCGAACTCCGCACTCCTCCGCCCGGCCAATCCTGGGCCGGTTACGCCAGCCTGACTGCCGGCTATGACGACAATGTCGCTCTGTTGGCGCAATCCGATACGCTGCAGGCCAGCGGTTCCGCCGATGGCTTCGCGGAACTGCAACTCTTCGCCAGTACGGCATCGACCAGCACCTGGCAGTTCGACGGCGGGCTATACTTGGTCGACTACCAGGACCTGGACAGGTTCGATCAGCTCGGGCTGCAGGCCGGTGGCGGTTACCGCTTCGATTTCGGCCGCTGGCGCAACCAGGCACAGGCGCAACTGGCTTACAGCACCCTGGATGGCCACGGACTGGAGAACTTGCAAGCACTGGCGCTGCAATCGACGACCGCCCTGGGATCACGCTGGCAACTGCAGGCCCGTTATCGTTTCAGCAATTTCGACGGCCTGAGCGATTTCTCGAGCCTGACCGGCCGGCGCCATGAGATCGACCTTGGTACGCGTTGGCGAGACGGGGCATGGGGCGCCGCGGTCGGCTACCAATTCGACCTCACCGAACGCGCCGACGACATGCTCAGCGCCACACGCCATCGGCTGACGGCGCAGCTGACGCGCGCTCTGCCGATGGCGTGGCAGATATCCATCGAGGCCGTACAACGCCACACTCGTTATGAGCTTCGGTCGAACGGTACCGAGCGCCTGCTGGAGTTCAGCGCAGCCGCAACCAAGGCCTGGTCGCAACACTGGCGCTTCACGGTCCGTTATACCCATGCCGACAACGATGCGGCCGTGCCCTCATTCGACTATCAGCGCAATCGCATCGTAGCCGGTATCGAGGCCCTGCTATAGCCAGCACCGCTGCTGACCGGGGCCTGCGATGTTCTTACGTACACATCCCATCCGGGATCGCACTTGTACGGATCGGATAACACGACAGCCGCGGCGTTCTTGTTGCTCGAATGTTGCGTGCTGGCGCCGTGTATTCGTCTGACGTGAAACCCTCCTTGGATCTGAGCTGTTTTCACATCGCGAGCATCGACTTCACGGCTGCCGCCGACGTCGCTTGCGCGCATCAAACTCCAGCGCAGCAATTCAGCGACATGGCGCGCCGCGCCTGATACGCATTGACGGCGCTGCGGGTTGAGATCAAGTTCACGCCACGATCAGGAACCTGCCCAGTCGAGGCTTCGTTGGCGTCAACTGGCGCGCTGGAGCGGCAGCAATGTTGCGGACAGGCCTTGCCTTGCTGAGCATGTGCGTCCCGGCACTCGGGATTGCCTGCGACAGCAGCAGCCGCGCACGCTGCAAGGAAGCTTTCGCCGCACTCATCTCGTATCGGGCGGAAGCCATCGCAAGCGCGTTCGGCGACATCGATGGCGTCCTGCCCAAGGGCATGAAGATCGAGTTCATGTCCTCGCGCGACCCGCAGTACGCCGACTTCGCCGGCATGGTGATTTACGACCGGCCGCATCACACCTTGATCTTCCCGCGTTCCGTGCTGGGCGCAAAAACACCGAATCCACTGCGTTGGGCCGCCTACTACTGGCCGTTCTACCAGCACGAACAGTACCGGCAGGCGTTCCCGGTCATCGAAACCGTCGACAACGCCTTGTGGACCGCCTTCCTGCAGGAAGCCGCCCGGACACGCAATTTGTCCTGGCCGCATCAGGACTGCGCCTCGGTGGATATGAGCAAGCGGCTGCCATGCGAAATGGTGGTGGCCGGCATTGGCGAGTTCGTCAAGGCGCGCCGCGGCCCGCTGTTCAATGCCAATCGCCTGGATATGATCTGGCCGGAGGATTTTGCCGGCTTCCTGCGTCGCGTATGGCAGCGCGAGGATCCGGAGTACATCGACGTGCAGCGCTATGGCGGCATCCTGCTGGTCGAGCCGCTGATCAATGAGTTCGGTGTGCCGCGCGCCTTGACCTACCTGGCTCGAACGCCATTCCGGATCGAAGACAATAACGTTCACTCATCCGCGCTGCGCTATCAGGAACGCGCACGGGAATTCTTGAGTCGTGACATGGACCAGAAATCGATCCGGAACGCCGCGGCGCCCCCGGTCGCGGCACCCCGCTAGCAGGTGCCGCGATCATTTTTCTTCAGCTGATCAAATAATCATTGATGCGGCGGAGGGGTCTCCGGAGGAGTCTGGGTGTCCGGCTGCTGGGTATCAGGCGGCGGAGTTTGCGTATCGGGAGGCATCTGCTGCTGCTGAGTGGTATCGGGCGGAGGCATGGTGTTGTCGGGCGGAGGCGTGGTCTCGCTCGGCGTGGTCTGAGACGGTGGTTGATCCATTGGCGGAGCAGTGTTTTCGGGCTTCTTGCAACCGGCGATGCCCATTGCAAACACTGCGGCGAATAACACGATTAATGCACGCATGGTGAGTCTCCTCGAAATCAGCCTGCGAATATCGGCACGCCGCAAAACACAGCCTGCCTGTCAGGTACGACTGGCTGGTTACAGATAGTTCATCAGAATATGTCAACGATACGTCAACATGACGCAGCGGCGACGGACAAAATCCCCCACAATCAAGCGCTTGATTCAAGCACGCGCGGCATCGCAGCAACGCGGCCACGGCAATATCGCAAACCATCATTTCACCTTGCACGCGATCGCTGTATGCCAGCGGCGACATGCGATTCAGCTACCATACGTAGGTAATGCATTGTCGGCCGGGAGCCATCATGAACAACGATTCGCCTGCCATCCTCGTCGTCGGCGCAGGTGCGATTGGCGCCCTGTTTGGTTCGGCGCTCGCCAGTCAAGGCGCTCGAGTGTCCGTGGTGTGCCGCTCGGAATACGATCAGGTCCGCCGCAACGGCTACCATATTCGCAGCACCCTGCTCGGAGAGCATCGCTTTCAACCCCATCGCGTCCTGCGTCGAGTCACCGAATGCGATACGCCACCCGACTATCTCATCCTTACCGTCAAGGTGACGGAGGGTCTGGATCGCGCCGCGCTGATCAAACCCGCCGTGGGACCCGACACGGTCATCGTGTTGATCGAGAACGGCGTGGCCATCGAAGAGGAAATCGCGGCCGCCTTCCCTCGCAATGAACTGCTGAGTTGCCTGGCCATCGTCGGCGTGAGCCGCACCGGCGGCGGCACGATCCATCATCAGGCATTGGGTTTGTTGACCCTGGGACGGTATCCGACCGGCACGACAGCTCGCGCGGCCCAACTCGCCGCCTGGTTCGAAGCTGCCAGGATAGGCTGCAAACTGACCGACCGGATAGTGACGGCGCGCTGGCAAAAGGCGGTCTGGAACGCCACCTTCAATCCCATCTCCATCATGGGTGGAGTGCTCGATACTGCGGCCATCCTGCGCACGCCCCGCGATCGAGAGTTCGTGCGTCGCGCGATGCAGGAAGTCTGCGACGTGGCCGCGGCGGTCGGCCACCCAATGCCTGCCGGCATCGCCGCCCAGATGATCGAAAGAACGCAGGCCATGCCGGCTTACAAGACCAGCATGGCGCTGGACTTCGAGAACGGCCGGCCCATGGAACTGGAAGCCATTCTCGGCAATACGGTGCGCGCCGGCCGTGACGCCGGGGTAGCCATGCCGACGCTGGAAGCCCTTTACGCGCTGGCCAAGATGATCGAAAACCGGCCCGTGCTCATTACGGACGCGGCAACGACGGAGCGGTGAAGCCGGCCCGCCGGCGGATCAACCCGGAAGGATCAAGCGGACGGGGGTGCGACCTGCTTGCGTGCGGCCTTGGGAGGCTGACGCACGGTGTGCAGCACGTTATCGGCCACACGCGCCATCCACCCCCCCGAATACAGCATCATTTTCAACACATGCAGCAATACCTGGCCGGGCCCTTCGACGCCGAGCCGGCAATCCTCTTCGATCTTGCAATTCTGCATCTCGAACAGGCCATTGCCTTCGATGACCAGGTGCGCATCCTTGAAGTGGCACTCCACGAATGACTTGCCATCCAGGACCACCCGCTGACCCGTGAAAGTCTTGCCACGTACTGTCTTCATTATTACCCGCTGTTAGGTTTCGGTTGCGCCGACGCCCAGCAGGGCGCCCCGGTCGGCGATCTTATCAGGTCATCACGGTAAACCTTGAAATCCGGGCTGGGTTCAGCGGGCGCGGGCTACTTGGCGCGCCGCGCCGGCCGGCGTGCGGACTTCCTGGCAGGCTTGTTCTTCCCTGCGGCACTGCGCCTGGGGCTCGCCGCCTTACGTGCTCGCCGCTTGCCGCCGGTCGCTCTGAGCGCGGTCTTGGACTTGGACTTTGGCTTGGCCCGGAGCGGGGCCCGAACCCTGGTCTTGAGCTTCGTCTTGGACCCGCCGCGCTTGGCGGCCCTGGCAACCGAGGGCCTGGCTGCTTTGGCTTTGGCTTTGGCTTTGGCTTTGGCTTTGGCTTTGGCTTTGGCTTTCACGCCGGCCCTGGCAGGCACTTTCGCTTTGACCGCCGCAGTTGACTTGCGCTGCGCGCCGGCTCGAGTCGCCTTGGCACTTTTTGCGGATGCCGCTGCCTGCACCGCGTCACGATCGGCCTTGACCTCGTGCACGGCAAACAGAGCCCCTTGCGGGTCGGTGAATTGGGCGATCCAATCCCCGCCCGGGACTTCCATCGGTCCCATCACCAGCATGCCGCCGCCGGCCTGGACTTTCTTCACCACCTTCTCCAGTCCCCTGACCCGCACGTAACCAAGCCACGCGGAGACCGGCATCTCGGGGCTGCGATTGAAAGCACCACCGATGGGATGATCTGTGCGCCCGAACAGGTGATAGAAACCAATCGGTCCCATGTCGACCTGGTCCAGTTCCTCCCAGCCGAACAGCGCACGGTAGAAGCTCAAGGCCGCCGGGGCATCAGTGGTCGCCAGTTCGTGCCAGGAGAACTCGCCCGGCTCGGCTGCGGACTGCGGGTTCACCGAGCCCGCGTAGACACCGAACTTCACGCCCTGCGGATCGGTGAGAACGGCATAGCGGCCGGCGCCTTCCCCGATCTCGGTCACCGCCTGCAGCACGCCACCGCCCAGGCTACGCGCCTGCTCCACCGCCGCATCGATATCGTCGACCGCGACATAGGTCACCCAATGGGGAGCCGCGCTCACATCGACGACGGTGGCACCGAGCGATCCGTTGGGCCCGGCGAACACGGCATGCGCGGCATCGCCATCCCCCCAATGCTGGATCTTCCAGCCCAGCGCCTTGGTGTAGAACCCTTGGGAGGCCGCCGCTTGCGGCGTTACCAGGTCGTGCCAGACGAAGCGCCCCTTGACCGTTGCCTCTGCCATCGCGATCTCCTTGGATGAAGAATGCTTGCTGATAGGAACGAGCTGGAAGCCGTCGAGCATACTCTGGTGATGCCTGCAAAAGTAGCCGGCCGGTCGATGGCGGTTCCGCAACGGGCGTCGATCAGGTACAACAGCGACGCGGCGCACGGCGCGCCCACATTCAATGACCAGAAGAGGCACCGACTGCTCCATGCCGAACCTGATGCGCAAGATTGCCTGGATCCTGGTCGCCGTCATCGGCGCCTATGCCGTGGGTGGCATAGCCCTGCATCGCGGGGAAACCATCAATGCCATGTGGATCGTGGTGGCGGCCGTATGTGTCTACAGCCTTGGCTATCGGTTCTACAGCGCCTGGGTGGCCGCCCGGGTCCTGAGCGTGGATGCCAGCCGCGCCACCCCGGCAATCCGCCTGAACAACGGCCGGGATTTCGTGCCCACCAACCGCTGGATCGTGTTCGGCCATCATTTCGCGGCCATTGCCGGTCCCGGCCCACTGATCGGCCCGACCCTGGCGGCGCAGTTCGGCTACCTGCCGGGAACCTTGTGGATTCTGGTGGGCGCGGTGCTGGGCGGCTGCGTGCAGGACATGACCATCCTGTTCCTGTCGACGCGCCGCAACGGACGCAGCCTGGGGCAGATGGCGCGCGACGAACTGGGCCCGATCGGTGGCTACGCCGCCATCATCGGCGCCCTCATGATCATGCTGATCCTGATCGCGGTGCTCGGCCTGGTGGTGGTGAACGCCATGAAGCACAGTCCTTGGGCGACCTCCACGGTGTTCGCCACCATTCCCATCGCCATCCTGATCGGACTGTACCTGCGCAACATCCGCCCCGGCCGGGTGTTGGAAGCCTCGCTGATCGGTGTGGCATTGCTGCTGGCGGCGGTGGCGGGCGGTGGCGTGGTCGCCCACCACGCCACACTGAGCACCTGGTTCGATTTCGGCGGCAAGCCGCTCGCGGCCTTCGTCATCGGTTACGGCTTCATCGCCGCGGTGCTGCCGGTGTGGCTGCTGCTGGCGCCACGTGACTATCTGTCCACCTTCCTGAAGCTCGGCACCGTGCTGCTGCTGGCGCTGGCGGTCGTGTTGATGAGCCCGGAGATCAAGATGCCGGCGGTGACCCGCTTCATCGACGGCACCGGTCCGATCTTCGGTGGTGCCCTGTTCCCGTTCGTCTTCATCACCATCGCCTGCGGCGCGGTCTCCGGGTTCCATGCGCTGGTGTCCAGCGGCACCACCCCCAAGCTGATCGGCAACGAACGCGACGTAAGGCTGATCGGTTACGGCAGCATGGTCATGGAATCGGCGGTCGCCATCATGGCCATGATCGCCGCCACCCTGCTCGACCCGGGCGTGTATTTCGCAATCAACAGCGGCGCCGGCGTGGTGGGCGCCACCGCCGAGGCGGCGGTGACCACCATCAGCAACTGGGGCTTCCCGGTCACGGTCGAACAAATGCAGCTGCTGGCAAAGGAAATGGGCGAGTCCACCTTGTTCGGCCGCACCGGCGGCGCCCCTTCGCTGGCGGTGGGCATGGCCAGCATCTTCTCCTCGGTGTTCGGCCAGGGCATGCTGGCCCTCTGGTACCACTTCGCCATCATGTTCGAGGCCGTGTTCATCCTGACCACCGTGGATGCCGGCACCCGGGTCGGCCGTTTCATGCTGCAGGATTTCCTCGGCCACTTCTATCGGCCGCTGGGCGAGACCTCGTCGTACCCGTCGGTCCTGGTGTCCAGCGCCCTGGTGGTGGCCGGCTGGGGCTACTTCCTGTACATCGGCGTGATCGACCCCAACGGCGGCATCAACATCCTGTGGCCGCTGTTCGGGATCTCCAACCAGCTGTTGGCGGGTATCGCCCTGTGCGTGGCCACCGGCATCCTGATCAAGCAGGGCAAATTGCGTTATGCCTGGGTGACGGCGGCGCCGCTGGCCTGGCTGACTCTCGTGACCACCGCGGCCACCTGGGAGAAAATCGTATCGTCAGATCCCCGCATTGGCTTCCTGGCCGCCGCGGAGCAACTCGCCGACAAGCTCGCCGCCGGCGCCTTGACTCCAGCCCAGGCCGCGGTCGCCCCGCAGCTCATTTTCAATCAGCGCCTGGACGCAGTATTGATGGTGCTGCTGACCAGCATCCTGTGGGTGGTGATTCTGGACACGGCGCGGGTAGCCCGACGCGTGATCCGCGGCCTGCCGGTGCCGGCCAACTCCGAAGCTCCGGCCATCGTGATGGAGGCCAGTTCATGAGCGCACAGCACGCCTCAGCGCCATGCTCGAGCGCCGCTCGACCCGGTTCGCGCGGCTGGCTGGCCTCCTGCTGGTCCTCCCTGCGAGGCGGCTGCCGTGCCGCCTGGTCTTTCGCACGCGCGCTCAGCACCGACAACGCGTACGAGCGTTATCTCGAACACCATCGCCATCACCATCCGGGGCACCCGGCATTGAACCGCCGTGAGTTCTACTTACGGCAGCAAAGCCAGAAGTGGAGCGGCGTGCAGCGCTGCTGCTGACCGCGTCATAGGTCGAATCCCTGCTTGGCGATCGGCAGGGCGCGTAGCCGCTTGCGGGTGGCAGCGTAGATGGCATTGCATACCGCTGGCGCCACCAGGGCCACCGTCGGCTCGCCCATGCCCCCCGGCTTCTCGTCGCTGTCCAGCAGATACACATCGATCTGCGGCACCTCGTTGATGCGCAGCAGACGATAGTCGTTGAAGTTCTGCTCTCGCACCTTGCCACCGGCAATGGCGATGTCGCCATGCAGCGCCGCGGTGAGCCCGAACACGATGCCCCCTTCGGCCTGCGCACGCACGATATCCGGATTGACCATCTGGCCGCAGTCGACCACGCACACGATCCGGTGGATCTTGAGCTGGGTACCCTGCACGGAGATTTCCGCCACCTGCGCCAGGTAGGTGTCATAGCCCGACATCAAGGCAATACCCTGGTGACGACCTTCCGGCGCATTGCCCCAGCGCGCCTTCTGGGCTACGGCATCCAGCACCGCCTGCCAGCGAGCCTGCTTGAGGTGTTCGCGGCGGAACTGGTAGGGGTCCTTGCCGGCCTCGACCGCCACTTCATCCACGAAGCTTTCGACGGTGAAGCAGTTGAGCGCATGGCTGACCGAGCGCCAGTAGCCCACGTCGATGCCGATCTCGTGTCGTACGTAATCGATATGCACGTTCTGCGCATATGGGAAGTTGTGCGCCGCCTCGATCGCGAACGGATCGACACTGTCCTTGACCGCGGCCGGTGCCCAGCGCGCGGTGATCGAGGGAGCCACCAGCTGCAGTTTGAAGGCGGTCAGTTTGCCTTGGGCGTCGAGTCCGGCACGGCAAGTGTTGCGCGCTGGCGGGCGGTACTTGTCATGACTGGTATCGTCTTCACGCGTCCACAGCAGTTTGACCGGCGCTCCGGCGGCCTTGGCGCATTCCACCGCGGCGGGAATGAAGTCCACATCCAGGCGCCGGCCGTAGCCGCCGCCCAGGAAGGTGGTATGCACGAAGACCTGCTCGGCCGGCAGCCCCGCCGCCGCCATGGCCGCAGCCTGCGCGAACTGCTGAGCCTGGGTCGGGGCATGTACATGGCAGGCGCCATCCTTGAACTCGACGGTGCAGTTCTGCGGCTCCATGGTCGCATGCGCCAGCATGGGCAGTTCGTATACCGACTCGACGCGCTTGCTCGCCGCTTTCAGCCCGCCGTCCGCATCACCGTCGTCGCGGGCCACCCTGCCTTTGCCACTCGCCGCCGCCGACTTCAGGCCGGCATAGATGGCCGCATTGTCGAGCCTGGCATTCGGACCTGGCTGCCATTTGATGCTCAGCGCGTCGCGCGCCTGCTTGGCCTGCCACCACGAATCGGCGATCACGGCAACGCCCGATGCGGTCTGTACCACGTGACGCACGCCGGGCATGCCCTTGGCCTTCGCGTCGTCGAAACTGCCCACCTTGCCACCGAGTTCCGGGGATTGCGCCAAGGCCGCGTACAACATGCCCGGCAGGCGCATGTCGATGCCAAACCGTGCGCTGCCATCCACCTTGGCGGCCGTATCCAAGCGCCGTTGCGGTTTGCCGATGTACTTGAACTCGCCCTTGTCGAGCAGCTGTACGTTCTCGGGCTTGGGCAGCGCGGCCGCGGCCTCCGCCAATTCGCCGAACGATTTACGACGCGTGGTGAACGTCACGTAGCCGTCGGCCACCGAACAGGAAGCCGGCGGCGCGCCCCATTCCTTGGCGGCGACGGCAACGAGTCTGGCACGCGCCTCGGCGCCGGCCATGCGTAATTTTTCCCATGCGTCACGCACGCTGGTGCTGCCACCGGTCGCCTGTGTGCCGAGCAGACTGTTCACATACACGGCGTCAGTCGGTGCCACTTGCACCGTGACGGATTCAGGGGCCACCCCCAGTTCTTCGGCGATCAGGGTCGGCAGCGCCGTATGGACTCCCTGGCCCATTTCAGATCGATCGCACAACACGGTAATCGTGCCGTCGGTGCCGATACGCAGCCAGGCGTTGGCGACCACCTGTTTGGCCGGACCGCTGCCGCCTGCCACGTTGCCGGGCTTGCCGCAGCCCGGCAGATACATGGCTATTACCAATCCCGCGGAAACCCTGACGCTGGATTGCAGGAAGCCGCGCCGCGACAGCGGCGGCACGACGAGTGCGGTCGGTACTTGTGCCATGGTCAGCCCTCCTTGCCGGCCAACTCTGCCGCGCGATGAATGGCTTTGCGAATGCGCGGATAGGTCCCACAGCGGCAAATGTTACCGGCCATGGCCACGTCGATGTCGGCATCGCTGGGGGAACGGTTGCCAGCCAGCAGCGCGGCCGCGGACATGATCTGGCCGGATTGGCAGTATCCGCACTGCGGCACATCGATCTCCAGCCAGGCGCGCTGCACCGGGTGGCTGCGATCCGCCGACAGTCCCTCGATGGTGGTCACCGTCTTGCCACTGACCGCGCTGACCGGTGTGATACAGGAGCGGATGGGGGCGCCGTCGACATGTACGGTACACGCACCGCACAAGGCCATACCGCACCCGTACTTGGTACCGGTCAGGCCGAGGGTATCGCGCAACACCCATAGCAGCGGGGTGTCCTCCGCGACCTCGACCTCCGACGGTTTGCCATTGATCGTGAGCTGCACCATCAGTTTCCCCATGGGTGGCGACCGGCAAGTTGGCGGCGACTATAACCCGCACCCTGCCCCGTTAAACCCTCCTGGTGGCAAATACGGATGCGCCCGCCCTGGTTCCCGACTCCATCCGACACCCACCCCTAGCTATGGGGGGTTGGACCCGCGCCACACCCAAGCCCTTGATCAGGACCGTCCAAGGGTCTGTCAGGACCTTGAAATGGCTGTTTTGCGACGCATAAAACGTGACATGGCTCACCGTAAAGCCATTGACTAGATTGAAATTAATGTTATATTGCAACGCAAAATAGGTAACCCAGCAGAAGGAGGTGTTTCAAATGGTGCTGATCCCAATCCTGTTCCTGACAGGTACGTTGGCTCTCACGCTGATGTGGACGTTCGACAACAATGCCTGATGTGGAAAGTTCCCCGCGAGAACCTGCCCTGGCGTGAGGCTGGTTCTTGCGGGCCGAGCGAGATCCGCGTCCAGTCTTAGACCGGTCCCGCCGCCCCTCCTCTGCCGCAGCCATCGAAGCGGCATCCCTCCCCTCCCTCGCTCACTGTTCACCATTCACTGTCGGCCAATCACGACAAAGTGTCGGCATATTTGACACTGCGCTATCCGGTGTATTTAACTCCAGTGCCTGCTGGCCGTGCCGCTCATCGCGCGTCGCCGCCGACAGTCATTCGTCCCGATTGCTCAACGTATCGCTTGGCCGGTGAGGCACAGGAGAAATCCGTCATGGCGTTGTGGAAAGATCAATATGGCCGGGAGCAGAGCGCACCGGAGCCCGTCGCGCGCGAAGCCGAAAAGGTTGCAACAGTCGCTGCCGAACCGGCACGGCCGCAGCCGGTACGAACCGAACCGGCACGCGCCGATGGCAAGGAATCGCTGATCGCCGCGGGCCTGACCATCGAGGGCAAGATCGAAGGTACCGGCCATGTGCGTATCGCCGGCAACTTCAAGGGCGATGTCCATGTGCAGGGCAACCTGACCATCGAACCGGGCGCCCATCTCACCGGCGGCGTGCGCGCCAACACCGTCGTGATCGGCGGCGAACTCGAAGGCAATATCGATGCCGCGGCGAAAGTCGAATTGCTGCAGACCGGCGTACTCAACGGCGACCTCAAGGCGGGTTCGCTGACCGTTGCCGCCGGCTCGCGCATGCGCGGCCGCGCCGAGTTCGGCTGGGACGACAAGCCCAAGGCCGGTGCATGATCGGCCGGGCGTGAGCAGCCGCGTGGCGACCCCCGGCAGAACCAGGGTCTGCCCTCACTGCAAGGCAACGATCCTCGAAAGCGCCAGCATTTGCCCGGGCTGTCAGCACCATTTACGGTTCGACGCCCAGGCCATCGCGGAGCGCCGGACTCAGCCCACGTTCTCGGCGTTGCGCGTGGAAGGCGCGTTCAGCAACTCCCAGGCCGGCAATGCCTGGGAGTATTCGGTCGTGGTTTCCATTCGAAACGATCGCGGTGAAGAGCTGGCCCGCCGCGTCATCGGCGTGGGCGCCCTGGCGCCGGAAGAAGGCCGCACCGTGACCTTGTCAGTGGACGTCTTCACGCCGCACGGCGCGAAATAATCTGGCTTCCCCACCGCCCGTCTCGACTTCCACCTGGTGCCGCCGCCGGCAGGCTTCAACAGGTGCGGCCGGGCCCTATAATTCCGCTCCCCTTCCCGAGCAGCGAGCGGCAAGCATGAGTATCTCCCTGTACGAAGCGTCGATCCCGGTATTCATTCATTCCCTGACCAGCCTCAAGCACATCCTCGAGAAAGGCGCGGCCCACGCCGAAGCGCGCAAGATCGACCCGTCGGTGCTGGTCAACTCCCGCCTGTTCCCCGACATGTTCGCCCTGGTACGCCAGGTGCAGATCGCCGCCGATGCCGCCAAGGGTGCCGCGGGCCGGCTCACCGACACCGAGTTGCCGAAATACGAAGACACCGAGACCACGTTCCCCGAGTTAGTCGCGCGCATCGACAAGACCATCGACTATCTGCGGACCTTCAAGCCCGAACAATTCGAGGACGCTGAGACTCGCACCATTGCCATCAAGACATCGCGCCGTGATTTCTCATTCCCCGGCCTGACCTATCTGCAACACTGGGCGTTGCCGAATTTCTTCTTCCACGTGGTCACCACGTACGACCTGCTGCGCCACAATGGGGTAGAACTCGGCAAGCCGGATTTCCTAGGCAGGATGCCGGACTGAGCGGGCAGGATGCGGAATGAAGTTTCCCGCCCGGGGGCGGGAAACGAAATCGATCGTCAGGATTACACCGAGCGCAGAGCTTCGGCCACCGGCAGGCGCGCGGCGCGAATCGCCGGAAACAGCCCGCCCACCAACCCGATGACGCAGGCCCAGACGATCCCCAGCGCGACCAACTGCAGGCTGACGCTCAGCTGGAACACCAACTGCCCCTGGCCCGGCCCGCTGGTCGCCGAACTGACCATGTTGCCGTTGAAGAACAGCCAGGCGAGGCCGGCACCGATGATGCCGCCGAGCAACGCCAGCAACAGCGCCTCGACGAGGACCGACAACACCATGGCCGTGGCGCCGAACCCCAGCGCACGCAGCGTGGCGATTTCCTTCAAGCGCGCGCTCACCGCGGAATACATGGTATTGAGCGCGCCAAAAATGGCCCCGACGGCCATGATGCCGCCAACCACGTACGCGATGATGCCGATCACTTTGCCGATGACTTCCGACTGACGCCGGTAATACTCGCTTTCGCGGCTCACATCCACGGCCAGCGCAGGATTGGCGGACAAGGCATCCTTGAAGCGCTGAAACGCCGCCGGCGAATCGAGCAATACGATGACGTTCTGGAAAGCGGCGCGCCCGTCAGTGGAGTTGAGCGTTTCCGCGTCGGTGAGCAGTTCCGATTCGTGCGAGTCCCCACCGCTGGCGAACACGCCCACCACGGTCCAGGTCGCACCCCGGGTATGCAATTGGTCACCGAGCCCCAAACCTTTGAACTGGGCATGCGCCGCCTTGCCGACGATCAGCTCGTTGACCGCCGGATTGAACATACGCCCCTGGAGGATCTTCAACTCCGGACGCAACGCCTGCACCTGCTGGCCGACTCCCCGCAGCGGGATGTTCACCTCGGCACCATCGCCTTTCTTGTGCACTGTGGCCATTCGGATGGTTTCGGCCGATGCGATCGGCTTGCCTTCGGCGTCCCGCTTTATTCCCGGAGCATCCACGATGGTCCGCACGGCGTCGCGCAGCAGCACGCTGCCCATCTCGGAAGCCGAACCGTTGCGCAACACGATGGCCCGGTCGTCCCGGCCAGCACTGTTCAAGGTCTTGATCATGCCGGTGGACATGGCCAGCACCGACACCAGCACGGCCACCACGCCGGCGATGCCGATGACGATCACCAGCGAGGTGCTCCAGCGCTGCGGCAGGCTGCGCAGGTTCATGGTGGTGACCGAGCTTATCTGTCTGAGCATTTTCATGAGAGTCACCGGCCCGCCAGAGCATCGACTATGTTCAGCTGCTTGGCGCGCCACGCGGGCGGCAGGCCGCTGATCAGCGCCAGCAGCAAGGCCATGCCGGCTCCCATGAACACCACGATCATGGGCATCTTGAAATCGCCAAAGATGGGCCGCAGCGCCGGGAACACCAGGCTCGCCAGGAACAGGCCGAGCGCGGCGGCGAATACGCACAACAGCAGGGCCTCGACCAGCACCAGGATCAGCAGTTTGCCGTCCTTGAAGCCGAGCGTCTTGAGCACCGCCAGTTCGCCGGTACGCTCGCGTATCGACTGCATCATGGTGTTGGCGGTCAGGAACAACAGGGTGAACAACACCGCGCCCACGATGGCGTTGGCGATGAAATTGAGATCTCCCATCTGCTTCAACTGGCTTTGCGCCAGCGCCGATTCGGTCAGGGTGCGTGTCTCATCGGTCGAGTTGGCGAACAGGGCATCGATCGCGCTCGCGATCTGGGTCGCTTTGGTCGGGTCGGCGATGCTCACTATGTAATAGTGCACCCGGCCGCGCCCGAACGAGGTGTTCTCGTCGAAATAGCTCTGGTTGAAATAGAACGAAGGGAATCCACCGGCGAAAGTCGACGCATCGAAAGTGCCGACCAGGTCGAAATACCAGGTATTGCTGCCGTCCTTGGAGGTCCAGATGGAAGTCCCCACCGGAATGCGATCGCCGATCTTCCAGCCATACTTGCGCATCAGTGCGTCGCTGACCAGGGCGCCGGTGCGCGTCTGCTGCATCGCCGTGATGTACTCCGGCTTGATCTTGATCTCCGGATAGATCTTGAACAACGCCGCAACGTCGGTGCTGAACACCGGCAATGGATGGCGTGCGTTCTGGAAATAGCCGCCGAAGTAAGTCCAGAACGACACTTCCTTGACGCCCGGCACGGTCTTGATGCGGTTCATGTAAGCGATCGGCAAACCGTCGGTCAGGCTGGTCTTGGCCGAGGCGTACAGCCGGTTGACGTTGAGATTCTGGACCGCCTTGTTGAACCCCTGGTTGATCCCCTGCAGCAGGCCGAACAGCAGGAAGGCCACCACGATGGACAGCATGGTGAGGATGGTGCGCGCCTTCTTGCGCCACAGGCCGGCCCAGACGAGCGGGAAATATTTCATGCCACGTGTCTCACTTCATCCCCCGCCAGCCTTCCCTTGTCGAGGTGCAGCTCGCGCGAAGCGTACTCGGCGGCGCGAGGATCGTGCGTCACCATGACGATGGTCTTGCCCTGAGTGCGGTTCAGCGCCTTGAGCAGTTCCATGATTTCCTCGGCGCTCTGGCGATCCAGATCGCCGGTGGGCTCGTCGCAGACCAGCAGAGTGGGATCGGCAACGATGGCACGGGCGATGGCGACACGCTGCTGCTGGCCACCGGACAACTCGTTCGGTTTGTGCTTGGCGCGATCCGCCAGGCCGACCAGCTGCAACGCCGTCTGCACGCGCTGCCGGCGTTGCGCCTTGGACAAATGCGTCAACAGCAACGGCACTTCCACATTGGCCTCGGCCGTCAGCACCGGCAACAGGTTGTAGAACTGGAAAATGAAGCCGATGTTACGGGCCCGCCAGTCGGCCAGTGCCGAGCGTGACAGCCGGTCGATGCGATCGGTGCCCACCTCGACCTCGCCGCTGGTGGGCTGATCGAGGCCGGCGATCAGATTGAGGGTGGTGGTCTTGCCGGAACCCGAGGGGCCCATCAAGGCGAGGAATTCGCCTGCCGCGATCTGCAGGTCGACGCCATGCAGCACCTCGACCTTTTGCTTGCCGCGGGTGTAGCTCTTGGTGACATTACGCAGCGTAACCAGTGCAGCCATGGCTTGGACCCCATCGTCGAATGTGAGCGGATTCTCCTATCCCGGATAGTAGGAGCGGGAGTATCCAAACTGCGAGGGACTGCCGGTGAACAGCGGCGGGAAACCGGTAAGGCCAGCCGGCGCTGGCCCTGTCCGGGCCGCCCTGACGCCTGATTAGTGGGTCGCCGCCAGAACGCGCGCCGCCAACGCGCCCAGCCGGCGGCGCAGGGCCTTGGGCTTGACGATCTCCACCTCGTCGCCCAACCAGAACAGGATCCGCAGGGCCATGTCTTCGTGCTCGAAATCGAGCGTCACCGGGGCACGCACGAATTGATCCCCCAGCGGCTCGAGCTTGGCGCGAAACCACGTCCCACAGGCCTGCAATAATTCCTTACTGCCGCGCGCGGACAGGATCACGTCCACGGCATAGCCCCGGGGCGGATTCCTCTCGAAGCGTTCGCACCACGAATTCCAGAAGCGCTGCAGATCGAAATCCGGATCGCGCACGAAATGGCGGCCATCCTGCCGCAGCGACTGGATCCGGGACAGGCGGAACACTCGCAACTCGGGCTTGGCATGCCCCGGCTTGGTGCGCTGGCCGATCAGATACCAGGTATCCACCTTGACCACCAGCGCATAGGGCTGCACGTCGTAGTCGTCCAAGGTGCCGTCGCCGCGCTGATAGGCAATCTGCACGCACTCGTCGCGCCAGACCGCGGCACGCAATTGATCCAGAAACGGTGACGCCACCGACGAGCGAAACCAGGCTTTGGTATCGAACAGCAATCGACCGCGCGCGTGCTGAGCCCGCAATTGATGCATGGACGGCACCGCGGCGGCCAGCTTGTCCAAGGCGGTACGCGTCGGCATCGCCAGCTCGCTGGTGCCGATCGAGGCCGGAGTGGCGATCAACGCCAATGCCTCGGCCTCGCCCGAGGACAGCCCGGTCAGATCCGAACTGTAACCCTCCATGAGCCGGATACCGCCGCCGCGGCCGGCTTCGGTATAGACCGGCACGCCCATCGCGGACAAGGCATCGATGTCGCGAAAGATGGTGCGTATCGACACATCCAGACGGGTGGCAAGTTCGCCCGCGGTCTGGCTGCCGGTGCGCTGCAGCGCCATCAACAGGCTGATGAGTCGTTCGGCTCGCATGCTGGCTATTAGAACGGTCAAACATGACATTAATTGGCATGTATCGGCGCCATCATACTCGCAACTCGATGCCCGCCGAAATCAGCACCGTCGTTTCAGTTCAAACCAAGGGAACACACAATGAACATCACCTCGCTAGGCCATGCCGCCATCAAAGTTCGCGATCTGGACACCAGCGAAGCTTTCTATTCGGGCGTTCTGGGCATGCCTGTCATCATGCGGTTCCCCTTCGAGCAGGAACTGGGCTTCGGCATCGGCACCTCCAACGTCTTCATGGTGCAGGCGGTGGGCAAGGACGCGCCTCAGCCGGAGGCGCGCACCTTGGGTATGCATCACCTGGCCTTCGTGATCGGCAACGATCCCGCCACGCTCGAGGCAGCGGCACGTCACCTGGACCGGCACGAGGTCCGGTATGAACGCGTAAACCACGAAGAGTTCGAATCGCTGTACTGTCGCGATCCCGACGGTCATTTGATCGAACTGTACTGCTGGCCATCCTGACCGGCGGCCCCACTCGTCCGGCACGCCACGCCGGTCCAGGATCGGTGTGGCGACTCCCTCAGCCGTGCCCGCGCAACGCCTGCCGCAATGCCTGCTCACCCAGCGGTTGGCGACTCTTGACCCGCAAGCTCTCGTTCCATTCCCAGGCAAAATCACGTTTGATGCGTGAATTGATGAATGCTGTAACGCTCATCGCGATCAGCGCTCCGAGGCTGGCCAGCGCCATGTCCTTGTGGGCGTCCCAGACGTCCCCTTGCGTCCCCAGGTAGGCCACTCCAAGGTCGCCGCCGAACACTTCCGCCGCCAGCCATTCGATCAGTTCGTACAGCATCGACGAAGACATGGTGAGATCCAGCGGGAGAAAATAACCCCAGAAACCCCGCACCCCGGCGATGCGCAGAAACAGCTCCCGAATCGGGTACGCCAGCAGCAGCCCGTAGCAGAAATGCACCACCCGGTCGAAATTATTGCGACGCCAGCCCACCCATTCGTTGAAAGTCGTGCCGGTGAGCGCCTGCCACCAGCGATCATAGGGCACCTGGGCATAGGTGTAGTGCGCCCCGATGGCGTGCAGGCACAGGAACAGGAAGATAAGCGTGTAAGAAACGCGGGACAGCGGAAAACTGTGATAAGTGGCCGCCAGCAGCGCCACGGCAAGCACCACCAGGGCATTCTCCAGCAGCCAGTCGTGACGATCGAAAGGCGCGACCGCCAATGCCGCCCAGAGCACGGCGAGCAGCGCGGCCAGCAAGAGCACGTAACGAAGATGCGACATGGGGGGGTCTCCACGGACATGTTAGCAGCGCCGCGCCGGAATTCCCCCGCAGGTATTAATATGTGTCGTCGCTGCCGAAGCCCGCCATGGCATGTCGCCAATCGGCGAACCTGGGCAGCGGCCCCACGGGTTTCCTAATATTCCCGCCAACGCCCGCCAGCCTGGCGTCGGCCCGGGCGACCCGAACGATCAGCGACGCACCGCGAAGGAAACCAAACAGAATGCGATCAGCCTCGTTTCTCGTATTGCTGCTGCTCGGCACCGCCAGCAGCGCTGCCACCTTGTACATCTCCGACGAGCTGACAATACCGCTGCGGCGCGGACCCACTACCGGCCATCGCATCATTCATGCCGGCCTGCCGGCCGGCATGGCGCTGGAAGTCCTCGGCGAGGACAAGGCCAGCGGCTTCACCCAGGTGCGCACCCCCAACGGCACCGAAGGCTGGGTGCAGACGCAATACCTGGCCAGCCAGCCGGCGGCCAAGGACCTGCTGGCGGCAGCCAACAAGCGGGTCCAGGCACTGGAGGCGCAATTGCAGTCAGTGAAGGGCGATTTCCAGGAAATGCGTGGCGCGCGCAGCCAGGCCGAAAGCCGCAGCAGCGAACTCGGCCAACAAACCAAGCAGTTGCAGAACGAGCTGGCCGAAATTCGCCGGGTCTCGGCCACGGCGCTGACCCAGCACCAGGAAAACAAAACCCTCAAGGCCGAAAACGAGCAGTTGCGCAACCAGGTCACCGAACTGGGCGGCAAGCTGGAACGGCTGCAACGCAATACCCAATTGCATTGGCTGCTGGGCGGCGGCGCCCTGGTGCTGCTGGGGTTGGCGTTCGGCGCATGGATCAAATCGCGCCCCAAGCGCAGCTCCTGGGCTTGAGGCGCGAGAGACAGCGAGTCCGATCCCTCGCTAAAAATGCGCAGCAGCCAATCCACCCAGGCACAGGGACTGTGCCCGCCGCCGACAGGTGGCGAGCTTCCGGCCAAAACCACGCTTTTGGTCGGAAGCCTGCGAGGGTCGTGGCCCCCCGCCGGGGGTTCCGCAGCATCACAGGATGCCCGATCCCTCGCAATAACTAGAACAGCTCGGCGGGCTGCACCGCTTTCCGCATCATCTGGGCACGCACCAGCGGAATGGGCGGACCGCCGTAGGACAGAAACTGATCGTGGAACTGCTTGAGCGTCTTGCCGGGATTGGCGGCCAGCCAGTCGTTGCGCAGCTTGCGGATCATGAGCTTGCCCATGGTGTAGTTCAGGTACGCCGGGTCGTAGGTGCCGCGCGCGGCCTGCTGGCGCGCATTGCCCACGTCCTGATAGGCCTGCTCGACGAACATTTTCTCGCATTGCGCCACCGTCATGCCCTTGGTATGCAGACCAACGGCGCACACGAAGCGCACGTTGCGCAGCAAGGCGTTGAGCAGCTGGCCGACATGCCGTTCCGGCTTGCCCTGGATGAGTCCGGCGTCAGCCATCATTTCCTCGGTGTAGTGCGCCCAACCTTCGGCAAACGCATAGCCCACCATGAGCTGGCCGAAACGCCAGGAGGAACGATTCGAGTGCAGGAACTGCAGGAAATGGCCCGGCCAGACCTCATGCACTGAAATGAACAGCAGACTGGCCTTGCCGGGGATGTACTGCTCGCGCTCCGCCTTGGTCCAACTGGGATCGGGCGGGGCAATGTTGTACACCGAAGGCAGATTGGTCTCGTACGGTCCGGGAATGTTGATGTAGGCGGCGTTCTGGCGCCGATAGGCCGGCGCCTCCTCCACCAGGGCCTGCTCCGGTCCGGGAACGGTCACGATGTCGTGATCGATGACGAACTGGCGCAGCATGGTCAATTGATTGCGGGCCTCCTGCACCGGGCCGCCCTCCGGCTTGTCGGCGGCCTGCTTGGCCACGCATTCCTTGACGGTTCCCTTGGGCAGATACTCCTTGCACGCCTGGGTCAACGCCTTGAGGTTGCGCTCCAGATCAGTCCGGCCGATGGCCTCGAGCTGGTCGAGCGGCGTGGTCACGCCTTCGGTCTGGCGGATCATGGCGGCGAAACGTTCCGGGCCGAGCGCATAGTCCTCGGTAGCCTGTGGGCGTTGCGCTTCGATCCATTTGCTCATGTCTTGCATGGCATTGGCCGCCGGCTCGATGGCGGCGCGCAGTTGCTCCTGTAACTGCGGGTCCGTCACTTCGGCAAACGCCTGCACCACATCGGTCCGATAGAACTCCGCGAAACCCGCGAAGCCGCGTACGCCATATTCCACGAAGGTGCGTGGCAATGGGGTATGCAGGTTGGCTCGAATCTGGCTTAGCGCGTCGGGGATGGCTGTCGCGTACTCGATGAAGGCTCGCAGCCGTTTCTCGGCCGAGGCATACGGCACCGCCACGTAAGTGTTCGGATCGAGACCGTTGTCGAAGTAAAAGGCCGGATTGGTGAAGGGAAATTTGGCGTCGCGCAGCCAGAACAGCTCACCGTCGATGCGCGCCACCACATAGTCGCGCTGCATGCGTTGCTCCGGCGACAGCGCCGAATCGGTGAACTGCAGCGCCTTGGTACGCGAGGACTCGAGCCAGGCAATGGTCTTCTTTATGCCGTCGGCGCTCCAGTCCGGCAGCTTGCCGTCGAATTCATGCCGCCCCTGGGCGGCCGCGAAGCTTGGATTGGCGACGAAATAGGCTTCGATGAACTCATCGACGAAACTGGCCCAGTCGGCCTGGGCAACCGTATCGGCGGCGGGGGGCGGTGCAGCCGGCTGCGACGTGGGCGGCGAGCGGTCACAGCCGCTCAGCGAAACAACCAGGGCCGCCGTAACAGCCACGGGCAACAGTGATCTCAAATGCCTGGATGCCATGATGCAATCTCGCTCTGCTGGCCACATTACGAAGCGCATACTCACCCCGCCGGCCTGCAAACTTCAAGTTGCGAGCGGTGGACGGCAGACCCGGCAGCGACTCATCGTGTAGCGAAAAGGATGACGCGGCGCGATGCCAGCGCTCAAAACAACGACTGTAACAACTGCCCGTACGCCGCCGGCGTTGTGAGGGCAACGAAAAGCAGCCCGGCCAGGGCGCCGCCCAGATGCGCGTCATGATTGATCCTGCCCTGCGGATGCCGGGCCGCATAGTAGGTGTAAGCCAGATAACCCACGGCGAACAGCGGAGCGGGAATGGGTATCGGGATGGGAAGAATGAACAGCGACTGTTCAGGGAAATAGACGATCGCAGCAAATAGCACCGCGGAAATAGCTCCGGAAGCTCCCAGACAAGCGTACTCGGCATTGTTCCGCTGTTTGAACCAAGTCCCGGCATGGCTGACTAACAGACCTGCGGCATACAGCACGACGAAGCGTGTGGTTCCGATGTAGCTCTCCAGCGGAAAGGCGAAGAAATAAAACGTCATCATGTTGAAGAGCAGATGCATCAGGTCGGCATGCATGAACGCGCTGGTGACGACGGTCGGGTATTGCTGCCGGCGCAGCAACCAATAAGGCCGGAACAGGCTGCGATCCAGCAGCCGAGGTGACCCGTACAACCCGAACAGGCTGGCGGCGATCGTGATGAGAAAGATGATGGTGGCTGCCGGAGTCTGTGTGAAGCTCACGAGTCGAAGTTCCTTATTCCGAAATGATAGTGCTTGAAATTAGCGATTTACGTACCATCTAACCACCGCACCGCAAGGAGGCTGCCGCTGGATGCAGCCTCCGGGCAACGGCTCCAAGCCATTGCCATGCCGGAGTTTTACCGTCAACAGGGATTGTTTCACCGCCCATGACTCTGTCCACCATTTCGCTGTCGCTGCCCAAGCTGCTGGTCCTGCTGACTTACATTTCCAGCAGCGTCTTCGTGCACTTTCGCGGCCGGGTACGCCACCGCCTCGGCCGCCAGCTTACCGACCATTCCACCTTCATGGCGCCGTACAACAGCCTGATGTACCTGTTCTCGGCGATACCGACCAAGCCATTCATCGACCTGAAACAGTTCCCCGAGCTGGCTCCCCTGCAGGAGAACTGGCATGTGATCCGCGAGGAGGCAATGCGCCTGTTCGACGAAGGCTACATTCGCGCCGCCGCGCGCTACAACGATCTTGGCTTCAATTCGTTTTTCAAGAGCGGCTGGAAACGCTTCTACCTGAAATGGTACGACGATTTCCTGCCCTCGGCTCGCGATCTTTGTCCCCGCACCACGGAGCTGTTATCCAAGACTCCGTCGGTGCACGCGGCCATGTTCGCCCTGCTCCCTCCCGGGGCGCGTCTGCCGTCACATCGCGACCCATTCGCGGGCTCGCTACGCTATCACCTCGGGCTGTCCACTCCGAATTCGGAGAAATGCCGCATCGTCGTCGACGGGGACCAGTACTACTGGAAGGACGGCGAGGCGGTGATGTTCGATGAGACCTTCATACATCGCGCCGAGAACCAGACCGACGTGCAGCGCGTCATCCTGTTCTGCGACGTCGAGCGACCGCTCACCAATCGCTTCATACGCGGCATCAACAACTGGATCGGCCGTCCACTGGTCCGCGCCGCAGCCACGCAGAACCTGCCAGGCGAAAAGGTCGGCGTTCTGAACAAACTGTTCGGCTACGTGTACCGGATCCGACTGGTGGCCAAACGCATCAAGGCATGGAACAAGACCGCGTACTACGTACTCAAGTGGTTGTTGCTCGGCCTGCTGGTGTACTGGGTATTTTTCAGCCGCTGACGCGAAGACCCTGGCAATGCGGCATGGCACGGCCCGCTCCCGCCCGCCAATAGGAACTCGGGAACGGGCCGCTACTCACCTCAATTGCCGAGCAATGCCCCGGCCTCGACCGATGGGCAGCGCTCGATGCGATACACCTTGGCGGGCTCACGCACCATATGTCCGCCCGGCGGCGCGGGCATCGGATCATGCGCCCCCTTGGCGGCCCCGGCCTGTCGCACCTGAATCCGGTCCAGGCGCTGGACAGCCTCATCGATCAAATCACACGCCACTTCGATGGCATCGGAATAGCAGGGCTGCTGCTCCGACGACATCGGCTGTTCCATTGCCAGGGTAATGCATTGCAGAATGGTGCGGGCACGCATCATGCGCAACCGCTCCCTCTCCAGCAATTTCGTCACGGCATCCGGCGGATCCCAACCCGGCACCGCAGCGCCCGCCACTTCATCGACCGAACGGGACGCCGACACGCTGCTTCGCTTTGCCATGATAAAGCCCTCTGAACCCGATGTAACCAGACCGTGATTGAGAATACATCGGACGAGTCAAACTGTATATACATACAGTAAAACACCGGCGCGGCTGGCCTCGCGTGGCGCGACGGCGCACATCCGCGCGGTTATACACGCGGGTGTGCACGCATTCATGAATAGCCAGACATGTTCAGAATTCCAGGGGTTTGGCCGACCGACCGTCTTTTGGTTCGTTCATGGCTGGGTTGTGCTTCAATACGCTACGAATTAGCGCTTGTCCCGGCGCCTGTCGCGTTCATTTTTTCCGCGGGAGTCCCGGGACCGGGAGAAAACCATGAAACACATCGTCGGTATCGCTGGCAGCCTGCGCCAGGATTCTTTCAACGCGGCACTGCTGCGCGCCGCGGTCGAGCTGGCGCCGGCCGATTTGCGCATCGAAATCGGCTCGATCCGTGGCATACCGCTCTATGACGGCGACCTGGAACGGGACCAGGGCATACCAACGCCGGTCAGCGAGTTGAAGGAGCGTATCGCCGCCGCCGACGGCCTGCTGCTGGTCACGCCGGAATACAACAACTCCATGCCCGGGGTATTCAAGAACGCCATCGATTGGCTGTCGCGGCCGGCCGCCGACATCCCACGGGTATTCGGACAGCGGCCGGTCGGCCTGATCGGCGCCTCGCCGGGCAACTTCGGCACCCTGCTGTCACAGACCGCCTGGCTCGCGACGCTGCGCACCCTGGGCACCCGGCCCTGGTTCGGCGCCTCGCTGTACGTCACCGGCGCCGGCAAGGCATTCGATACCGAAGGCCATCTGACCGATGCCACCGTGAGAGAGCGACTGCGCAGATATCTGGCCGGCTTCTCGGACTTCATCGGCTGAGGCCGGCCGGTGAGCGGCCTCCGGGCGACGCTGTTCAGCGCAACTGGCGGATTCCGTCACAATCCCCGCCACCATCGGCAGATTATGCCGCCCTCGCCCGCCGGGAGGCGTGATTGCGCACGAAACTGGAGGCTGGTTCTGCATAGGATGCGCCGTCTTTTTGTGTCGGGTTTTCGTTTGCGGGGAGCGGGACTGGAATGAAGGTGGTGGTGCTGGGCGGCGGCGTGATCGGCGTAACGTCGGCGTACTATCTGGCCCAGGCCGGGCATGAAGTCACGGTGCTGGAACGGCAGCAGGGCGCGGGCCTGGAAACCAGCTATGCCAACGCCGGTGAAATCTCTCCTGGTTACGCCTCGCCCTGGGCTGGCCCGGGCATGCCGCTGAAGGCCCTGAAATGGCTGTTCATGCGTCATTCGCCCTTGATCATCCGGCCGAGCTTCGACCCCGCCCAATGGTGCTGGATCCTGCAAATGCTGCGCAATTGCACTGCGGCCCGCTATGCGCTGAACAAGAGCCGCATGGTCCCCATAGCGGAATACAGCCGTGATGTGCTGCGCCAACTACGCGCGGACACCGGCATCCGCTACGACGAGCGCTCGCAGGGAACGCTGCAGTTGTTTCGCAAGCAGCAGCAACTCGACGGCGCGGCCGATGACATCGCGGTCCTCAAGGAACTGGGCGTTCCCTACGAACTGTTGGATCGCGAGGGCTGCGTCGCGGCGGAACCAGGCATAGCGGAGGTCAAGCAACTGGTCGTGGGTGGCCTGCGGCTGCCGCAAGATGAAACCGGCGACTGCTACCTGTTCACCCAGCGCCTGGCGGAGCTGGCGGCGCAACGCGGGGTCGAGTTCCAGTACGGCGCCAGCATCCAGGGCATCGAACACGCCGGCGATCGAATCACCGCCGTAACCACCAGCAAGGGATCGGTGCGCGGCGACGCCTACATCATGGCGCTCGGCAGCTTTTCCACCGCCATGGCGCGCGCCCTGGGCATTCGTCTGCCCGTCTACCCGGTGAAGGGCTATTCCATCACCGTGCCGGTCGCCAACCCCGCGCTGGCGCCGGTGTCCACCGTGATGGACGAGAGCTACAAGGTGGCCATCACCCGTCTGGGAGATCGCGTACGCGTCGGCGGCACCGCGGAACTGTCGGGCTTCAACAACCGGCTGCACGATGCGCGGCGCGCCACGTTGGAAATGTCGGTGCGCAGCTTGTTCCCATCCGCCGCCGATTTCTCCAACGTGTCGTTCTGGACCGGCATGCGCCCGATGACACCCGACGGCACGCCCATCGTCGGCCCGACCCGCTACCCCAACCTGTACCTGAATACCGGTCACGGCACGCTGGGCTGGACCATGGCCTGCGGCTCGGGACGCGTAATCAGCGACTTGATCTCGGGCCGGCGGCCGGAGATCGAGGTGAGCGGGTTGGGGCTGACGCGCTACCAGCAGGCATGATGGCTTGAAGAGCGCGCATCCGTCGATTCGCGCAGGATCCGCGGATCACGCGCTATCGCGATGGGGAGCGCTCGCGCCAGGCTAGATACTCCGATGGCAGCAGTCCGTAGCGGGAAATGTTGCCCTCGTACATGCGCACGAATTCATCGCTCGCCATGACGATGAACTTTCTCAGGTGCGCAGGCTCGACCAGGTGCCGCGCGCGCCGCTCCAACTCTTCGTTGGTAGCATCGGCGCCAGCGCGCACTATTCCACCTATGACCTCGGACAATGCGGCCCGATACTTCATTCTGAACAAATCGGGTTCGGCGATTGAATCCCGGGCCACGATGTACTTGCGACACGATTGTTCGTAGGCCCAAATGAACACGTCGCGCAGCAGTTCGATCCGGGTCATTTCATAAACACCCAGCGTGCCGAGCACATAGGCGCTCTCGGATACATCGACGAACGTCAGCGGACACAGATTCCCCTGAAAGAGCGGAATGTTGGCGGCCAGGCGCGATACCCGCTTGTTCACATCCTCGAAGGGTTGCAGGTAAGGCAACTGCACCATCAGGAAAAATGCTTGCTCGAACGGATCGTGAATCGCCGCCGCCTTGTGCAGCACCAAGTCGAACTGCTGTTCCAGCCGCTGCGGTAGCGCCGACGGCAGGTACACGCTCCCGCTGATCTCCACCGGCCTGCGCCGCAACCGCCCCGACGCATCCGGATCGCGCATCAGCCCATCGGACAGCAAGGCGTGCAAGTTCAGCAAGGTAAGGCGATCGATACCGACGCTGCGGCCCGCTTCGACCAGCCATTCGATAGCGGCTTTGTGATTGAGGATCATCTGAGTTTCCAACGCATCCTTGCCCGCGGCGGCTTGCCCAAAATCGATGAGCCGTTGCGTGTCCAGCCTGGAGTAGGTATTGCCCTCCAACCGACAGGAAGCCCAGGACAAGTCGATCAATAGACGGCTCAGGACATCACGGGCAAAGGTGCCACCCACGCGCGGGCCGTCCATGGGCTTACCGATTTCATGCAGATGAGCGCGCACCGATGCAGGAAAATAAGCACTGCGATTCGGTTCATACTCATCGAGAAATCCGTACTCATACCCCACGGGCGCGCGCCCGCGGATCGAACGAGACACGTACTCGCGCACTTCGCGGGCGGGAGCGGACAACTCGATGCCGGCCCACTCATCAGACCCCACCCCTGACTCGCCGACCCGCCCTGCCGCCCCTGACCCGAGTTCAAGACGCTCCGGGCGCAGCGGATATTGAGATGCCGGCGGATAATAAACAGCTCCGCGCTTGATCCCTTCGCGCCAGATCGATCCAGACTCGACCAATGACGCCAAGCGCCGATTCAATGTGCGGCGACTGGTCGAAGGAAACGCGCGCGCCACCCCCCCGATCCCGATTCCTTCCGGATGACCGGCAATGAAGTCGGCGATGCGCCGCAGGTCTTGAGGTAAGAGCAGCCCTCTCATAAGCCCATTATGGCGCAAATGGCGCAAATTTATCGATGAAGGCTAATATATTGAAAATTATTGAATTATTTGCGCCATTTGCGCCACTCGCCGATTCAGTCCCGCCGGCTTCATGCCCGGCAATCCCAAGCTGCACGCCGGGGTGGTGGTTACCCACTCCTCACGGTGTTGAGCCTTGTTTGAAGTAGCGATCGCGCAATTCGGTCTGGCGCGAGCGCATTTCGATGGCGCGACCGGCAATCCAGACCTGCTCGGCCAATCCCACGACGTCGAGCGGATCGCCGTCCCACAGCACCAGGTCGCCGGCCTGCCCCACGGCAATCTGTCCGCGCGTTGCGCTCATGCCGAAAATTTCCGCTGGCGTCGCGGTGAGCGCCGCCAGCGCCACCTCCCAGGGCAGTCCATGCGCCACCGCGTTGCCGGCCGCCTGGCGAATCTTGCGGGCGTTGTGCACTTCGCCGCTGGTGAACGCGATGCGCACCCCGGCCTTGTGCAGCAGCGCGGCATTGTCGAGGCGCGCGGCAATCTGGTTGAAGCCGCTCGGCAGATTCTGCAACGGATTCAAGATCACCGGCACCTGCGCCCGCGCCAGCTGGTCAGCCACCACCCAGGCTTCGGCGCCACCGCTGATCACCGGTTTCATGCCATTGCGCTGTGCAAAGGACACCAATTCCAGGATGTCGGAAGCACGATCGACATTGAACACCACACGGCCGCCATCGAGATACCGGTCGAGCACTTCGCGGCCCGCGGGATGCAGCATGGCCTGGTCGCCTGCCGGCTTGCCGCGCGCTTCGCGAACGGCCTGCTCGATGAGCATGTACAGTCCGGCGCGGCTGCCACCGGAAGCGGCACTCGGCCCGTTCCAGCTCACGAACAAGCTGCGACTGCCTTCCAGCACCGCGTCATAGCGACCATCCAGGCTCATGGCCGCACCCTGCCCGCCGATGATGCTGTCGGCGCTGCCCGGCACCAACACCTCCCAGGTCAGGCCTTCGATGCGCGTGACCGGGATGGCCACCGAACGCGGATTGAAGGCACGGGTGACATCGAATTCCGGCCGCCACTGCTGATGCCAGGCGGGAGCGCCGAAGCCAACGGTGCCGTCCATGGTGCTGGCGACGGCCTCCACCTCGGCAACCCCCAGATCGGTCAGCCCCGCGTAAAGCCCAGGCGTCAGCGGCCGATTACGCGCCTCCACCACTGTGGCGCCCGAGGGGGCCGACAACCCGGTACCGACAGCCGCGATCTTGCCGCCGCGCACCAGTACATCGGTGTTCTCCAACGTGCCGCGCTCCGATGCGGTGTGCACCTTGGCGCCGCGAATCAGCAGATCCTGCGCGGGCGCCGGCGACGCCATGAAACTGGCGCCGGCGATAGCCGCGACGACGGCCCACGAACAGGTCCGGACCTCGCTCCGGGTAGCGGTACGAATCATCGCGTGGGTGCTCCGGATGGCTGGCATGACGACGCTCATGGCGACACCCCATTACCCGGCTGCCCGAGCAGGAAATCGGAACGAGGCCGCGCCGGCGGATGCTCGCGATCGAACATCAGCGCACCATCGATGAACACCTGATCCGCCAGCGCATAGGCGCTGAACGGATCGCGATTCCAGATCACCACATCGGCCATCTTGCCCGGTTCGAGCGAGCCGACGCGCTCGCTCAGCCCCAGCGCCTTGGCGGGATTGGCTGTAAGCCAGCGGATGGCCCGCTCGGGCGGAATCTCCAGCCCCATGCGCGCGCCGCGCGCCATGGCTTTGGCCGCCTCCTGATTCAAACGCTGAATGCCTTCGGCGGAGTCCGAATGCACGATGGCGCAACTGTTGGCGGGACGATCCACCAGCGCCAGGTTTTCCTGAATGCCGTCGAACGCCTCCATCTTGAACCCCCACCAATCGGCCCACAGCGCGGCGCACACGCCCTTGGCGGCCAGGCGATCGGCGATCTTGTACGCCTCGACACCATGATGGAACGCGGCAATCTTGAAGCCGAATTCGTCAGCCAGGTCCAGCATGGTGGTCATTTCATCGGCGCGATAGCAATGGATTTGCGGGCGAATCTCGCCCTTGAGCACACCGGCCAGGGTGTCCTGTTTCAGGTCGCGCTTGGGTGGCTGCGGCGGCTCGGTTGCCTTGTCACCTGGCTTGCCGGTCTTGCCTTTTTTCTGCTGGTAGGCGGCCAGATCGGCCTGATATTTATCCCACTGGCGCTGATAGTCCTGCGCATCCAGGAACGCCTGCCGATAACCCGCCACATTGCCCATGCGGGTCGACGGCGCCTGGCCCTTCTCGCCATACACCCGCTTGGGGTTTTCGCCACAGGCCATCTTCATGCCATAGGGCGCGTCGGGAAACTTCATGGCCTGGTAAGTGGTGGCCGGCACGTTCTTCAACACCACCGAGCGGCCGCCGATCAGGTTGGCCGATCCCGGCAGAATTTGCAGGCTGGTCACGCCGCCTTCCAGCGCGGCCTCGAAACCAGGGTCCTGCGGCCAGACCGAATGCTCGGCCCAGACGTTGGCGGTAACCGGGCTGGTGATTTCGTTGCCGTCGGAATTCGCATCCACTTCGGGAGAAGCATAGACACCCAGGTGCGAATGTACGTCGATGATGCCCGGCGTGACCCAGCGCCCCTGCGCATCGATGGTACGTGCATTCGCCGGCGCCGACAGTCCTCGCCCCACGGCCGCGACGCGACCATCGACCAGCAACACGTCGCCCCCATCGATGCGCTCACCGGTTCCGGTGAGCACCGTGGCGCTGCGAATCAAGACGGGTGAACTGGGCGCCGGACGGTAAGTGGAAGGATAAGGAGCTTCGGCCAGCGACGGCGACCAGGGCGCCGCGCCGACCATCATCAGGGCTAGGTATGACACCGGCTTGAGCATGAGTGACTGGGCTCCCCTTCGAGACCTATTTTCTGAAGCGTGCCTCAGGAGCGGCGGCTCCCGCAACACGGCATGTCGCCGCACGGGCTCCGGCCACCGAATCGCGGGTCGTTGGATTTGACCTGAAAATGTCATATTGATACCGTGTTGGTTTCATTGTCATAAAACTTACATCTTCAAGTCCAAACCAACGGGGGTTGATCATGACCAACGGCAAGTTCAGCAGCATTTTGCCTCGCGCCGCTTCGGCCATCCTGTGCGCGGCCGTGGTGGCCGCCTGCTCGCCGGCGCCGGAATCCGGCAAGTCCACGAATTCGCCCGCCGCGAATGCGCAAGCCGATGCGGTCGCCAAGATATTCGCCGATTACAGCAAGCCCGATGTCCCGGGCTGCGCCGTCGGCGTGGCACGTGACGGCAATATCATCCACGCGGCCGCGTTCGGCGCCGCCGATATCGAAGCCAAGAAGCCATTGACCGCGCAGAACGTGTTCAACATCGCTTCCACTTCCAAGCAGTTCACCGCGTTCTCGATCCTGCTGCTGGCCGACCGCAAACAGCTGAAGCTCGACGATCCGATCGTCAAATACCTGCCGGAGCTGGCCAAGTCCGCCAAGGACGTCACCATCAACGACTTGATCCATCACATGGGCGGCCTGCGTGACTACATGGCACTGCTGATGCTGCAAGGCTATGACTACACCCAGCCCACCACCAAGGAACAAACCCTGGAGGCGCTGGCGCGCCAACAGGCACCGAATTCGCCACCCGGCGTGCAATTCGAATACAGCAATACCGGCTACTTCCTGCTCAGCAACATCATCGAGCGCGTCAGCGGCAAGAGCATGAAGGAATTCGCGGCGGAGAACATTTTCAAGCCGCTGCAAATGAACGACACCAGCATCGTCGATCACTACCCGGCGAATATTCCCGCGCTGGCGCGCGCCTATTCGCCTGCCGAGCAGGGCTTCAAGGTCGATGAGTCCACCTGGGAACAGACCGGCGACGGCCAGGTCCACACCACCGTGTCGGACCTGCTGCGCTGGAGCGAGAACTATGCAACCGGCACGGTGGGTGGCAAGGAACTGGTCCACCACATGCTGGAAACCGGTGTGCTGAAGTCCGGCAAGCGGCTCGACTATGCCTTCGGTCAGAGCGTCGGCGAGTACCGCGGCCTGCCGATGCATCGCCATGCCGGCGGCTGGGCCGGCTATCGCACCCAGTTGATGCGCTTCCCCGAACAGCACCTTGCGGTCACGGTCCTGTGCAACCGCGGCGATGCCAATCCCACCAAGCTCGCGGAGGAAGTGGCCGACGTCTATCTGCCCGCCGAAGCGCTGCAGCGGCCAGCTATCCAAGCGGCCATTCCCAGTGCCCCGGCGAATGCTGTCGAACTCGCCAAGGCCACTACGGGCAACTATCGCGAGGCTAAGACCGGCAGATACATACAGCTGGTACGCGAGGGCGATCAAGGCAGCCTGAAACTCATGGGCCGGGACCTGCCATTGAAGGAGGCGGCACCGGGCGTCTATGCGGCCGGGGAATTGGCTGGACTGTTCGTGGCCTTCGGCGACGGCAATCCGGCTACCCTGACCCTGCTGTCCGACGACCTGCCGGGCGAATACACGTTCGCGCCGGCCTGGGTCCCCGCCAAGCTGGATGCCTTCGCCGGCACCTATGACAGTCCGGAAGCCGCCGCCAAGCTCACTCTGGCGGTCAAGGATGGCGTGCTCACCGCCCAGGTGGGCTCCGAGAGCGTGGCGCTACAGCCAGGGGCCGAAGGCGAGTTCCACAGCGACGACGGGTTGGCGCTGCGCTTCTCGTCCAGCAAGCAGCCCAAGGAGTTCCTGTACTTCACTCATGGTGTAAGCGGCTTGCGCTTCGCGCGCAAGTAAGGGAACCCCATGGAAGCGAGTGGCCTGATTGAATCAGGCCACTCGCTCCGTCATGAATTGCGCTCTGTTGCTATCGATAAACATGGCGCTGCGGCCCTCATCAGCGGCCGCGACGGCCTTTGGGACCGCGACGGCCCTTGCCGCCGCCGACATGGCCGGTGAAGGTTTGATACAGCGCCGACAGACGGTCGAGCCGTGGCTCCACCCCGGCGCCCAGCTGTCCGATCACGTCGTTGACCAGCAGATTGACCACGCAACCCAGCCCGACGTGTGAGCTCCAGAACAGCTCGATCTCGGAAGGCGCGGCGATCACGTGGGGGGTGAACTTGCGCGCCCAGTCGCAGAACTTGTCGGTGATGAAAATCAACGGCATACCCACTTCGTGGGCCATCTCGGCCAGCCGGTACGACTGTACCGAGTAGCGCCGCATGTCGATCGCCACCACGCAATGATGCTTGGGGTTGCCGTCGGCAAACACTTGCTGGTAATTACCGTCGGAGGCGTCGACCAGTTGCACGCCGCTGCGCACGTACTGCAACAGATGCGTCAGCGTACCGGCGACGCCGCGCTCGGTCTGGAAGCCCGCCACGTGGATGAAGTTGGTGCGCGCCAGCAGAGTCACGATCTGTTTCCAGGCCGCGGTCTCGGCCATGCCGTACACCTCGATGATGCCGGCCAGCTCCAATTCCAGGCTGCGCTTGGTGCGGCTGTGCCCGCCCGACGGATCGACGAATTCGGTCAGTTGCTCGCCGACCAGCCACGGCATGCCGGTCATGCTGGTCTTGAGGTCGGACTTGAGGTCCTTGAAATGCCGGTAGCCCATCATGCGGGCGAAGCGGCCGACGGTGACGGCGCTGACCCGCAGCTTCTCCGCCATCGAGGCGGCGGTCTCGAAGGCGATGCTGCCCTGGTTGGTCAGGATGAAATTGGCGATGTTGCGTTCGGCGGCCGTGAAATTGTCCAGCCCTGTTTCCAGTCGCTTCAACAGATCGCCCGCCATATCGCCCCTCGCTCACTGTCACCGGATGAACGCTACTACCGGGCTCGCGCCCGGACAGGCGCAAGTGTAATGCAGCGCGGCGCGGCCGGTGTAAGTTACGCGCCGCCGTTCTTTCGTAGCACCGAATGCCGAACGCTGTAGGCGAAATAGATGACGAAGCCCAGGCCCAGCCACACCACCAGCCGCACCCAGGTGTCGTGCGGCAGGCTGGCCATCAGGGCCACGCAGACGGCGATGCCACCCAGCGGGACCCAGGGATAGCCGGGCACGCGGAACGGCCGAGGCAGATCGGGACGACGCCGGCGCAGCACGATGATGCCGACGCACACGATGGCGAATGCCAGCAGGGTGCCGATCGAGATCAGTTCACCGAGCAGCTTGAGTGGAAACATTCCAGCGATCAGCGCGGCCGAAAGACCCGTGACGGCAGTGCCGAAGTACGGCGTGCGCCAGCGCGGATGAACGGACATGAAGGCCTTGGGCAGCAGACCGTCGCGCGCCATGGCATAGAAGATGCGGACCTGGCCCAGCAACGTCACCAGCAGCGCGGAGATCAGGCCGACCACCACCACGACACCGATCAACGGCTTGGCCCACGCCAGCGCCGAACCGGCGGCGGCCAGCGCCACGTAGATGGGATCGGAGACGCCCAGCTCGCGGTAATCCGCCAGCCCGGTGGCCATGGCGGCGACCAGCACATACAGCAAGGTGCAGATGACCAGCGAGGCAATCAGCGCGAGCGGCACGGTGCGCTGGGGATTGCGTGTTTCCTGGGACATGGCCGACACGGTGTCGAAGCCGATGTAGGCATAGAACACGATGGCGGCGCCGGTGATGACGCCACTGACGCCAAAGTGACCGAAGCTGCCGGTGTTCTGCGGAATGAAGGGGGTCCAGTGGTCGACATTGACGTACATCAGCCCGGCGATGCCCACCAGCAGAATGACACCGACCTTGATGGCCACGATGATGTCGTTGATCCGCGCCGAGGCTTGTGTGTTCGCCATCAGCAGTCCGGTACAGAGCAGCACCACTGCGGCGGCAGGTACGTTGAACACTGCCCCAGTAGTCACCAGCCCCGCCGCGGTGACGTCGAACGGCGCCTCGGTGAACTGCGGCGCCCAGACCCAACCGAAGTCCGCCGCCATGGAAGCGGCGTAGCCGGACCAGCCGATGGCCACCAGGGAGCTGGCGAATAAGTATTCCAGCACCAGGCACCAGCCGATCACCCAGGCGACCACTTCGCCGAGGGTGGCGTAGGCATAGGTGTAGGCGCTGCCGGTCACCGGCACCATGCCGGCAAACTCGGCATAGCACAGGCCGGCCAAGGCACAGGCGATGCTGGCCAGGATGAAAGAGATGATCACGGCCGGCCCGGCATGCTCGGCGGCCACCACGCCGGTGAGCACGAAGATGCCCGCTCCGATGGTGCTGCCGATGCCGAAGCAGGTCAGGCTGAACAGGCTGAGGGTGCGCGGCAGCGAACTTTTCGACTCCTCGGATTCCGCTATCAAGGTCTCAACGGATTTGCGCGCGAAAAGTCCTGACATCAGACCCCCTCATCACTTGGCGTCATGTGAAACGAACAGACCGACACACTGGCCGAGCGCACCCGTGGGCACGCTCGGCTCATGGTCAGCTCCTGGGTCAGCTCTTGGTTGCTTGCTTGGTCAGAGCGCGACCTGGGCGGGCACCGGTCGCCTTGCCGTCCTTCCAGACCGCCACGCCATTGACGAACACGGTTTCGATGCCCTTCGGCAGCAGCTCCGGTTCGGTGAAGGTCGCGCGGTCGATCACGGTCTGAGGATTGAACAACACCAGGTCCGCGATGGCGCCGACATGCAGCACACCACGATCTTTCCAACCCAGGCGCTGCGCCGGCAGGGACGTCATCTTACGCACCGCCTCCGGTAAGGTCAGCCATTTTTTCTCGCGCACGAACTGCCCGAGCACTCTGGGATAGGTGCCGGCGCTGCGCGGATGGGGCAATCCGACACCGCCGTCGCTGGATACCATGACCCAGGGCTGCTGGTAGAACACCTTGATGTCGTCTTCCACCATGGTGCGGCCGATCACCGACGCATCGTCGTTGGCGGCATCGCCTTCCTTGATGATGCGGATGTAGGCATCGACCGGGCTCACGCCGAACCGCTTGGCCAGCTCGGCCAGGGTGTGACGCTCGTAGCTCCGATTGGGCGCGAAGAACATGATGGTGATGCGTTCCGCGCCACCGGCGTCCGCCAGGGCGCGCTCCACGCTCTTGGGATCGGTGTACTGCTTGTTGGGCACCAGCACCTTGATGGTGGAGGCCCAGCCATCGTACGGGTAGCAGTCCGCCGTGTAATCGACGCCGCGCTTGCGGGCCGCCTCGATGACTCGCACGAACTCCGGCGCCTTATGCCAGACATTGACCGTGCCGAGCTTGATGTGCGATTGCTGTACGGGAATTTTCGCGCGCTCGCCGATGGCGATGATTTCCAGCAATGAATCCATGCTCTTGTCGGCTTCGTCGCGCACGTGGCTGATGTAGAAGCCGTGATACTTGGCCGCCACGCGCGACAATGCCACCAGTTCGTCGGTCGAGGCATAACTGGCCACGTCGTACTCGACGCCGCTGGACAGGCCGAAGGCGCCCTCGCGCATGCCCTGATCCACCAGCTGCGCCATTTTCTCGACTTCGTCAGGACGCGCAACCCGCCTGAAATCCTTGCCCATGACTTTCTCGCGCACCGTGGCATGTCCCACCGTGAGGGCAACGTTCACGGCGGCGGGCTGTTTGCGACGCCGCTCCAGCCAGGCGCCGATCGGCCAGGGTGAGCCTCCATCCAAGCCGAGCAGCGTGGTGGTGATGCCCTGGGCAATCTGGGTCTCCACCAGCGGATCCCGGTCCATGGCGTCATCGGAATGGTTGTGCATGTCGATGAATCCGGGTGCCAGCACCAGCCCGGTGGCATCGATCACGCGTTCGCCCGGCTTGGGCGCGAACTTGCCGATCTGCTCGATGCGATCGCCGACGATGCGCAGGCTGCGTTGCTGCAAGGGTGCGCCGGTGCCGTCGGCAAGCTGGGCGTTGATGATGACGGTGCTGGCTGGCTGGCTCTGGTCGGCCGCCAGGGCCAGACTCGAGGCCATGCACAGCAGGCTGGCGGCGGCGCCCAGCATCCGATGGATGGGTCGTGATCGTTCGGTGTGCCGACTGCGGTTCATGTAGCGTCCCCCAATTCATACTCACAACTTAAGTCAATGGCCCCAGGGCCAATCCGGCGGGTTGGCCCGGGCGCGATGCCGGTTGACCCGCGGGCTATGGCAGCTTCCAAGGGCTCGTGTAATATAAATAACAAAATATTGTCTTAGTTGTCTATCTCACATTATTCTTGACTCTGTCACCCACTCGAGGATGCATCGATGCTCGCCGCGCTCAAGACTCCCTATCTACTGTTTCTGGGTGCCGCCCAGTCCCTGGGAGACGCCAAGACGGCGGCCGGCATCGCCTATTGGCGCCGGGAGCTGTGCACCGGCCAGTTCCGTCTGCCAGGCGCCAAGGCCGACACCGGACTGCCCGACCTGGACCTCGAAACCGCTTATGAACGCGGCGCACGCAGCTTCATCATCGGCGTCGCCCCGATGGGCGGACGCTTCGAGCCGTCCTGGATCGAAGTGATCAAGAAGGCGGCCGGACTGGGCTTCGACATCGTCAGCGGCCTGCACACCAAGCTCAGCTCCATCGAGGGGCTGCCGGAAATCGCCGCCGCCAAGGGTGTGCGCCTGGTCGAGGTACGCGTACCACCCGGCGACATCAAGGTGGGGTCGGGCGCCAAGCGGGCGGGCCGCCGCCTGCTGACGGTCGGCACCGATTGCGCCGTCGGCAAGAAGTACACGGCGCTGGCCATCGATCGTGCGCTGCGCGAGGCGGGGCGGAAATCCTCGTTTCGGGCCAGCGGCCAGACCGGCATCATGATCGTGGGCCGTGGCATCCCCATGGATGCGGTGGTCAGCGACTTCATTTCGGGTGCGGCTGAATTGCTGTCGCCCGCCAACGATCCGCAGCATTGGGACATCGTCGAAGGCCAGGGCTCGCTGTTCCATCCGGCCTACGCCGCCGTGACCCTCGGCCTGGTGCACGGTTCGCAGCCTGACGCGCTGGTGCTGTGCCATGACCTCGCACGCACCAGCATCGAGGACGTCGAAGGCTATCCGATCCCGCCGTTCAAGCTGTGCATCGAACGCTACGTCGAAGCGGCGCGCTTGACCAACCCTCAGGCACGCTGCGTCGGCATTGCGGTCAACTCGTCGCATCTGTCGGAGGCTGACAAAGCCCGCGCCTGCGCGGCCATCGAAGCCGAAACCGGCCTGCCCTGTGTCGACCCCATCCGCGATGGCGTCGGCAAACTGGTCGCAGCGCTGGATCAGGCATTCCCGGCGGCGGGTTGAACCCACGACCCGAAGCGAGCCTGGTGACCCGGGCTCGCTTCGCCGCACCCCTCTCGTCGCCGCGTTACTTCTTCAACTGCGCGGCATTCTCGATCTTGACCGCCGGCAGTTTGTCGGCGGGCGTGAATCCCAGGACCTGGCCATAGAAGTACAGCTCCGCCTCGGTGGCGCGCACGATGTTTTCGGCCTTGCGGAACCCATGGCTCTCTCCCGCAAACTCGAGGTAGGCAACCGGCGAGCCGCGCGACTTCAGCGCATCCACGATCATGTGCGCCTGGTTCGGCGGTACGATGGGATCTTCGGAGCCCTGCAGTACCAGCAGCGGCGCCTTGAACCCCGCCAGATGCGACAGCGGCGAACGCGCCTCGTAGACCGCCTTACCGGCGGGATACGGGGCCACCAGGCCGTCCAGGTAACGGCTTTCGAACTTGTGGGTATCGCGCGCCAGCGCCGCCAGGTCGGAAACGCCATAGTAGTCGGCGCCGGTCCGGAAGACGTCGGTCTGAGACAAGGCGCCCAGCACCGTGTAGCCGCCGGCACTGCCGCCCCGGATGATGAGCCGCTTGGGATCCGCCTTGCCCTGTTTGCCCAGATACTGCGCGGCCGCCACCACGTCCTGCACGTCGGTGACGCCCCACTGGGTGTTGAGTCGTTCACGATAGGCGCGGCCGTAGCCTGAGCTGCCACCATAGTTCACGTCCGCAACCGCGAAGCCGCGGCTGGTCCAATACAGAATGCCCGGATTGAAATCGGACGTGCTGGCGCCCGTGGGTCCGCCATGCACCTTGACGATCAGCGGCGGCAGCTCATCCTCGGGCGCGGTGAAGTCCGAGTTGTGTGGCGGATAATAGAAGGCATGCGCCACGCGACCACCCGCCGTGGGGAAGTCCACCACCTCGGCGCGCGAAATCAAACCGTCCTCCAGCGAAGTCTTGACCGGTTGCCGCAGCTGCCGGGCTTTGCCGGTGCGCAGGTCCACCTCGATCAGCGCCGGCATCTGGTCCGCGGCCGTTGCAATCATCACGGCGTGATCCTTGCCACGCAACTGGATCGAATCGTAGCCGACGTACGGCAGCGGAATGTCGCGCAGCGTACCGCGCTTGAGATCGAGCACTGCCAAATGATCGATCAGGTCGATGCCATAGCGCACGACCGCGGAACCGTCGCCGGTCAATACATAATTGCTCGCGCCCAGCGACCACAACGGGGTCGCGAATTCCGCCGCCTTGGTGAGCACCGGACGGACCCGGCCTTCGCGCCAGGAGTACAGGTTCCAGAAGTCCTTGCGATCGCTGATGAAGTAAAGCGTGCCGTCCTGGTCCCATTGCGGCTCGAGCACGGATTCCTGGCTGCCACCCGCCACCGCGCGCACGTTCTTCAAGCCTTCCGCCGACAACTCCGCGACATACAGAGTAGTAGTATCCCACGGCATGTTCGGGTGATCCCAAGCGACCCAGGCCAGATGCTTGCCGTCCTGGCTGAGCCGAGGATAGGCGACGAAATCGCTGCCACCGAACAGCACCGTCCCGGCGTCGTCGCCGCTGCGCTTGACCGAGACCAGTGCGTTCTTCACCTGCTCGGCATCGGAACCCGCAGTGTGATCTTCGCGCACGCAGATCAGCGTGTCGTGCGACGGCTGGACGATGCAGTCCGCATAACGATAGCCCGCGGGCGTCAACGCCTTGGGCGCCGCCTGCCCCTGCAGCTCATAGAGCCGCTGGTCGGAGAAATTGCTGAAGTACACCGCATCGGCGGTCGCCACGTAGGAGGTGCCGCCGTATTCATGCACGCGGGTGCGCACGTTGAAATCACCAGGGATCACGGCGCGCATGGCCTCGCTGCCGGTCTGACTCAACAGGACGATGCGGCCCTTCTCGGTCGGCCGGCTCTCGTTCCAGTACACCGTCTGGCCGACCACCCGCACGTCCTTCATGCGGATGGCGTTCTCCGCCAGGCTCTGGGCCGTGATGGGCGAACGCCAGGAACCATAGGGAGCCTCTGTGGCCGCGCCCGCCTGCATCGCCGAAGTGGTTCCGACCGCCATCATTACAACCTTCGCCGTGAGCCCGGCATCGCATCGCCTGATCATGAATAGTCCTGCAAGGGATTCTTAGAAATGGGTTATGGGTTCGACAGAGCGATCCCGGCCCGGTTAGTTCCGCCGCGTGCTGTCCGGCGACATCGACGTGCCCGGCCGCACCTGGACGCTACTTGCCGCTGTCCTGCTTGTAGACCTTACCATCCTTCATGACGAAGCTGACCTGGGCCATGCGCCGGATGTCGGCCAGCGGATCGCCGCTCACGGCAATGATGTCGGCCAGTTTGCCGGCCTCGATGGAACCGATCCGGTCGTACATGCCGAGCTTGCGAGCCGAGTTCACGGTCGCGGCCTGCAACGCCTCGGCGGGCGTCAACCCGGCCTTCACCAACTCGTTGAATTCGTCGCTCTCGTGCTCCGGACCTTCGACCCCGAGATCGGTGCCGTACAGGATGGGAATACCGGCCTGGTGCGCCTTGGCCACGCTGTCGCGAACCTCCGCCGCGTAGTCACGGGGAAAGCCCATCTTCTTGAGCAGCGGCGTCACGGCAACCGCGGCAACGATGGTGGGCGTGAAGCCGGTGCCGCGTGCTTTCATCAATGCGATGGCCTCATCGCCCAGCGGACCGTGCTCGATGGTGTCCGCCCCGGCTTCGATCGCCATCTTGTTGGCGGTGGCGGAGCCGCTGGTATGGACCGCCACGGTGCGCCCCATCTTGTGAGCGGCCCCGACGATGGCCTGCAGCTCCTCGGGATATTCGATCGCCTGGATGCGCGGATCCGCGGCCGACAGATCGCCCAGCCGGATCTTGATGACGTCGGCGCCACGCTTCACTTCCGCACGCACGGCGCGCTGACAATCGACGACGCCGGAGCACACGCCACGACTGGCGAAATAGGGTTCGAGTTCCTTGCGCACACCGAAGGAGGAGGCTTCGTAGTCACCGCCCGCCGAACTGAATTGAGGCTCGACGGCGAGCATGCGCGGGCCCTCGACGGCACCGGCATTGATGGCGTTGCGCAGGCTGTAGGTGACGCTGGCCGGGTCGCCCAGGTTGCGCACCGTGGTGAAGCCGTTATGCAGCACCGCACGCACGATGGGCAGCAGACTCAGCACCTGAGCGGCCGGGTCGCCGGTATAGGCCCGCACCACCCAGCCGGTGGGATTCTTCTCGTCCACTCCCATGGGGCCGAGCACGTGCGTGTGCATGTCGATCAAGCCGGGCAGAACATAGCTGCTCTTCAGATCGATCACGTGGTTGCCGGCCACGAAACCGTCCCTGACCGCGACGATCTTGCCGTTCTCGATCACGATGGACTGGTTGGCGCGCACCGGCTTGCCAGGCTCGGCGAGCAGATGGCCCGCGTGGATGACGGTGGTCGCCGCCTGTGCACCGCCGGATGCAACGGCCAACGCAAGTACCGCGGCCATGAGATCGAGTCGCATATCGAGCCCCCCTGAAATACGCCGGCGCACCCACCTCGCGGCGGGTGCGCCGTGCCGGTTCATTGGATCATGACGCCGGACAGGAGTGGCGCAGCACCTGGCCGGCACGCGTACCGGTCACCTTGCCCTGAGCCAGGGCCAGACGGCCGTTCACCACCACGTAGTCGATGCCGGTGGGAACCTGCATCGGCTTTTCCCAACTGGCCACGTCATCGAGGCGCGCCAAGTCGAACACTACCATGTCGGCACGCATGCCCTCGCGGATCAGGCCGCGGTCGACCACGCCCATGCGGGTCGCCGGCCAGGAAGTCATTTTACGCACCGCGTCTTCCAGCGTGAGGACGTGCTGCTTCTTTACGTACTCGGCGATCACACGGGGGAACGTGCCGTAGGCACGCGGGTGCGGCAAGCCGGTGCCATCGATCTGGCCCAATTTCTCGCTCGCGCCGGCGTCGCTGCCGATGCTGGTCCAGGGCTGATGCAGCGCCGTGGCTATGTCACGCTCGTCGATCATGAAAAACAGCGCCATCACCCGGTGCGGCAGCCCCGCCAGCACGATGTCCCAGGCGGTATCGGCGGGATCCTGGCCGAGCTGCTTGGCGATGGCTTCGATGCTCTGGTTGTGGAAACGCTTGTAGCGATCACTGTACGAGTTCGCCAGCACCACGCGGCTCCAGCCGCCGGACGACTGCACCAGGTTCGACCAGCCCGGCAGCGAACCGGCTGCGACCTCCCGCTTCAGGCGCTTGCGAATCTCCGGGTCCTTCAGACGCTCGTAGCCCTTGGCTTCGCCGTCGGCGAAGATCCAGTTGGGTGCAGTGATGCTGAGTCCAGTGCCGCCGGCGGTGTATGGATACAGATCGGCCGCAACGTCGACACCCCGATCGCGCGCGGCGTTCACCGCGGCAACGGCCTTGTTCATCAGCTTGCCCCAACCTGGCGCATAAGCGGCCTTGAGATGGAAAATCTCCACCTTCGAACCGCTTTTCTCGCCAATCTCGATGGCCTCATTGACCGCCTTCACCAGGTCGGCGCTCTCATCGCGCATGTGGCTGACATAGAAGCCATTGCAGCGTCCTGACTCCTTGGCCAGCTCGATCAGCTCGCTGGTGCTCTGGAAGCTCGACGGCGGATAGATGAGCGCGGTGGAAATCCCGAACACGCCGGCGTGCATGGCGACGCGTACTTCGGCCTTCATTTTCTCCATCTGCTCAGCGGTGGGCGCGCCCTCGCCATCGCCCATCACCTTCACACGCGGCTGCGCGGCCTGGTAGTAGGTCCCGAAGTTGACCCCGATGCCCTGGGTCTCCAGCTGCTTGAAATACTTGCCGATGTCCTTCGCCTCCACCGGGGTGCCACCCTCGCCGGAGAACACCGTGGTCACCCCCATGTGCAGCTTGTTTTCCGCTGCACCGTGCGTCTGAAACACCTGGCCCGACTGGTCCATCATGTCGATGAAGCCGGGCGACACGTAGCGCCCGGTGGCATCGATTTCACGCTTGCCGTGGCCGGCAATGGCGCCGATCGCGACGATACGGTCGCCCTTCACCGCCACGTCGGCCTTGACCCAGGGATTGCCGGCGCCATCCAGCACGCGGCCACCGCGAATGACCAGATCGTATTCGGCGGCGGGTGTGGCGGCTTGCGCCACTCCGGCTTGCGCAAGCCCCGAGCTGAGCATGGCCCCCGTGGCTACAATGGCCATGGAACAAAGGATGGCGGCGCGAATGAGTGGTGCGCGGCGCGCGGAAGCATTGTGTGTAGTCACGCGGAAAATTCCCTCGCTGATGGAATCGGGGCGCCAACCATCGACCTCGATCCGGACTTGCCCGGCCGCGAATGGCCGACCGTCTGCATGGCGGCATGAACGCGCCGGCGGGTGATCGCCAACGTCGATTCTCTGATTGGGATTCTTATATCCCGAATGGGATCAAGTCAATGCGGCTCGACGCACCATCCGGTCAAGGCGTCGCGCGCAGCGCATACGGCACCGCCCTGCCCAGCGCGACGGGTAGAACCGACTTGTGGTCCTCCCCGGCAAAGACCTGCAGTTCGGTCGATATGCCGTGCTGCCGCAGTTGCGCCGCCAGTTCCCTGGCGTTGTCCACCATCCTGGCTTCCTTGACGATGCGCTCCATGGATTCCAGCGCCGCCTCCAGGGTTTCACCGGGAAACGCTTCCGGGTGCGCCTTATACATGGCTTCGATCCCCTGCCGCTTCAATGCAGCGTATTGCTTGTCGCCGGACTGTTCGAGCTCACCCACGGACATGAACACGCGCAGGTCCTTGGGCCGATCCTTCATTCGCTCGAACCGTTTGGCATCGGCTAGCATCAGGCGCTTGCCCCACCAGATCGACGGGCTCAGCGCCACATAGGTCTGATAGGACGCCGGACGAGTGAACAAGTTGCGCAACACGAACAAGCCCCCCAACGAATGGCCCACCAGGGTTTGCCGCTGGCCATCGATGGGGAAGCGTGACGCCACGTACGGTTTCACAGTCTTGTCCATGAACTCCATCAGCGCCACGTCCCCGCCGTAGCGCTCGCCCGGACGGCGTTCGACCGCTCCTTCCGGAGTCGGCGGCGTGAGATCGTAGGTTCGGCGCAGCATGTCGGGCTTGCTGCCGGGATAATCGATGCCCACCACCACCGCCGGCTCGGTCTGGCTGATCAGGCTGAACAGCGTATTGGTGCGGACGATTTCCGCGGCCATCACCGCCCAGTTGTTGCCATCCATGACGTAGAGGACGGGGTAGCCCTTGGCCGGCGCCGGGCCCGCCGGTGCAATCACGACCACCCGGAACTCCGCGCCGTCCGCGGCATGCATGATGCGCTGGTCGGCTTTGAGCAGTTCGAAGGGCGTGGGCGTGGCCTGGTCCGCTGCCGTTCCGCCGTCAGGTTGCGCCGCAGCGCCCAGCCCCACCAGACACCCGGCAAAACACCCCAGCATCAGGATTCCCGCGAACCAGCTCGAGCGCATTCGAACCTCCCGGGCGGCCGGACAATGGCCGCTGTCGACGAATTATGCTCGACTGGCAGGGTGGATGAATGGCAAGAACTGGGGGCGACCCAACAGCCTGTCTGTCAGCGCCGCGACGACCCACCTTCCCCGTGGCGCCAGCGGACATATTCGGAAGGGCGCAGCCGAAATCTGGCGAAATTACCTTCGTTCAACCCTAGCAGTTCCTGCTGCACCAGCCTGACGAAGTGCTGGACATCTTCTTCCAGTACCTCCTGCCCCTGCGCGGCCTGGCGAATCTGTTCAGGCGTAGGACGTTGGCGTGTGCGCACGATATGGCCGATCACGGCAATCATGGCATTTCGATAGCGCAGCCTGAAAGCATCCGGCTCACCAAGCGTCTGACGTACCGCCAGATAGCGTTCGACTGACTGTTGATACGCCCAGACGTAGACATCGCACAGCAGCTCGACGCGATTCAATTCATAGACGGCCAGCAGGGCATCAACATAGACCCGTTGCGGCACATGCAAGAACGACAGCGGACACAGGTTGTGCCTGGTGAAGGGGATGTTGGCAGCCAGCCGCGATACCCGCTTGTTGACGTCGTCGAACGGCTGCAGATAGGGCAGATGCACCATGAGGAAGAAGGCCTGCTCGTGCGGCTCGCGTATAGCCGCTGCCGTGTCCAGGACCGCCGTGAAAATTTCGGCCAGCTGCGCTCCACCATCGAGCGGCAGATAGTTGGATCCGCCGATCCCGACGGCGGAGGTGCGCAATCGGCCTACCGCTTGCTGATTCTGCAGCAAGTTGTCAGCCAGCAGGGCGTGCAGGTTCCGTATGGTGTAGCCATTGATCCCGATGTCATCGTCCATCCCGGCTTGCACCAGAAACTCGATGGCATTGCGATGATTCAGGATCATTTGCGTTTCGAACTCCGGCTTGCCCTGCGCCGCCTCGTTCAGCTCTATCAGGCGTTCGGTTTCGAGCAACGAATAAGTGTTGCCCTCCAACTTCGAGGACGCCCACGACAAGTCGATGAGCAGACGCTTGAGAATGCTGCGCGCATAGGTCCCCGCCAGTTGATCCTGAGCGGGAGTACGACCGATGCGATTCAAGTGATCGAGCACCGCGCGCGGCAGGTAGAACGTTTCATTCGGACGATAGCGATCCAGGAACCCCCGGTGGTAGCTCACCGGCGGACGCAACGCGAGCGGCTGACGCATCTTGGCCTTGAGTTCAGCACCGACTGAAGATATCGGAATATGGACTTCGTCATTACCACCAGGGACAAACATTGATCCCGGCCCACCCTCGGATACTCCACTGATCGGCGATGTGCCGAGGGGCTGCAGGAAATACCGCGTAGCGCGCGCCTGTCCTTGCACGCGCACCAACCCGCTGCTCACCAAGCCCGCAAGGCGTCGTTGCAATGTGCGTTGGCTGGCAATGGCCTGGAATTCCGTCACCAGGGTATCCAGGCCAACGCCATACGGGCCAGCCAGCCTGAGCAACAGGCGCTCGGTCAAATCGCCGGGGAGCTTTTTTGGCACGATTCTCTCCGAGCTTTGGCGCAGTTCATGAATATCACGCCAAATAATATTCTTTTTTGGCGCAATTTGTCCATTATCGCGCCAAAACAAATACTGATTTGCACCCACCCCAACCCGCACGGTTTGTCGCCCGTGCCGCGCTCTGGTAATCTGAAAACTAACGCTTGTCAGTTTAGGTGGCTCATGCCCGTCATCGAATCCAAACCCAGCGTCAGCGAAGCGGCGGCCGAGGCCATGCAGCAGCTGGTCGACGACCTGCGGGGCAAGGTGGCGAAGGTCATGCTGGGCGGTGGCGAGAAAGCCCGCGCCAAACACGTCGCCCGTGGCAAGCTGCTGCCGCGCGAACGCGTCAACAAGCTGATCGATCCGGGCTCGCCGTTCCTGGAGTTATCGCAACTGGCGGCCTTTCAGGTGTACGAAGACGACGTGCCGGCCGCGGGCATCATTACCGGCATCGGGCGGGTGATGGGACGCGAATGCGTGATCGTGGCCAACGATGCAACGGTCAAGGGCGGCACGTATTACCCGCTCACCATCAAGAAGCACCTGCGCGCGCAGGAAATCGCCGCGCAGAATCGCCTGCCCTGCATCTACCTGGTGGACAGCGGCGGCGCCTTCCTGCCGCGACAGGACCAGGTATTTCCCGACCGCGACCACTTCGGCCGCATCTTTTTCAACCAGGCGAACATGTCCGGTGCCGGCATCCCGCAGCTCGCGGTGGTGATGGGCAGCTGCACGGCGGGCGGTGCGTATGTGCCGGCCATGTCGGACGAGGCTATCATCGTGCGCAACCAGGGCACCATCTTCCTGGCCGGGCCGCCATTGGTGAAAGCAGCCACCGGTGAGATCGTAACCGCCGAAGACCTGGGCGGTGCCGACGTGCACTCCCGCACCTCCGGCGTGACGGATCATTACGCGAATGACGATACTCACGCGCTCGCCATGGCACGGCGCGTCATCGCCAATCTGAACCGGCCGGCTACCTTGCCCGTCGAAACACGCCCGGTCGAGGAGCCCCGGTACGATCCGGCCGAGCTGTACGGCATCATTCCGAACGATTCCCGCAAACCGTACGATGTGCGCGACGTGATCGCACGCATCGTCGACGGCAGCAGGTTCGATGAATTCAAGCGCCTGTACGGCACTACGCTGGTATGCGGCTTCGCGCATATCCACGGCTACCCGGTGGGCATCGTCGCCAACAACGGCGTGCTGTTCAGCGAGTCGGCGCTCAAGGGCGCGCACTTCGTGGAGCTGTGCTGCCAGCGTGGCATCCCCCTGGTATTCCTGCAGAACATTACCGGCTTCATGGTGGGCCAGAAGTACGAAGCCGGCGGCATCGCCAAGGACGGAGCCAAGATGGTGACTGCCGTGGCATGCGCCCGCGTGCCCAAGTTCACCGTCATCATTGGCGGTTCGTTCGGCGCGGGCAACTACGGCATGTGCGGCCGTGCTTATTCGCCGCGTTTTCTGTGGATGTGGCCGAATGCGCGCATCTCGGTCATGGGTGGCGAACAGGCAGCCGGGGTGCTGGCACAAGTGCGGCGCGACGGCCTCGAAGCGCAAGGCAAGACCTGGAGCAAGGAGGACGAGGCGGCCTTCAAGGAACCGATCCGCAGCCAGTACGAAACCCAGGGGCATCCGTACTATGCCAGCGCGCGCCTGTGGGACGACGGAGTCATCGACCCGAAGGACACCCGCAGAATCCTCGGTCTGGGTCTCGCGGCAGCGCTGAACGCGCCGATCGAGCCCACCCAGTTCGGCGTCTTCAGAATGTGAGCAGGATGTCCGGCAGCGGCGGACGCACTCGCGTCAGCCAGGCCGGCACCCGCTTCTGGCAATCACCGATTCACAGCGGCTCGCGCCAACGGCAACTGACATGTTCGACAAAATCCTGATCGCCAACCGTGGAGAAATCGCCGTTCGGGTACTGAAGACCGCGCGGCGCATGGGCATTCGCACGGTCGCGGTGTACTCCGACGCCGACGCCAATGCCATGCACGTGCAACTGGCCGATGAAGCGGTTTGCATCGGCGCCGCGCCTGCCGCGCAGAGCTACCTGTCGGTGGAAAAAATCCTGGACGCGGCGCGTCGCACCGGCGCGCAGGGCATTCATCCGGGCTACGGCTTTCTGTCAGAGAACGCCGCTTTCGCCAAGGGCTGCGCCGATGCGGGCATCGTTTTCATTGGACCGCCCATCGAAGCCATCCGGGTCATGGGCTCGAAGGCGGAGTCCAAGCGCCTGATGAGCGGCGCGGGCGTGCCGCTGGTCCCCGGCTATCACGGCGAACAGCAAGACATGGAAACGCTGCGCGCGGCCGCCGACAAGATCGGCTATCCAGTGCTCGTCAAAGCCTCCGCGGGCGGCGGCGGCAAAGGCATGCGCATCGTGCGCGACTCGCGGGAACTCACTGAAGCGGTTACCGGCGCGCGGCGCGAGTCGAAAGCCGCCTTCGGCGACGACCGGTTGCTGCTGGAGAAGTACCTGGTTCGGCCACGCCATGTGGAAATCCAGGTGTTCGCGGACCAGCACGGCAATTGTGTGTATCTGTTCGAGCGCGACTGTTCGCTGCAACGGCGCCACCAGAAGGTCATCGAGGAGGCCCCCGCTCCCAAGCTGGACGACGCATTGCGTATCCGCATGGGCGAAGCAGCGGTTGCCGCGGCACGCGCCGTCAACTACGTCGGCGCCGGCACCGTGGAGTTCCTATATGAGGACGGCAGCTTCTATTTCATCGAAATGAATACGCGCCTGCAGGTCGAACACCCGGTGACAGAAATGATCACCGGCCTTGACCTGGTGGAATGGCAACTGCGCGTGGCCAGCAACGAACCGCTGCCCCTGTCGCAACAACAGTTGGTCAAGCGTGGACATGCATTCGAGGCGCGGCTCTACGCAGAGGATCCGCGGCGCGGCTTCCTGCCTGCGATCGGCAAGTTGCAGCATTTGCAGCCTCCGCTGGCAGGGCCTCATGTGCGGGTCGATACCGGGGTGTGCAGCGGCGACGAAATCTCCGTCTATTACGATCCCATGATCGCCAAGCTCATCGTCTGGGACGAGGATCGCCCGGCCGCGCTGCGCCGGTTGCGCCGGGCCCTGGCCGAGTATCAGGTCGTCGGCGTCACTACCAACATCGAGTTCCTGTCGCAGATCGCCGCGCATCCGGCCTTCGCCCAGGCGGAGATCGACACCGGTTTCATCGAGCGCCACGGCAACGATCTGACCCCCGCGCATGCGCAAGCCCCGGCCGCCGCCCTGGTCATCGCCGCCATCGCCAGCCTGGAATCCGACCGCGACGATTACGCACCAGCGGCGCGTGGCAGCCAAAGCCGCGACAGTTCGCCCTGGGATGCTCGCGATGGCTGGCGCATGAATGCCTTGCATCAACAGACCATCAAGCTGAAACAGGACCAGACCTGGCACGAACTGACCCTGCAATTCCAGGACGGCGGCTATCAAGCGCTGCTGCCCGAAGCACGCATCATGACGGTGAGCGCCGTCGCTAGAGACGGCAACGCCCTGAGCGCCACGCTCGACGACCATCGCATCCGCGCTACGGTGTTGAGCACACCCAGGGGGGTCAGCGTGATCCTCGACGGCGAGACCTGGCGCCTGGAATTCGAAGACCCATTCGTCAGCGGCGCGGATCATCATGAGAATCCGGGACATCTGACCGCCCCGATGCCGGGCGTGGTGGTTGCCGTCCTGGTGGAACCGGATCAGCAGGTCGTCAAGGATCAGCCGCTCATGGTGCTCGAAGCCATGAAAATGGAACACACCATCCGTTCACCCCACGCCGGACGGGTGAAGGCGCTGAATTACGCGGTCGGGCAGAAAGTCACGGATGGTGCCGAGCTGCTGGAAATCGAAGCCGCAGTGGAGCAATAGCGAGTTCCAGCTCAAGCCGTGCCGCCGCGCTTGACCTTGACGGAGGCATGCGCGGGATCGGCAATGCCCGCCATGCGCAACACCAGGTCGGTATAGAGGCGGATGATTTCCTGGCGTTCCAGCTCGCCGCCTTCCCGGTACCAGAGCGTAACGCCGGTGAGCGCGGCAATGATGGAATAGGCGGCGATCTTGACGTTGGGCACTTCGAACATGCCGTTGGCCTGACCTCGCTCCAGGATATCGAACAACTGCTTCTCGTAGGCGCCCCGCAGCTTGACGATTTCCCGGTAACCTTCGACGTCCAGACTGCGCAGTTCGGTGGTGGCGATCACCACCTCGTTCCTGCGATCGACATGGAACCGGATGTGGACGCTCACGAAGGTGCTCAGCTGTGCCACCGGATCGGTGATACCCGCCAGCTCCGCGCGCGACGCCTCCAGCAACTCGGTCATCACGCCGCGCAACAGATCCTGCAACAGCGCCTGCTTGCCGCTGAAGTAGTTGTAAAGCGAGGCTGCCTTCACTCCCACACGTCCGGCCAGCTGACGCAGGTTCATCGCCTCGAAGCCCTGCTCGGCGATCAGCTCCACGGCCACTCGCTTGATGGACTTTGCGGTTTCTTCTCCAACCGATCCCACGGGCCGCACGGACATCTCCACCAGGAAACCTAACAGTCATTAGTTTCCACCATAGCACGAGCGGGTGCCGCCGTAATACTGATAAGAATGATTCTCATTTATATTGACGATTAATTGACTATCAGTCATTATTTTCATCGCAACCCACTGGAGGCTTTATGAATCCAATTCCCATGGCCACTCCTATGACTAGCGCTGCAATGACCATTGCGACGAGCTCGATCAAGCACGACATCCGCCCCTGGCCGCTGGTGATCACGACCATGACGGGCTTGCAGGATTTGGCGGCAACCCGCGATTTCCTCACCACCTGGAGCCATTGGCTCGCACGCCAACAACCATTCGCAACCCTGCGCATCATCGGCGACAGCAATGCGCTGCTGCGTGCCAAAGGCAGCGGTCTTATCCTCAAAACCTGGCTGGAGGGCCGGTCGGACTCGATCAGGCGCCACATGGTGGGCATGGCCACCGTGGTACCGGTCGATCAGTATGAGAAGATGCGCAACATGAACGTGGAGAAGCTTTTCGGCGTGCCGGCTGCGACTTTCAGCGATATCGCGACCGCGCTCGATTGGCTGCAGCGGCAAGTCTTTGGCCCACGCAACCTGCCGTTCGATCGCACTTTGGCCATGCATACCATCGCTGCCATGGACTGAACGAACTTCGAATGCCCGCACGCGCCGTAGCCGCCGCCAACGCGCCTCGACCTCGACGAGGACGTCCACCGTTGCAGACTCCGGAACTCCGGCGCGAGGAGTTGCTGGATGCGGCGGAACACTGGTTTCTCAAGAAAGGCATTGCGGCCACCAGTGTCGATGACATCGTGGCGAAGGTCGGCGTGGCCAAGGGCACGTTCTATTTGTCGTTTCCGTCCAAGGAGGCATTGCTGGTCGCGGTTCAGGAGCGGTTCGTTGCCGCTTTCTCTGCCCGCCAGCGCGCCGCGATGGAACATTACCGCGCTGATCAATGGCACGAACGACTACGTGCCAGCTTGCAGGCCGGCATCGAGGGCTACCTCGATCAGGTGAGGCTGCACGACGTTCTGTTCCACGAACATCGACCACACGACCGCCAGGGCATGAGCAACAACCAAGTGGTGGTCGAGTTCACCGCATTCTTGCGAGCCGGCCATGAGGCCGGGGCGTGGCGAGTAACGAACCCCAGATTGACCGCCGTCATGCTGTTCCATGCATTGCATGGCGCGGTGGATCACGCCATAGCCGAACAACCCGACATATCCCGCATCGACCGGCAGCGTCTGGCCAGCGCGGTTGGCGATTTCGCGCAGCGGGCGTTGGGCTAAGAGTTGGGCTAGGGTCGCTGGAACCGAACGATACCCGAACGTCGCTGGCGCACTCAATGGGTGTGTGGCCTGCCCAATTGATCCTGCACCCTGGCCACGAAGGGATCGTCCTGCCGATCGCCCAGATCGGTGAAGTCGATGTGTTCGTAATCCGTTGCCGCCACCGGTGCCCACGGCGCCGCACTCAGCTCATGCACCGCCAATAACTCCGTGCGCTCCATGGTCCCGCCACCGATGCGCTGGATGATCACCGGCAGACACCGATCCATCCGCAGCGTGATATCCCACGCCGCTCCATTGACTTCACCGACGTAGCGGCGATACGGATAGTTGGCGCGCCATTCAGCGCTTTTCAGGTGCAGGCGATCCAGCAGCTCCGGACTGATCAGCAGCGACTGGTGCGGCCACGAAAGATCCGCGCCGCCCAGGCGCAAGTCATCCATCTGATAGTCGACACTCTTGCGGTCATCGTGGAACAGCCGTTGCTGGAACAGCACGGCGCCATCGCGCTGCCACACCTCGCCGGTGTGCGCCGAGAGATTCTCCGTGACGATGCGATCGATGTCCCGCCAAAGCCGCCACCGTGTCTGGGTGCTTTGCTCGCGCTTGCCGTCCTGGAAAGTGCGTGTGGTCCGATACTCGGCCGCGACCGGCGGAAACCGGGCTGCCGACAGGTCCAAGTCCGGCACCGGACGCTGGCTGGCGCAGGCACCGAGGAGCACCCATGCCGCAGCCGCGGCCAGACATCGAAACCGAGCGAATCGTACAGTCATGAGTTGTCGCGCCGCCCCTCCAGCCGTTACCCGATTGCACCGCTACCAGAAGCCGAGTGCGCCGGCCATGACGTGATAGATCACATTCTGTTCCAGCGTGCCACGGAACAGGTGGCTTTGCGGACCGCTCGCATAGATCGCAACTTCCTCGCCTGCGTGAGTCTCCGCGCCCATCGGAATGGCAGCTTCCTGCAGGTAGTTGGGCGCCCCCGTATCGATGATGCTCAGATCGGGACGCAGAGCGCCGCCCACGTAGTTGGCAGGCAGGGTACCTTCGGTGAGCGGATTGTACTCGCGCCGGGTGAAGTTGCCGGTCCAGCCGGGGCCGTTGGCATAGGACAACGTGGTGTACGGCAGGCCCAGCGAATCGGTCTGCTCGACGCCGTTGACCGCCACTTTGCCAAGGATCGGATTGCCACGCGAAGGATAGCCGGCCAGCGTGAACGCATGGCTGTGATCCGCCGTCACGATGATCAGCGTGTCCTTGTCGTCGGTCAGCTTCTTGGCCATGGCTACCGCGTCCGACAGGGCGATCGCGTCGGTCAGCGCGCGATAGGCGTTGCCGGCATGATGGCCGTGATCGATGCGGCCGCCCTCCACCATCAGATAAAACCCCTTACGGTTCTTCTTCAGGATCTGGATCGCCTTGGTGGTCATTTCCGCCAGCGACGGCTCGCCCGCGGTGTCGGCCTTGCGGTCGGCCTCATACTTCATGTGCGAACGTTCGAACAGGCCCAGCAGATGATCGGTGCTGGACGGATTGATGGCATCGAACTGCGCCTTGTTCCAGACGTAGGCAGAATTACGGGCCTTGGTGGCCCACTCGCTGGTCAGATTGCGGCCGTCGGTGCGGCGTCCGGCCTGCGTCGGGTATTCAGGATCGGCGACCGTACGAGGCATGAAGTAGCTGCGGCCACCGCCGAGCACCACTTCGGGGCCGTCCCCATAGGGGAACTCGAGCAACTGGCGGGCGATGTCCTTGACCGTGGCGCCCGCCGGCAGGCTGCTGTTGTCTTCCCAGTCGCGATTCGAGATGTGCGAATAGTTCACCGCCGGAGTGGCGTGCGTGATGCGCGCAGTGGTGACAACGCCCGTCGACAAACCACGATACTCGGCCCGTTCCATGATCGTGCGCACGCTCTTGGCTTCGGTCACCTGCGCGCTGGGCTCGAATCGATTGATGGTTTGGTCGACCGAGATGGCGCCGTCGTTGGTCTTGATGCCGGCCACCATCGCGGTGGCGGTCGGAGCCGAATCAGAAGTCTGTTGGTTGGCGCTGGCCGTCACCGACAGCGCCAGGTTGGGGAATTTCTCGAAGCTCAGACGGTTGTACTCGCCGTCGATGCCCTTGAGCTGTCCCTCGAGGATGCGTGCCGCGGTGACTGTCGAGACGCCCATGCCATCGCCGACGAACAGGATGACGTTCCTGGCCTTGCGCAAGTTGGGTAGTTGCCACTGATTCTCCAGCACCGCGACACGGCCGGAGGAATACCATTCCTCGGCGCTGGCTGGCACTTCACTCCGAGGCGGATACTGCCAGCCCCGGCCCTGGCCATCTGCGTGCGCGACAGCGGCCGTCAACAACGCGGCCCCCATCGACATCGCGATCCTGCCCAGCAGGTCCGATCGTTTTACGAACATGGCGCGGCTCTCCCGGTGTGGTACAGGCCAGGGAGAGTAGAGCGGAAATGTTAATGCGGAATGACAAAGCGCGCGGCACAGACCTCAGGGGGATTCTTGCAGCGTCGGTGCCGAATAGTTTGTGCTCAGATACTCCAGGATCTGCGACAAATCCGCGTCACTGACCGGAGCGCCGAAGGCATCGATCATCTTGCGAACGGTCTTTTCCCAAGCCCCGCGATTCATCGCGGGAGCAACCATCTCTAGATAGTCGACGCTGTGGCAAATCACACAGCGGGCAACCACCAGATCATGGCCAGTGCCTTGTGCGAGCTGCACGTCTTGCTCCCCGGCATAAGTCTCAGCGACGAAAGCGGCATGCAGGACCAATCCCAGGGCAAGAGGCACGCGTCTCATACGACCTCCAGCAGCACTGTTTGGATCATATTGTGGTGATATCCGGACGCATTGTGGATCAGCGCCGCCGGCTGCACGGCACCGCTGCGGCTGGTGGCACGAACCGATACGGACAGCGGCCCAGCCTTCCTGGTGTCGAGCGGCCAGCGGAAACCACGCCATGCGAAGCGCCCCATATCCCGATCGAGCGTCGCTGGGCGCCAGGAACGGCCCGCATCCACCGAGACATCCACGGTGGCAACTCCCGCACCGTTGTCCCACGCCCAGCCTCTCAATTCCACCGGCCGGTCTCGAACCAGCCGATCCCCGGAGACATGGCTGGTGACCAAGGAGTTCACAACCATGTCCGTGATCGGCACCGCATCCGGACGCTCCTGACTGGGGAAGCGCGCAGTCGCGAACATGTTTGCGGGTAAACGATAGGCCGACCGCATCCAGAAGCCGTCAAAAGCCCTGGGGACAACCCGAATCTCGGTGAGATGCTTGACCCAGTAGGTGGCCGTCCAGCCCGGCACGATGAGTCTCGCCGGTGCGCCGTTCCAGTGAGGCAACGGTCGCTCATTCATGCCGAAAGCGATAAGCGTATTCTCATCGAGCGCACGGCCGATGGGCAGGCTCTTGACGAAGTCCGGCGTGGCTGGCAACACCGCTGTATCGGCGCCATCGAGTACGACCTCGACAGCGTCGGCGCGCACCCCCACTTTATTGAGTACGTCGCGCAAACGCACGCCGGTCCAGTTGGCATTGCCGATAGCTCCATTCTGCCATTGCACACCTGGCACCCGCGGAGTGAACAGCCCACGGCGATTCCCTGAGCATTGATTGACCGCGGCAAGGCTTATTGTTTCGAAGCCGCGCTTGAGCTCATCGAGCGACCATTCATGGGAAGAATTGGCGCTGTCGCCACTGACGCGCAAACGCCAGGCGCGGACATCCACCTCCGGAATGTTTGCGAGATGATAGCGAACGAAGAATTTATCATTGGGCGTGAAAGCGCTTTGCAAATCCGCCAACGGGGTTTCATAGTTCGGCGCTCGAAACGTTCGCTTGATCAACGGCGCCTTGCCAGGCAAGGCGATGAGTTCCTGTCTTCCGGTGCTGGCCGCCGTGCGCTTCGATACTGCGAGATCGCCCAATAGAAGCGATCCAGCGAGGCCGGCAACAGCTTCGCGCCGCGTGATCATGGTACCCCCTCAGACCGCCTGTTCGCGCCGAATCGGTCCTGGAGTGCCGGTGTAACCCATGCCTCCATGAACGGTCAATCCCCTCACCGGGCGACCCCTCGTCGGGTCGAACCGGGATTCGACGCGGTACGGGGGGCGAAGCCCCCTGGCATCTGGAGTGGCTGACACCGGTCAAGCAGCCCTCACCGACCGGTGTCGGACGCCCTAGTAGACCACTACGCTGCGAATCGATTCGCCGCGGGTCATGAGGTCGAACGCCTCGTTGATCCGTGGCAGCGGCAACACGTGAGTGATGAGCGAGTCGATGTCGATCTTGTTCTCCATGTACCAATCGACGATTTTCGGTACATGGGTGCGCCCGCGCGCACCGCCGAAGGCGGTGCCCTGCCACCTGCGGCCGGTGACCAATTGGAACGGCCGAGTGGAGATTTCCTGACCGGAGCCGGCCACGCCGATGATGGTGGACACGCCCCAGCCGCGATGACAGCACTCCAGGGCCTGGCGCATCAGCGTCGTGTTGCCGACGCACTCGAAGCTGTAGTCCGCCCCGCCCCCCGTCAGCTCGACCAGGTGGGCAACCAGGTCGCCTTTGACTTCCTTGGGATTGACGAAATGGGTCATGCCGAACTGGCGGGCCAGCTGTTCGCGGGCCGGATTGACGTCGACGCCGACGATCATGTTGGCGCCGACCATCTTCGCTCCCTGAATGACATTGAGCCCGATGCCACCCAGTCCGAACACCACCACGTTGGCGCCGGCTTCGACCTTGGCGGTGAAGATCACGGCCCCGATGCCCGTAGTCACGCCGCAACCGATGTAGCAGATCTTGTCGAACGGAGCGTCCTCACGCACCTTGGCCAGCGCAATCTCCGGCAACACGGTGTAGTTGGCGAACGTGGAGCAACCCATGTAGTGCAGCACCGGCTTGCCCTGGTACGAGAAACGGCTGGTACCGTCCGGCATCAGGCCCTTGCCCTGGGTCGCGCGGATGGCCGTACACAGATTGGTCTTGTGCGAGGTGCAGCTCTTGCACTCGCGGCACTCCGGCGTATAGAGCGGGATGACATGATCGCCTTTCTTGAGCGATGTCACGCCCGACCCGACGTCGACCACCACACCGGCGCCCTCGTGCCCCAGGATGCAGGGAAACAGCCCCTCCGGATCGGCCCCGGACAAGGTGTACTTGTCGGTGTGGCAGATGCCGGTCGCCTTGACCTCGACCAGCACCTCGCCCGCCTTGGGCCCGTCCAACTGCACGGTCTCGATGACCAGCGGCTTGCCGGCCTCGAATGCCACGGCTGCGCGAACATCCATGAAGCATCTCCTTATATAGAGTGAAACTTGAACTGAACCTAGGACCGCAGCACACCCGAGGCCTTCGCGACATGGGTCGCGATGAAGTCCATCAGCGGCGGTGACAGGCAATCATAGGGTTCGAGTCCCAGCTCCCGCAACCGGGCGCGCACGGCATCCTGATTGGCCGGGTCGGCACCGGATTCGATGATGGAAGAAACGAAGGCGGCGAACTGCGGCGTCGACCAGCCGGTCTGCGGCGACAGCTCGGTATGGATGAAGTCCAGCCCGTAGAACGGATGCTTGGTGTTTTCGATGCGGCCGAACATATGAACGCCGCAGGCCTTGCAGGCGTGGCGCTGGATGGTCGCATTGGCATCCACGATGGCGAGCTTCTCGGCATGCTCGGTCACCGACAACTTGTCGCGCGGCACCACGGCAACCACCGAGAACAAGGCACCTTTAGGCTTCCAGCACTTGGTACAGCCGCAGGCGTGATTGTGTGCCGATTGCGTGTTGACCGCGACCTTGACCTTGTCCTGGGCGCAGTGGCACTGCAGCACCCCACCTGCAAAACCAGCGGCTTCTGGTTTGAACCCATTATCGACCGCGGGATGAATTGCAACCTGGCTCATGACGGTACCCCCTGGTATTGGAGGTTGGAATGTAAGAACACCCCGGACCGTCTTCAAATCTGTGTCGGTTCCGACACACTGCGCAACGGATTCAGCGCTATGAGTCCGGCCGCAGTCCGTGCTTCGCCAGCTTGCGATACAAAGTCTTGCGACCGATACCCAGCGACCGCGCCGCCGCACTGACATTTCCCTCGTTGCACCGCAGCGCATCCAATAGTGCACCACGCTCGGCAACGGCAACCGCGGTGCGAACCGGCCGGACCTCGGACGACACCGGCCTGTGCTCCATGGCTTCCGCCGGCGCATGGACGCGGCAGTAGTAATACTCGCGCTGCGGATCCTCGATCACGGGCCGGCAGCGGAATACCGTGGACCGGGCGTCAAGCCGCTCATTCCGGTCGATGCGCAGCCAATGTTCCACCGGCCTGCCAAACACCTGTTCCTGCGTCTGCGCTCCCAGCAGCCGGATCGCCGCCCGATTCGCCCCGGTGATCCGGCCGTCGCTATCGAAGCTGACGATACCCTCCAGCGCAGTCCCGAGTTCCTCACGGTTCGGGCTGAAGCACAGGAGCTGGTCGCCGGACGCCTGCTGCGATACCAGGCGGTTTTCTATGTCGAGCACCGCCAGGTCCAGCAACGCCAGCATGGGCCCACGCGGTGGAACGTTGTGGCAGGAAATATCCAGGGCCCCGATGAGCTGGCCACGCTGAAACACGGGCATGGCGAAACAGGTCAGTCCCGTGTTCTGGGCCAGGAAATGATCTCCCTTCTCGATGATGACCGGCTCACGCTCGGCCAGACAGGTCCCCATGCCGTTGGTACCCTGCTCCGACTCGCTCCACACCGCACCGGCTCGCAAGCCGCGTGCACGTTCGGCAAACGCAGGGGCCGCCGCATAGAAAAGGATCACTCCCTGGGCATCCGTGAATATGGCGCAGAGCGTGTGGTCGAAGGTCGCCGACAACCGCATCATGGTGGCCCGTACGATCGCGGCGGCACTCCCAAGCGCCTCGCGGCGGCGCTGCAATTCCGCTGCATCGACGAAGCTCGGCTTTCTGGGTTGTGCGGGATCCAGGGAATAGCCTTCCAGGCAGCGGCGCCAGGACCGGACCACGCTCTGCTCCAGATGCGCCCCGATCGCCCGGTTGGCAATGGCGGATTCAATGCCTTGGCGATGCCGGATCGCGTGCGCGAACGCAGGATTGGTGAGACTCACGGCAGTTCTCGGACTGAGGGGGACCGGAATGCACAGGATACGACTTCCCGCCGCTGCATGCCCTGGAATTGTGCCATGCCCCATGGAGCGCCAGACCGTCCAGGGGTGGAGGCGTAGCTTCCTCCCCTGGACAGCGCGGGATTGCCGCTAAGAACTACTATCGGTGAAAATCATTTCCACCCGGCGGTTCTGCTGTCTTCCTGCGGCATTGTCATTACTCGCGACCGGATAGTGCTTGCCTTTGCCAACGGCAGTGATCTGATTGGCCTGCACGCCACGCTCCAGCAGCGCCGTCTGCACTGCCATGGCCCGACGCTCCGACAATCCCTGGTTGTACTCATCGGAGCCGACACTATCCGTGTGGCCTTCGATCATCACCCTGCGGTCCGGTGCTTGCTTCAATACGCTGGCTAACCGATCGATGGTTCCATACGCGCCGGGCTTCAGCGTCGCCAGCCCCGTATCGAACAAGACATCACCGAGGGTCAACACCATGCCACGGTCGGTCTTCTTCGCTTTCAGTTCCGCAAGCTCCTGCTCCAGGGCGTTGGCGCGCTGCTCGGCCACTTTCGCCTGTGTCGCCCGCCGTCTCGCTTCCGCTTCACGTGCACTTACCAACACGGCTTGACGCTCCGCGGTGCCTTTCTCGATTTCTTCCCGAGCCTGCGCCGTCAATATCTTCTCGTTGGCGATCTGTGCCTGCCTCGTGGCCACCTGCGCCTCGAATTCAATATCGTTCACTTTTCCGCCACTGCCAGCCAGCCTGTTGGCGCGATCCAGCGCCTTGCGCGCTTCGGCGACATTGCCGGCCGCAATGCCGGCACGAGGTGACGATTCCACTTGTGACACCACTTCGCGCGCAGTCTCCAATTCCTCCACGCGCTGCGGCGTCGAGCCACACGCCGTCAACAAGCTGGCGATAGTGATGGTCAATAACACCTTCTGTGGAGCTTTCATATTCACCCTCCCGTACATCAATTGACCGTTAGTCCGTTTCGGTACTGCGTGCGGCTTCCTGCTTCAAGGTCTTGATGCTTTCAATAAGTTCATCGGCCGCCCTGCGTGCCGCCCCGCTTTGCGATTTAGCTGTGGCCAACTCGGCGTCGAGCTGTGCAAGCTGCGCGAGACGCTCGGCCCGCTGAGCTTGTTTGTCATTCAAAGCGGCTTTTGCCTGCTCCAGATTGTCCTTGGCACGCTGCAATTCCACGGCACCGGCTTCCGACCGCCCAACCGCCTGCTGCGCCTGTTGCACGGAGGATTCGCTTCGCGCGACGCGCTCTCTGGTTACTTCCGAGATGCTGCTGCAACCCGAGACCAGGCTCAACATCAGCACGCTTGTACTCAATAGAGATAGAGACCCGGGCCGGGTAATCTGCGCTCTCATGTCGCCTCCCGTTGATGGTTTCTGTATCTGCCATCTAAAAACGCGTTGCGCGTCCAGACGGTTCCATCATGACAGGCAAACATCGAGCGCCACTGACAACAGTTCGCTATCCCGCGTAGGACATTTTCATGTCTGCAGATACGCCATAGTCCTACGTGCTGTAGTCACTGCCGGCCCCCATTTTTATGATCAGAGTATCGAGCGCTTGATACAGGGACCGTGTGAACTCGCTTCCCACTTGCGCTTCGATCTGCTGGTAATGCGCTTCGATTTGCGGCGCCAGCCGCTTCACCAGGGCGCGGCTCTTCGGCAAAAGAGACACCATGACCCGGCGTGCGTCATTCTCGAAGCGCTCACGCCGCAGCCAACCCATCTCATCCATGCGAGACAACACTCCGGCCAGGCTCGGGCTGGAGATGCCACAGAGCCGGACGATCTGGCGCGGCTCCATGGGCCCCAGGTCGACCAGAGCCCGCAAGATCCGCCACTGCTGCTCGGACAATCCGTTTTCCGTAAGCAGAGGCCGAAAACGGGCCAGTACCGCTTCGCGTGCCTGTAGCAGCAACAGCGGCAGGTTGCGATGCTCGAAAGTCGATTGCTGGCTCGTCGCGGATCTCTGGTTCATCTCGTTCCATGCCCGGTTCATGACTTGACTTACTAATATATTAGCAATTACATTGGCAAACACATCCTGGTCGCACCCGTAGCCATGACAGGCGGGATCATGTCGGTTTTGCCCTGCTTCGATTTCGCACCTTACCACCTGTCCGGCACGGTTTACGGTGCGCTGTTGAACGATCCTTCGGCGCTGGCCGCGCTTGGAGAAGCGGTCCATCAGCCACCTTACAAGGCTCCCCCCAAAGCGCCCGTATTGTGTGTCAAGCCGCGCAATACACTCAGTGGGAACGGCGCTCCCCTGGAGATTCCCGCCGGCCACGACGCACTGGCCATCGGCGCCACCCTCGGCATGGTCATCGGCCGGGTTGCCTGTCGGGTGCCAGCCGCGCAGGCGCTGGAATTCGTTGCGGGCTATACCATCGTCAACGATGTCAGCCTGCCGCACGACAGCCGCTACCGCCCGGCCGTTCGTTTCAAGGCGCGCGACGGCTTCTGTCCCATCGGTCCCGGTATTACACCCGCTTCGGCCATTGCCGATCCGGACGCCCTTACGGTCCGCATCAGTCTCGATGGT
>Ga0182745_1000265_pt1 | contig 63313 bp, 56 predicted proteins | sample eDN3rd30CKraftBY_FD_128523 | JGI IMG/M metagenome (GOLD analysis project Ga0182745, IMG submission 128523) | Enriched backyard soil microbial communities from Emeryville, California, USA - eDNA 3rd pass 30_C Kraft BY (version 2) (version 2) | ecosystem: Environmental > Terrestrial > Soil >... | reverse complement strand
TTGCCGTACCACCTCGAACGTGCTGGGCGACATGACCGTGGCGGTGCTCCTGGATCGAACGAGCGACTCGACCCCAGCCGAGACCAAGGTCTCGGTCGATCCCGTGGAAGCCGACTTAATAACCTAAGCGCTTGGGAAGTGAGGAGGAACGGCGATGCAGCTCAAAGGGATCGTTCGAGTCGCCGAACTCGTGGAGAACCCTCCAGACTCGGGTCGGATCGAACTCCAACTCAGACTGCAAGGGGTTGGCCCTGGGCAGCCCCGACTCATCGTCGTTCCCTACTCCCTCTTGATCGAAGAGGAATCGCTCGACCCCGACCAGATCCTGGGGTGCAGTTTTCAGGCCGAAGTCGAGGACGAAGGTGGACGCTGGCTGGTCAATTCGATCCATTTCGCCGGACGGGTCTTACGACCACCAGAATGACCCCCGCGTTGTGCCGGGCTCGTCCAGTCACACGGACAGCCTGGGAATCATTTTCCGCCGACTCAGCCGATCCTTCCTCGACGTTGGTTCTCGAGAAGCCGCTCGTAGAGCTCGAGATAGCGATCGACCACGACGGGTAACGCGAACTCCGCCTCGATCCGTTGCCTCGCGCGCTGGCCGATACGACAGGCTTCGTCGCGATCCTCCAGCAGTTCAATCAAGACGGAAGCCCAATCCTCGGGTCGGTCCCCCTCGACGAGTCGGCCCATGCCGTCCCCCAGGAGGTCGATGTTCCCTCCGATTCGAGATGCGACGCAGGGGAGGGCAGTCGCCATCGCCTCGAGCAACGAATTACTCATGCCTTCGGCAAGGCTCGGCAAAACAAAGATGGTCCCCGCGCGAAGATGCTCGGCCGGATCGGCCACCGCGCCGGTGAATTGAACGCGGTCTCCGATCCCGAGTCGTGCCGCCTCGGCTCGGAGCGTGTTCTCCTCGGGCCCCTGTCCCACAAGGATGAGGTTCGCGTTGGTCTGGCTGACGACATGGGGCCAGGCGCGGAGCAAGCATCCCAGGTTCTTTTGGGGGTGGAGCCTTCCAGTGAAAACCACCCGAGGTCCTGGTAGCAAGGTCGACTCGACGCGCGACGGGCCGGGACGGAAATGTTCGGCATCGACGCCGCTCACCATGCGTACTAGCTCCGTCCCTCGAACCCCCAAATCCCGCCATTGCCGATCAATGTCGGCCGAGATCGCCGCGAAGTGCCGGTTCCTCAGCGCGAGGCGGCGAAGGATCGGGAAGCCCCGCGTACGGGCCATCTCTTCCGCCTCGCCGAAATAACCCGAACTCGCCGGCTGAACCAGGACGGGAACCCCTCGAAAAAAGTCGCGGCCCAGCCCCGTTGAAATCGCCTCCCACAAGGCCTGGTGCGTGTGAATCACGTCCAGGTCCCGACTCAACTTACGCAAGCCGCGAATCACCCCAGCCACAAAGCTGATCCCGAACAACGGACCAACACGAATCGGTCGAATCCAACGGTGGATGTGAAGCCCGCGAAACACCTCGTCCCGGTCCTCCCCTTGAACCTCCTGGGTCAGAACGTGGACCGTGTGCCCCCTCGAGACAAGCTCGACCCCCTGGGCCAGCGCCTGGCGCTCCGCGCCACTCTCCCGAGGGTGGAAGTAGCTCAGGACAAAACCAATGCGAAGTGGGCGGGAGGTGCTGGGAAGGGTCGGCATGGTGGCAGGGTTGGAACGTTGACAATCGCGGTTGAGGTTGAGGTTGGACGGGATCGCCTTATCCGTTCGACTTCCGACGTGAACCCGTCCGCGTAATCGGAATCAAATCCAAAATAAAGAAGGCCCGACCCTCCCCAATCGGCGAGAGAGCCGGGCTCATTTTCGGTACAGGACGGGCAACCGGTCCAACTCAACAGGAGTTATCGCGTGATGGTCAGGCTCGGGATGTCGCGGCCCAGGCTATCAACGATGTTCCCCGCGCTCACGGTGAGCTGGCTCACCACGTAGCTCCGGCCGCTCGGCATGACGACCTTCACCGTCCAATCACCATCGGGAAGTTGGACCCGATAGCGCCCCTTGGCGTTCGTTCGGGCCACTCGGTCGACAAAGGCGTTCGTCCGACTTGAGAGAATCACCTCGACGCCTTCTTCCAAACCCCCGCTGTCGCCTGAGATTACGCGCCCTTCCAGGAGGTTCAGCTTCGATCGCTCGACTTGCAGGTCGCCGAACGCGGGGCGTTTCGCGATCCGTCGGGGCAAATCGTCGTCGCCAGGCGCGTCGGGAGGAGCAATTCCTCCATCCGCGGGGACGGGTTGCGGCAACTCACTGGGAATCCCCCCCTTGTCCATTCCCAGGTTATTCGTGGGCAGGGGGATCTCCTCCGGCTCGGGAAGAGGCGTCGTGGAAGCCTCTGGCGGGGGAGCAGTCGTACGCGGGGGGGTAGGCGTCTCTTGGGTGGGCTCCTGCAAGGGCCGCGGTTCGGGTGCGCTGACTTCCGGTCGTTCCGTTGGCTCGGGGACCGAGCTATCGACCGCCGAAGAGGGAGTACGACTGGGCTCCCGAGTCGCCGCTGGTTCGCGCTCGTTCGATGAGTTCGAGGGCGAGCTCTGGATCGTTGGCGCGGAGCTCCTGGGCGGAGAGGCGATTGGAGCGGATGCGCGAGGGGGGGAGGCGATCGCCGAGCCCGAACAACATGTGTCGTTCATCGCCACGGTGGCGACCACCGGAGCATCGTAGATCGTCGGGTAGACATACGACGTCGGCACATAAGACGAACTCGTGTAGTAAGCTGAAGGCACGTAGCTCACCGAGCTGGGCACGTACAGGCTCGTCGCTGTCACGTAGTTCGTTCGCTGGAACAAGCGACGCGGTGAAAAGAACCGCCATGGGCGGCGATACGAGGTGTAAGAGTAGCTGTACGAGGTCGGAACTACGTAGGACGACGCCACGTAAGACGGGCTCGAGTACGAAGTTGTGTAGAGCGAAGGCAACGAGTACGAAGTGGTCAGGTACGATGTGGGATACACGTACGAAGTCGGTGCGACATACGACGTGGGGACGTACGACACGGTCGGGACCACGTAAGAAGTTGCTTCAACCGCCACGGGGAGCGTGTACGAGGTCTCAACCGGCAATACCGTCTCGACCTGCTCGTACACGGCCGCGCGCCCGTGGAAGCCAAAGGCGAGCGTCCCCGGAAGAGTTAAACAGAGGAGTGCAGAGGAGGTCAAAAAGGCTCGATACCCTGGTGTCTTCATGAGCATGGCTCCTCTTATTCTCAACGTCTAAAGGAGGACTTCCGTGATGTCATTCTCGTTGTAACAGGCCAATGCCGTAAGACCCGTATAATACCAAATCCTAGGTGATGAAACCAAGAGTTTGCTTCAAGTCATCGGAACTGAGATAATCTTTTGAAAACCCACGGCGACGACGGCCCGTGTGGTGTACGAATTATCCTGATAGGTCAACCGTCATGAGCACCACGCGCGACGCGTCCGATGTTCTCAACCGCGATTTTCTCGAGTCGAGGAGCCGGGTTCTCGAACTCGCCGCGGCCCTGGACCGACTCGACCGAGCCCCGAACAAGGCGGGGGACCACCATCCCGACCGGCGCCTCGCCCAACTCCGCCAGGCGATCGAAGCCCTTCTCGAACCCGGCCCTGGTCGAGCCGAGACTGTCCAGCGCCTTTTCTCCCTCGACTACGACCCCGAGTGGCGCGCAACCATGCGCGTCCGACCCGCCGGCGCCGAGCCGAGGTAGCAACCGCTCAATTGCACCTCATCCCTGGTGGGTCGGGAGCGGGGAAGGCGCTTTCTGCTTTCCCCACCGTCTCACTCTCAACTCCGCCTCAACACCACCACTCCGCCCGATCCTCCATCCTCCGCTCGGGAACATAATCTAGTGACTGGTATACGCTAAAACCAGGGGGAGGTGGGCATTGCCCACCCTACGTAAAACCTTTGATAGCAACATCGTAGGGTGGGCATTGCCCACCTTCGATCGTTTTGGATTGAGAGTGAACCGAGCACTCGCCCAAAGTTCCTGAAAGCGGCGAACAGCGCAGAACACCCATGTCGCGTTCTTTTGGCTCGGTGCGGCTACCGTGCGCCGGGGACCTGAAAGCGGCGAACAGCGCAGAACACCCATGTCGCCGCTAAAGCGACGTTGGCGAAAGTACTATCCTGACCTGGGCCAGTACATCATCACGCAGACCCCCACCAGGGCGATCCCGCCTCCGATCACATCCGCCTGGTCCGGCCGATCACCATCGAAAGACCACCCCCAGAGCAAGGACAAGACGATGAAGAATCCGCCGTAGACGGCGTAGATCCGCCCAAAGTGGCTCGCCTGAAGTGTGGGGATGATCCCATACAGGATGAGAATGACCGCCCCAAGCACCCCCCACCAAGCGGGTTTTTCATCGCGCAAGCACTTCCACATCAACCACCCGCCGCCAATCTCGCATACCCCCGCGATCAGAAACAGCGAAAGCGACCGGAGCACGTTGCCAGGATCCTGCATGTTGCAAATCGCTCCAAATGAGTTTGGCATCAGGACTGACGAGTCCATGATTTTTGAAACAACAAACGCTCATGCGATAAAATCTAAGTTCGATCCAGGCTGGGACGCCAGTTGCTCGAACATCATAGTCTTAAAAAACAGTAAACATGATAAGCGGAGAACGACTTGGGTGGATGGCAAGGGCCTGACGCTTAGAGATCTGAGCGACGATTCCTATTCCTGCAGGTCGTGCACGGTGAGAAGTCTCACCTTGCATCGTGTTCCAACCCAAAGTTCGACCGGTGAGCCGCAGACCATCACAGACGACGCGGCCACGGCTGGCAGTATAGGCAACATGGCAACGGGTTTGCTGTTCCAGCATTTTGCACTCTCTGACGATTGGCGAGCGCCCCGTCTTCCAAAACCTGCCCTGCGTTTTCTTTTCCCACCCTCTCAACTTTGTTGTTTTCCTCTTGGTCGAGTCGTCGTGAACGAGCCGAGCTATTGGATCAAGGCGATACCGGGAATGAGTCACCGGCCGTTCCACCTCTGAACGGTTGGTTTCAGACGGCTTGCCTTTCTGTTAACCTGAAGGTTTGAAGGTCTGGTGCAAAGCTCGGCTCCACCGCACCTGGATTCGGCACAATCTGGTTCGCAACCAGCGTCTGAGAAAGGAGATACGGTTAAGATGAATTACATCGACCCGCATATTCATATGGTGTCTCGGACGACCGATGACTACAAGCGGATGGCGCTGGCTGGGTGTGTGATGGTCAGTGAGCCGGCGTTCTGGGCGGGGTTTGATCGGTCAGGGCCGGAGGGGTTCCGGGATTACTTCCGACAGTTGACCGGATATGAGCGGAACCGAGCGAAGGCGTATGGGATCGAGTACTGTTGCTGGCTCTGCATCAATGCCAAGGAGGCGGAGAACGTCGAGCTCTCGCGCGAGGTGATCAAGATGATCCCGGAGTTTCTCGACGAGCCGGGAGTGCTGGGGATCGGTGAGATCGGATTGAACAAGAACACAAGGAATGAGGCGACTGTCTTCCTCGAACACCTCGACCTGGCCGCGCGAACCGATGAGCTGGTCTTGGTTCACACGCCGCACCTGGCGGACAAGTACCAGGGGACGCGGATGATCCTGGATATGTTCAAGGGAGACTCAAGGATCAACCCCGAGCGCGTTTGTATCGACCACGTCGAGGAGCACACGATCCGCGCGGCGCTCGACGCGGGGCACTGGGTGGGAATGACCCTCTATCCCATCACCAAATGCACCCCCGCGCGGGCGGCTGATATGATCGAGACACACGGCACCGAGCGTATCCTTGTGAATTCGGCCGGCGACTGGGGACACAGCGACCCGTTGGCGGTCCCCGAGTTGATCTTCGAGATGCGCTCACGTGGGCACGACGAGGCGACGATCCGGCAGGTGGTCTATGAAAACCCGCTCCGATTCTTCTCGCAGTGCCGCCGGTTCCAGTACACCCCAAGAGATGAGGCCGAGCGAACTGTCACCGCTTGAGCCTGTACGTCGAAACAAAAAGCCGAGGGCAGGACGGTGATGGCGAGGGGTCTGGTCGTTCGAACTCAGGTCGAGTAAAGCCATTTGCCTAGGAGAAAGGCAGGGATCCAGGTGAGGGCAACGAGGAGTCCCAGTGAAGGGCTCCTCACGGCCATCACCATCCCCACGTTCAGCCAAACCAGGGAGAGGACACCGGTCTTCACGGCGCGCTGGAGTCGGGCGGGAATGGGCTCGCGAAGGGCCCGGCTCCCAGCCAGGTTGACGACCCAGGCAACGAGCAGCAGAACCAGCAATCCCTCGAGTGGAAGACTCCGCGGACCCAAGGTGGATGTATTCGGGAAGAGTCGGGGCTGCAAGGCGGCCACGACCAGACCGAGGAAGCCCAGGTTCTCCAGGATCAAGCCGAGATAGAGGCCACGACTGACCCCCGTCTCGGTTTCGGACCGACTAATCCAGGTGATCCCCGCCACGAAGAGCGTCAAGGAGACCGCAACCAACCAGCCTCCTGGACCACCGAGCGCGGGGGCCTGGCTCATTCCGAGTAGCAGATTCAGCCCTCGGCATGCCCCCATGACCTCCGGACCGAGCAACGTCCGCTTCAGGCCGAGGTCGTAGCCGAGCACGCACCCAGCCAGTGCGAGGGCCACCACGAAGCTGACGGCAGAACCACTAAAGGCCGAGAGAGCCGGACCGAGCAGGATCAGAACGGCGCCTAGTATCGTCGCGAACCGCCGAGAGACGCGCCCGGAAGGGAGAGGGCGTGCTGGTCGCTCCTTGAGGTCGGTCTCGTAGTCGAAGACGTCGTTGAGCGCGATACCCGCCGCGTACGTCGCCATCGAGGCGCCGACCAGGGGCACCCAGCGCTCGGGTTGCTCGAGGTTCCCGGTCACCAGGATCCAGCCGGCGAGGCTGTCAGCCGCTGCCGTGAAGACGTTGGGGAGTCGGATGAGCTGAAGATACGGCTTAATCGCCATGAACCTCGTGCCTGGTGACCACTGGAATCGCCATTTTACGACTCCGCCTCAATGCTCGATTTACGTTGAGGCGGGAACACCCTCGCAATGAGTTATCGGTCCGGGGATTCCAGGAGAGGGGAGAGGAAGGCCAGCGCGTCCTTCGCCGCCGAGTCTGGGTCCGCGACGAATGGATAAAGCTCCACGGTCAGCCAACCGTCGTAACCGGTCTGTCGGATCGCTGAGAGCACTTCTGTGAAGTCAATCGCCCCCGTGCCGGGGACCAGGTGATGGTGCTCACGCGTGGAGGCGATGTCTTCCAGGTGGTAGTGCCTGATATGCGGAGCGAGCTTGGCGATGGCGCATGGGATGTCCTCGGAGACGCAGAAGGCGTGGCCAACGTCGTAATTCAGGCCGATTGAGGGGGCATTGACGCGCTCGGCGACTTCCAGGTACTGGTCGCTCGTCTCGAGCAGGAGTCCCGGCTCGGGCTCGATCAGGAGCATGACACCGACCTTCTCGGCGTGCTCGGCCAGGGGCTTGAGGACTTCAACAAAGAGGTCGATCGCCTCGGCCCGACTCTGACCCGGCTCAAGTGGGCCACCTGGCTCGGTCGTGATGTGGGCGACCCCAAGCTCCGCGCAGAGACTCAAGGCCCGTTTGGTGTGGTCAATCCGCACCGAGCGGTAGTGGCGACACGGTTCGATGAAGGAAGGGTACCAGTAAGGCTGTCGCGCGTCGTTGATCGCATTCATCATGAACGCATTCACATTGGAAAACTCAAGTCCATTGCGATCCATGGCCTTGAGAATCTCCTTCTTTGGTCCATCCAGCAGGCCCGCGGGCCAGGCGTGGGGGACGTCGGCCAGGAGTTCCAGCCCGGCATAGCCGAAGGAGGCGATTCGGTCGGCGGCTTCATCAAAGGGGAAGCGAAGATAGGCGTTCGTGCTGAATGCGAGTTTCATACGAGGCTCTTCGAGGCGCGGGTGGGAATTTGTGTCACTGGCATTATGTGACACGAAGCAAGCGGCTTCAACCCGCTCGGTGATCCCACGCCCTTGGGAAGAGCGTGGGAATCGGTTGCGAACCAACTGGTTTCGGGCTTCCGAGTCCGATTCCACGCATGCTATGCTCAACCATAATGGGGCCGAGATTCAATCCGTCTGGAGAGCTTGACCTCGGCCTGGTCGTTTGGATTGTAGATCAAACGACCCTGGGCAACGGCAAACCGAGGGAGGAGTTGCGATGGCAAGCGAATCGCCTCGGCGCGTTCGGGCCTCGATTCCTGTCGCCAAGCCAGCGAAGGTGTTGGCACTGGACGTCGAAGTTAAGCCAGAGGACGATCTCGAGGAAGAGGGTGGGTATTTCACGGCGGAGTCGCTGAAGGGCTGGGCTTCATCCCTTACGCTCCACGCGATTTTTCTGCTTTGCCTGGCATTCTGGTACTTCGGACCCAAGTCCGACCCCTTACGCGTGATCAATGCTCGCCTGGCCGGCTCCGAACGAGGGGTTGAGGAAGGGCTCACGCTGACAGGGGGGCTGAATACCGAGTTGACACTCCCCGCCGACCCAACGCCTACCTACACCGACCCGTCACCGTCGATCGTGGCCCCCCTGGAAATGACCGACCTCAAGGCGATGCTCGGCCCAAACTTCTCGGGAGCGGAGAAAGCCTCGGCCGAGGGAGGAATCGCGAACAATAACCCAGGCGCAGGGGATGGCGACGGGTTTGGGCTGGCGAAGTTCGGGCAAGGGGGGGAGAGCATCCGAGGGGTTCAGGTTAAGGTTGGGGACCCGCAATTCACCTTGATCTGGGATACCAACGCCGACCTCGACTTGCATGTGATCGAGCCGGGGGGGAAGGAGATCTACTGGGAGGACCCCAAAGGGGCGGAAGGGCTGGGCGGCGAACTCGACGTCGATAACACGAAGGGGTTCGGCCCGGAGAACGTTTACTGGCTACGTGACGACCCAACCGGCGAAGGGAAGGTCAAAGGTTCGGGCCCGCCTGGGGAATACAAGTGGTTCGTTGTCTACTGGGGAGGCTTCGGTGGGATCCCCAAACCGACGCGCTGGAAGGTCCGTATCAAGCACGATAATCGGGTATCAGTTGTTTCGGGCAGGTTCCGCTCATTAAACGAGCGGAGCCGGATTTACTCGGTGCATGTCGAACCGTCATCCGGGTTGTCAGTCCCAACGTCAGACGAAGCGACTCGGTAGAGCTCCGGTATTGCGTATGTCGCTTAGTCATCTCCACTTCCGTCAATCAACAAAGGGCGTGGGTGATCCGCCAGGTTCACCCACGCCCTTTGTCATTTTTGGAAGATCGTTCCGTAAAAAAGATCGGCTCGGGGCTGCGAAGACTCGACCGAAAATTCACATCATGCTGATTTTGAGGGGATCGCGGACATCAAGCAGTATCGCCCTTCCGGCCCCCGAACGGCTCAAGCGTACATGCGAGGTCGGACTACGATCACCTGGATCACCTGTGCTTCACACTCAATCCCATTTATTTTAAAGTGTCGACCACACGCTGGGGAATTTGAACTAAAGACGTTCAAAGCAGAACAGGCTCCCCTCGGAACAGCGAGGCGTGAAGTCGGCTCGAGATCTTACTAATAGACCAAGAGAAGCATGAGACTCAACACAGCTATTCATTCAAAGGCTTTAATTATTCTTCAATTTTCAAGTTGCTTATTTATGTTCTACTTATTCAATAGAGAAATAGCCTCGTATTCGGCAACCTTGACTGAGTCAGACAAGGACATCATCAAGCGTGCTGTCAGCACCACCGAATCAAATGACAGACGCGCCAAACTCATGATGATTGAAGAGCTTGCTGCCCACGGGCAGGAGCATCTTGGCGTACTAACGGGATTACTCAAACATCATGATGAAGCTGTCAGGGTGATGGCTACGACTGCAATCAGCAAGATGGGCACACCTCATAATGCTCGATTTCTGCCTGCCTTGTTGGAGACATTGGAACGTATTGCCTCTCCACCTGGCTGGGAATTGTCTGACTACGACGAAGGTGGGTCGTTGTCTCAGGCATTCGCAACGATGGGTGAGCCCGCTGCACTTCCCTTAACGAAGGAACTCCGTAGCAAGTATCCCGCGGCAAGAGCGACAGCGGCCCTAGCACTCGGCAACCTCGCCCGTGAGGTCAAGACTGACATTTCCGAGTTTGTGCCCGGAGTTGTTCCCCGTAAAGCGATTCCACTTTCAGATGAGGCCATCGCACATCTGATCACATCACTCGAAGACGACTACGCACCCATGCGGCGCAGTTCGGTCTATGCCCTTATGACCGTTCCCCCTGATTCTAAGCATCGTGCTCGGGTGGTCGGCCTTATCATCAAACGACTTGAGGATCCCGAGGAGCGGGTCTGGACAATGGCATTGGCTGCCGTCAGCGAATTCGGGCCTCAGGCCGCCCCGGCCCTCAATCGACTGTCGGACATGTTCCAAAAGGAAGAGTACCTGGATCGCCAGGATTTCGTTGCCAACGCAATCAGTGCGCTCGGTGAGACTGCCGCGCCGGCTGTACCAATGCTCGCGAAAGCATTAAGAGATGATCGGCCAGAAGTCCGCGCTAATGCCGTCATCGCGTTGAGTGGAATCGGCACCAAGGTCGAGGGAGTATTGCCAGCCCTCCACCTCGCGGCGAAAGACCCTGTGGAAATGATTCGTCAAGAGGCTGAGCAAGCCATAGGAAGTTCGGAGGTGGGTGAACTGGTCGCTCGGCTAGATGATCCGGACCCTAAGGTGAAGCGATCAGCGGTCACAATCTTGAGTTCCATGGGCCCGGCCGCGGAACCGGCGTTACCCAGGCTCATCGCGCTTCTACGTGATCCCGATGAGATGATTGCCGAGATTGCGGTACAAGCAATCGCCGAGGTGGGCACCCCGGCGCTGCCGGCCTTGACCGAGCCCTTAGAACATGGTGATAGGCTCATTCGCTTAAGAGCCGTGGAAGCGATTATTCAACTTGGGCTTCTCGCCTCGCCCGTTGTAGGACGGCTTGAGATCCTTCGCTCTAACGATCCCGATCCGGAGGTCCGTCGCCATTCCGCCATCGCCCTCGCCGGCCTTCAGCCTCGTAAGCCGGAGAGTCCCGCAACCCTTGCTCGAGCCCTTGGCGACTATCAGCGAGCGAAGGACGTACTTGCTCTCAAAACCGCTGAACGAGTCATCCTTAAATTGGGAAAATTGAAGACCGAGTCGTCGGTACGAGCGCTCGCTCAGATTCTCTTATGGCTCGGCGACGACCCGAAGTCCAACGGGCCGGGTCGCAGGACAATCGTCGAGGAACTCAAAAAGGCAGGCCCTGTGGGCCTGCCGATCCTCCTGGAGTTGTTCGACAATCCTGATGTCCATCAGCCTTCCATCGCGAGTGCGCTGGGAGGGCTCGGTGCGATCGCCCTTCCTGCCTTGATCGACGCGTTGGGCTCGAAGGCCGCCACACGGCGTGCCGATGTAGCCCTGGCGATTGGGTGGGCAACTCGTCAGGATCCGTGGAAGGGATCGAAGGCGATTGTTGCCCTCATGGATGTATTAAACGATCCAAGCCCTGAAGTTCGCCGTTGCGCGGTCGAGGCCTTGGAAACGATCGGGCCAGCATCCAGAAGGGCAACCAAGCAACTACTCCTGCTGATGGCAGATTCTGATCCTGGAGTCGCGGATGCGGCCACCTCTGCGCTCACATTGGTCGGACCGGATGCGAAGGAAGTCGTACCGCTCTTGATCGAACGACTCACAGGCCCTGAGCAACTCGTCCGAAAGCGAACCGCGAGAGTGCTCGCCAAGCTCGGCCGTCCCGCCGTGCAACCTCTACTCAAGCTCGTGAAGGAGGGCGATCACATGGCCCGATACTCCGCGATGCAAACCTTGGTCGAGATGAGCTCCCAAGCTTGGCCGGGCACAACGGAGGACGAGACGGCTCAGGTGATGGCGGACGCTCTGAGAGACGATGATCCTCGGATCAACGAAGGGGCTGTCCGAGTCTTGAGTTCCCTCGGATCAAAGGCTCTCATGGTCGAGACCACACTCATTGATATCCTGGGAAGGACGTCAAGCTCAGCCTCATCGAGACGAGCTGCGGCGCTCACCTTATGCAACCTCGCTCCTCGAACGAATATTGCGCTGTTGAAAGGCCTTGAGAATCCGGATGCAACGATCAGGGAGGCCGTCGTCCTAGCCTTAAGCTACAAGAAATGGGACGTCATGCCCGTCAGCGAGGAGGCGATCATCCCATTAACTTCGGCATTGCAGGACGAGAGTGCTCTCACTCGGTCCGCGGCGGCGTTGGTTTTGGGAAGGCTCGCCGTAGTGGGGGATCCAGACGGACGGGAAGAGGTGGTCCAGAAATTGACGGCCATGCTCAACGATTCGAATGCACAAGTACGCCGCGCTGCCTGCGCCGCGATCGAGGAATTCCGATCAGAGGCCAGGCCGGCCCTCAACGCGCTGATTGCCTGTCTGGATGACATGGATGAGGGTGTTCGTCAGTCGGCCGAGAAGGCACTCGTAAGCTTGGGACGGCGCGCGGTGATACCACTGTCGAAATGCCTAAACAGCCAGAACACCCAGATCCGGGTGGCCGCCGCGAGGTCTCTCGGGAAACTAAGGTTCAGCTCCGAGATCTGGCTGAGGATTTTTGAAGACCCCGATCCCCGGGTCGGCAGAGAAATACTCGAGCCATTGAGATGCCTTAATGGCGCTGATCTTGATCGTTTCCAGGATTCCGCGCCAGTATGGCGTGAGGCGTTCCTTCGGGGGATCAAGAATCGCAACGTAGAAGTTCGTCGACTCTGTGCGAACGCGTTGGTGTTTCGTGGTGCGGATGTCGTCGGTGAAAAGGAGGAAGTAGTCGAGGCCTTGATCTACGCCTTGCTCGATCCCGACGCAGAGGTTCGAGAAGGAGCGGCGTTGACCCTATCCCAACTCGGAGCTCGAGCTCTCGGAGCGGTCCCCGCGCTTCGTGAGACTTCTCACGACCCGATCGACGTCGTACGGGAAGCCGCGAGGAAGGCGCTGACGACTCTCGATCCCTAATTCAACTTTTCGGACGGCAGGATCCCGAGCACGTCAAAACCTTTAGTACGGGGTTAATCCGCGTACGGTTTTTTATCACGCCAAGATGGGACCCGTTAAAATCACGCAAAACAAATCCAGACACGAGAATCAATTAATAAATCAGTGTCTGCGATACATCAGGTGCTCGCTGATGCAACGGATTTCGAGGTATTATCGGACATGACAAGCATGGGAAAAGGTGTACACGACTATTGATTTGAGTCTCGCAGTGGATATAGAACCCGACTGACTCTCACCGCCGTATTTCCAAGTGCCAACACGCGGGCCGAATGTTATGAATCTGAAGACTCCGGCGGCAGTGAAAGCGGAGTTGCCGGGCGTGGTCGTGAATTGAGATAGAGCTAAGGCTCTGCGTCGGGGTGCGAATTCGCGGGTGTGGGGGCGGGGCGAGGGAGGGGAACTCCGCGAGGTACCCGACCGCTGAAGCCGCCAAGGCAGGGCTTGAAGGTCTTCAGAGTCGCCTGTAGTAAGCCGAAGGTGATCAGACCATAGGTGAAGCTCCAGAGTACCACCCAGTAGGCGTGTGTCCCAATCCCGTGAGTTGACCGGGGAGTGCCGCCAAACTTAGCGCTGGAGTAGCCGACCCCCCAGAACGGACTTGCCGAAGCGAGGACGGGTCCGAACCCTTCGTAATCATCGTCGAAGATGATCATCCCGGCCGGAACGGGCACGATCAACACGAGCACGTAGAGCCCGGCGGTTAGTCCAATCGCACGGTCCATACGTGGGAGCCAGGTGGCGAGTGCCAGCCCCAGACTCGTGATCGCGGCGCCATAGGCGACAACCAGGCCGCCGATCAAAACCGGGCCCAGAGCGAACCCGGTGCGCGTTGCCAGCGCCGAGGCGATGAGCACCGGCAAGATCGCCAGGGGGGGCACGCCACGAAAGGCGCCCCACCACTTCCCCAGGACGATCGATCGAGTTGATAGCGAGGTCGTCAGAAGCACGTCGAGGCTGCCGCGCTGGCGCTCCTCGGCCAGACTTGTCACGGCCGAGATGCTCAGCAGCAGTAATCCGGCAGACACATGCACGCCACTGATCACCCCTCCAATTCCGGGGTTGGGCAGGCCGAGGAAGAGCACCTCGACGATGACCCAGAGGCTGAACCCACCCGACAAGAGGCCGAAGAGGCCCCACACGGCGACCGACCAGCGCGTCGGTCGTCGACGATGGCACTCGCGCCAGAGCACCGGGTTGTCGTCGAGCGATGGCGAAGGAACCAGACTGGCGAGCCAGGCGCATGGGCCTCGGCGCGACCAGACCGGAGGGGTGTAGCGGCGCGTTGCTCCCCCAGCACTGACTTGCCGGATCACCACCGTCCTGATCCGCCAGGTCGCCAACGCGGCGAGCAGGGCCGAGGTCAAGAGCCCAAGCATGCAAAACCGTGCCTGCGTCCATAAACCCATCGGACCCAAACCCGGCGGGCCCTTGGCACTCAGCGGGGAGAGCGTGAGGAAAACGGGATTGTAAGGGACAAGGGCGAACGACCCGGGAAACCAGGACGGGCGCGCCCACAAAGGTAAAATCCAGACCAGGCCCGCCCAGATCGGCGCCGAAAGAAGCCAGAGGATCCCGAAGGCGTAGGTCGCCAGCAGCACCTCGTGCGTCTTCTTGCCCCAGACCGACAGAGTCAGAGCAAGCGTGCAGCCGAAAACCCCGCAGGCTAGGCAGACCAGGATCGCACCGATCGATATCGCCGGGTCGATGCCGCCTAGGTGTGTCGCCAGTGCTAGCACCGGCACAGCGCAGGCGATCAGGCCGAGCACCGGTGCCAGTCGCGCGCTCAGCTTACCCAGGACGATCTCGGCGTCGGTCAGATCGGTCGAGAACAGCAGGGTCAGATTGCCTCGCTCCTTGTCCAGGCAGATGGCCCCGGCGGTCGCCGCTGGCGCCGCCAGGCTGACCAACCCAAGCAGGATCAGTGAGGTCACGGCGTAGAACCCCCGGCCAATCTCGGCAAGCTGCCGGACCGACAACTCTCCTTTCCCGTCGTCATGCCCGAACCAGACGCCCGCGAGGCTGAGCAAGAGAAGCAAGACCAGCAACGACCGCAGCGCATAGAGCTGCCAGCGACGCGACGCCATCAACCATTCATAGGCGAAGACAGGACCTAATCCCAACCAGACACGCGTTGCCATCGGATTGGCCTCCCGCATCCTCAGTCCGAGGCGCCTTGATCCGCTTCGGATGCGCGCCTGTGAACTTGCCTCGCCTGGAGCCGGAACGCGTTCACTTTACATCGCAAAGCGATACGATGGCAAGGGGCTGTTGGCATCCGCGTCTTTGCCCCGACGCGCCGCGGTCTGATCAAATTGTGACGCTTGCGATTGTGATGAGGGAGTCGACTGCTCGGGACCTAACCCCAGAAGGTAAACCAGGAGAAGGGGATCGTGGAAATCCAATACAGTCCCAGTATCCGTCCAAGTCGATCACACCAGGTCGGCTCTGGGCGCCAGTTTCCGCCGATCACCTGGATCGACCAGGCCGCGATAATTGCGCAGCCAACTTCCGAGGGAAACAACTCCAGTTCCTCGGTGACCTGAAACAAATCAATCATCCAATCATACACATTCGCACGTCCAACATCCAATGATGTAAAAAATGCTACAGATACGTAATTCACAAATCGCATAAAGATCACAATAGCTGATGCGACGACGGCGACAAATCCAGGACAACGAACGAGACGCCTTAATGCAAGTCGGGGAGTTCGTAAGCAGAGGAACAGAAGCAAATACGTCCACCCAACCACAATGTAAGAAAAAAAGTAGATGCAATATCTAACGGACCAAAAGAAATTGTTTGGTGAGGACCAGTCGATTTCGAGAGGCCCAAACTGTCGCATCAACACCAGTCCAGGCGAGGTTGCCGCAATCATAAGGAGGGCATCGGAGAGGTGAAAACGTCTCTGAAAACACTTACGCATTTTTTGAACGCCTTGACCATGAGTTACGCGAAGGACAATCTTCATGGGGCGAATTGCCCGCGGAGTTGGTCGGGTTGGCAATCCGTTTGTCCTAGCAGCGACGTGGCTGTCAGCGGATAGCGCGCATTCAGGCGCGGGGGAGACTAGGACCAAGCTCCGCCTTCCCTGGGAGCGCGGGGGCACTCCCCTCTCTTCGACTTTTCCAATTGCGAGCGGGACGCCCGCGCTCCCAGGGGGGAGAAACCTTGATATCTCGGGGCCCACAAGCTGTTTGTCCCTATACAACGACTGTTGCAAAATTCTATAAGCATCATGCTCGCACTTCAAATGCCTTCTAATCGTCGAATTCCTCTATGCAGACAACAATCCCATTTTGACAATGGACCTGAAACTTCGCCGTGGGGAAATACCAGACTGGTGCATAATTATAGGTTCGTTGCGCATCACTGTCGCCAGCGTAGAAGAAGGTAGGAGGCCCTAATACGGATACAATGCACTTCTCAGGCTTGCCAACCAAGCTCGCGAGGTTCGCCATTTTATGACAACGACGGTTAAACCATGTTGAATAGGGTCCATGCGTCAGCGCATCGCAGGCTGGAGTAGCAATTAGCAAGAAGGCCGACAAGGGAACCACAACGAGCATAGTGCTTAGCCTACACTGAATGCGCATGAATCCTCCCTAATGATCGACGCAGAAGGGCATCTAACCAGCGACGGTAACCCGTCCTCCAGGACGGACAACTCAACACCAACCGCTTTCACATCACATTATTATCATGCATTGTTTTTTCAACTTTTCCTCCGTCGCTCGTACGTCTCAAGTGCTGGGCAAATCGACTCGAGTTCCTAAATCCAACCAGTCGTTCAAGGCGAGCCTTGACTGAATCGCGAAGTTACTGGCGCTTACGGCTTCTCGTTCTGGCCGAGAGGCGGCGGCGCTCTCCCAAGAACGGCTTCAGCGGGCATTCAGTTCTTCATGTCTTGCCTCTGATGCTGATCTAGCTTCTTCCTCAATTGCCGCAGGTCATCCCGGAGTTGAGGCGAGAAATTCTCTCGTAGCTCTGCCTCCTTGAGCACGTATCCTCTCAAGTCTTCCGCGAGCTTCACGAATTTCCCGCATACGGAATCGGGATCTGGTGAACTAACCTGGCCAGATTCAAACCCTCCCTCCGGGTTTGGACGACCACCGGCGAGGTTGGGTACCGCACGTGAGAAGTGGTAGCTTGTTCCATCCAAGCTTTCAGGTTCACTCTCAGGATAACGCACCTGGCGGAGCATCCCGCGCCAGACGTCTTCGACCTCGCCAGCGATTTTGTTATCCAATTTCACCTTGAGTCGCTTCACTGGGATGGCTTTCCAGTTCTTCTCGCTGTCCCAAAGGCTTTTCCCGGCCTCAGCGTACTCCAGAACGTAGTGAATCTTGTTTTTGCCATCGTATTCGGTGGTAAGCGTAAGAACCCATTCTGACTCGAACGAGGGGAGAGCAATGACACGGGCACCGAAATAGGCCTCTTCCTGTTTCAGAAGTTTATCGCGGACCTTCTCTGCATAGCTCCACTCCATCTCGTCGGAGTTGAGAATGCCTCCCTCCGGCTCAAGTGCGTCCTGTGCCAGGGCCATGGAACACAGGAGCCCTTGGATAAGCAGCATCCCGAACACGAAGCGTTCGCGTTGCATACGCATGGCATAGCCTCGAAGCAATATGTCATATCATTTACAACCATAACTACATGCAATCAAGTCTAAAATTTTATCATCCGACGAGCATGGAAGGCAAGTCCCGCCATTCTGCTGAATCTCTTGGTGGATGGGTCCCCGAGCGTGGTCGGAGCGCCCGGATCGAAAGCGCGGGGCGTGGGGCGAGGCCTTTGCGTCCGCCTTGCGCTTGGCACAGAACCAACGCATCAGGTGGTGGGCTCCCCGCGGATTCTCGCCGGAGACGCGCCCGTTTCAATCGCAAGCTCTCGTGCGATCATCCCCGCTTGAGTGAGATCCACAAAGCCAGAAAGTGAAAAAAGAGCGAAACTTGCGAACTTTTCTCGGTGTCAAGACATCCGATCTCGACGGCTTCAGCCGGTTCGTTATAATTTTCACAATCTGAACACTCGTCTCATATTGCCTTTCTGGCCAACCCAGCCTATCCAAGGGAAAGGGTCGGACTCATGACGAGCAGTTTGCGCGACGATCTCGCGTCCCTCAAGATCGATCGCCGAAAGAAGGAGAGCGCGACCTCCGACAGACGGGAGAGCGTGTCGAGGCGGCCCCCGCGCGAGGAGCCGAAGCCTCGACGCAAGCGAAGCTCGTCGGGTGGGCTCGGCATCGCGACGATCCTGCTCTGGTTGATCCCGCTCAGCTTGCTTGGCGCCGCGGGGGGAATCGCGTATCAGCAATACGATAAGATTCGGTCGAAACCGCAAGTCACGGTGGGCCTGGTCCAGACCATGACCACCGGGGAAGCGGAGAAGCTGCTGAGCGCGAAGGGCTACCTCAAATCAAGGCATCAGGCCATGATCGGGGCGACCACCCCCGGCCGGGTCGAGAAGATGTATGTCGAGGAGGGGTCGAAGGTTAAAGAAGGGCAAGTCCTCGCGGTCCTGGAACATGACGACCTCAAGGCGATCCTCGCCTCCCGCAAGGCGATGCTCGATCGGACCGAGGCCGAGTTGCTCGAGGCTCGGGTGGACCTTCAGCAGAAGGATAGGGAATCGAAACGGGCCTCCCGGCTTTACTCACAGAAAACCCTATCGGTCGAGGAAGTTGAGAAGGCAGTCGCCGCGCGCGACATGGCCTCCGCCAAGGTCGAAGCGATCCAGGCGGGGATGAACCTCATCGAGGCCAACATCGAAGAGACCGAGGAGATGATCCGACGGATGCATCTCTTCGCCCCTTTTGATGGGACCGTGGTTGAGAAGCAGGGGGAAGAAGGGGAGGTCATTACCCCTTCCGCGATGAGTGCCTCAATCGGCCGATCGGCTGTCGTCTCCCTCGCGAACCTTGCGAAGATGGAAGTGGAAACGGACATTGCCGAGAACCTGCTTTCACGCGTCACCCTCGGGCAGCCGGCCGAGATTTCCGTGAGCGCTGTCCCGAGCCGACGGTACCGAGGCCGACTCAGGCAGATTATTCCCATGGGAGACCGGAGCCGAGGAACCATCAAGGTAAAGGTGGAAATCCTGGATCCGGACGAAAAACTATTTCCCGAGCTTGTGGCGACCGTTCACTTCCTTCCCGACCAGGCGTTGAACAACGCCGATGCGACCAAGGCGTTTCTGTTCACCCCGAAATCCGCGGTGTTCGAGGAAGAAGGCCACTCGTTTGTCTGGGTGGTGGACAATCAATCGAAAATTCAAAAACGCGGGGTGGAAGTGGTCGTCACCACCGACGACCTCGCTCGAGTTGAGGCTGGCCTGTCGGAAGGGGAATCCGTCATCCTCAATCCTCCAAAGAATTTGCGTCAGAACGAAGAAGTTCAGATCACGGAATAATCCGTCTGGCTGAGCGAATATCACGGACTCAAGAACGAACCGATTCCAGAAGTTCCCGCCGCGCGTAAAGGATGTGAATCGTCTCGTACGAGGGATGGATTCGTCCCAGACATTGAGCGGCTTGTCCCCCCTATTCATTCTCCAGGCCCACCGCCACGAGTTCGATTTAGGTGCGGCCGGTACCCGAAAGGCTCGAGCAGATGGACGAGGCGGGATTTTCCATTCAGCTTAAGAACGTGAACAAGGAATACCGGCGCGATGAGTTCCGGGTGCCCGTGCTCTCGAATCTAGATTTGCAGGTTGCAGAAGGGGAGTTCCTCGCCCTCATGGGTCCCTCCGGTTCCGGTAAAACCACCTTGCTGAATCTGATCGCGGGGCTGGACCGGGCCACCGAAGGCGAAGTGATCGTTCATGACGAGGAACTCGGATCACTCTCCGAGTCGAGGATCACACGCTGGCGCGCGGATAACGTTGGATTCATCTTTCAGCTCTATAACCTGATTCCCGTGCTCACGGCCTTCGAGAACGTGGAACTTCCCCTTCTGCTGACCAAACTCTCGAAGCGCAGGCGGCGCGAGAACGTGAAAACCGCACTCCGGGTCGTGGGGCTGGAAGGGCGTGAGGATCATTATCCCCGCCAGCTCTCCGGTGGGCAGGAACAACGCGTCGCGATCGCCCGCGCCATCGTCACTGACCCGTACCTGCTCGTCGCGGACGAGCCAACCGGCGACCTCGACCGAGCCAGCGCCGAGGAGATCCTCGACCTGCTTCAACAGCTCAATCGGGAGTTCCAGAAGACGATCGTGATGGTGACCCACGACCCCCTCGCCGCGCAGAGAGCCAGCCGAGTCCTTCACCTCGATAAGGGTAAGCTCGTCAGTGATCTGACCCAGTCGGCTCAAATCGGGGCCACTTCATGAAATATCTTCATTATATTTATCGAAATGCGAGGAGGAACCCGGTTCGGTCGGTCCTGACGATCGCCTCGACCGCCGTCACCTTGTTCCTCATGATGATCCTGGTTTCGTTTTTCAACATCAATAGCGAGGTTGCGGAAGGCTTCGAGAAATACAACCGGTTGATCATCATGAACTCGGAAGGCTTCGCGGGCATGGTCCCGATCAGCCGGGTGCGTGAGATCGCCGCCAAGCCCGGAATCGTGGCGGTAACCCCCTTCAGTTGGTACGGCGGTAAGTATGGGGAAGAGGAGATGCCCTTCGCCCAGTTCGGGGTCGACCCCACCACCATCTTTTCCATCTATGATGAATTAACCGTCCCCCCCGACCAGCTCAAGGCTTTCATCAACGACAAGGCGGGCTGCGTCATCGGGCGCAAGCTCGCCGAGGATCGAGGCTGGAAGATCGGTGATCCACTCCCACTGAAAGGGCAGATCTACTCCTTCGACCTGAACCTGACCATTCGAGCGATCTACGACGGTCCTCCCGACCGCGACTTGCGCATGTGCATGTTCAACTGGGAGTATCTGGATGAAGGGTTGAAGAAAGGGGTCAGTAGCGCCGAGTCTGGGAACGCGGGGATTATCGTCTTGAAAGCGGCGGACGGAGACCGCCTGGTGAGCCTGAGCCGGGAGATTGACGACGAGTATCGCAACACGGACAAGCCCACGCGAACGCAGACCGAGGAAGCGTTCACGAAGATGTTCGGTGAGATGATGCGCGACCTTCAGTGGCTGATCACGGCCATTGGGATGGCGGTCGTTTTCTCGCTCGTCGTCGTCGCCGGTAATGCCATGGCGATGGCCTTGCGCGAGCGAACCACGGAGGTCGCGATTCTCAAGGCGATTGGTTTCAACCGTAGTTTGATCCTGAACCTGGTGCTGGCCGAGGCGGTGCTGGTAGCGGGGCTCGGCGGCCTGATTGGGTCGTTCGGATGTAAATTCCTCTGCGACGTCGTCGATATCTCGAAGTATAGCGCAGGGACGTTGCCATTCTTTTATGTATCATGGAGGACGGCCACGCTGGGTCTCCTGGTCTCCTTGCTCATCGGGTTGCTAAGTGGAAGTATCCCCGCCATGGCCGCAGCCCGACGATCGGTCATCCAAGGCCTCAGGAAGGTGGTCTAAAGCACCATGATCCCGATCAAGTACAACACTCGAAATCTCCGGGTGCGCTGGGTGACCACAACGCTCACGGTTGTGGGCACGGCGATGATCGTCTGGTCCTCCTGCCTCATTTTCAGCCTGGTGGAAGGGCTTCAGCACAGCATGTCGGTCTCGGGCGATCCGCTCGACCTGATCGTTCTGCGCAAGGGTTCCACCAACGAAGTCAACGGCGGCTTCGCGAAGGATACCGCTGACGCGATCCTCACCTTGGGAGGGATTGCTCGCGGTGAACAGGGGATGCCTCTCGCCGCTGAAGAGCTGGTTTACATCGCCGTGGTGGAGCGAAACGACGGCACCCACACCAACGCGATTATTCGAGGCGTATCACCCGCCTCGCCAGCGCTTCGGCCCAAATTCGAGATCCCAGAAGGGCAGGGGCGGTACTTTACCCCCGGCCGAGGCGAGTGCATCGTCAGCCATAACGTCTCGAAACGCTTCAAGGGGGCAAAGATCGGCGGGGTGATCCGCGTTGGTGAAAAGCAGGCGTATCGGGTCGTCGGACTCTTCACTTCGAACGGAAGTGCGGCTGAAAGCGAGATATGGGTCGATATCAACGACCTCACGCGCGATATCGGGCGCGTTGGCAATATCTCCTGCGTGCAACTGCGGGCCAATTCCGCCGAGGATCGAGCACAACTTCAGAAGACGATCGAAAACGACGTTCGATTCAAACTCTCCGCCCTGGAGGAGCAGGATTTCTTTGCCAAGCAGACGGCCACGAGTGACTTCTTGAAAGTCGCGGGGACGTTGATCGCCGTCTTGCTGACCATCGGCGCGATGTTCGCCGCGGCGAACACGATGTACGCGGCCGTGGGCGCACGGACACGTGAGATCGGCACGCTGCGGGCTCTGGGGTTCTCTCGCTTTGATATCCTGATCTCATTCCTGGGAGAATCCATCTTGCTCTGCCTTATTGGCGGAGCGATCGGGCTTCTGGCCACGATTCCGTTGAACTCGCTCAGTTTCGGCATGAGTAACTTCAATAACTTCAGTGAGTCGACCGTCACCCTTAGGGCGGGCCCCCTCGTCATGGCGGTCGCGATGAGCATGACCCTGGCCATGGGTCTCTTCGGGGGTCTGTTCCCCGCGCTTCGAGCGGTACGCATGGATGTGATCAAGGCCTTGCGCGAACTCTGAGCGCAACCACCGCATGGTCAACTCGTACGAATCGAATCCTCCTGGACCCAGAGTCGGTTGATCCGCCTGGGTCCAGATGCATTTCAACGCGCGTGCTCCAGGACGACGACAGTCCTACGACTGGGAAGCCGGTCGAGCGTGACCTCCAGGGAGTTTTCTCCTGGACGCACTACGACAGTCCCTTCGGGCAGTGCCTCGAGAAACGCCTCGATGGGCTGAATGTTCAGGTTAATCCTGGGCGTCTTGTAGTGCATGGGCAAGATGACGCGCGGTCCCACCTGTCCAAGCAGGTGAATCAAGGCGTCAATCTCGATCGTGGGAGGGCCGCCGGTGGCCGCCAGGATCACTTCCGCGCCGCGAATTCGACTCAGTTCTGAGTCGCTCAACTCGTGGCCGAGGTCGCCGAGGAAGACGACATGGATCCCTTCGAGGCGAAAGTGGACGATCGTCACCTCGTCTTCTGGCTTGCGCTCGGGGGACTCAAAGACGCGGATCGCCTGAAAATGGATGCCCTGGGCCTCCAGCCCTTCGGGGGGAAACTCGAGCGCATTGATCCGTTGGAACGGAGGGCGAATCTGCCCGGTATGGCTATGATACCGGTCGTTTTCATGACTGACGACAACCAGGTCGGCAGGCTCGTCGATCGGCTCATACCCGCCCGAATCGGGAGAACGGAACGGATCGAGGATGATTCGGCGCCCTTCCGACTCGATAAGAAAAGCCGCGTGACCGTACCAAGTGATTCGCATGGATGCTCCCTGGGACTCGCATCAAAGCGACCCGATCGCGGTACGCCAACGCCTCGGTGCTTGAGGGTCCCTGTAGGAAGAAAAGTGGGAGACGCGAGGAACGCGACTCGATTCAGGTTATGGTCCGTTCCAGGTTGGCTCAGAGCCGGTTGCGGCGTTTCAGGTCGAGGTAACGCTCGATGGCACGAATCGCGACCTGATCGGCTCGAGAGTCAAGAATTTCCACTCCTGCGTGCCTGAGCTTTTCCAGCAGGAGCGTGCGCTCTCGCATGAGCTCGGCCGCCACGCCCACGCGGTAGAGTTGCTCCGCGTTTTCAGGCTCTTGAAGCTCCGTCTCCTCCAGAGTCTCGTCGGCGATTGTGACGACGAGGAGCAGGTGACGCTGAGTGAGGACGCGAGCGTACTGGAGCATGCGGTGCGCCGCCTCGGTGACGGTCACATCGGTCAGCAGGACAAAGAGCGTGCGACGCGCGTTACGCCTGGCGGCGAGTGTGAGCGCGAGCTCATAGTTCGGCTCCACAAGTCTTGGCTGTCTCGCATAAAGCCCCTCGATCACGGCGTTCAATTGCGAGCGATCACGCCGAGGGTGCAGGTCGAGTTCAAGCTGGTCGGAGAAGACCATGAGCCCCAGGTCGTCGCCCTGACCCAGCGCGGTGCGGGTCAGTAGCACGGCCGCCTCGAGCATCGCATCAAACTTCGTGCGAAGACCGCAATAGGTCGTCAACGCGCGGCTGGCATCGACGAGGACCACGATCTGCTGATGTCGCTCGATCTCGAAATTACGACTGATGGGCCTTCCCTGTCGCGCCGTGGCCTTCCAGTCAACCCAGCGAATATCGTCCTGGGTGCTATACTCGCGGAGCGACTCGAAGGTCGTTCCCGCACCACGCCAACGGAAACGGTGGCTTCCGGCCTGTCGCATCAAGGCCCGGCGCTCGGCGAGCTCAGCCGCTCGGGCATTCGCCAGGTGAGGCATGCAGCGGATCTCTTGACGCGCGGGGCACCGTTTCTGGGACCAGGCGAGTCGCAACGGACCGAGCACTCGATACTCCAGGTCTCCGAACGCGGTCGGACCGCGACGAGTGGGGAACAGCTCATAGGAGCGGCTCGTCCGGGAGCGGGGTGGAACCTCCAGTTCGATCACGTCGGGAAGGGCTCGCGCCCCCTCGGGCGTTCGGTCCGCGAGCAACAGGCTCAGGGTGGTAAGGCTTCGGTTCTCGATGATCCAGTGGATGGTGGCCGCCTGATCGACGTGCAACTGTTCGGGGGCTTGCCGTTCAAAACGGATCGAAACCCTTCTTGCGAGCAGCCCGTCGAGAATCGAAGCCGCGAGCAAAACGCCCAAGGTGATCCAGGCGGGGAAGATCGCTGTTGGCGAGCCTCGCCCGATGAGGATCACCAGCAGCGGAGTCGCGGCCAGCCACATCATGCGTCGCGTGGGGATGATCATGGCAGGCTATCGAGGCACCTCCACGGTGGCCATGGTTCTCGCGAGGACACGATCCGGGGTCTCGGCCGCGACCTGGGCCTCGGGGGTGAGAATCAGGCGGTGACGCAGGACGGAAGGGGCCACCATCTTGATGTCGTCCGGGGTCGCGAACTCCCGGCCTTCCATCGCCGCGCGAGCCTTGCTCATCAATAACAGGTGAACCGCGGCTCGCGGACTCGCCCCAACGAGCACTTGAGGGGAAGTTCGCGTCGCCCTCACCAGTTCCAGAAGATAACGGAGCACTTCCGGGGCGAAGCGTATCTCAGAGAGACCCCGGCGCATACTCAGGACTTCCTCCGGATTTGTCACCTGGGTTAGCTCACCCAGCGCGGCGCGGTGGAGGTCGCGGCCACTGTCGTATTCGCGCAGAACCGATAACTCCTCATCGAGGTTAGGATACCGGAGCAGGATCTTGCTCATGAACCGGTCCACCTGCGCCTCGGGAAGCGGGTAGGTTCCTTCGTATTCGATTGGATTCTGAGTGGCGAGAACAGTGAAGAGGGGTGACAGGGGATGGGTTTCCGACCCCAAAGAGACGGACCGCTCCTCCATGACTTCGAGTAAGCCAGCCTGGGTCTTCGGTGGGGAACGATTGATCTCGTCGGCCAGGAGGATCGTCGTGAAGATCGGTCCCTTGCGAAGCTGGAAGGCCTGAGATGCCAGATGGAAGACCTCGGTTCCGAGGATGTCGGCCGGCATGAGGTCGGGCGTGAATTGAATCCGCTGGAACTCCGCGCCAAGGAGCCGGGCCAGGCTCTTCGCGAGAAGTGTCTTCCCCAGGCCGGGCACCCCCTCGAGCAGGACGTGCCCCCCCGCGTAGACGGTTGCCAGGAGTTGTTCGATGACTTCGTCCTGGCCGAAGAAGACCCGTCGAAGGCCATCCTTCAGACGCGAGGCATGTTCATGAAATCGATCGAGATCCATAAAACTGCTTTCGTAGCTGGACGAGTTTCGTAACCAAACGGACGGCATCGCCTGGCCGGGCGGGACGATTCTCGGAAGCGACATAAGCGTCGGCCTCGCGCAAAATCGTCTCAATCGCGACGGTGTGTTCGGGAGAATGCCTGGCGAGTTGGCGCAGACGGCCCGCGACGGCTTCCACCGCCAGCGGCGCGGCTCGCGCGCGTTCATGGAGCTGCGCGACCGCCTCGATGTATTCCCTGGCGGTTCGCCTCTCGTGCTCCTCGAAGCGTTCAGCCGGTCGGAGTCGGACGTTCCGCGCATAGTAGTACAGAAGGGCCCAGGCGAGTGCAAGCCACAAGAAACTCGATGCGCCCGGTAAGCTGAGCAAGAAGGAGAGGAAGGATTCTGGTCGGCCGTGGCCATGGCGGTGCTCGTCGATCACGACCTGGCCGCCTTTCAACTCACGATCGAGAATCTTCGCGAGGACCAGGGGATTCTCACCGGCATCGAGTCCCGCGTTCGACCAAGCGTAGGGGTCGAGCAACAAGTAGCAGGACCCCGCCCCGATGGGGATTCGAAAGAGGACCCCACCTTGAGCATCGCCCGCGATTTGCCAGGGGTGTGGCTTCCCTTTCGATTGCTTTCCCTCTGATTCCTGGGAGTCCTTGAGGGGGGGCAAATCCTCTTGAGACCGCTTCTCTGAAGACGGGGACCACCTCGGTCCATTAGCCGTCACACGGAGTCGCTCTTTTCCATCCACACTGAGATCGACTGTCTCGGGTCGAAGCTCCACCGACTGAGACATCCATCGTTCGATCTTTTCGGCGGTCCGCGACGGTGCCTGGAGTTCCTCACTGGAATGGATATCGAGGAACTGCTTCTGAATCTCCTCAGGGAGTTCATCGCGTCGACTCGCGACGACGATCAGCGCATTGCCGGCGTTTACCCAGTCTCGAATCCTTCTGGCGGAGCGAGCTTCGAGTGCCTCGTCCGAGGGGGACCAGGGGCCGTCCCCCATCGTGATCACCACGTTTCCCGTCGGAGCGTCGAGCGAGTCTGGGGCCTCCTCGAGCGGTACCTCCAGGAGGGTCGCCGGCATCCCCAATCGTTCACACCACCGCTTGAGCCCGGAGGCTCCGCCGGTACCATCGTCAAAGGCGCAGCCGGTCAGTGGCGTTCGATAGGCCACGCGGAGCCGGTTGCTCAGCAGCGTGAATCCGAGGACGGCCGACACCAGAAGCGCGAAATAGATCCAGCGGGTGGGTTGGGATTTCGGTTTAGCCAGGGCTTAGTGCCTCGCTGTCGATCGTCGAGTGAAAGAGGCGGATCGACTCCTCCGCCTGTTCTCGGCTGGCCGGCATCCGCCCGTACCAGATGGTTTCATGGATCCTGGCCAGACGACCGAATCGTTCCGCGAGCTCGGGTCGGGCGCGAAGCTCGGTTCGATACTCACGGTTGGTTCGAGTCGTGTCGTAGCGCAGTAACCCCTTCGCTTCCAACATGGAGATCAGCGCGAGCAGAGCCAGGCGCACAGCCTCGTCGTAACGTCCCCCCCGAAGGGCTTCCTCAGCCTGGCTTCGTAGTTCAGACGACTCGGGAAGTGTTTCCGCCTCCACATACAAAGGGGCCGCGACCCGAGTCCGTTGAAGCCACGCCAACAGCGTGGGGGCTAATTTCCAGACGGCCAGAACAACAATGGCCCCAGCGAGAATCCAAACGAACCAGATTCCCCCGGACGACTCTCCGCCAAGGCTTGCGAATATCCTGATCAGAAGTTTGGCAATGAATCGAAAGACGACGTCCAGCAGGCTACCGATGGCTTTGATGATCGCGCTGAGGATCGACTGAAGCCAGGGTGTCTCGGGTACCTTGCCCGTTTGGAGTCGTTTCCACCAGAAATCGGAACCTGCGAAGACTTCCCGAGCGGCCTGAATGGGATCGACCGGGCTGGCCGCACCTTGCGTCAGCAACGCGGACGCGAGCGTCGTGCGAGCAGTGAGGAACATGGTCGTGACCGGCATCGGAGGGTTCCCGGGATCTTGGTCGTCTTGCGAAGGCCGAGGAGGCGGAGCGAAAGGAAGTCAGACCATGTGTTTAACACGATACGCGGCGATTCGCCGCCTAAGATTATCCCCTTCACGAACTCCTCGAATATCGGCGTAGATCAAGGTCAGTGACATCCACCAGGTCACCGCGATTCCCGTGAGCAAGATCGCGATGGAAATCGTTTCAAAGATCCAGAGATACTCGACGATCAACCTTTGTCCCTTCGCATCCAGCAGGTTCGCGCCGAGCATGGGTGTCCCCAGGACCAGCCTTGGAAGTATGACCAGCCCGCCAAGGACCAGGCCCATGCAAATATAGAGAAAACCGATCGACGCGATACTCAGATCCGCCCGAAGGAGTCGTTGGGATCGTTGAAAGATGCGGCGACCGGACTCGAACAGGGCGACCACCGGCGTGAGGCAGATCCGAGGCCATGCCCAGAGCAGAGGAATCCCCCCCAATAACATTGAGGCGAGGAAGATCAGGCCCAGCCGGATCATCACACTGATGAGCCGACCGCTCTTTTGAAAGCACCAGCCGAAGCATTCACCGACCGTCGCGGTCTGTCCTTCCACGGCTCGCCACGCGAAGACGGCGCATGGGAGGGGAAGCAGCGTGAAGCAGAAGGCCAGAACGGGGAAGGAGGCGAATACCAGGAGAACGTTCAGGTCCGTCTCCAAGTTCCAGGTCCGCAGGACCTGGATTAGCCCGAGCCCGAGAGCAACGACCACGCCGAGCGTGGGAAGCGCGAGCAACCCAATAGTGGAAAGATTATCATGAATACACCAAAATGCACAATCGGTTTGAACCAGAACGCGCTGAAATAAGGATCTTTTGGAACGAGCCATATCCTTGAGGATCTCTCGGCTGCCAGGCAAATGGACCATTTCTAGTGGGCTAGACCTACTCGCCGTCAATTGTAGTAGTTCGCCCATCCCTTGCAAGCGCCCAGCCTGGGATCAGGGAAATAAGTATCCATTCCATGAAAGCTGCTTGTCTGTTTGGAGCCTGAGGGTGCATAATGGATCGGCTTTGACGGATACATGATAAGAATGAGGTATTGAAGATGAGTCAAGCGCCGGAAGTGGGTGTCAGTCAGGTCGAGGTCGATCCCTATGAGATTGGCTGGTATCTGGAATCGGCCGACGAAGAGATCTACGGTCCAGTGTCTCGACAAACACTGAGTGAGTGGCTCGTGGAGCAGGCGATCACTCCAGATACCCTGGTTCGTCACTGCACCCAGGCGGAGTCGAGACCGCTGGCGGATCAGGAAAGCCTTCGTGACCACCTTCATTTTCAGCCAGGCGCCGCGGCCGTTGTTGACCGCCTGCCTGAGGTCTGGCCTCGACCGTGGCGGGAACGCCTAGCGCTCGCCGAGGGGACCAATCCCTGTTTCAAGCACAAACGACCCGCAACGCTCGTTTGTGTCCGATGCCACGCTCCGTATTGCTCTAAGTGTCAGATGAGACCGCTGAAGAAACAGTTTTACTTCTGCCGCCAGTGCCAGGGGAGCAACCACAACCGCCGCCTCCTTGCAGTATGGGCTGACATGATTGTGTTCATCCTCATTCCGAGCATGCTCTGCGGGGGTGTGCTCGGAGCGACCGGCGCCATGGAGCAGTATGCCTGGATCTTCATGCTCGTCTATCTCGGCGGAATCTTGATGCTTTTCTTTCGAGACTCTCTGTTTGGGGGGGCCAGTCCGGGCAAGCGGCTGGTTGGATTACGCGTGGTGAAAGCGGAGGATGGCGTTACCCCCTTGAGCGTGGGACAGGGGATTGTTCGGTGGCTCAGCCAGCTCATCCCTTATTTCAACATTTATGACATCGTTGTCGTCTATCGAGACCCGAGGCTGAGGCGAATGGGAGACCGTTGGGCGAAGACGCGCGTGGTCGACTCCGTCGCGAAGTTGGGAAAAGCTCGTGAGAAGATCGCTCGACGGTTGCTCAAAAAAGGATACCAGCCTCCCCGAGAGGTGGGGATGACGATGGATGACTATGCTCGGATTCCCTGAGAACCGTGATCAAGAAATTCTCGACGCTCTGACCCACCTTGGGGGCGAGACCACTCGCCTCACGGATCAGCTCGGCCAGCTCGGCCGCGAGCTCTTGCCTTGGACGGGGAACCATATCTTCCTTCGATCGAAGGAAGATCCCCACGATTCCAAGCAGCTCCCGAGAGACGGCCGCGACCGCCGCGGTTGGCAACGGTTCGGAAGTGGAGACCGACTGAAACTCGATCAGGAGTGAGTCGGTTTCCACGGGCTCCTGGTAGACGACGAGCGTGCCCGCGACGAGGTCGCCCACCCGCTGGCTCCGTTTGGTGATCAAGAGGCTAATCAGCCCAACGCCATAGAACAGCGGAAGGAAATCGATGACTCGAAGTAAGTTCCTCAAGATCGTGTCGAAGAATCGCAGGGCATAGCCTCCCTGGCGAATGACTCGAATCTGAAGCATCCGTTTCCCGGGCGTCTGGCCGTTCCACAACCATTCAAAGACAATGAAGTAACCATTATACAGGGCGAAGAAGAGAAGTCCCGCGAGCGCGGCGGCCCAGGCTTCACTTCCTGGACTCAGCCCTTCGAGTAGTTTGGCCGCGGCTATGATAAGAAGATTCAATCCGAACTGACCGATGAGTGACATGATGAGAAAATCAATCATGTACGCCGTGGCCCGGCTTGCCGGACCCGCGAGCGCGTACGACAGTTCGATATTTTCAGGGGTTCTGATCGTCAGGACGCGTTGGCCTAGGGGCGTGAAATGATCGTTCATGAGTTCATTCGTTCTCGGAAGGAATCCTGGGCTGGCTTGCAGGCCTTTCTGGACAGGACGCGTCGGTACTCGCTGACCAGGGTGCCGCTCGACGTTTTTCGAGAGGGGAGTACGCTTTACCGTCAGGCGGTCGCGGACCTGGCTTATGCACGGATGCTGTATCCCGATCACCCGATTGTCAGGGAATTGGGCCAGCTTGTCGGCCAAGCACACAGCATCCTCTATCAGTCGGGGCGGGCCAGGTCAAGCGGATGGACCGATTTCTGGCGCACGACCTGGCCTCGAAGTGTTCGCGCCGCGGCTGGCCCCATTCTGCTCGCAGTCGCGGTCTTTTGGGTCGGCACGCTGGTGGGATTCTTCCTGACGGCGTGGAACCCCGTGCTCGAACGCTTTTTCGTCGGTGCCTCGATGCGGGAGGCGATTGCCTCGAAGCACCTATGGACCGAGTCGCTCACACGCACGGCCCCCACCGCGGGAAGTGCCATCGCCGTCAACAATATCAAGGTCTGCTTGCTGTCTTGGGGCCTGGGCCTGACCTTCGGGATTGGAACGCTCTGGTTGATGACCTTCAACGGATTGATGCTGGGCGCTATCTCCGCCGCCTGTCTTCGCGCGGGGATGCTCGGGCCGTTGATGGAGTTCGTCATCGGGCACGGTTCCCTGGAACTTCCCGCCATCTGGATCAGTGGCGGGGCCGGTCTGCTCATGGCCGACGCCATGCTCTTTCCCGGGCGCTACACTCGATCCGACGAGCTTCGACTCAAAGGGGGAACATCGGTCCGGATTATCCTCGGGACCATCCCGATCCTTCTCATAGCCGGAGCGATTGAATCTTTCATCTCCCCAAGCGATGCCTCCGGACTGGCCAAGGCCCTTCTTGGCCTCTGCTTGAGTCTCGCTCTGCTCGGGTATATCCTTTTCGGGGGGACCGAAACGGCCTCCACGTCCCACCCGGAACACTCGTCCCCCTCGGTCTGAAGCTCCGAACGTGAGTGAGTTCGTATCGGCTTCCGGCCACATCTAGGCCGGTTGAAATCGCCCCGCTCCCAGACTTGATTGGTCCGGACACGGGGCTTTTTCAATCCAGGGAGACCGACTCGTTCAGAACCTTGGCAACTCCTTCTTCGATCCCCCTTCCATGGCTGACTCGTGCGCGAGCAGGCCAACCATGGTCCAGTTGGCCGAGGTTTCCGCGTCGGGCAGGGCGGGGCGGTCCCCTTTGATCGCACTGATCCAGGCGTGGACGAGGTGCGGGTGCGACCCGCCGTGCCCGCCCCCTTGCGTGAACGAGAGGTGTTGCTCGTCGTCGAGGTCGTACACCCCCTTCGTGGTGAAGCGCTGGATCGGTTCGGGGAGGAGGTGGGCGAAGTCAGGCACGGCAACCCGGGTGGGAATCTCGGGCTCGGGAAGGCCGATCGTGTGGATGACCGGTTCTTCCCCTTCAACCTGCTGCCACTCGAAAGTTTTCAGACTCCCGTAGGCGTCGAAGCTCTCGCGGTATTGTCTGGCCGTATTAAACAGGCTTCGAGTGACCTCGGCGCAGACGTCGGAGTCTCTGATCTTGAACGTGGCCGACTCGATCGCGAACGGACTGCCATACTTCGGGATCAAGGCCTCATCGATTCGCCCCGAACCGTGGCAAACCACGTGCTCGGCGTGCTTGCCCAGCAAGGCAAGGCAGGGGCTCACGCAGTGGGTTGCGTAGTGCATGGGTGGGAGCCCCTCCCAGTATCCGGGCCAACCCGCCATGTCTTGCTGGTGGCTCCCGCGCAGGAACTGGATTCGCCCTAGCTCGCCTTGGTCGTGGAGCTGTTTGACGAACAGATACTCGCGGCTATAAACCACGGTCTCCATCATCATGTAGACCTTGCCCGAGGCGCGCTGGGCTTCCACGAGGGCCCGGCAATCTTCGACCGAGGTCGCCATGGGGACCGTGCAAGCCACGTGCTTGCCGGCCTTGAGCGCGGCGAGACTTTGAGGAGCATGGTCCTGGATGGGCGAGTTGATGTGAACGGCATCAATCTCGGGGTCGTTCAGGACGTCCTCGAACCGCGTATAACGCTTTCCAATCTTCCAGCGGTCCCCGCATTCATCCAGCTCTTTTTGAGAACGGCGGCAGATCGCCGTGACCTCGGCCCCCGGGTAATTCTGATAGATCGGGATGAACTCGGCGCCGAAGCCAAGCCCGATAATTGCCACGCGGACGTTTGATCCGTTTGCCATGAGCGTCGATATCCCTAGAGAGTGGCGTGCGAGGGAATTCCGGGCGACACCTTGCGGAGAAGCATGCAGGATAGTAGGACGGTATGCCGATGGCAAGCCGTCGCGAGGTCGATCACACGACCCAATCGAACCCCTCGATCACCCGTGAACGGCCTCGCCGAGGGTCTCCCTCCCCTAAATTGTTTCGCGAGCACAATCCACCCATCCGAAGTGAGTCGAGAAAGCGAGTCTGAGTCCGATGGCGAACGCCTCCAAGACAAATCCAGTGCGGGTCGCGATCATTGGTGCCGGCGCGGTCAGCGACTATCACCACGTCCCTGGGATCCGCCTCGACCCCCGCGCTGAGCTTGTCGCAATCTGCGACGCCGACCCAGCCTTGCTCGAGCGGCGCAAGACCGAGTGGGGCGTCTCCAAGGCCACCACCGACCCCATCGCCCTCTGCGCGGATCCCGAAGTCGATGCGGTCATCATCGCGACCCCGAACTTCACACACAAGCCGATCGCCCTGGCCGCCGCGGCCGGCAAGAAGCACATGATGTGCGAAAAGCCGTTGGGTCTCAACGCGCAAGAAGTGCAAGAGATGTACAATTCCGCGCGCGACGCGGGGGTCGTCCACATGACGGCGTTCACCTACCGCTTCGCCCCCTCCATGAAGTACCTGCGACACCTGCTCAAGTCGGGGGCTCTTGGGACGCCGCGCCACTTCCGCTCGCAACGGTTCCTTGACTGGCCCGAGACGAGCTGGGGCTGGCGCCAGTACCAGGATAAGGCGGGAGCGGGGGACCTGTACGACATGACGATCCACCGGATCGACTTCGCGCTCGACCTGCTCGGGCCGATATCCCAGGTCAGTGGAGCGGTGGCCCGGTTCGCTCCGCGTACCTCCACTCTCGACGGCAAGTCCTGCCCCCCCTCGAACGTCGATGACTGGTCATGCTTGATCGGTGAGTTCGAGAATGGCGCGACGGGGGTCTGGGAAGGAACGACACTCGCCAAAGGTTACGGGAGAGACGGCTTCGGCCACGAGTGGGCCGAAATCAATGGGTCGGAGCAGTCGGCCGTCTACCGCCTGCACGAGCCCAACACGATCTTGCTCGGCAAGACCGGACAGGATCTCGCCCCGGTCCCCGTCCCCGACGAGTTCCTCAAGCCCGCCGAAAGCCCACGCGATCCCTCGCAAGGGAAGCCCGCCACCGTCTTCCGATACGACCTGGTCTGGGAGTTGATCTCCGCGATCGTGGAAGGGCGAGACGCCGTCCCCAGCTACCTGGACGGGCTCAACGCCCAGATCGTCGCCGACGCCGTGCTGGAATCGCACCGCGATCGACGTTGGGTCGAGGTGAACCTGGCCCAGAAGTAAAACCTCGTCGGTAGGGAATTGAACGAGCTCAAAGGGAACAGCGGTTTCCCTTTGAGCTCGTCGTATTTGATTTATCTTTATCTCTCGCCAACGTCACGCGTCGTGGACACCGCCCGCCGCGGACGTGGAGCTCAGCGGCCAAGACCAAGTCGCTGGCGGTGGTAGGCCAGGCGTTGCGCGACGTCCATCCGGGAAAAGTCGGGGAGTCCGTCGGCGTGCGTGGGGAAACCATCCCGCTCGGTGTCATCTCTCCGCGATTTCGCGCTCGAGATCGAGGCTGGGACGACTGGAACCGCTTGTGCTCGAGGCGCGGGAACAGCCAAGGCCGGTTGGTGGCACTGGCAACCGTGGTGAGTGCCATTGCTGGAAGCCGCGGGTACGGAAACGGGCGCGGGGGGCGGGGCCGGCTTGTGGCACTGGCAAGCGTGCCCATTCCGCGAAGGGGCCGCTAAGTCCAGGGGAGGGGACGGCGGGGGGGAGGGGACGGCGACCGAAGTGGTTGAGCCCGAGTAGCTCATCGAGGTCGCCTGCGGCTTCAGGTCCTCTTCAAGCGAACGGTGCGGACGAACGCCGAGCTTGCCCAGGACCGCATGGTAGGCCTTCACCGCCTCGGTAGGGGCGATCACCCCGTCCACGATCAGGCGGAGGAACTGCACGAAGGCGAGCTGGTTCTCCGCGCTATTGATCTTCCGGCCGAAGAGGGCCACCTTCGCCCCATACTTCTGGGCTTCCGCCAGCAAGTGGAACGCGTCGAACGTGGTCCCGGCGGAACCGCCGAGGATTCCGATCACGAGGTGAGGGTCGTATCGGAACAACTCCTCCATCGCTTTCGGGCCGTGGTAGACCATCTTCAAGAACAAGGGACGGCCGGCCGGTGCGACACCCGCGAGCATGCGGGCGATCATATCGTTGATGTAGCCTGGCAGAACGTCGGGAGCAACCGCACCCGCCACGTTCGGGTCGAAGACTTCGAGGAAGTAGCGAAACCCTTTGCGCTCCGCTTCGGCACGGAACTCGTGGAACCGCTCGAGCGTCGCGAGGTCGTGGGCGAGGTCATTGTTGAACGTGACGCTGTAGAGTCCGAGGTTCGCGCCGAGCGACCGCTCTTCGGGAGAACAGTCGAGATGCCCGCACTGAGCATGGTCGAGGCTGGCGGTGCGGAACGGGTGCGAAGGGTGCTCGGCGTACTGGGCGCCGCGGGCCAGGTGGACGTCGGAGGTGTCGTTGGCCCGGATCGCCGGGGTAACGGCCGAGCTCGCGAAGAGCCGCTCGCGAATCGTCAGGGCATAGTTGGAGCTGGCCGACATGAGCATAATATCGACCAACCCCTGGCGGGTGATCAACCGCATCTGCTCGCGATATTCTTCCAACGTGCGCAGGCGAAGCTCACCGGTGTGCGCTTCAGGCGAAAGCCCAGGGGCGCCAATGCCAAACGCCATGTCGGCATCCTTGGCGTCGGCCAGAATGAACTCGCGGGAGTTCGGGTCGGCATGGATCGCGGCCAGTTTACGGTCGAGCGACTTAACCACGATTTCCTCCGTTGTACTGACCTGAGATCGTGACGCGAGATCGACCGACCGAGCCGTTACCGCTCCCCCCCGAACCCATCGTCACGCGGACCGAGCCACCGTTGGTCGCGCCTTGACCGCTGGAGGGTGTGCTCGGGGCGACCGGGGCAGGGGATGACTTCGAGGCGTTCGGATTCTTCTTGAGCACCTGGTCGATCGTCTCGCGGAGCACGCGCCCGGACTGTTGGAGCGCGGAGACTTCCTTCGCCCAGAGTTCGATCTCAAGCTGAGCCTCAACCCCCGCGCGTCCCACCACGGTCGGTACCGAGAGGCAGACGTCGCGGATGCCATAGGGGCCATTGATCAGTGAAGAGACGGGAAGGATTCGCTTCTGGTCGAGTGCGACGGCATGGACCACGTCTCGGATCGAGAGGCCGACCGCGAAGCCAGCCCCCCCTTTGAGCTTGATGACCTCGGCCCCGCTCCCCTTGGTACGGGTGAAGAGGGCGTCGGCCGTCGACTGATTCCAACCCGGAAACTTGTCGAGCGGGAGCCCCGCCGCCTGCGCCGCGGACCAGATGGGAACCATGCTGTCGCCGTGCTCGCCGAGAATGGTCGCGGTGACCTGAGTGGCGGGGAGCTTCAAGGCTTCGGCGATCAGGCTGCGGAAGCGTGCGGAGTCGAGCTGAGTACCCAGCCCGATCACCTGGCGGGCCGGCAAGCCAAGCTGCGAAATCGCGAGGTAAGTCAGAACATCGACCGGGTTGGACACCACCAGGAAGATCGCGTCTTTCTTGGGTCCGGCCGCCTTGATGTTTCCGAGGATCCCAAGGAATAGCTCGACGTTTCGGTTGATCAGGTCGAGCCGGCTCTCATCGGGTTTGCGCCTGAGCCCCGCGGTGACCATGATCAGGTCGCTCTCGGGAATCGCCTCGTACCCCGTCGCTCTGATCCGTTGATCGGCGGTGAGCGATGCCCCATGCAGCAAGTCCAGCGCCTGCCCCTTGCAGAGGTCGGCGTTCAGGTCGATGAGATCGATCTGGCTGGCCACCCCTCCACACTGGAGCGCGAACGCCGCGCACGAGCCGACCAACCCCCCTCCACCAATAATGCTTACCTTCATCGGATCCCTTTCCAATCAATTGTTCTATTGTTGAATTTTTTGCGTAGGAGTCGCTGGTCGAAAGGGAAGGGTTCATCGAGCCCCCGAGCCACCCATCGCCTGCATGACCTGGTCGGTGATCAGCTTGACGAGCGAGTCGATTCCTTCCGGCGACTTCGAAGCGGGCCCGTTGCTGGCGGGGTTCGCCGAGCCCGAGGCGTGCTGCGCTTCAAGCTTCTGCGGGATGAAAGCTCTTGGCTCCGGCTTGAACTCGGTATACCCCTCGCGGAACAGGCTGTTGCCGCAGAGGTCGCAGTTCTCCAACCCTCGTTCGAGCCGCACGTCGCGAATTCCAAGGCCTGGCTTGAACTTGAGAAGCTCGGCCGCCTTCTCGTCCGAGTAGTAATTCACCCGGCCAAGCTGCTTGGTGAGGATCAAGATCCGGCAGTACGCGTCGATGATCTCGGTCTTGAAATAGGCGTCCATCAGGTCGCTGCCCGCGGTGATCGTGCCGTGGTTGGCCAGCAAGATCACGTCGGTATCTCGGACGTAGGGGATGACCGTGTCGGCAAAGGCCTGTGTGCCCGGGGTCTCGTAAGGGCTGATCGCCACTTCGCCGAGGAAGACCTCGAACTCGGGCATCGTGCACTTCGGGATCGGCTCGTGCGCGACGGCGAAAGCCGTGGCGTGGGGCGGGTGGCAGTGGACGCACGCTTTAACATCGGGGCGCGTTTTCATGACTGACAGGTGGAGCAAGATTTCGCTCGATCGCTTGCGTTTCCCGGCGACCTGCTTGCCGTCCATATCCACGATGCAGAGGTCGTCCGGCTTCATGAACCCCTTGGAGACGCGGGTGGGAGTGCAGAGCACCCGGTCTTCGGAGAGTCGGTAGCTGATGTTGCCGTCATTCGCCGCCGCGAACCCCTTGGCATACACGCGCCGACCGATCTCGCACATCTCTTCCCGCAACTTCCACTCGTTCATGATTCCACCGTTGCCGACCATCTTCGAGGTCTCCGAATCTTCACAACTGGTTTCAAGTGTGCGAGGCCGGATCGCCCTTGGTTTAGGAAAGCGGCGGCCAACGGTTGTATTCAGGGCGGAGGGCAGTCTCTCAAATCAAGAAAGAGCAATCCGCATTCTTGTTTCAAACGTAAATATGATCGAGTATACAGGCACAGTAAGCATCGATTGGTGTCTTGACCTTGCCGAACGGATTGGCGGCTTCCCGCCCTTCGCTCAGCCCGATCAGGCTCCCTGGTCCGGCGCCAAGGTCGTCGTAAACGACGACGTCTTCACCGCGTCTTGGAGAATCTTCCGTCAGGGCTTCGAGCGGCAAGGGCCGGGCGAGCACGAACCGAGCGGCCTTCAAGTTGGGATGAGCGCGGGACAGGGTGACTCGGCCCAGTACTTCGGCGATTCTCATACGCTTCGCTCCTTCCCGTTGAGCTCCTCGACAGGGCGGGGCGCCCCCGAGCGTTGAAACGCCAAGCTCATCTGCTTCAACAAGGCAATCGACTTACCCGCCGGCTCAATCACCAGAAGGTTCACACCAAGCTGGCGGACCGCCCGATCCACGGCGTCGACATCGGTTGCCTGGGCCGCCCGAACCCCTTGTCGCTGGCAGGCGAGCCAGACCGCGACGGCCGCCTCGTCGGTGACCACCAGGGCCCCTCGCGTCGGAGACGCCGCGACCCAGCTCGCGGCGCTTTCCACGTCGGCCAACTGGGCCCGCCACTCTTGCGAGCTCTCGAGCAACGTCCGCCGCAACGCCTCGACTAGGCCCGAACGAGACGCGATCACGAGGCCCCACTCCCCCCGTTCGAGACTTTGCTCCACCTCCGATCGCGAGACCCATTCCAGGCGGACCCCTTGCCGTTTCAGGAAGTCGCGGGCCAGTGGCGTAACCACGGTCCCAGGGGCGACCCGGATAACCTGCTCGCGCTGAGCGAGGTCTTCGACCTTCCGCAAGGAGAGGAGTCGCTCGGCGAAGATCGCGGGCATGCGCGAACGCGAGCGGTCCCGATGAGCTCGACCACGGTCAAGCTCGAGGAGTACCGACTCCACCGCGCGGGCCACAAGTTCAATCGACGAGGCACGACTACTCATTGATCGGGCAACCCCATCACGCTCCAACGGCCAGGAGTGTTTCGGCCAAGTTGTTCCTGCAACGTGAGTCCGTCGTTGGTCACCAGAACCCGGTCACCTCGGCCCGCCCCAAGCCGGTCGAAGACCAGGACAGGTTCCCCGTCGGGCTTTTGATCAACCCCCTCGAGTTGAACGATCAGGAGCCGCTCTCCCTGAAAGGAGGGGTGCTTGATCGTCGAGGTCGCTGTTCCAATCACCCGGCCGAGCTGCATTGCGTTGGCTCCGATCGCGGACCCGAGGCGGCTTTGGTTCAGACGAATCGCATCCCGCCGATCACCGCGGTGCGCCGCTGCCGGCAGAAGGTCAGGGGAGTGGTCAGCCCTTCGCCCGTCGGGCCGGCGATCGAGAACGACAAGGTGCCTTCGCCCCCCAGGCCCAAGCCAGCCGGGCTTGGCCCGTTAATCACGAAGACCGTGCAGTCCATGAGCTTGCCCATCTTCGACATCACCGAGGTGTCGCGCGAGTGCAAGATCGCCGTGTGACCATACCCGTGCTCGCTCTGCTTGGCCTGCTCGATCGCCCGATCCACGTTCGAGACGCGCACGAACGGGATGAACGGCATCATCTGCTCGTGCTGGACAAACGGGTGATCCGAGCCGGTCTCGCCGTAGACAATCTCCGTTCCCGCGGGAACCTCGACCCCGGCATGCTTCGCGAGCACGGCCGCGTCTTTCCCAACCAGGTCCTTGTTCACGTGGAGAGCGTTGTCGTCCCCCTTGACGAACGCCGCTTTCGTCAACGCATCGATCTGGGAGGAATTGAGGCGGTAGCCGCCGAATCGAGAGACCGTCTCCATCAGTTTGTCGAAGACCTCGGCGACAGCGAACACCTGCTTTTCACCGATGCAGAGCAGGTTGTTATCGAAGGCCGCACCCGCGACGATGGAACGGGCGGCGTTGTCGAGGCAGGCGGTCGCATCAACGACGACAGGCGGGTTGCCAGGCCCGGCGACAACGGCCTTTCGCTTGCTGGCCAGTGCGGCCCGAGCGACCGCGGGACCTCCCGTCACCACGAGAAGCCGCACGTCTCGGTGGTCGAACAGGGCCGAGGCCGACTCGAGCGTCGGCGGGTTGATGATCGTGATCAGATCATCCAGCCCAATCGCTTGCTTGATCGCCTGGTTGAACCGCCGGACTCCTTCGGCCGCGATGCGGGCCCCCGAAGGATGGGCGTTGAAAACCACCGTGTTGCCCGAGGCGAGCATGTTGATCGCGTTGCCGGCGAGTGTCGGCAGGCTATGGGTGACCGGCGTGATGGCGCCAATCACACCGAAAGGGGAGTAGTCGGTCAGGGTGAGGCCGTTATCGCCCGAGACGTTGTCCGTCCGGAGATACTCAACCCCTGGCACGCGTGGAATGGCGTCGCGGAGCTTGGCGATCTTGTGGTCGAGCCGGCCGATCTTGGTTTCCTCGAGCTCCGCTCGGCCAAGTTCCTCCGCCTGCTCGACGCAGATGTCCTTGATGCACTGAACCGCTTTCTCGCGGTCTTCGTACGGGCGAGAGCGATAGATCTGGAAGGCTGCGTCCGCCGCCTTGACCGCCTCATCCGCCGAAGGATAGAGCCCCCAGTCCCCCTTGCTGGTCGGTTTGGCCTGTCCGTTCGAGGGACTGGCTCCCCCCATCTGCGAGAGGACCTGCTGGACCACGTTCCGAATCAGGTCTTCAGACATCTGCATGGCTGGCACTCATTGTGGAAAGGGATATGGGACGCCGTATCGAGACGCGAAGCGGATTTTCCTCAGGACTCAGCTCATCCAGTCGCTCGGCTCGAAAAAATCTCGCGGCCGCCGATATCGACGGAGCTCACCAGGCCGATGACCACCGCGTCGATGGGGAGCTTCTCGGTTTCGGGCGTGAGTCGGGCACTCGACCCCTGGCAGATGAGTACCATCTCGTCCAGGCCCGCCCCCAAGGTATCGACCACCACGAACGTCCGGCCGGTGGGGACCAGCCGGCCCTGGCTCGTCTCGTCCACACGGTACGGCTCAACGGTCAAGAGCTTGTGGCCGGTCATCGAGGCCACCTTCTGGGTGGCCACCACACTTCCCGTGACGCGAGCGACAAACATGGACAGCCTCGAATCCGATGGAATGGTCAACTGTGAACAGTTAACTAACTCAAGGTGCTCAACAGCTCTCGAGCCTGGCGGGCCACCACGATCTCCTCGTTGGTCGGCACCGTCCAAACCTCGACTCTCGAAGCGTCCGTGGAGACCTTCCGCTCCGGGTCGCCCGCTTGGTTCAAGGCCGGGTCGAGCTCGATCCCGAACCAACCGAGGTCTCGGCAGACGTCGGAGCGAATTTTGACGGAGTTCTCGCCAATGCCGCCGGTGAATACGATGGCGTCGGCCCCGCCTAGCTCGACGAGGTAAGCGCCCAGGTACTGGCGGACAGAAGCCACATAGACCTCGAGCGCGAGCTTCGCTTGCGGATCACCCGAAGCGTCGGCCGCCTCGATGTCCCTGAGGTCTCGGCCCGCGCCACTAAGCCCTTCCAACCCCGACTTGTTGGCGAGGATGTCGAGGATCTGCTCCAGGGAAAGGCCGGTCTCTCGAATCACGACGGGCAAGGCGAAGAGATCGAAGTCTCCGACCCGGTTGTTCTGGGGCAAGCCCGACTGGGGGCTCATACCCAAGCTGCAGGCCATCGACTGGCCGTTGCGAATCGCGCAGAGGGACGAGCTACCGCCGAGGTGGCAGGAGATGACCTTCGCATCGGTTCGGCCGAGAAGGGTGGCCATCCGGCCGGCGATGTAGCGATGGCTCGCGCCATGGAAGCCCCAACGGCGAATGCCGAATTCGGTGGACCAGCGCTCGGGGATGGCGTAGCGTTGGTTCGCCTCGGGAGCGGTCCGGTGGAACCCGGTCTCGAAGGCCGCGACCATGGGGAGGTCGGGGAACCTCGCGGCGAGCATGCGCATCGCCTTGGTGTAGGGCGGGTTGTGCGCGGGGGCGACTTCGGCGAAGGCTTCCATCGCCTGCAACACGTCTTCGGTGACAAGTTGAACGCCGGTCAGGTTGCGGGCGTGAACGGCCTTGAATCCGATCGCGGCCACTTCGCTGGCCGACTCGAGCACGCCGTACTCGCGGTCGATCAACTGGTCCAGGCAAAGCTGGACGGCATCGCCATGGTTGGCGATGGGCTCGACCAGCTCGACCTCACCCCTCGGCGACTTGAGCACCACCTTGGACTGAGCCGAGCCGATCCGATCGATCGCTCCGCGCGCCAACAATGTCTCGGACTCCCCCTCCAGCTCGTAGAGGCGGTACTTGAAGCTGGTACTACCGAGGTTGGCGACGAGGATTTTCACCGGGGCTGGCCTCCGCTGAAGGCCTGCACGATCACGTTTCCAGGGCGGGGGATCACGTGAGCCGCTTTCAGCTCGCCGACTCGGCTCGCCGCTTCCGCTCCCGCTTCGACCGCGGCGCGGACGCTGCTCACATCACCTCGGATCATCGCGCTGACGATACCGCCGTCGAGCTTGATGATCGAGCTGGCCATTTCCACGCTGGCTGACTTGAGCATCGCGTCGATCGCGTTGATCAAGCCCACCAACCCCTGGGTTTCGATAAGTCCAATGGCGCTGCCATTCATCTTTGGTTGGTTCCACTCGTTACGAACAAGGGCGGGGCAGGGGCGTCAACCGTCGAAGTGACCGCCAGGAGACCTGAGGGGCGTCGAGGCGGATCTTCGCTCGCGCCGGGATCAACCGAGGAAAACACGAAGGACCGCTTCGTCGGGCCTGGGAATGACGTGGGCACTGACGAGCTCGCCAACTCGGCTCGCCGCTTCGGCGCCCGACTCGACGGCCGCGCGCACGCTGCCGACATCGCCCCGGACCAGGGTGGTCATGAACGCGGCGCCGATGGCCACTCGACCCACCAGGGTCACGTTCGCCGCCTTGAGCATGGCGTCGGTCGCTTCGATCACGCCGACCAGCCCCTTGGTCTCGATGAGTCCGAGGGCGTCGCCATTGAAGCCCGACCCGTTCGAACCGCGTGCGCCGCTCTTCTGAATCGTGGCCATGGGATCAGGCTCCCTCATTCTTGGTGGGCGTGGACTTGGCGGCGGGCTGAAGGGCCCCCTTGGTGAAGGAGAGAACTCCGCCGAGGTCTTCGTGAGGACGGGGGATCACCTGGACGCTGATCACCTCGCCGATCCGGCTCGCCGCGGCCGCGCCCGCGTCAACCGCCGCCTTGACCGCCGCGACATCACCGGCCACGAACGCGGTGACCAGGCCGCTTCCAATCTTGTCCCAACCAACGAGCTCAACGTTGGCGGCCTTCAACATCGCGTCGCTGGCTTCCACAAGGGCGACAAAACCCTTGCATTCGATCATGCCAAGCGCTTCCAGAGTCACAGAGGCCATCTCGGCCCTCCTTTTGAGATTCGGTCAGTTGCTTCCCGTCGGGCGGGGAAGACTTCACTTGGAAAAATCAAGGGCGGAACAAACTTACACTCGTGGCACGCGAGAGGTCGCAGCAGTTCGCCTCGTCGGTATCAATATGAACTTCGAGCTTCCAGTCGGGATTAACCCGAACGAGCAAGCCTTCGAGCGTGGTGGGGCAGGTCCCCTCCACCCTCATGTTCAGGCGGTCCAGGTGCTTCACCCCATAGTAGGCGGCGTCGCTCGGCCCCATGTGGACGTGCCGCTCGGCCCGGATCACCCCTTCCGGAAGGACGAGGCTTCCCTTGGGACCAATGAGCAGGCAGCCGGGTGTTCCCTGGACATCGCCGGAAAGGCGGACCGGCACGTCGATCCCCAGGCTAATCGCGTCGGTGAAGGCAAGCTCAACCTGGCTGAACGACCGGCAAGGGCCGAGGATTCGGACCCCGGGAATCATGCGCTGACGAGGCCCCACCACGGCCACGGTCTCGTTCGCGGCGAAGTCGGTCGCCTGATACAACCGCTTCATCTCAGTGAGCTGATAGCCATCACCAAAAAGGACGTTGACATGTTCTTGCGTAAGATGGCAATGCCTCGCCGAGATGTTGGCCACCACGCGCGGTTTGACCGCGCCGTTGGTGCCGCCGGTGCTGGTCCCGGGCACCCCGTTACCGATCTGCTGCGTCAGGATCGAGCGAACGAGCTGTTCCACCAGCTCTCGACTAGCCATGGTACTCATACGTCGTTCCTCGGACCTTCCGGCGTAAGGGGACCATTCGGGCGCCCTTCTGCGGCGGTCCCGTTGGTTGCCTCAGCGATATGAACCAATAAACCAGCTTGTTCCAACATGCGATGATCCTCGTCCCGCAGACCGGCATCGACGACCAGGCGGTTGACTTCATCCAGGCCGCACAGTCTGGCCAGCGCGAGTCGGCCAAACTTCGTGCTGTCGGCGACAATGATCGTCTCCTGGGCGCACGACATCATCCGCCGCTCGCTTTCGACGAGCAGCATGTTGGCGTTGTAGATCCCCTCCGCCACGATTCCGCCCGCCCCCAGGATCGCTTTACGAACCTTGATCCCTTGCATCGTGGCCAGGGCCAGGGGGCCCAGCGCCACACCGGTTCGAGGGTAGATGTATCCACCGATCATGATCAGGTCGATCGAAGGACGCGAGGCAAGAAGCTGCGCGATGGGAATGCTGTTGGTGACCACCTGAAGCGCACGATCTTGCTCGGCGATCCCGCGGGCGACTTCCAGGGTCGTGGTGCCGCCATCGAGCAACACCGTGTCCCCTTCTTCAATCAAGCCGAGCGCCGCTCGGCCAATCGCCTGCTTCTCAGTCGCCGACTTGCCGGCACGATCCTCCAAGGCGGCGAGAGCCTTCAACTCCCCCTGGAAGACCGCTCCTCCGTGGGTCCGACGCACCACCCCCGCCAGATCCAGGCTCTCCAGGTCACGGCGCACCGTGCTCTCGGAGACGCCCAAGGATTTGACGAGCTCGTCAAGAGTCGCAAACCCCTGGCGAGAGATGAGATCCAGCAGCATTCGTCGGCGTGTTTCGGCGAGCATCTCACCCTGTTGGTCAGGTTCCTTCAGCGGCGTGACTTAAAGAGTTTCCAGCCTCTTTCAGACAATGTCAAGAACCTTCAGCAAATTCTGACAGAGACTGGAAGTTTATGACGGTTTAGTGAAACCGTTATGAGAATAGGAGGAGGGAGCGTTAGACTGAGGGTTGACGATTCTGGGGAGGATGCGTGTTCAATGCCTGAGTTGCCCGAAGTGGAGACCATGGTCCGAGGCCTGCGCCCCGCGTTGCTGGGCGCGACCTTGCGCGAAGTGGAAGTGCTTGACGATTTTCTACTTGTGGAAATGACATCGGACCTTTTCATTCGTCGAGCGGGCGGTGCACAGGTGGAGCGGGTGGATCGCCGGGGTAAATGGGTGGTGATCCAGTGCGCTGATGACCGAGGTTGGATCGTCATCCAGCCGAGAATGACTGGAGGCTTTTGGCGCGTTCCCCCCCCTCGGCCGGAACACATTCGCCTGATCTTCCGGACGAGTGGAACAGGCGAGACAGTCTGGTTTTGCGACAGCAGGCGCCTGGGCAAAATCGCCTGGTATCCCAACGACTCCACGGCGCAGGCCGCCTTCGCGCGATCGCAGGGGCCCGACGCACTCGTGATTACCAAGCAAGAGCTACGGGATCGGCTCCGTGGGACGAGCCGAGGGATCAAGGCGACCCTGATGGATCAAAAGGTTCTTGCAGGTATCGGCAATATTTATGCGGACGAGATCCTTTATCAATCTCGGATCCACCCCTCACGCGTGGCCTCCGGGCTGAAAGCAACCGAGCTCACACGGCTGCATCGAGCAATCGGCGAGATTCTGAATCACGCGATTGCCGTCGAGGGCTCAACCTTCGACGCGGGCTATCGGACCGTGCTGGGCTTGGAGGGTGGATTTCTCGCGACAAACGCCATGTACGGCAGGGGAGGGCAGCCCTGCCCGGGATGCGGTGAGCCGATCGAGCGAGCTCGAATCGCGGGGCTGATCGGCCGGTCGTCTTACTTTTGCCCGCGCTGTCAGCCCTTGCCAAAGGCCTGAAGTTGAGCGACGGACGAACTCGAGCGAGCCCACGCAGCGAGGATGTCCTTTCAATAAACTATTGTCTCGCAAAGGTTTCGAGCTTGAGATCTCGACCTGTTCGGAACCCTCGATTTCCGGTATCTTGAGGAGACCTACTCGGGTCCGGAGCAGGCTGCGCTGACTGGCGAGGAGGCTGGTCCGTGTTGGTGAGCTCACTGGGGAGACGGCCACGTGTCTTACCGTAGCTTCAAGCATCTGCTTGGCGAGACGAGCCTCGAGCGCAAATGCCGATTCATTTTCGGCGGCGGCATTCTCGTCCTCGTGACGCTCAGCTTCTACTGGTACGGTAGGAAGACCGAGAGCCTGGTGATCAACCAGACGACTCAGGCCGCGCGGATGCTCGTGAAGCCGACCTTGATGAACATCCACTACAAGGTGACGGGGAATTCCGAGTACAGGGAGATCATCAACATGCTCTGGGATGATCTCTCGCCGCTCGAGGAACTTCCCAAGTACGATTCCAACACAATCAACCCCCACGCCCTCTCGGGTAAGGAATCCATCAAGGGGGATTCCAAGACGCGGGAACTCAACACGTTTGAGAAGTCGCTCGTGTCGAAGTTCTTGCGGGCCTCGTCGGCGGAGGATGCCTACCGTAAGTCGGGCAACCCGCCCAAGCCGAATACTTTTGGCGACGGGACTCCCATGTGGGGGTGGAGCATCTCGCCCGGGAAAACGGAATATCAGTACGGCCAGGCCGTCCTTTATAAGCCGAGCTGCCTCATGCCCTGCCATGGGTCGCGCGATAGCGATATCGACAACCACATGTCTCGGGTCGATGCGCGTGGGAAGACCGTCTTCAACAAGCCGGGGGACCTGGCGGGCGTGGTTTTCATCAGCCTGCCCATGAAACCGACGAACCAGGCGATCAATAACAATCGCGCGATTTTGATCACCGCCGCGCTCGTCACCGCGATCCTGGCCATGGTGGCTTCCTACGTGATCGTTCGCTATGTGATCGTCAAGCCACTCAAGCACTTGCGCGACGTGTCCGACGCGATCGCCGCCGGCAAGTTGAATATTCGGAGCCAGATCCAGACCGGCGACGAGTTCGAAGAGCTTTCGCACGCGTTCAACCGGATGCTCCACAACCTCGTCTCGATGCAGCAAGAACTGCGCGAAGTCAACGGTGATCTCGATCACAAGGTGGATGAGCTCGCCCAGGCCAACATGGCCCTTTTTGAGATGAACCGCCTCAAGAGCGACTTCCTCGCGACCATGAGCCATGAGCTGAGAACACCGCTCAACTCGATTATCGGGTTCTCCGAGGTTCTCTCCGGCAGCGATCAGCTCAACGAGCGACAGAAGCGGTACGCCTCGAATATCCAGTCGTCGGGCAAGATGCTCCTGGGGATGATCAACGATATCCTCGACCTCGCCAAGATCGAGAGCGGCAAGATGGAAGTCCGTACCGAGGACTTCTCGATCCGAGACGTCTGCGAGGCCCTCACCAGTCTGGCCAGGCCCATCGCCGAACGGAAGAACATCGACCTGGAGTGCCGGCTCGACGAGGCCATTCCCCTCTTGCGGCAAGACTCGGGTAAACTCCGGCAGATCTTGTACAACCTGCTCTCCAACGCGATCAAGTTCACCCCCGAAGGGGGGAGGGTTTCCCTCAGGGTCCGGACCGATGGCAAGTTCGTCGTCATCGATGTCGCGGATACGGGCATCGGGATCGCCGAGGAGGATCGCGACAAGATCTTCGAGAAATTCCGCCAGGCCAGCGCTCCGGGCCAGGAAGCCTCGGTTCTGACCCGCGAGCACCAAGGGACGGGACTGGGCCTATCCATCGTGCGCGAGTTGACCAAGCTCCTTGGAGGCGACATCAATCTTGAAAGTCAGCCGGGGAAGGGGAGTACATTCACGATCAAGCTCCCGATGCAACTTCCGGGGAATCGCAAGTTCGAGGTCAACCTGAGCGACGAGCGGATCGACCTCTCGAAGGCCAAACGGGTCGAGCCGCGCCCGCTCCTGACGCGAGGCCTGGTCCCTCCGGGCGATTCGATCACTCCGCACGGCTCGCCGCACGTCCCATTCGGCGACTCGATTCGAGGCACGGGAAGAAAACATTGACGCCGCTTCTCTCCCCCTTCTAGACTAAATACTCCCACCCTTGAAATCGACATGCGCCAAATAATCGGACCAAGGGGCGTAAGCCCCTCTGTGAGGGAGGAATGATCAGCCCCTTCCTTCCACCTTGAATCCTCTCTGTGAACACACGGATGAACTCGGAATGGCTCCTAAGAACTCGCCTCCGACTCGCTCGCGCTTTCCGCATTTGAATTCGCTTCACCAGAGAATCGCGGCCATCCTGATTCTCTTGCTCCCCCCAATCCTCTACTTCGCTCTGACTTACCAGCCGCCGCTCAAAATGACGTACGGAGAGTTCATCCGGCGGCTCGAGCGCGGGGAGGTCAAATCGGCGAAACTCGGGACCTCCTCGATCACGGGCGAGTTGAAACCCCTTGCTAATGTCAAGGGCAATCGCCCCGGCACCTCATTTTCTTCAACACCTCTTAAAAATGAACGCTTTCAGACCTCGAGGATTGGCCTCGAGGAGGATCAGGAACTGTTTCGACTGTTGAAGGAAAAGCTGGGAGATGCCTTCGACGGAGAAGCCGCGCCGGGTGCGATTGAAACCATAATCGTTCCCGTGGTGTCGATGTCACTCATGATCTTGGCGTTCGTGTACATCGTCCGCAGGTCCGGGGGAATCGGCTCGGCAATGGCCTTTGCGAAGAGCCGCCCTCGGGTCTACGAGCAAGACGATCGGCGCGTCACCTTCGAGGATGTGGCGGGCAATATCGAGGCTGTGACCGAGCTTCAGGAAGTGGTCGACTTTCTACGCACGCCCGAGCGATTCCAGGCCCTTGGGGGGCGGATTCCCAAGGGGGTGCTCCTCGCCGGGCCTCCCGGTACCGGGAAGACGCTACTGGCCAAAGCGGTCGCCGGGGAAGCCGGGGTCCCTTTCTTCTCCCTCTCCGGCTCCGACTTCGTCGAGATGTTCGTGGGAGTGGGGGCGGCCCGCGTGCGCAGCCTGTTCTTGCAGGCCGAGGTAAAGGCCCCTTGCCTGATCTTTATTGATGAGCTCGACGCCATCGGCAAAGCGCGAGGACAGGGAAGCGGTCAGCACGATGAACGCGACCAGACCCTGAACCAGTTGCTCGTTCAGATGGACGGGTTCGACGCCAACCGGGGGATCATCCTGATTGCCGCCACCAACCGACCGGAGATCCTCGACCCCGCGCTCGTCAGGCCAGGCCGGTTCGACCGCCAGGTCGTCGTGGATCGGCCCGATATCAGCGGCCGTGAAGACATCCTGAAAGTTCACGTCAAAACGGTGGCCCTGGACGACCAGATCAACCTGCGCCAGATCGCGGCGATGACCTCCGGATTCGTCGGGGCGGACCTGGCGAACCTGGTGAACGAGGCAGCGCTTCTCGCCGCCCGAAAAGGGAAATCCAAGGTTGGCTCCTTGGAGTTCCAGGAGGGGGTTGAACGCGTCATCGCCGGTCCCGAGAAGCGTCAGCGTGTGCTTTTACACGAGGAAAAGCTCCGAATCGCGTTTCACGAGGCAGGGCACGCCCTGGTCTCTCGCAGCCTGCCCCAAACCGATTCCGTCCACAAGGTCACGATCCTCGGTCGCGGAAGCGCGGCACTGGGCTACACACTCTACCGCCCGGAGGATGACCGCTTCCTGCACACGAAGACCTGGCTCGAGAGTTCAATCTGCTCGCTTCTGGGCGGGACCGTGGCCGAGGAGATTATCTTCGGCGAGGCGTCCGACGGTGCGACCAGCGACTTGCAACGCGCCACCCAGATCGCGCGGAAGATGGTAACCGACTTCGGCATGAGCCCCAAGCTCGGGCCGGTGAGCTACCAGACCGATGGCCGAAGCCCCTTCTTGTCAGGCGGAGGCGCGAACGACTACCAATACAGCCCCCGCACCGCTCGCGAGATCGACCTTGAGGTCCGACGAATTCTCGAACAGTCGCGTAAGGCGGCCCGCTTGATCCTCGAGCGTCGACGCGAAGCGCTCGAGGCGATCGGCAATGCCCTGATGGAACAGGAGACCATTGAGGCGTTCGAACTTTCCCAGATCCTTAGCCCGTTCCCTTACCAGATCCAATCCGTATCGAGGTTGCACCACAACCCTTGCCACGCTTAATTTTGAGCGTGACAAGGCAGGGTGAATCGAACTGGACCTCCCTGGGAGCGCGGATTTCTTTCTTCCTCTCGATCGGCCCGTTCAGGACCAACTCCCTTCACGCTCTTCCGTCTCGGCGAGTTCGAGCTCCGCGAGCATGCAGGCCTCCTTGGCACCAGGCCGGGTCAGCACGAATAACGTAATCGCCGAGTAAAGCAAGGTGACCGCGAGGAGCAGGAAGGAAAGAAAGATGGCGAACGCGCAGACCTGGATCGGGCTGTTCTCCGCGGTGTAAACCAAGGGGGGTGGCCCCTGGGAATAGAGTAAGACCGCTGCGTTCAGGACCGAGATCAAGACGGTCCCCAGATCCGTCGGCGCGATGTGATCCAGCACCACCAGGGCCTTGGGTACAATGAGAAAGGCCAGAATCGCGCTAAAGAGGATCGCGCGGGCCCCTTTGAGAAGCGCGACCCAGATGGCCATGCGCCTGGCCCACATCCTCAATTGCGTGAGCCCGAGCCCGGAGCAAAGCATCACCAGGTTCAAAAAGGCTCCGGTAATAAAATAGGTCCAGAAATACCAGTTGAACAACAGCAAGACTCTATTAAATGATTTGATGTCAACCTGTTTGTCGATGCTGGTAGAATGATTCCCCTCGACCTTGGCTCGCTCCGCTCGGAGCCAGTCTTTCTTCTTCGCGTCGGGCACCAACTTCTCGTTCCGCTCCATCGCGGCGAGGTGCCCGAGCCTAATCTGGTCGTACAGTCGTTGGGCATCGCCCGACTCGAGAAGGAAAGGGTCGTTCTTGGTGAGCGAAGGACCAACCCGATGCAATAACCCGAGACTGATCAGGAAGAGAAAGAAACCCAGCGCGAAATTGAGCGACCCGATGGTTTTCGGTAACGCGGGTTTCGGATGAACAGGGGTGATCGATGGAATGAGAGACATGGATGATCCTACGCAGTCGTTCGTATTGGAACTATTCGCGACACGTCGCATGCGTGCCGATCTGAAGTCGGGCGTCAGAACGTTTCAACCGAGAGAAAGGGAAGTGGGTCGAAGCACCCGACATCTCAAGTGTTGCCGGGAAGATCAAGTCCTCCTCACTCGCTCCTCTGAATCGAGAGAGTCATGCCCTGGCGGCCCATCCCATGTCATCATTTCGATCTCCACTGGATTGGGACGACATTGCTGACGAGATTTGCGTCGCTTGGCGTGCTGGCCTGGCCCCCCAGGCTCAAGCCGACTCGGGCGCCCACCCCCACGATTCCTTGGACATTCGGAATACTTGCATGTTCAACCATGACCTTGATGATCCCGGTCCGATCGGGTTCGACGGAGATCAGTCGATGGGACTGGTGCCCTCCGCCAGGCAGGAAGATATTCACCCACCAGTCCGAGCCTTGCACGGGGAGCGGATTGCCCCAGCGAACTTCCAACGGGACCTCGTAATACCAATGGCCCATCGGGGTCACCGTGCGAACCGATCCCTTGATGGCGCCGAGCCGCGCGAGATGACCCGGGGCGATTTTCGGGACCTCAACCTGGTTCTCGAGCACGGAGACGAACCAGATGGGGGCGATTTTCTGGTCGGCCACTAACTTGAGTCCGGCGTCTGGGAGGGAGCCCGTCAGGGTCGCGCGGGCTTCGTCGGGCGTGAAGCGCACTTGAAGCCTCGCAAGGGGCTGATCATTTGCCAGCGCCTTTTGAATCAGCCTGGCTCCGGATTCGGCATCGAGACCAAAAGCCGGCCGGAGCCCGACGTAAGGATCAAGGCCGGTCGAGTTCGCGTCCTCCACACGGATCGGCTCGGCTGCCTCCTCGGGGTCGGTCCGAAAGTGCCCCCCCAGGCGTTCAAATCGCTCGGCCCCATCCGCGCACCACTCCGCAACATTTCCAAACATATGGAAGAGCCCCCAGGGATTCGCCGCGTATCGGGGCTCGCTCGTCGCTGGTTGCGTGGAGGCCGTCGCGTCCTCGGCGAGGGGAGGCTCGGGGCCCAGCCAGTTCACGGCGGTCGGCTGGCTCGGGGCGTCTCCCCACCAGAACTTGGTATCACGCCCGGCGCGAGCCGCGCGGAGCCATTCCTCCGTGCTCGGCAGCCGGTACGCAATCCCCGACCGGTCGAGCTTGCTGAGTTGGGAGAGCATCTCGCGTGTTTGATTCGGCGTTAGGCCGATCGCGGGCTGTTGAGCGGCTTCGAGCAGAAACTCATCGGAACGCCCGTTCCTGGGGTTATACCCCTTGAGAAGTCGAGCCGCCTGAGCGTTGCTGAGCTCGGTCGTCGCGAGGTAGAAACCGGATTCGGCGCCGTTCGCGGGAATCCAAGCGAACCGAAGGCCAAGAGGACCCGCGCGATCGAGGAGCCTGGCCGCTCCACCTTCATTCTTCCTGGAGCTTCCCCAGCCGTACCTATGCTGCTCGTCGAATCGCGTGGGCGCGGGAGAAGGGTGGGGGAAGTTTTCGATTCTTGCAACGAGCGTGTTGCTGAGTACAGGCGCCCCGCCCGGTCCCGTGACAGTGACTCGCACCGCGAGTTGGCTGGGCCGTAGGTTGCGAACGGCTGCGCCGGGGAGATAGAACGGGATCGAGCGTGGTGTTTGGCCAGGCTTCACGGTGAAGTTCTGAACCTGGACCTGCCCCGAAGGTAACACGATCTGAAGCCCATGGGGTCCGCTCAAGCCTTGGGGCCAACGGACCCGGGCCGCGAGCTCGAACAGATCACGGCTGGGGCCACCCGTGGGGATATGCGAAGCCACTTGGTCCCACCCGAGCAGTGTGATCCCCGTATCGGCGCATGTCGAAGTGGGAAAGACAAAGCCCAGACCCAGGATCAGCAGACCGCGGACGACTCCCGCGGCGATCCTCAGCCCCATCCTGGATCGACGCTGGCTCATGGGAGCCTCCGCGATTTCGTGGTGCAGATCAGGGATGCGCATTGCTCGATCGAACCTGGATGCCAATGAGCGCGGGTCCAATACCGCGCTGGGTCGGGAACTGTCCGGCGGACACCTCAGAGCGTACCATAATCGAAGGTGGGAAGGCCTGACCTTTCGCGTCCGAACGCTCAACAGGATACGCTCGACATGCCCGCGCTTCACCGCATGCCGATTTTCTATCTCTGTATTCTTTTCCTTGCCGGTCTTTCGATGCTAGGGGCCTGGATTGGGAATTCCCATCCGATCACGGCTGGCGTTGGTATTGGCGTTGCGCATGAGAGCGTGACCGGCAAGGGTTCGAGACAGCTCGCGAGTCCGGCCCCGAAGCAGCCCGGGATCCATGCGGACGACCGGATTCTGAGAACTCCAGAGGGCCTCCGGCGCAAGGTCTTGATCAAGGATCTGGGTGTCTTGTGCCAATCCGGACCCGGTCAGCGTGAGGTCTCGGGCGCGCCCTTGGATTACTTCGCCATTCGGTACCTCTATGCCGCCGAGCCTTCGAACCGGCCAACTCAATTCCAGATTAGCGACGAGCGTTCCGCTCCTCCATGCTGGGTGCCCGCCGAATCGGTTCTCGAGTGGAATACGCGACTCATGGCGAGACCCACGCCAAAGAGAGGGCGTCCCCCCTTGATTCTCTATCGCGAGGAAGCGTGCTTGCTCGATGCCCTGGCCGGCCGCGCATGTCCTCGACATTCGGGGGCCTGCCCAACGGAAGGCGAGGAGCGGGCGGAAGGGGCGAAACGCTCCGCCCTGGGATTGCCCATCTTGCAATCCCGGTCGATCCCACAAGCCGATGGGTCGGTCCGAACGGTGTTTCAGGTCGCTAGCTTGGTTCACGATCAGGCACCGCCTCTCCCGCCCCCCGCCGTGCCTCCGCCTCAGTACTTGCCTGCGCTCAAGCGAGTGGAGGTGGCGTTCGTCATCGATACGACCGCCTCGATGCAAGAGGCGATCCTCGCCGCCCGCGGGCTCGCGGAACAACTCGTCGCGGAAGCCAAGGCTAAGTATCGCGACATTAACCTTAAGCTTGCACTGGTCGATTACCGCGATCACTCGCCCAGCTTCGGACACGCAAGTCGAATCGTGACCCGGTTCACCAATCCCTCCAATTTCCTCTCCGCGCTCCAGACCCTCGAGGCGGCTCGACGTGGAGACGGCTCGATCGACGAGGCGGTGCTGGATGGCGTGGAGCAAGCGCTGCCAGGTTCGCCTCTCACTCCCGAGTTGCAAAGGCTGGATTGGGCGGTGGGTCAGAGCGGTGAGCTTGCCACGAAGCTTCTCGTACTTCTTGGCGATGCGCCTGACCATGCGGAAGACCTTGAGCGGGCTCGGGCGCTGGCGGAGCGGGCTCGAAAGCACGGAATCACGATCGCGACGATTCGCCTCGACCGGCCCGGGTCCCTCTCACGCACCGAGGCTCAGCGGTACCAGGCGCAATGGCGGACCCTCGCGGAAGCATCGTTCCGGCCGCTCGATCAACAAACCGGTTTCAGCAAGCCGGTCGAACCCTTGGCCCTGGAGCTTGCCGACGCGAACCAGCTCACTTCCCGGCTCCAATCCCTCCTCGACGATCGGATCAAGCATGCCCGCGATCTCGCCGCCCTCGCGGCGGCACAGGCGGAGGGCCGGCTGACCGATTACGTGAACGCTCAAGGACTGACGCTTGAACAGGTCGCTCCGGTGCTCGTGGACCTGCACGTGAATGGTACCGCGGAACCCGCTCGTCCCGACCCGCGCTACCAGGGCCGAAAAGCTCCTTCCGTAAGGACCGGATGGATCGCGGAGCAACGCGAAGGCAAGCGCCTGGTCACCGTGGAAGTCTTGGTCTCGCGACCGGAACTCGAAACCTTGATCTCAGAGCTCACCCAGTTTCAGATCGCCGCGCAAGGGACCAGTCGCGACCTGCTCGAGCTCACCCAGATCGGGACGGCCGCCGCGGCGGGGGAGGAAACCTTCCTGTCGATGGACCGGGGGAACGAGACGTTCGCCGACCACCTGCGTAAACGGCAGGGATTGCCACCGGCCCGTCCGGACGGCCTGCTCAGCCGCACCCAGACCGACCTCGTACAAGCGGACGACGCCACCCGTTCCGCTCTGATGGAACGGCTCGCGACCAATTTGGTCCAATTGATTCGGTTAAGAAATGAAATCAAGTGGGCTGATCCCGCGGACTCGGTCGACGGCATGGCGCTAATACCTTATATGCTCATCGATTTTTAGCGCGAATCTGTCTCGGCGAAAATTTCATGACCTATGCTTCTCCCAAGGCATGTTGCGCCCATCGAGTCCCTCCCGCGGTCAGGCGCTCGTGACGGTTCCTCAGTCGTTGGGGAGAGCGTTATCAAGATGTGGAAGTTGTTTGCCCGATTGGGCCGAGATGGTTCAGAAGACCCCATGGCCTCCACAACCACCGAAGGCCGGGGCGAACACAGATCCCATGCCGCGCTCACTTCCGACTCCCAATCGCAAGGCACCTTGAGCGATCCTCAGCCGGGAAGCCGGTTCGGGTTAACCGGTTCGAAGCGAAACCGCCGTACTTCCAACAGGTTTAGGGCCATCCGAGATCAACTCTGGATGGGCTGGTGGGAGGATGAAGAGTTCGTTCTCCTGGGCGCTCAGCTTGTGAACATCTCCGAAGGGGGAGTGCTCGTTTCCCTCGATCAAGCGCCCCTGGAAGGGCGAGTGGTCTGGATGCGATTGAACGAAGTCCCCGCCAATGAGAGCGCGTGCGCCAAGGTGTTGGAAGCACGCTGGGTTACCCTTCGCCAGCGCTACCTCGTCCGGCTAAGATTTGAGCGTCGATGCCCAACCACATTTTATGAAAGCGCCGTCTTCGGTACCTAAGGTCATCGTTAGAAAATCCTACCTGAAACCCTCCACCTTCGGCCACCGCTCCAAGTCACCTCGTCCGCCCGCTCAAGCCCATCATCCAAGTTTACCCGATTCCGCCCAAGTCTCTAAAGCTTCGCTCTTTCCTTGTCGAAAATGTTTAACAGCGAAGGATGGTCTGCTCTGAAACAGGATGAGCCCATCGCCACCTCATCTGAAATGAATGAACTGTCATGATGGCCCTAAGAAATCGCGGAGATCGACCGATGGCATTGCGACTTATCTTGGTGGGTCTCGTGGCTGGGTTGGGTTCGACCGTGCCGAGCTGGCACGAGCTCGAGACGATGTCTCACTCCGCGCAGAATTGGGTGACTGCTCAGGTCGAGCTTTGGAACGAGGGGCTTAAGCCGGGCGAAGAAGCCCAGGTTTTCGTTATCGAGCCCCAAAGCACGGATTCGCCGACCGAAGCCCTTGCCCTAGTGGAAGACTCTGAACCCGTCCGGATTGACGAGCCGCCAGTCGAGAGCCAAGCCGCCGATCAGCTCGTTGAGGATCGCCCTTCCGTCGAGGATCTCGCCCTCTTCAATGTTCCGACGGAAGCCCTGAACCTGGAACTCCCCTCTGAACCTGTTGACATGCCCACGGTGAACCTGGTTGACGAAGCGAGCAACCTCTTGAAAGACCTTGCTCTCACCTTCGCTCCGTTCGCCGAACACAACGCCGAAGCCGCTCCTATCGATGTGATCGAGCTGTTGGCAGAGCTTGATACTGATACCGTCACGGAAATTGACGCCGAGGCCGAGATCGACCTGGAGCTGGTTGAGATCGCCCCCCCCGCTCAGGCCGACCTGGAATTTGAGTCCCTGGTCGATGCCATGGTCGAGGACTTCGGGCACGAGAAGGAACTGGCTTTCCTCGACGCCTTGAACGATGTGATAACCCTCGAAAACGACCTGGCCGTCGAAGAGCTGATGGCCACGGAAGAGAAGAACCAGGCCCTTGAAGTCGCCTTTGAAGGCGTGGTGGACGAGATGGTGCGGAACTTCGCGGAGGAGGCGACCCAGGCGGAGGAGCTCGAGGAACTGGCCTTCCTGGCCGAGCTGGAGGATACGATCAAGCTGAGCGACACCTTCGGGCAAAGTGCCGAAGCGGGTCTGGCTCTTCCCGAAAACCGATTCGCGGATGCGGTCCGCTTGACCCGTGAAGCCGTGGTGGCCTGGGCGAGCGTCCTGCACGGACCGGCGGTCGTGACACTCGCTCGCTAATTCCAAGCGAAAACAATCCGTTGGACCAACTCCGACCCGGCCCCTCTTTCAAAGGAGGGGCCGGGTCTTTTTCATTTGGTCTACGAAGAGCCCAGGCTAGCGACGTTGAAAGATCATGAGAATGGCCGTTAACCTCAGACTTCGCGCTCAGGGTTCCCCACGCGAAGTCCTTGACCTAGTAAGAGTTTATGTCGAGAATCGTTCGATATGAAGCAGATTTACTATACCCAGTGTCCGATGGGATACGGGCTGGGTGCCAGCAACGGGTTTCAGATCAAACGGATGTCCAAGGACTATCCGATCTCTGGGGATTTCCGCCACCTCGGCATGAGAGCGTATGTGAGCGGGTCTCGGACAATGGCCCCTTGCGTGCTTCGCTATCGTCGAAACGAGAACGGCGAGGCGGAGGTTGCCTGGCTCACGCCGCGAACTCACGAATACCAGACTGAACGCGGGCTCTGGGGACGGCCTGGAGGGCACTTCGCTCATGGGATCGTCCTTGGCGATCAAGAGCTTCGAGAACTGAAGGACTGGCCAGCCGCCTTGTTCGATGCCTCCTGCTGGGTGAGGGAAGATCCAGTTCCGAGCCGAGGAGATGACCGAGACCCGCGTCCATTCTCCTGGAATCACGAATCCCAACCCTTTCAACCCACGTTCGACGCATTTGAGTACCTCGATCGCGGGCTGGGGGCCAAGCAACTCTCCTTGCTTCTGACCGCGATCGCCTCGGCCGTTCGGGACCAGCGAACGCTCTACTTGATTGACGACGCGGAGCGACTCTTCGCGCATGTTGGATTATTGACCTTGGCGTTGCCGGAACCCTGGCGCGGAGATCTCACCTTTTCGACTTATCACGACCGTCCGGAAGAATTGCATGGCTTCCGGATCCAAGGATGTACCCCCTCGGCCCGGCCCAATCGAAACGCTCTGCTCGCGAATGGAATCGTGGCGGACCTCGCCGCTGGCGCGATTGTCCCCGAGCTGAAACCAACGGTCTGGGCCACTCAGCTTGCGAACTGGGTTACCTCTCGATCCGAGGGAGGTCGAGCGGCATGGACCGAGACCCAGCGTCGAGCCGCGATCGCTTGCTCCAGGCCGGCTGAGTCAATCCGCTGGAGTGATGCCTGGCTCGACGAGCTTTATCGGTTCGACTCGCTCGTACGCGGTGAACAACCAGCCCCGACCGAGGCGGATGGCTGGATATCGCTGTTGGAAAGCACGCGCTGGGGTGCCAAGCACGGACTGTTCGCGGAACTCGCCGACGCGCGTCCTCCGCAATGGTGGAAGGCCGCGGCGACCCAGGATCAATCGGGCCATTCCGCGTTGCTGGAGCACCTCGCGCATCCCGAGTCCTGGCGGGCCGATTCACGCGCGAAGCACTGGGGTCAGGCACTTGCTGCCTGGTTGTTGTGCGCGGAGCGAGGCGCCCAGCGTCGCATGCTTGGCAAAACGCTCGAGTTCGCTCCAACACGATGTCGTCCGGATCTGGTTCGTTCCGTGGTGCTTGCCCTCCCTGAATCGGTTTCGCGTGAAACCACGGAGTGGCTGGAGCGAGCTCGAGCAGAGGACCGGGCCACCCTGTTGCCGATCTCCGTCCGAGGCGCTGTGGCCGACCTGGTCTCTCGACAGGATTCAGACCGCGTTCGACGGATCCTGGGCCAGGCGGTCGAGACGCCCGAGGTGCTCAAGCCGGTGCTGGACGCGCTGGTCGCCGAGAGCCAATCCCACCCGGCAATCGAACCCAGGCTCGCCGACCTGGTCGATCGAGCACTCAAGGTCCCTTCGAGGCGTGTTCCAGCGACACAGTTTCTTGAATGGGCGCTCGTTGATCACACGCGAGCGAGGAGCTGGCTAAGACCGTTGCTGACCCAGGCGATGCGTAACCCCGCCCCCATCCCGGTCTGTCGCGCGATACGCGAGGTCGTTCCCAGAGAAAGGGTCGGCCCGTTCGCCCGGGCCGTGCTTGAGATCGCCGGAGAACATGAAGATCCGAACGGAGTCTTTCGCTGGGCCGTGGAAGAGATTCTCCTGGCACTGCCCGAGGAGGAACAGCCTCACGAATCCGCTTGGGCCTCACTCTACCTGGATCGGATGACATCCGACCTCGACCTGTTCGCACGTCTTCAATCCAGGGAGTTCCGCGATCGCGGTGTTCCTCGGTGGCTGGCTCGAGCCAAGACGAACGGCGAACTCAACGCGAGGCACCTTGCGCGAATCGAGCTCTGCCATGAGTTTGTACGTGCCCTGCGATCCGGTGATGCGCGGACGTTGCGGAGCTTGACGTTGCCAAGTGTGCCTCCCTGGCAGCGCGGCCGTTTGCTGAACCTCATACTCCAGAAGATTTCGCTCGGTCAGGCCGGAGCGGTCGACCAGATCCTCGACGTGCTTCGCGCGACGTGGGGAGCGGAACTGAGAGCCGGGAACCCTGGTCTCGACCGACTCGCCCCCGAGCTTTTGAAACTGATGATGAGGGTCCCATCAATGGGCGAGGCCTGGCTCGACGAGCTCGCAATCCTGCTCGATCGACTGGGCTTAATGGATGGCGAGGAAGAGGGCTTCGAGCCGGACGGCTTGGGAGCAGAGATGTTTGGAGCAGCCTTGAGTCGCTCCAACCCTGAATGCGACCCCTGGAGTCTCCGGCAAATCGTTCTCCGGCACGATCAATACTGGCGTTGGCTTGCCGCCGACATCCGACGCGAAATCCAAGGGGAGACTGACAACGCGTTCACGGCCTGCCTGGAACGTTGGGACCATCAACTAGATAAGGGTGTTTTCACGCACCGATTCTACGAGCTCTGGCTCAACACCTGCGACGGGCCCGCGCTCGCCCTTTCGGTTTCGGCGAAGGTGGCAGGCTTGAAGTCGCTCGAGCCGATAACCTGGTGGAAGGCCCAGGAAGAAGCGGACGCATGCCCGGACATCCGCGACCGCTTCGCCCGATTGAGCCCCATGCGGCCGCTCGACCCGTCCAATCTGAGCCTGGTCCAGGTGTGGCTACGGCCAGCCCAAACGAATCCCCCAACCGACGACCCGGATCAACCGTTGCCCATGGAGGATCCCGGTCCGGCGTTCAATGGGAACGACCCGGAACTCCCCGCCAGGTTTCTGTCGAGACGAGGAGAAGCGCGTTGGCGTTGTATCGAACTGCTCACGGCGATGAGAAGACCGGCGACCACGGACCAGGCTCGTTGGCAAATGCTCGTCGCCTTCGAGAAGGAACCCTGGTTTGGGGAAATACACCAGGACGACCGCTACCGATTCCTCGCCTGGGTCATTCTCTCGGTCGGCGAGTACGACTCGATCCAGCTCGCGCGTCTGGCGAGTTGGATTTACAAGGGAGGAGTGGACGATCCCGAACGGGTCGCGGATTGGGTCCAAACCCTCGCGGAGACGTACGTCGTGACCCCAGACGAACAAAGCGATCGGGCCGCGATGGTGCGCGACCTGCGCGAGGAACTGGGGAAAGTGGCTCGGGATGCACGAGCGGCGGAGAAAAAGCCAGCAGGTTGATTTCCCGATGCCCCCTTGATCGGGTAAGATCGCCGCGTAATGCCGGTCGTGTGGAAGTTATGCGGTTCGTTGCGTAAGACTGGCGATTTGGGGGAGTGAACGAATGGCGCTGCAAGGGACAGGCCCTTTCGTCGTCGGGATTGACCTTGGCGGCACGAAAATTCTCGCGGGCGTGGTGGCGGCCGATCATACAATCCTGGGTCGGAGCAAGCGCGCCACCCCCGCCAAGGAAGGGGGGCCCGCCATCGTTCAAACGATCATCGAATGCGTGGACGACGCGCTCCAAGAGGCGGGGCTCGATCGATCGGACGTGGTCGCCGCGGGAATCGGATCGCCAGGACCGCTCGACCCGGAAACAGGGGTCATCCGCTTCAGCGCGAATCTGAACGTACGCAACTTCCCGCTCGGCCCCAACATCTCATCCATCCTCGATAAGCCGGTCCTGGTACGCAATGACGTTCGGGTTGGTGGATACGGCGAATTCCGGCTCGGGGCAGGGCGTGGATATCAAAATATCATCAATTTTTTCGTTGGCACCGGCATCGGCGGCTGCTTGATCCACGAGGGGAAAATCCTGGAAGGCTCCACGGGCAATGCCGGCGAGGTGGGGCATATGATCGTCAAGTCCGGCGGTCCCAAGTGCGGTTGCGGCGCACACGGATGCGTTGAGGCCCTGGCCAGCAAGACCGCCATCGCGCGCCGGATCAGCAAGGCGATCCAGAAAGGGAAGGCCACGATCCTCGTCGAGAAGCTCGGCAAGAAATCGGGCCGACTCAAGAGCGGCGACCTCGCCGAGGCGGTCTCCAGAGGGGACCATGTGGCCATCCACGAAGTCCATCGTGCCGCGCATTACCTTGGCGTGGGATTGAGCAACCTCGCCAATGTGCTCGGGCCCGAGCTAATCGTCATCGGTGGCGGGATCGCGGGAGCGCTCGGCGAGCCTTATGTGAACCTCGTTCGAGAGTCCGCGCGAAGGCACATGTTGACAGACCCTGATGGGAAGATCAAGATTGTTCGGGCCTCACTCGGCGATGACGCCGGAATTCTCGGCGCATCCCTCTTTGCTCGCGAGCAGTTCATCGAACCGAGTTCAGCACCGCCCGAAGGACTCTGAATCGAAATCGAACCACCCTGCCTCAACCTTGCGAGAAGGGCCGAGATGACCCGTCTGTTGTGAGACGGGTCTCGCTCGGCCCTTTTTGCTTCAAGCTCCGCACTCCCACTCAGCGTGATTCCTCGGGCAAGGCTGGATAGCGTTGGGTTTGGAGCCAGCCAAGAATCTGGTCCACCTGCTCGGGACTCAGCACGGTCTGGAAACCCGGCATTCGGTGGCGGCCCGAGTGGACGACTTCGCGAAAGTCCGGCTGGCGAAGCAGGCTCGCGATCTCCAACAAGTTTGGCCCGAGGTCGCCGCCAATACCGCTCGGCGCATGGCAGGTCGCGCAATGGGTCGTGAAATGCCCTTTACCTGCCTCAAGATCAACGCCTTCAACCCGCGCCGAGGAAGGGACCGGCTCAATCTGTTTCATCGCGTCATCGTAACTCAAATACTTGACGGGATGAGCAGGTGTGGTGTCGGAATATTCCTGGGAGAGGTAATTGATGAGCAACTCCGATTGTTCCGCCGGAAGGGGCGACCCCATGCCAACCATCTTTTCGACTTCCGCCTTCCACTGGGCGGAGGTGAGCCGTTGGCCGGAGATCATCTCCTCGGAGTGACAAATCAGGCAGTTCTCACGTAGCGCCTGACGCGCGAAGAATCGCTCTTCGTCATCCGCGGTTCCCTCCACGGCCGATGGATCAGGTGTTGACTGACGAGGCTTCGCCACATCCCTTCCCAGGGCGGCGGCGGCGAACCACGTCGCAATGATGATGCCCGCGGATAACGCGAGCCCTCCCGCCAGGGTTTTCGAGTGAATCCGACCTTGGTGATCTGACCCGGTGGAGGATGTGATAGGGGATGGTTCCATGGTCAACTCACCTCGCAATTCACACGGTCGATTCCATTCCACAAGTAGCCGCTCTTGTTCCAAGGGGTGACGTCGGGCTGGGTCTCGCCATGGGAATCAGTCGCCCTTGCCCTGATGGAATAGACCCCCGCGCGTTCAGGAGTCCACTGAATGCTCCACGTGCGCCAGCTTCCTTCAGTCGTTTCTCCCTCGAGTTCGGCGGGCCGCCAGGGGCCTTGAGCGCCGAAGGCAACTTCGAGCTTGGTGACATGACCGGCCCCGGTCCAGGCCACACCTTGAACGCGCTGAGGACCGACCTTGAGCGTGGCCCCTTCGCCGGGCGACGTGATCAAGGATTTGACATTCATATAGGTCAAGGAGACCATGTCGGAAGGTTGCAGGATCGCGCCAGGCGGGGCAGGGGACCTGGGCATCTTGTACCCGGCTTGCTGGTAGGTCCCCGGGGCTTCCACGTCGGAAACGACCACCTGACGCAGCCATTTCATCCAGTGGTTGCCCGTCCAACCAGGGACGATCAGGCGAAGAGGGCCACCGTGCGGATAGGGCAAGGGCGCACCATTCATCCGCAAGGCCACGATCGTACTGGGGCTGAGCGCTTTCTCCAAAGGCAGACTGCGCAGGTAGCGAGG
>Ga0182745_1000264_pt1 | contig 63454 bp, 43 predicted proteins | sample eDN3rd30CKraftBY_FD_128523 | JGI IMG/M metagenome (GOLD analysis project Ga0182745, IMG submission 128523) | Enriched backyard soil microbial communities from Emeryville, California, USA - eDNA 3rd pass 30_C Kraft BY (version 2) (version 2) | ecosystem: Environmental > Terrestrial > Soil >... | reverse complement strand
TCGCTCCGCGATCGAACGGAGCACCGGGACTCCGACCGGCGGAGCGGTCGGCGACAAAGGTGGTCAATCGCTCCACGATCGAACGGAGCAACAGACCTCCGACCGGCGGAGCGGTCGGCGACACTGACGCCTACTTGCCGCTGTAGGGCAGGCGGCCTTGGCGGCGGGCAGCGTTGAGCTGGGCGCGCAATTCCTCGCTCTGCAACGGCCGGATCGGCATCGTGACCAGCGACATCACGTCGACTTCGTTGCCGCCGTGCCGCTTAGCGATCATCTCGACCTCTTCTTCGAGCGCCGCCAGCCAGGCCGGCATATCCAAGCCGACGCCGGTGGGGTGCTGCGTCAGCAGTTCCGCTTCCTTCTGCAGCAGCTCAAAGGCGCCGCTGGGGCGGTTCGCTTCCGCATCGCGAGTTGCCGGTTCAATCAGCGCCCGCATGCGGTCGATCGTCATCGGTTGCACGAACCGTTCGAGGATTCGGTCAGCCACGGTCGGCATCCGCATCGCGTACTCGCGTTGCAGCGACCTGAGCTTGGTGACGTAGATGTCGGCTTTGGCGCCGATCCGTTCCGACAGGCTGCGGCGCCAGATCGCCGCGGCGGTTTCAAAACGGCTGCGGACCAGGATCTCATGGGCCCAAAAGACCGGCTTGAGGTTCCAGGCGACGCGGTCGTAGCGAACCCGCAGCCGCAGGAAGTCGTGGAACATGTAGATCAAATCGCCGCGATCGCTCTGCGTGGTCGTGCTGTTGTAATCGAGGAATTCCGCGTGGTGATCGAGGATCGATTCGAACACCAACCCCAGCCAGCGTTCGGCTTCTTTGCGGTTGAGCGTGCCATTTTCCAAATCTTCGAACAGCGGTGTCTGTTTGATCTCGCCATGCGAGTGCAGCACGCTGTCGATCCAGTGGCCGACGCCTTGGTGCAGGATCGCGCGGACGTTGGAAAGCTTGAGGAATGCCTGCGTGAACAGCGGGTCGCCGTACTGGCGGATGAAGGCCACCAACTGTTCCCAGTTGGCGGCGTCCGACACGGTTTCCAGCGCCGACAAACGCAGCGTTTGACTGTGCGAGAGCCAACTGGAGAGCATCGTTTCGGTCAGCGACTCCAGCAGCGCGATCGACTCGCGCGTGCGGCTGGTGCGGTTGGGTTCGGGCCATGACCGCACGGAGGCGACCAGCGATGTGACCAGCGAGCGGAAGCCGATGCGGAACAAGCCATCAAACTCGGTCACCGCGCCGCTGCCGATCGGGTTGTGCTGTTCCATCATCCGCGCCGCTTCGACCAGTCGGCAGGCTTCGGAGAACAGCCCACGCCGCGGCATGCGGTGCAGCAGGTGGTGCAGCATGCGTTGGCGGAGTCGGATGGAGAAGATCCGCACCGGATCGCCGCCGCGCGACAGCGGGATGTACAGCAAGCTCGACTGACGCAGCGATTCGAGCATCTGAGGGAACTGCTGGCGGGCCGATTCATGATCGCCGGAAATCAGCGCAGCGAACATTTGCCCCGCAGCCGCGTCATCGGCTCCCATCGAGCTGATCGCTTCATCGACCGCGTCGGTCAGCGACGGGTGGCGGTTTTGGTGCGCGATCAGCACGCCGGTGATGATTCGCCGCGCGTCGGACATTTCCACCGCGGTCCCGATCACCCGCTCAAGCAACGAGTCGCGGACCATCCGTCGGCGGTCGTAATTCCGCATCGAGTCGTTGTCGGAGCCTTGCGGCGTGACGCGGTACGCCTGCACCGCGTCGAGCAGTTCCAGCAGCCCTTGGCGATTTTCGGCAGCGCGAGCCGCCCAAGCGGAGAACGCCGCCAACCGGGTCTTAGCCTCCTCAGCGGAGACATTCGCTGGTTTCGCTTGGCCCGCCCGGCCGAAGGTTTCGCGACGGGCGACCGTGGTGTAGCCGATGTCCGCAGCGATCGCCCACATCCGCGCCAACGACTCGAGAAACACCAGGTGTTCAATCAAGCGTTTGGATTCCGATTCCAGATCGTCTTGATCTTCATCGGCCTTGGAGTGCGCGTTGCCGAAGACCGACCCTTCATGGCCGTCATCGGTGGTGTCCTCGTAGGTCACATCTTCGTACGCGGCATCGAACGTCAGTTGCTCGCTCAGCGGCAGGTCGACATCGGTTTCCGCATCGACCACCCAGTCGCTGGGAAGCTTGCCGAGCTCTGCATCCCAGTCACGCGGTTTGCGTTTGCCCGAACCGAGGGCGAACTTGGGTGCCGACCAGAGCGTTTCGGCGTTGGCTTCCAAGTAGTCGAGGAACTTTCGCGCCAGTGGCCAGGCGTTGTCCACCAGCGGTTCTTGCGGCCCGGCGTCGTCATCACCGTGAGCGATGGTTTCGAAGTCGTCGGTGCGAATGCCGGCAGCCATCCGCAGCCGGACCAGCCAGCGGATCGCCAGCAGCGGCAAGGAACTGCCGCCCAGCCGCAGGCCGATCCGCGGGACGTGCTCGAGCCAGTGGATCAGCAGCGCCATCGAAGCGACAAAATCGCGGCGATCCAACAGCGCGTTGATCACCAGCGCATAAGCCCGCGGCGAATCAAACAGGTCGGCATGCGGCGCCCAAAAACCGATGTCGCCGGCCGCGGCGCCGCCGCGGTACCAGAGTCGCAGCGCCCGCGCGACCAGCTTCGCCGAGTCATAGGATTCCGCCGGATCGACCGCTTCGACCGACTCGACCGTATGCGCAGCGAACTGCCGCCACCACTTCGCGACGACTTCAAACTGATGATCGATCCGCGAGTAGAGCTCTTCGTCGTCCTGAGCCGCCGCTTCGCTCCAGACCCGCGCCATGTAGCCGAAGTACTGTTCGACCAGATGCACCAGTTCTTCGACACGGTGGTCGCGAATGCCGTGTTCTGGCCCGGGGAACAGATTGAAGTTCCCGCCGAAGTAGAGGATGTTCCAAGGATCGACGCAGGCACCGCAGTCAATCGCCCGCTGCAGCAGATTGAATACTTGCTCGGGGACCGCGGCGGCGGCAGCCAGCTCGCCCGCGCGCAGGCTCCGCAGCCCTCCGGACATCAGGCAGTCGATGCGGCACATCATCCGCGCCGACGTCACCGGCACCGCATCGGCTTGCTTTTGAGCCGCATCGGGATAACCCATGCGAGCATAGATTCGGGCCAGTTGCACGTGTTGCAACTGGGTGGCGCGGAGCTGTGCCAGCATCGTATTGAGATGTTGGCGAGCGGCGCCGAAGGGTTGCCGTCGTAGCCGCATTTCCTCGCGAAGTCGCTCGCGATGTGGAGCCGGCAGCCGCTGGATCCGGTCGTGGTAAAACTCATCGCGGTACGATGCGATCGGGTCCATCAGCGACTTGAGCGTCACTTCGCTGGAATAAGCTGACGGTCCCCAGCCGCTGATCCCGCTGCCCATCAGAATCGTTCCGGCTAGGACGGATGCCGCTTCTTCGAACAATTCTTCAGTGGACAGCCCTTCGCCGGCATCTTCATGCACGCGCGCCAGCAGCGCTGTCAGCGTGACTTGGCGAACGACGAACCGGTCGTAGTAACCGTCGCCATCGAGGTGGTCCGGATCCCACTGGCCGAAGATGTAATTGGCGCGGCGGTGAACCGGATGGTCAAAGTCATAGGCGCGGGGGTCGAAGGCGAGTTCGGTCAAGCGGCCCGGGTCGAAGGAGGCGGCCCGCAGGATGCTGGCGTCAGTCTGCAGCAACGCTTCGATCGTGCGGCTGACGATTTCATGATACGGCCCATCGGTCACACCCGCCCCGGCGATGTACAGCGGGACCGGGCGGACCAATTCACCGGGATAGGGTGCTCCCGGAGCCTTATCCAACAGTGCGATCGGGCGGTAGCCGACGTAATCGTCCAGCCGGGCGATCGCGTCGGCGACCAGCGCCTGCACTTGGTCCGGTTCGTCGCTCGGCCAGTGCGGCAGCGCCTCGAGCAGCCGCTCGGCGACCCTGCCCAAAAAGAAACCGCTGAAGATTTGCTCCGGCGGTTGATGAAACAGCAGATCCTTGTGGTGGTCCAAGTACGCCGGCAAGGTGTCGCTGAACAGCAGACGAATCAGCCGAAACGCTTGGTCATAGTGGCCGGGTCGCTGCGACGACTCCGCCAGATCCGCTGCGGTCTCTTCCAGCCATTGCCGGATGATCAGCCAAGCCGGCGGTCCTGACAACGGTTTGCCCTGGACGGCGCCGGCGTAGAGACGATTCCAAGCGGCGAGCGTCGTCGGGTCCGACGTGCCGCTGGAAAAGTTCAGATAACTGACGACTTGATGCAGCGCGTCGCGGAGCGTCAACGGAGGCGACGAAGCAGACATCAATACCGATTTCTATGGGGAAGAATCAAACCGAACACACACCGGGCTATTTCTTGCCCTTTTTGGTCGCCGTCTTCGCCGGCGCCGACTTCTTGACGCTCACCGCCGCTTTGCCGGCCGACGCCTTGGCGGACAGTTTGGCTGACGCTTTGGCCGCGGGCGCTTTTACCGACGCGGTCTTGGCGGCCGCTTTGACCGACGACGCCTTCGCTGCGGGGGCCTTGGCAGACGCTTTCACCGACGTTGTTTTGGCAGCGGGGGCTTTGGCTGCGGGCGCTTTGGCTTTGGTCGTGACCGACTTAGCCGACTGGGTCGAAGTGTTTTTAGCAGCGGTGGACTTCACGGAAATCGCCTTGGCCGAGGTCGATTTGGCAGACTTCGTGGAAGCTGCTTTTGCCGTGGTGGTCTTCGTGCCAGCTTTCGCCTTGGTGGACTTGGCGGTAGCTGGAGCAGTCGGGGCGGCTGCTTTGCCGCCGAACGCCGCGTCCCAGCCATCGGCATACGCGGCGCTGGGGCCCACTCGTAAAATGGTCATCTCTAATCGGTCACTCTTAAAAAAGGGGGTTCATTTTCTGGAGGCCAACAATCATTGTTGGACCTGACCAGACGGCCGCCGAGACAATTGGCGCCCGCTTCCGCAAACTTGATTTCAACCCGGCGACAGCAAGCCGCTTAGGTCGCGTGAATGCTCTTGTAACGTCGTTTCGCGCCTTCCTCAATATCCTCGCCGTGGCGTTCGCGCCGGCCGCGCTCGTAAACTTCAAAGTTACCTTCGCACCAGTACAACTTCCCGTCGCCCTCAAAGGCGAGGATGTGCGTGGCCAAGCGGTCGAGGAACCAGCGGTCGTGCGAGGTCACGACCACGCAGCCGGCGAAGTTCATGATCGCTTCCTCGAGTGAACGCAGCGTGTCGACGTCCAAGTCGTTGGTCGGTTCGTCCAACAGCAATACGTTGCACCCTTGCCGCAGCAGCTTCGCTAGGTGGACGCGGTTCCGCTCCCCACCGGAGAGCACGCCGACTTTCTTCTCTTGGTCGGGGCCCTTGAAGTTGAACTTCGAGACGTAGCTGCGGGCGTGCATCGTCTTGCCACCGCTGCCCATCTCCAGCACATCGTGGCCACCACTGATCTCCTGGTAGACCGTCTTATCGTCATGCAGGCTATCGCGGCTTTGGTCAACATATCCCAGAGACACCGTTTCACCGACGCGGATCTCGCCGCTGTCAGGCGGCTCTTGGCCGGTCAGCATGCGGAACAGCGTCGTCTTGCCGGTGCCGTTGGGCCCGATCACGCCGACGATCCCGCCTGGAGGTAGGCGGAACGACAGGTCGTTGATCAGCACCTTGTCGCCGTACGCTTTGTGAATGTTGATGCCTTCGATGACCAGCGCCCCGAGGTGCTTGCCCGGCGGGATCTGGATTTCCAGCTCATCGGGCTGCTCGTTGAAGGTCTCCTGCGACATCTGCTCGTAAGCTTTGATCCGCGCCTTGCTCTTGGCCTGCCGCGCCTTGGGACTCATGCGAATCCACTCCAGCTCGCGCGACAGCATCCGGTCGCGCGCCTTTTGCTGCCGCTGCTCGAGCGCCTGTCGCTTGTTCTTGGCTTCCAACCACGCGGAGTAGTTGCCTTCAAACGGGATGCCACGGCCACGGTCGACTTCGAGGATCCACTTGGCGACGTTGTCCAGGAAGTAACGATCGTGCGTCACCGCGACGACGGTGCCGGGATAGTTGTCCAAGTGTTTTTCGAGCCAAGCCACGCTTTCGGCGTCGAGGTGGTTGGTCGGTTCGTCGAGCAGCAGCAGGTCGGGCTGGCGGATCAGCAACTGGCACAGCGCGATGCGGCGTTTTTCACCGCCGGAGAGATTGGTGACCGGCGAATCGCTCGGCGGCAGGTTCATCACCGCCATCGCCACCTCGACCTGACGATCGAGTTCCCACAGGTTGGCGGCGTCGATCGTGTCTTGCAGTTCGGCCATCTCATCGCACAACCGCGTCATCTCGGCGTCGTCGGTGACTTCGCCCAACAGTCCGGAGATTTCGTTGTAGCGATCGACAATCGCGCGGCGCTCGGCCACGGCGATCATGACGTTCTGCTCGACCGTCAGATTCGGATCCAGTTGCGGTTCCTGCGACAGGTAGCCGACGGTGAACTTCTTGCCCAGCGTCGCGGTCCCTTCGAACTCCGTGTCCTGGCCAGCCATGATTTTGAGCAGCGTCGATTTGCCGGCGCCGTTGGGTCCCAACACACCGATCTTCGCGCCGGGATAGAACGCTAGGCTGACATCTTGCAAGACAACCTTCGTGCCGTGCTTCTTGGTCAGATTCTCGATTTGAAAGATGTAATGCTTGGTCGACATGGAAACCGCGATGGATCGCTCTTAAACAGGGGATCGCGAAACGGAAACGCCGCCGCGAAGAGGAAACCGCCGGCGCAGGCGGTAACGCCGCAGCCAGCGAACAGAATTTAACGAAGAAAATACGTTTTGGCGATCGCTAATCTCGCCGCAGCTTAACCGAGGTCGGCCTGTCACCTTAACCCCCGCTCACTCCCACTCGATCGTCGCCGGCGGCTTGCTGCTGATGTCGTAGCAGACGCGGTTGACTCCTGCGACTTCGTTGATGATCCGTGTGCTCATCTGGGCCAGCAACTCGTAGGGCAGCCGGCTCCAATCGGCGGTCATGAAGTCGTCGGTGTTGACGCTGCGGATCGCGATCGTTTCCTCATAGGTCCGCGCATCGCCCATCACGCCGACGCTCTGCACCGGCAGCAGCACCGCAAAGGCTTGGCTGGTTTGCCGGTACAGCCCCGCAGCCTTGATTTCATTGACGACGATCGAGTCAGCTTCGCGAAGCTTAGCGAGCCGCTCCGGGGTGACTTCGCCGAGGCAGCGGACCGCCAGCCCTGGACCCGGGAAGGGATGCCGCCAGACGAGCGTCTCGGGCAGCCCGAGTTCGCTCCCCAGCCGCCGAACTTCATCTTTGAACAGATCCCGCAGCGGCTCGATCAGCTCAAAACCGAGTTCTTCTGGCAACCCGCCGACGTTGTGGTGCAGCTTGATCGTGGCGGCCGGCCCGTCCACCGCCGCTCCGCTTTCGATCACATCGGGATAGAGCGTCCCTTGGGCAAGGAAATGCGCGTCCTCGATCTTCAGCGCCTCGGCTTTGAAACAGTCGATGAACGCATGGCCGATGCGGCGGCGTTTTTCTTGCGGATCGGTCACGCCGGCGAGCGTTGCCATGAACTGATCTTGCGCATCGACGACGTGCAGGTCGGTTTTGAAGTGCGTGCTGAACTCGCTGATCACCGCCGCTTGCTCGTCCTTGCGCAGCAGCCCGTTGTTGACCAAGATGCACGACAATTGCGATCCGATCGCCTTGTACAGCAGCGCTGCGACGACGGCTGAATCGACTCCGCCGGAGAGCCCGCAGATCACGCGGCGGTTGCCGACTTGCTGCCGCAGGTTCTGAATCGCCACTTCCGCAAAGTCGCCCAAGTGCCAGGTTTCTTCGCAGCCGCAGACGCCGATCACGAAGTTGTGCAGCACCTGACCGCCCAGCGGCGTGTGGGTTACCTCGGGATGGAACTGCATCCCGTAGACCGGCAGTTCGCGGTGGCGGATCGCGGCGTAGGGACATGTCGGCGTGCTGGCCAAGGTCTCAAAACCTTCACCGATCCCCGAAATTTGATCGCCATGACTCATCCAGACGTCGGTCACATCGGGCAGTCCGGCGAACAGGTCGCTGGCCTGAGTGATGGTGCAGCGGGCCCGGCCAAACTCGCGGCTGGGCGTGTGCTCAACGCGGCCACCGAGCGCTTCGCAGGCCAACTGCATGCCGTAGCAGATCCCGAGCACGGGAATGCCGAGCTGAAATAGCCCCGGATCGCACCGCGGTGCTCCTTCGGCATACACGCTCGACGGGCCGCCGGACAGAATGATCCCGCGGGGAGCGATCTGGCGGAGCCGCTCCGCCGTGACGTCGTGACGCAGAATCTCGCAGTAAACGTTCTGCTCGCGCACCCGGCGGGCGATCAACTGAGCGTACTGCGACCCGAAATCGAGCACCACGATCCGCTGCTCGGTGAGTGACTGCATGGGGGCATCGGGCGACACGTTAGACATGGCGATTGAGTGGTCGGTTGCTGCGAGCGAAACGCGCGATTTTAGGGAGCGAAAGCCGTTCGCCCAAGGGGCAGGCCGATCAAATGGAGGAGCTTCGAATGAATTGCCAGTTGTCGCTTGAACCAGCGGCCCAGCCGGATAGCTGGCGGCGCGAAACTAAAGCATTGATCGCGGGTTGTATGGTTCCGTAGGGCCGAAGGCCCGATACATCCTCTGCCGGGCTCCGTAACGGCCCGGTGTTAGGGATATAACAAAGGTTGCAGACCTGCAGGGCCGACACAGATGAACAGCACGCTTGTGCCGGCCCTGTGGGCCTAAGAGGTCCCGCGTGTCGCTTCAATCCAGAGCCTGACGGCTCCGGCAGTGAATGCGCCGGCCCTGCGGGCCTGAGCGAATCGCTTCGTAGCAAAGCTGCTAATATGTCCGATGGTCCTGGTAGACGACCTGCTCTTGTCTGTAGTCCACGTGCTACCAACCCTCATCACTCATCCGGAGCCAGTCATGTTGTTCGATTCACCTTTCACCCCGCGCCGCCGTTTCTTGCGCAGCAGCGTCTTTGGCGCAGCCGCCCTGCTGGCCACGCCCGGGCTGTTCGCCGAGCAACTGCTGCGAACCGCCGCGCTGATGGAAGGCCCGTTCTATCCTGACCGCTTACCGCTGGACACCGACAATGACTTGCTGGTGATCAACGATTCGCTCACACCTGCGGTCGGCGAGGTGACCTACTTGAGCGGCCGGGTGCTGCGCGAAAGCGGCTCGCCGCTGCGCAATGCTTTGGTGGAGATTTGGCAGACCGACCACAATGGCGCCTACATCCATAGCGGCTCATCCAATGCAGAAAAGCGCGATGGCAACTTTCAGGGTTACGGCCGCTTCCTGACCGACAGCGAAGGCCGGTACTTCTTCCGCACCGTTAAGCCGGTTCGCTACCCCGGCCGCGCCCCGCACATTCACGTCGCGATCTCGCAAGGCGGCAAGCGAGTGCTGACCACACAGTTGCTGATCGCCGGTGAGCCGGACAACGAACGCGACGGCGTGTTCCGGCGGCTCGGCGATGAGCAAGCCCGGCAGACCGTGCTGACCGAGTTCAAACCGCTGCCCGAATCGAAGCTCGGGGAGCTGACCGCCAACTGGGACATCGTGCTCGGCGTGACTGCGGCGGACGCTTGACAACGCCCCCGGGTGGCACGTCCCTGAGGAACAAAGGGCGTGTTGAGGGAACTGTCGCGTAACCAGGAAATACTCGGCGGCTCAGTGTTTGCCCGCACCGCTCACGCCCATCGCTGGGGCTCTGAGCGTGCCACCCCAAGCTACCATGACGGCTTAGAGAAGATCCTCCGGGTGACACGCCCCTGAGGAACCAAGGGCGTGCTGAGGAGACCGGCTCAGTCGTTCGAACCGGCCTTCGCGAACGCCTTACCCTTCTTCGGACCACGCGGGGGTTTGGAGTCGTAGCGGGCCTTTGGCTTGCCGAACTTCTTGCCACCCGGTTCGAAGCTGGGTCGCTCGTAGCCGGAGCGTTCCGTGCGTCCCGCCGGATGCGTGTCCTTGGAAATCCGCAGTTGCCGGCCCGAAACCCAGGTTCGCGACAGCGCATCGAACACCGCTGGCGGCATCCCAGCCGGCAGCGAGACGATCGAGAACCGATCGAAGATATCGATCCGGCCGATCTCGCCACCGCCCAAACCGGCTTCGTTGGCGATCGCACCGACGAGGTTGCCGGGCATCACGCCGTGGATCTTACCGACTTCCAAGCGATACCGTTCCATCGCCGCATCGGGACGTGAGCCGCGGCGGTCGAACTCGCGCTTCGGCCCGCGGGCGTCGCGATCGCGGTCGCGGTCACGATCGCTGCCGAAACTCGGCTCTTCGATCGGTTTGGCAAAGAATCGCCGATCGCCATGCGCCATCACCGCCAGCGCCGCGCCAACCCGCAGCGGCGACTCGCCGGTCTGTTGGCAATACTGCTCGATCAACTGGGTGAAGGTGTCGAGTTGACGGCTTTCCATCGCCGCGGTGATCTGCTCGTTCAGCTTGGTCGCCCGTGACTGGTTGATGACTTCCACCGATGGCTGTTCGATCTGCTCGATCGTCTGGCCCATGGCGCGCTGCAGCGAGCGGACCACGTGGCGCTGTGCCGGGGTCACCAGCAGAATCGCTGCCCCGTCGCGGCCAGCCCGTCCGGTGCGGCCGATCCGGTGGACGTACGCCTCTTGGTCATGCGGCAGATCGTAATTGATCACGTGACTGATGCGATCAACGTCCAGGCCGCGAGCGGCCACGTCAGTAGCGACCAGAATATCGATCTCGCCGGACTTCAGCTTTTCAACCGTTCGCTGCCGCTGCGCCTGTGCGATATCGCCGTTGAGCGGCGCAACGTTCAAGCCGCGGGCCGCCAAACGATCCGCCAGTTCCACCGTGCCGAGCTTGGTTTTGACGAACACGATCACGCCGTCGGTCGATTCGACTTCCAGCAAGCGACAGAGGACCTCAACCTTTTGCTTCGGAGCGACGACCAGGTGCTGCTGACGAATCGTCTGCGCCACCCGCTGCGACCGCTCGACAGTGATCGACTGTGGCGAGCGGAGGTGTTTTTCGGCGATCTCGCGGATCGGGCCGGGCATCGTTGCGGAGAACAGCGCAATCTGACGTTCTGCCGGGGCTTGCGAAAGGATCCATTTGACGTCGTCGATGAACCCCATGCGGAGCATCTCATCGGCCTCGTCGAGGACCAGCGAATGCACGCCATCGAGTTTCAGCGCCGACTGCTTCACATGGTCGATCAACCGGCCCGGCGTGCCGACGATCACATGCACACCGCGGTGCAGCGCCGACAATTGCGGCTGGTAGGCAGCGCCGCCATAAACGGCCAGCACGCGGAGTTTCTTCAGCCCGGCGCCGTATTGCTCGAACGCTTCAGCGACCTGAATCGCCAGTTCGCGCGTCGGGGTCAGCACCAGGAGCTGGGGGACTTTGTTGTCGAGATCGATCTTGGCCAGCAGCGGCATCGCAAACGCGGCCGTCTTGCCGGTTCCGGTTTGGGAACAGCCAACCAGGTCATGGCCGGCCATCAAAATCGGAATCGCTTGTGACTGAATGGTGGTTGCGTCGGTGTATCCGGCTTCGGCGGCGGCGCGCACGATCGCCTCGGGCAACCCGAGTTCTGAAAACTGCATCGTTGGTCTTTGTGTTGGGAGCGTCGGCTCCAGGACCAATCGGGCGAGCACCGCGAGAAGGGAGCTCAGACACAGACATTGGGACCCTGGCAGTGGTCCCGCTGGATCCATCGCTCGTCAGGTACTAACAGAAAGCTGGAAACACTTTTCCAGCAGGCAGAAGGCTAACCGACAACCGTCCGCTGTCCAGTGCAAAACCACATTTCGTTGCCTGCCAGGCCCAGTGGACGCCCGATGCCCATCGCGACACTTGGTAGACATGCGCAGCCTGGCACGAGTCTATGGTGAGGCACTTCGCCCACATGGGTGTGGTACAACTCCAGCACTCACTTTTATCCACTGAGGATGCATCATGACGCGTTGTTACTTTGACTATGCGGTGTTCGTGCTGACCACGGCGCTGGCGATCCTGCTGACTCCCCATCACACGCAGGCTCAGGCTTATGGTGAGCCCGATCGCGACGCGCCGGGCGATGCGATGATCCAGGCCTATCTGGCCGCCGAGGCGGTGCGGCTGGATGGCCAGTTCGACGCCGACCTGGAATCGCTCGAGCACCTGCAGCAGCGTCTGCCGCAGTACCGCCAGGAATACCTGCAGATGCTTGGGCTGTGGCCGCTGCCCGAGCGCACGCCGCTGCAGCCGACGGTCACCGGCACGCTTGATGGTGATGGGTATACGGTCGAGTTGCTGCATTATCAAAGCATGCCGGGGCTATACGTCACCGGCAATCTGTATCGTCCCAGCGAAGTCAAACCCGGTGAGCGGTTGCCAGCGATTGTCTACGTCTGCGGCCACTCGCATCGCGGTCGTGACGGCAACAAGACGGCTTACCAGTCGCATGGGATCTGGTTCGCCCGCCACGGCTACGTCTGCTTGGTGCTCGATACCGTGCAGCTCGGCGAGATCGCGGGCATTCATCATGGGACCTACCGCGAGCAGCGGTGGTGGTGGCACAGCCGCGGGTACACCTCCGCAGGCGTTGAGTGCTGGAACGGTGTGCGGGCGATCGATTACCTGCTCAGCCGCGACGATGTCGATCGCCAGCGGATCGGGGTCACCGGCATCAGTGGCGGCGGAGCGGCAACGTTTTGGATCGCCGCGGCCGACGAACGGGTCGCCGCCGCGGCGGCGGTCAGCGGGATGGCGGACCTCGAATCCTATGTCGGCAACCGCGTGATCAACGGGCACTGCGACTGCATGTTCCTGCACAACACCTACGCTTGGCCATGGACACGAATCGCCGCACTGCTCGCCCCACGGCCGCTGCTGTTCGTCAACAGCGATGCCGATGCGATCTTTCCGATGGATGCCAATGACCGGATCAGCAACCGGCTGGAGCGGCTGTATAGTCTGTATGGCGCCGGCGATCAGGTCGATGCGGTCGTCAGTATCGGTGGGCACGCTTATCGCCAAGACATCCGCCAAGCGACTTATCGCTTCTTCAACACCCACTTCAAAGGTGACCCGCGCCCGGTGACCGATAGCGAACGCGATCTGGTCACAAATGGCCGTAACCCGCAACATCCGATTCCGCCGGAGCGACTGCGGGTTTTCCCGACCGATGACGACCTCCCTGCCGATCAACTCAACGCAACCATCGATGAGCACTTCGTGCCGGTCGCATCTTGGCAGGTACCGAGCACAGATTTCAGTGCATGGCAGGCCGAGCAGATTGCCAAGCTCCGCGAGCTGCCGTTCCGCTCGCTGCCGACGGAGATTCCAGCAGCCAACTCGCTGGGCCGCGATGGCCAGGTCGAACGGATCGAGACGCAGCCGGGCATCGAGTTGGAATTGCTGCACGCCAAGCGAAGCACTGAGACAACCGCTCAGCGCGTGCTGTTGGTGGTCCGGCAGGACGATGAGACCGACGCTGCGCCAGACTGGCTCAAACAAGTGACGCAAGCCAGCGACATCGTCGTGATGCTCGATGTCCGCGGGGTCGGCAACACGCGGTGGACCGTCAAAAACCCGCCGAATTATGTGGCGCGAGCCCATGTGCTGGTGGGTCAGACAATCGACAGCGGACGCGTTCGCGATGTGGCCGCCACCGCGGCTTATCTTCGCCACCGTGCGGGAAGCGATGCTGCACTTCCGGTGCAGGTGGTCGGTAGAGGGGCGGCCGGAGTCGTCGCCGCCTACGCTGCGCTGCTGGCTCCCGAGGTCATTGCCGAGGTCACGCTGATCGATCCGCCGACCACGCATGGGGACACACAAGCACCGCAATTTCTGAGCATCCAGCAGGTCGGCGATGTGCCCGCGCTGCTCGGCCTGCTCGCTCCGCGGCCGCTGCGGATCATCGGCGGCAAAGGCGAGGATTTTCAAGTCACCGCTGCCGCTTACCAGTCCGCCGCCGCTCCCGATCAGTTCAGCCGCTGAGCAGCACAGGATCTGCTATTGGGAAAAATTCGATCAGCCGGCGCAGCCGACACAGTAGAACAATTGTCCTCAATTGTTCCGCGTGGCGACCTGTGTGGGATGTAGAACAATTGGGGACAATTGTTCTACTCTCTGAATCGCCCTGAGTTGCGCGGTGTGGTCTCTTGATTCAGCAGCGAGTCGTCTTGTCGTTGCGATGCGGTATGCGAAGTGCACTGCTGCCGAAGCGCAATTAACTCTGCAATGTTCCGCAGGCTGGCGGGGAGCACGACCTAGGATCGGCATCGCGGCATGTGTTGTGGAACCGTTGGCCACCGATCGACTCTTTCAACAGGCGACCACTCCATGACTGCCGATTCGATGTCCCCCGACGCTCCCATCACCAGTGCAATCTCACCCGACGCGATGTCGCCCAATGACCTGTGGTATAAGAACGCCATCATTTATTGCCTCGACGTTGAAACTTACTTGGACGCTAACGGAGACGGGATCGGTGATTTTGAGGGGCTCAGCCGGCGACTGGAGTACCTGGCCGGGATCGGAGTGACCTGCATCTGGCTGCAACCGTTCTACAACTCGCCCAATGGCGACAACGGCTATGACGTCAGCGATTACTACAGCGTCCATCCCGATCATGGCACCTTCGGCGATTTCGTTGAGTGCATGAATCATGCTCGGGCACTCGGAATCCGTGTAATCGTCGACTTAGTGGTCAGCCATACATCGATCGAACACCCTTGGTTCCAGTCGGCTCGTTCGGACCCTCATTCACCTTATCGTGATTGGTACGTGTGGTCGAAAGAGCAACCGGATGACCATCAGGAAGGAGTTATTTTTCCGGGGGTCCAGGAAACGACCTGGACCTATGACGAACAGGCGGAGATGTATTATTTCCACCGTTTTTACAAGTTCCAGCCGGACCTCAATACCCACAATCCGATGGTGCGCCAGGAAATCACCAAGATCATGGGGTTTTGGCTGGAGTTGGGAGTGTCGGGGTTTCGCATGGATGCCGTCCCCTTTTTGATCGAGCGCAAGGGGGCGAACGTCGAGCCGATCAAGGATTATGAACTGCTGCACAGCCTGAGAGATTTTTTACAGTGGCGTTCCAGCGATGCGATTTTGCTAGCCGAAGCGAACGTGCCGCCGGAGGAGAGCAACAAGTACTTTGGCCAGCGCGGCGACAACCTGCAGATGATGCTCAACTTTCCGGTCAATCAGCGGTTGTTTTATGCGTTGGCGTCCGCCGATTTGGAGCCGCTGAAGTGGGCGCTCGAAGCGACGGCGCAGCATCCCGAAGCCGCACAGTGGGTGCAGTTTCTCCGCAGCCATGATGAATGCGATCTGGGACGGTTGACCGATGAGCAGCGCGAGCAGGTGTTTGCCGCGATGGCTCCCGAGGAGCACATGCAACTCTATCAACGCGGCGTTCGCCGCCGCTTGGCCCCGATGCTCGGCAACGACCGACGGCGGCTGGAACTCGCCTTCAGTTTGCTGTTTTCGCTGCCCGGCACACCGATGTTGCAATACGGTGATGAGATCGGGATCGGCGATGATCTGTCGCTCCCGGAGCGCAACTGCGCCCGCACGCCGATGCAGTGGACCCATGAACGCCATGGGGGCTTTTCCAGGGCCGAGCAGGTGGTGCGAAAGGTCATCGATGATCCAGAATATGGCTTTCAGCAGGTCAACGTTGCCGATCAGCGGCGTGATCGGGACTCGTTCCTTAACTGGACCACGCACATGATTCGCACCCGCCGCGGCTGCCCCGAGATCAGTTGGGGCAAGGTCACCGTGCTCGATGCGGGAGCTGCTGAGGTGCTGGTTTTGAAGTACACCTGGCGGAGCACGGAGTTGGTCGTCGTCCACAACTTCGCCGCTGCACCGCGGGTGGCGGCGTTCGAACTTGGCCCCGATGCGGAACTGCTGGTCGATGTGTTTCGCGATGACAGCCTGCAGGGAGCTGGCGGCGCCCATCAACTGGAACTCGATCCCTATGGCTACCGCTGGTTCCGCGTCGGCTCGGCAGACAATGCGCTCAACCGCAGCGAAATCTAAGCATCGGTTGTTTGAACGTTGCCCGATGTCATGCCCTGCGCTGCTCAGCAGCGCAAAAATCGGTTAGTCAGTCTCAGCGCAGTGCTCAACGGACCGGCAGGTAAACATCCAAACGGTCGTCCGCAAACGCCCGCAGCTTCACGCCGTGGCACCAGAGTTCAAAGTACGCCAGAAAAGGGTCATCCAACTGCGTGAACCGGTGGTAGAGCGGCCACAGCAGGTAATCGCGCAGCGCCCAGTCACAGGCCGCGTAGTAGTAGGCCGGGCGCAACAGATTCAGCACCGCATCCTCGCGTTGCAAGCGTTCACACAGGCTCGCCCCTTGCCGCTTGATCGCTCGATAGAGCGGAACGTTTCGCAGATCGTCTTTGGTCTGCTTGGGAGCGATCCCCTCCAATACCCGCACCTCGGGCAACGGCTGCAGCTCGTCGACCAGATCGTCAAACTGCGTCTCCCGAGCCAACGCCAGCAACGAACGCAGCCACGTCTGTGCGGCGGTTCGGGCGTGCAGCGGGTCGAGCGGCGGGGGATTGCGGACGATGAAGTACGCATCCTGGCCGCCTCCGGGACGGGTCGCGTCGCCCGCAATCGCATAGAGTTGCCGCAGCCGGTGTTGCAACGCGGCCCCCTGGGGCAGATCGTCAAACAGCCCTTGCAGCCCTTGCCCGTCGGGCCGGAACTGCTGCAGCACGCCGATCAGCGAATCGCCGTCACAGGGGGCATCCGGAGCGAAGCCCGCTAAGTTTCGGCAGCGTTGCAGCAGCATCTGTTCGTCCACGATCGAGCTCTTAGGAAGGTTCGTGAGCACCGGATGCTAACGCGCTGGAGCCGATTGAATTTTGCCGAAGCTCATGTCCTGTGCTGCTGAGTGCGAGGTCAAGCTGGCTGTATCGCGCGACAATGCGATCGAGAAACTCGCCCTGGTCTTCCTGCCAATGCTCGTCGGAAAAAATCTCGACTTCCTCCCAGCCATCAAAGCCGGTGGCACGGACCGCTGCGGTGATCGCGGGCAGATCGATGCAGCCATCGCCCATCAGCGCCCGATCATGGAGCAGGTCGCGCGTCGGCACGCGCCAATCACAGAGGTGATAGGCCAGCAGGGTGCCGGCTTGGCCGAGTCGCTCGATCTCACGCTCCAGGTCCGGATCCCACCAGACGTGATACACATCGACGGCGACGCCGAGCTGCGGGTGCTGCAGCGCCTCGCAAATCTGCCGCGCTTCGGCGAGACGACTGATGCAACTGCGATCCCCCGCGTACATCGGGTGCAGCGGCTCGATCGCCAGCTTGACGCCGCTGGTCTGCGCATCGTCCAGCAATTGCTCAATGCCGTCGCGAACCCAACCGCGTTGCTCAGAGAGCGCGTGCCCCGGCGTGGCTCCGACGACCAGCACCAGCATCTCGGCTTCGAGCTCCGCCGCCGTTTGAATCAATCGCCGGTTATGGTCGATGCGGGCCAGTCGCTCGGTGGACGAGGGGTCACAGAAGAAACCGCCTCGCACCAGTGCCGGAACTTTTAAACCGCAATCATCGATGATCCGCCGCGCCTCAGCCGCGCTGAGATTCTGCAGTGCCTCGACCCAGACGCTGATGCCGCCGATGCCCCGCGCTGCATACCGCGTCGCCGCCTCGGCCAACGACCACGGTTTGGTCGTCATCGTGTGCACCGCCAGGCGGCGGAGTGTTGCAGTCTCAGACAAAGCGAAAGTTTCCGATCACGCGTTAGAACAACGAAGCTTCCTGCAGCCACTGTTGGATCGCAAGATCGCTGGCGCTGCCCTTTCGTTCGTTGTCAGTTTCGCCCGGCACGGCTCCAGCGGCAAGTACGGCTTCGCTCTCGGCTCTCATCGACGCGTTGCGGCGAGCGAGGTGATTCAGCACGCGCAGGGCGTCGATCGGCTGGACCTGGTTGTCGCCGGAGGTATCGACAAAGTGCCTGACCCCATCCGCCAGCAGCGGCGCTTCACCCGCGCCATACTGGGCGATCACATTGAGCACGCGGAGCGCATCGATCGGTTCGATTCGCCCGTTGCCATCGACATCCAACGGATTGAAATGATTGAACAGCGGCGTGCTTGACCGCAGGACCGCTAGATCAAACGCTTCTTGCTTCAGGATCTCGACTTCGCCATCGAACTCCATGACCTCAACCGTCAACCGCAGGTTGCCTGTTGGCTGCGGCAGCGGGAGTCCACTCAGGCGACCGCTGGACGGGTCAAAGCTGATCCCCAGCGGCAACGTTCCCGTCGGACTGACGAGGTTCAACGAGCGGATGAGGGGGCCTCGATATTCGGCTGGCAAGGCGAAATTGAGCAGTTGCCCCGTGGTGGCGATCACATTGCCCACAGCGGCTCCAAACCGCAGCGGCTCACCGCGCACCAATTCAACGGCCGTCACCGTCGACAGGCCCGCTGAGTCGGTGGCCCGCACGAGCACTTCGAACGGCCAGAGTTCCTGTTGGTCCAGGATCGACCCCGGCTCGACCAGCAGCCGGTTCCCTTCCACCAAACGCAGCCCCTGGGTCACGCCCTGCAGCAGCTCCAGTGTCAGCTCATCACCATCGGGATCCAAAGCTTCCAGTTCGGCGAACGGACGTCCCGCCGGTAGACCTGCCGGCACTTCCAGACGCGTCGACAGGATCAACGGCGCCTCATTGACGTCGAGCAGATTCAGCGTGACTTCCAACACCGCGGCCTGCTCGCCGCCGACGCTCAGGACAACTTGATCGATCAGCGGCAACTGGTTGGTTTCAAAATCGAGTTCGGCCCCCTCGGCAACCGACAGCTCACCGCTGACCGGATCGACGCTGACCTTGCCACCGAACAGCGCCAGCGGGTTTTCAGTGTCGGTCGAGTGGAACTCATAGCCGCTCTGGCCATGCCGGCTGTGGGCCACCAAGGTGCCGATCGCCGCGCCAGCGGCTGAGTTCTCTTGAATCGCAAAGCTGCTCTGCACCAATGTCGGAGGTCGCTCCGCAGCGATCACGTCGATGCGGATCGTCTTCTGATTTCCCATCGGCGGCAGTCCATTGTCGACCACCTGGACGGTCAAGTCATAAAAGGCAGTTGTCTCGAAATCCAGCGGCCGCGCGACGGTGATCACGCCCGACCGCGCGTCGATCGCAAACGGTCCGGGATTGCCGATGATGCGGAACGTGTGCACCTGGCCGAGATCCCGTTCGCTGAACTCGATGCCGCCAACCGGTGCGCCGACTTCCGCGTCTTCGCCGATGCTCATCGACTCGGTCAGGATCAGCGGCGGATCGTTCGCATCGTTGACCGTGATCGGCACTTCGATCGTCGTGACGATCGGCGGATCGGACGCGTCGGCGACCTCGACCATCAGGGTCAACGATTGCACGCTCGAAAAATCGATCCGGCTCGGATCGGTCACCGTCATCACGCCGCTGCTCTGCCCGATGGCAAATGCAGCGGCGCCGGTGCCGCCGACAATCGTGAACTGCAGCGCCGCCGCGGGGTCGTCGGGATCGACGGCAAAGATGCGGCCGATCGGCGAGCCGGGGTTGGCGTCCTCAAAGACCGAGTACGATCCGAGCGTCACCACCGGCGGCTCGTTGACGTCGTTGAGGGTGATCACGACCGCCGCGCTCACCACGGCGCCAGCCGAGTCGATTGCCAGCACCGTGATGACCACTTGCGGATCGACCTCAAAGTCGAGTTGGTCCGAGCTGCGGACGAACAGCTCACCGGTCAGCGGATCGATCGTCACCGGCGAGTGGGCTGGGTCGACCAGGGCGAAGTACAGCGTCTGGTTTTCGTCGCGATCGGTCGCGTTGATCGTGCCGATGGAGGTGCCCACCGGCGTGTGTTCATCGATCGTGAACGCCGCCGGCTCGATTCGCGGCGGCGAGTTCCGCCGCAACAGCAGATCCATGCGGAAGTTTTCGTAGCGGTCGATCCCGATCGAGCGAGTGGGCAGCGCCTCGCTGAGTTGCACATCGCTCTGGTGATGCAGCAGGATGTCGTAGTTGCCCGGCTGCAGCGTATCGAGTTTGAACTCGCCGTTCTCATCCGACATCGCGACCGCTTCGTACTGGCGGAACACCAACCGATCCAATCGCCCGAACGGCGAAGAGACGGGTTGTCCGGGCGGAACATTGGCCGAGTTGCTGTCGGGATAAGCGACCACATAAGCGATCTGCTCGCCGGGGGCAGAGACCGAAATCGTTTCCCGCGCCGTGCCGAACAGCGGCCGGCTGCGGACCATCTGCAACAACTCGCCCTTGACGTTATAGGCTTCCAACCGACCGATCGTGGCAGAAGACGAGCCGTCGCCCACGATGTCAATCGATACCGAATTGACCGGGCGATAGAAATCGGCCCGTACTCGCTTGGAATGGTTGAAGAAGCTAATTCCGTCGGAAAACACCATCTCTTGCTGGTTCAAGCCCGACAATCGCGCCGCTTGAATCCGCGAACCGAAGTCGTTGTTGGCACTGCCGACCGACCACAACGTGATACCCGGGTAGAGGTTCGTCAGATCGGTTCCCGACGCATAGTTGTTAGGCTCGACAACATGCGTGAGCAGGTCGCGGATGCCGTTGCCGTTGGTATCGGCCAGGAAGCTGACACCGGAAAACGGCCGCGTTGCCAACTCGCCGTCGGTGTCCTCGTATTCCTCCGTCAAGATGCCGCGCACCCCGCCGATGAAGTTGCTCTCGCCGAGGTGATCGAGCTTGCGCCCGGTAAACGCTGGCGGCAACGGAGTGCCAAAAATGCCGACTTCCAACCGGTAATCGGGAGCCTGAGTTCCAGTAGCCATGTCGCGAGCGGTGCTGGCAATCCAGTCGCTGGCCGTGTGGCCGGTCGAGTCTCCAATGCGGGCGGCGTAACCAAAGCCACCGGTATAAATGATTTCGACTCCCTCAGCCGCAGTCACCGGCGGTTGGCCCAGGTGCTCTTCGACAAAGGCGATCTGGCCGTACGCGACCGGTCCCTGCTGGACGCCACTATGCAAGCTGAGCGAATCGTGGATGTTCCAGGTCGACGCCACGCCATCGGGATCGATCACGCCATCGTCGTCAGCGTCGATATCCTGGCCGATTTGCGGCGCGACATCGCTCTGGAACAGAAAATAGCCGTTGGAACCGAGGATGAGGTCGATTTCCCCGCGGTCCGGCCACTCGCTCGAGAAGATATTGCCTGGTAGACCGCTAAAGCCCTTGGCATTGGATTGCAACACGCCTGGACCGATGCCCGCCGGCGCAACGTGGTCGCTGAGCTTGTACGGGCTGTTGAACTGCTGGATGACCAGCATCCCGTTGCTGCCGACGCTCTGGCCGGAGAGATCAAAAATCGTGTGGATCTGTCCCTGGCGGCCGCTAATCCCGCGCTCGCTGACGGCGACAAAGTAGGTGCCATCGGCCAAGGCCGTGTTCGGTTCGGCGCGAAGCTCGATGTACTGCCCAACGTCGGTACCGGTGAACAATGGCTCGACCATCAACTCATTGATGTACGCCGCCAGCAGTTGCCGCTGTTCGAGCGACTGGAACCGCAGCCGACGGAGTGCTCGGGTTGGACTGGCGGCAAGTTCTCGCCGACGGCTGCCGGATTTTGCGGAACGAAATGGCCGTCGCGGGAGTCGTAGAGTCATGATGCCGCCTGCTCGACGAGAGGGGATAAACAAGAAGTATAAAAACGGTGCTGCACAAGCTGTGGGCCGTGACGCTACCCCTACAGTCCTGGACGGTGCTAGTATGCCTACAACTGCTACCGCCTGCAAACTCGGTAGCGGAGATTGAGTGGCAGCGACCGCGGGCCGTCCGCTGGCGGCCTAGCTGCTAGAGAGTGAGCAGGGGCGAGCATCACTCGAACGTGATGATCTTGACCCCGCGGCGGCCGCTGGGGAGCTTCGCCGTGACGGTGATTTCTTTCAGCGGGTAGGCGCCCGGCACCCAGCGTTGGTTGCTCTTGGTGGCGAAGATCTGCTGCGGCAATACCAGCCGCTCACCGACGGCGACGGGCGATTGGCGATGCAAAAAATACTGGCCGTTGAGATCGACCGTCAGGTTGGGCAACGCGTGGCCGGTTAAGTTCTCGACCACGACCACCTCCGCCAAAATCGCCCCTTGGCTGCCGAACATCTCCACCGGTTCACTGCCAACCATCACGTTGACCTCCAGCGGCGCATCGCTGGCTCGACCAAAAAACGCCGCGTAGACGCTCAGCCCGATCAGCGGCACCAAACAGGAACTCACTAGCAAAATGGTCAGCATGCGTGACGACAATCGGGTGACGGGCGCCACTTGCGGCACGTCGCTCCGCTCAGCAGCAGCGGCAGTCGGGGCCGGAGAAGCAGGGTCCTGAGACGCAGGGGCAGTCACAATCGAAACTCGCTGACGAAGAAAGGGTGCTGGTAAAGCAGGTCTGGATAAGTCTTTTGGCCAAATCATTCGCTGCTGTGCGACTTGTAGTTCGCAGGAACCGGACGCTAATGCGTGCCGGCTGATCGAATTTTGCCGAATTGCATCTCCTGGCTTGCTTAGCGCTGGTAAATCGGCAGGTAATGGTAGCTGACACTCAAACTGAGCACGGCCAGCGACGTTGCGTAAGCGGAGCCGTAATTTCGCTCCTCCCCTTGCGTGCTGTTCCATGAACCGTCGGCGTTTTGCTCGGCCAGCAACAGGCGGGTGAGCTCGCGAGCGGCGTGCTGAGCGTGCCGCCCTCCGCGTTGGTGCATCGCCTGAGCGTAATAATACGCGCCGTAGTAAAAAAATCGCTCGTCCAGCTTCAGCGGTTGCTCGAATAACCAGTCCGCCGCACTGTGGGCGATCGGGGCATCGTACTGCCCGCAGACCTGCATCGCCAGCAAGCCTGCCGCGGTCATCGCAAAGGTCGGACGGTTTTGACCCGGTGTGTAACTAAAGCCCGACACATCCCGCGGTTTCCCCTCGGCATCGACGGCGCCGGTGTAGGACATTTCTAAGTAATGGACCGCGGCATCGATCGCTTCGATCGGCACCGCCATGCCGTCATTATGAGCCGAGCGCAACGCCATCAGGTGCCAGACTGAAACCGACAGGTCGGAATCGGTCGACTCGGGCGTGTACCGCCAGCCACCCTGGTTGCTCGGCGACTTTTTCACCTGCTGCGCCGCCAATGTCACTCGCAGCGCCCCATCGAGCGCCTCGGCGATGTACTGGTCCTGCTGCTCGTCGGCCCCCATCCCAAGCATCTCGGTGAGCATCAACGTCGTGATCCCGTGGCCATACATCCGCGAGCCGTCGGCGCGGCCGAAGTAGCCCTGCGAATCCTGTCGCGGCGAACGGACGGGTGCACCGGGATTGACCACGTAATCGAGCGCCCGCCGCATCGCGATCCCTTCGCCGCTGGGGTCCGACGGCAAGATCCCGATGCTGGCCATCGCCATGATCGCCAGCGAGGTCATCGTCGTCTCGTGACCGCGGTCGTGGATCGAGCCGTCCGCGTGTTGCAGCGAGAGTAAATGGTTGACGCCACCGCGCACCGCCCGCCGGATCGCCGCGTCGTCGAGCCCCTGCAGGTTGCCGAACTCGGGCCGCGCCTCTGCGACGGTCGGCTGCTGACCCTGAGCCGCGGTTCCCAGCACTCCTGCGACCGCGGCTAAACCCGCCAGGCAGACACGGCTTCGCCACCGCGCCCACCATCCGCGTTGTGATTGCAGGCCAGTGGAGGTTCCGACCAAAACATTCGCGGCGTTCATCTTCCCTCCTCGGTTGAATCTCCTTGAGCGGGAGTTTGCTGCGCAGACTCTCCTTGGGCCCGTTCGGCGATGCCGCGGAAATAGGCTTCGATCTGGCGGCGAAACTCCGGTGAAACCTCGACCCGCCGCTGCACGCTGGTGTCTTCGCTCTGCAGCGAGCGGAGCCGGCCCCAATCGCCGTCGCCCTCGACATCGAAATCGGGCAGTTGGAACTCGCCCGGGTCACGACCACGGCTGCCTGGCCCCGACTCCGCCGATGTCCCTTCGCCAGGCTGACCGACCTGGGGCTCGCCGGGTGAAGTGCCGGACTGGCCTGCACCTGGTTGCCCCTCGGCTGGGAGCATCCGCTGCATGGCCATCTGCTGCATTTGACGGCGCGCCTCCGCTTCGAGCGTCGGCGACATTGCCCCGGGTTGACCTTGACCCTCACCCGGCTCGCCTCCGGGTTGGCCCGGTTCACTACCCGATTCGCCTTCGGACTGGCCGGCTTCGCCTGAGGGCTGGGCGCCTTCGGCCTGCTGGTTGTCTTGCCGATTGGGGCGTGATTGGTTCAGCGAGCGGTCGAGTTCGTCGAGCGTCCGGGCCATTTGCTGAGCCGCCGCGGTGCGGGCATCGCCACCCTGCCCGTCCTTGGGAGCACCGTGATTGGTCGAGCCGCCGAGCACCTGGAGCAGTGCCGCTGCTTGAGCGGCGATCGCCTGCTCAGCCGCCCCGAGCGACTGGGCGGAGACTTCCGCATCGGCGATTGCGGTTTCGTCGGCGGCCGCCTGTTCGGCCGCTTGGCCGATCGCCGTACGGGCCTGAGCGACCTCTTGAGCGGCGACGCTTTCAACCGCGGCGGCGGACGACGCGAGCAGGTCCGCTCCGTCGGCATCACCCATCCGTGCTTGGTGCCGGGCGGCCCGCTGCAGGTTCTCCGCTGCCCGCTGGACCTCGCCTTGGACCTCACTCTGCACCCGCTGGCCGGTCGCCAAATGTTCGGCCTCAGCCCGCAGCGGCGGCGGCGGCTCCGCCGCTGCCACGGTGGCGGCCAGGGCGGCCTGTTGCTGCTGCAACTGGCTGCTTGCGCGCTGCTGCATCAACGCGGCGAGTTCCGCGGCCGGTCGCCTGCTTTCCATCGGCGTCAGCGGCGTGCGGGCGATTTCGGCCAAGCGTTCGCGCGCCTGTTCGAGTGCCTCACGGCGGCGCTCGACATCGGCCTGCGCGAATGTCAGCCGCTGATGCTCGCGTTCGACTCGTACTGCGGCGCGATCGCGCCGCCGCTTCAGCTCAGCCTCATCCGGCTTTTGCTCGAGCCGCTTTTCGGCTTCTTGCAGTTGCTGCTGGGCCTGCTGGAGTTGCCGACGAATCCGCTGCGACTGATCTTCCGCACGGGTCGCCGCTTGGCTGAGGCGATTTTGATGACTGCGGGCGGCGCTGGCGAGCGTGTCCCGCGCTTGTCGCTGCAGGTTCTGCATATCGCGTTGCTCGCCGCGCTGCAGGTCATCTTCGAGAGCTGCGGCCGGATCTTGGCGCAGCGGCCCCAGCAACGGTTCGCTCTGCTGGAGCGCTTGCACGGCTTGCTCAAGTTGATCATGCAGTTGCTGAGCGCGGTGCTGCAGAGCGGCGAGCAATTCTTGTTCAGCCGGCTGGGTCGACGCTGCGGCATCGGCCGCTGCTTGCAGGTGCTGCGACGCCTCGGCCAGTTGTTGCTGGACCTGCTGCGCCTGCTCGGTGAGTTCCTCGGGCAAGTTCCCCAGTCGCCCGGCCGACTGTTTGGCGGCGTGCAGCATCGATCGCTGGACAGCGGCAGCGCTGTCCAAGGCGGTGCGGATCGTCTCTTCCAGTTCGCGCTTTTGCGTCAACCGGCTCGGGTCCTGACGTTCTAGTTCCTGACGCAACAGGTGCTCGCGCTCCGCTTGTTGGACGAGCGCACGCTGGGCGTCTTCGATCGACTGCTTGGCGATCTCGCTCAGCTCTTGCCGCATCCGCTGATTGCGTTTGAGTTCGTCGGAGAGTTTTTTCAGCAGCTCGCGCGGGTCGGAGTTGAGCGTTTCGGCGAGCGATTGACTGCGGGCGAACCGCTCATCGAGCTCTTCCCGCAGGCCGAGCTGTTGTTCCAGATCGGCCAGGGAGGGAGCCGCGGCGGCGGGTTCACCCGGCTCGGCGGCTTGCGCGTGCTCGTAATGCTGAGCGATTCGCTCGAGCGTCTCCGCGGTCTCGGCCAGCGGCTGCGCAGCGGTTTGCAGCGCCGCATCGGCCGCGGCCGCGTCGGCTGCCTGCTGAGCGGCATTGGCGGCACTCGCGGCTGCCTCACTCGCGGTTTGCATTTGCTGCTCGATGGCTCGCGCCGCGATGTCGGCATCCCGCGCCCGGCGCAGCCCGTCGTTGGTCGTCAGGTCTTGGGTGATCGCTTCGTCGGCCAAGGCCTCGCGCAGCTTTTCCGCTTGCTGCTGCGCTTGCTCTTGCTGCTGCCGCAATTGTTCAGCGGCGGCTTGAGGAGCTTGTTTTTGCTGCTGTTTCGCGGTTTTTTCGGCTTCGCGCAGCCGATCAGCGGCTCCCCGCGCCATCTCCGCCAGGTTCGGCAAGTAGGCTGCAATCCGCCGCCGGGCGTCGGCCAGCGCCGGCTCCAACGCTTGCCCCGCCGCGACCAGCCCCGCATGTTTGGCGTCCAAATCGTCGGCCAACGAGACCGCCGCGACCGGTTGCCAGCGCCGCGAGGTCATCGCCTGTGCGATGCGCGCGGTGTGAGCGTCGTGCCGCGTTTCGTGGGCTGCTTGCCGCAGTTCCCACGCAAGCTTGGCCTTCTCGAGTCCAACGAGCGCGTGATCCAGGCCGCGCTGCACCCGTTCCCACCGCATCGGGGCATCGAGCCGCGAGCTCGCCGAATCGACATCCCAGCGTTCGGCATCGGCGAGCGTGCGCAGTTCAGCGAGCGACTGCGCCCACCAGTGCCCGGCTTCGAGCTGGTGAAAGGCGAGCGTCAGCTCGGCCAGCACTTGGTCGAGTGATGTTTCCGCTGGCAACGTGAACTCGGGAGCGGCGACGATTTCCAGTACCCGTCGCAGCATCCGCGCATCGGCGACATAGCGGCGATCGGCCTCGCTGCGCCGCAGGTTCAGCTCGGCATCGCGGTCCAGTTGCGCGGCGATGCGTTCAAGCTGCAGCGTCAACTGTTGCTGCAACTCCGCCGCCCGTTTCGCCTGTTCACTATCGCTGTCCTCGCTGCTCGCTCGGCGTAAATCATGAGCCAGTTGCTGCGCTGCGGCCAACTTGGGGGCGTGCCAGCCCGCCAGCTCATGGAGGCGATGGTGAGCGTCGACCTGTAGCGACGGCAAGCGGCCATCGAGCATCGCGATCCGCCGCCGCGATTGGAGGTCTTTGACCAGATCGCGCGTCGTTCCCCGTACCCGCTGCTCGCCGACATCGGGACTGCTGTTTTCCGCCAGACGATCGAGCCAACCGTCAAGCCAGCGGCGAAGTTGGTCGTTGTGATTGCGGGTCGAGTCGGGGATCGTCGCCTGCATCACGGTGATCAGCTCGCGGATGTCGCGGAACTGCTGCTGCGTCACTTGGTGGTAGCGCCCGAACGATTCCCACTGGATCGCCGACTCATCGCTGACCAGCGGCTGCATCGCGAGCAGCATCCGGTCCAGGTCATCGCCCAGCGTTACCGCCAAGCGATGCGCTGTGGCGTAGCGGGCGGTGTTGGCAACCTGCTGGGCGGCTGCGCCGAGCGAACGGAATGCGGTTCGTGCGGCCGGATCGGAGACCATCGCCGCGCTGGCCAGACTGACGCCGATTCTCGACACGCTCCGGCCGAGCAACTCCAGTTCGCCGGCCTCGGTGTCGTGCAGCGCTGTGCGGGTCAGCGCCGCGAGCCGTTCGAGCACCGCCCTGGTCTGCTCAGCGACCGGAGTGACCGCCGCATCGTCGTCCACCGGCATGCCTGCAGCGGGCTCTTCGGCGGCTGCCGGCGCGCTCGGCGGCTCGATGATTTCCAGCCGCGCGAGTTCCTCGTCGACCGCTGCCTGCCAGTCCGCCAACTGTTTGGCCAGCTCGCTCCAGGCTTGCAGGTTCGCCCGACGGCGCGCATCCCAGGTCTGATCGCTGATCAAGTACTGGCGAATTTCGGAACTGCCGCGTTGGCCGTTGCGATCGATCGCAACGATGCGGGTGCGGATCAGGTCTCCAGGACGCAGCGGTGCTTGCTCGGTTGCCAGCCCCGTCACATCCCACGACCAGTCCAGCGTCATGTTTGCTTGTGGTTGCCCGCCCGGCAGCGATTGATCGCGCGGCGTCAGCACCCAAGGGCCACCGTTGATCGCGGTCTCTTGGAACAGCCGCTCGATCGGCATCTCGTCGGCCACTTCCGCTCCGAGCGACAGCGTCGACCGCGAGGTCACCAAGCGGCGGTGCTCTTGCGGCGCCGCGCGCGAGCCCGTCCGCCCCCGTTCGGCACGACTGCCCGCGTTCGCTTCACCGCCAGAAAAACCGCTGCCGTCGTACTCCAGCCAACTGACGATCGGCGGTTGATCGGTCAGCGCAGTGATCGGGTACTGCGGGCTCAGCGCGTTGTCAAAGCCGGTCGCTTCGCCGCGGGCCAGCACCTGGTAGCGGTCGTCACGCTCCAGCAAAATCGCTGCGGTCCAGGTCTCGCCCGAGCCGCTCATCGCGATCCGTTGGTCCTCGCCCAGCAGCCGCACGACCGCATCGACAACCGCCATGTCAAACCGCACGCTCAGCCGCACGGTGCTACCGCGCAGGCCCTGCAAGCGGCCGTCAGCAGAGCTTTCAACGACGCTCGACAACCGCGCGTAAGGCGGCGGAATCAGTTCCTTCTCGAACTCGATCGCCGACGGCCGCGGTTGCGGTCGCAACTGGTGCCACGCGGTCACGCCGTCGCCGGCCAGCACGCGGTACCGCACCGGCGCCTGCTGCACCGGCAAGTTGACCGCCAGCGGCACGCTAGCAACCGTAGCAGGCACACTCCGTCTGCCGCCGCTTTCCGTCAGCCGTGGGCCGTAGCCATCCTCCAGCGGATTCATCGTCAACATCCCGCTCTGCCCGTCCTCCGACTCCCACTGCAACTGCGCCGTCGCAGCGGGTCGTCCGCGCGTCTCGATCGCGACCGCAGTCAATTCGCCAGCCGGGACGACGCGCGACGCCGGATCGGGCCGCAGGATCACGATCCGTGTCCGCGACACCCGGTCCAGATCGATCCCCGGAATGATCGCCCGGGCATAGCGGCTGCCGTAATGCAGATCAGGGAACAGCACCAGCGACGCCGCTCCGGCCAATAACAACGCGGTCACGAGCAGCGGTCGCCGCAGCAGCCGCAGCGGCAGCAGTTCACGCACGTCCACACGGATGAGCTTCCTGGCGACATCCCGCTGCGCCGCCTGAATGAACGCACGCGAACCGCTCAGCGCCTGCCGCTGAGCCGCTTCGGCCAACTCGACCGCTGAGAGCAGCCGATCGCGCATCTCCGGACGGGCGGTTTCAAGCGCCAGCGCCGCTCGCCGCAATCTTTCCGGTTCACTCCGCCGCACCACCGCCAGCCGCACAAAAGCCGCAGCGGCCAATGCGTAAGCCGTCAACGTCAGCAGCGACCGCGTCCCGCGCTCGATCACCCACGTCCCGTCGATCCAGGTGACAACCAAAATCGCCACGATCCAGACCGCCACCGCAACGAGCATCGCGCGCAGCAGCACCCACCGCCGCTGACGACGAACGTAGCGGGTCAGCCGGTCGTGAATGATCGGGTCGATGACAGTGCTCATACCAACCCCGCCTGCTTTCGTAACCACCACTCCACCGTCAACAGCCCCACTACGGCGAAAAACCACGGAAACGACTCCGCCAGTGCGTACCGCCGGGTCTCGATGCGGCCATCGCTCAGCGGCTCGATTGCTCGCCACACCCGCTCCGCATCGTGCTCGCTCGCATAGATGCCGCCGGACGCCTCGGCCAGCGACCGCAATAGCTCTGCGTTCAGCGCCAGCCGCGCGGCCTCGCGATCCGGCGGCGGCACCACCAACAGCGACGTTTTGACCGCTTCCGAGGAATGATACCCCGCCGCCCGTACGGAGACCTCATATTGCCCTTCCGACAGCGGTCCAGTCCGCGCTTCATACACCCCGCGGTCAGCATCGACGCTGTGCAGCAGCACCGTTTGTGCGCTGCCGGAAGGGTCGGCCAACACCGCTTCGACGATCGCGTTGCCGACGTTCTGGCCGTCGCCGTCCCGCAGCCGCACGCGGATCAGCGCCGCTTCGCCTGCCGTGTACTGCGGCGCGCCGGTGGCCAGCGCGATGTACTGGTCACGAACCTCAAACGGCGGCTGCATGATCGCTTCGAGCAACTGATTCCAAAACCGAGCATGGTAGCGGTCGGCAACGCGGTACCGCCAACGCCAGGTCTGGTCGGTCGCGAGGTACACGATTTGGCCGCCGCCAAATAGCCGCGTGACCAGCACCGGCAGTGGCGTCTCGGAGTCGCTGGTGGTGGCTTCAAGCCATACCTCGGCTCCCGGCGCGACGTTCACACGGCGGAGCGTCGTCGGTGGCGGCAATTGGTTCCAGAGGTTGTGGTTCGCCTCGCCCTCCTCAGTGCCCTGATCGTCGCTGATCAGTCGCAGCGCCGCCTGCTGATCCCCGCTCGCGGTCGGCGCCAGCGAACGCACACCAGCGGCCAGCGGTCGGTCGTCTAGCCGGACCGGCAACAGCGGTCCGAGCGGCGAGCCGCTCAGCCCAACCAAGGCATCGCGGTTGCCGTCGATGAACACCACGGCACCACCTTGGCTAGCAAACTCGCGCAGCCGCCGCAGCTCATCGCCGCTGAACGCCTCGGTGCCGACGTCGCCCCAAATCACCGCGTCGAAGCTGGCCATCGTCTGCGAATCGGCCGGGAAACTCCCTTCGCTCACATGCAAGCTGCCGCTGTTGGTTCGCCGCGAGGCCAAGACCGTTTGCACCTGCCACGTCGGGTCGCGGTCGAACAGGTTGCGGAGATAACGGGTTTCCCACCGTGCCCGTGAATCGACGATCAACAACCGCCGCTGACGCAGGTTTGCGGCCAGCCGAAACGCATGCTCGTTGTTGCCTGCGTCGTACTCGTCCGCAATCGGATCGATCATCGCTCGCAGCGGCAAGGTGACCCGCGTCCGCTCAATCCCCGCGGCGTCTCGGCCGCGAACCTGCGCTACCCACGGGGCGACCGAGAAATCGAATGGCACCCGCCGCAACAATTGGTTCTCGCTCGTGAGCGTCTGTTGCCAAACCGTCTGATCGCCGAACAAAATCCGCAGCCGCAACGCCGCCCCTTCGCCAGCCAGATCCTTGATGGTGATCGCCCCGCTGGCCCGACCGCCAGCCGACACACTGCCGGGCGCTTCGACGCCCAGCACCGCCACGTCCTGCGGCTCCTCAGGACTGCCGACCCCGATCGCGTATAGCGGAACCGTGGCATCGCCCAACCGCTGGGCCAGCGACTGCGGCGGCGGTCCGGCATTGTGCTGGCCATCGGACAGCAGCACCACCGCTCGGCGCGGCCCTTCACCGCGAGTCGGCGTTTCGTCGTTTTGCCCAGCGGCGCTCTGCTGAGCCTGAGTTTCCGCCGCTTCCTCGGTCCCCAACACGCCCGCAGCGATCGGATCGGAGAGGTTCGTCAGCGGCGGCGGCGATGCGTCGAGCTCCAGCGCCACGGGAATCGGCAGGTCGGAGCGTGATTCCCAAATCAGCCGGCTGCCGTTGCCGACCAGCGCATGCAGGTAGACGTCGTGCGTTGACTGCAGCGCCTCCAGCCAACTGGGCTGGGCGTCGCTTCCCAAAACCAACTGCGAGGCTCGCTGCAACCGCGTCCGCTGACGCGTGGCCGGCGGTTGCTCGGCAGCGTCACTGGGCAGAGTTGCCGCGGCATCGGTGGCCAACATGCTGCCGCTGGCGTCGATGTAGATGTCGAGGCGCGGGATGTTGCCGGTCACCATGCGATGCTGCAGCACCGGCCCGGCGAGCATCAGCAGCGCCAGGAAGACCGCTGCACCGCGGAGCAGCGGCAGTCCCCAGGCGTGCGGCTGAGCGAGCCCGCGCGTTTCGCGGCGATAAAACCAGATCACGCCGGCGGCGACCGCGGCGGCCAGCGCCACCGTGATCGTCAGCGGCAGATCGCCATGAAACAGCAGTCGCATGATACAGAACAGCGGCGGTGAAAACGTTGGTAAAGGGTCAGGAGCCAATGGTGCAAAGCACCCGCAGCGCCGTTGGCGGCAATTGACTCGTGACCCCTTTTAAGAAAGAAGCAACACAGGACGTGATATTCCGGAAAATTCTATCAGCCGGCACGCGTTAGCGTCCGGTTCCCACGAACCGTACGCCCAACGATTCCACCGACAGACTTATCCTGATCCTGGTTGCCAATGGGCTCGAGTCGTGAACTGCGACAGACAAAAGTCAATCCCGCCGCTCGGTTTTAGTTGATCCTACTCAAGATGCCGCGCCGGCGGTGCCGATCAACAGAGATATTCCTCCGGGACCAACGTGATGCATGCACCTGCTTCGTGTGTGACACGGGTCTGCAGCAGCCAAGCTGGCTGGCTGATCCAGGGATGGAGCGGAGTGATCAGTCGATTCTGCCGACAACCGGTCGGGTACGGATACTAGCGAGGGTTCCATGGCACAGCCAACTTTCTCGATCAAGTCTCTCTCGGCCCGACTCGCGATCGCTTGCGGCGTGGTCGTCGGCGGCGCGGTCCCAGCGCTGGCTCAGCGGCCTGTGGTTCCCGGCACCGGCACGGAAATTGTCGGCGTGGCCGATGATTTCGAAGACCCCACCTGGGAATACATCCCCAACAATCCCAAAAGCACCGAAGACATCGACGAGAATCAGCGGGCGCCGATGGGCCGCAGCACCAATGGCCGCTGGTACGAAGGGGTCAAACGCGGGCATCCCGATATCGTCCAGCGGGTGCCGACGCCAGCCGGCGGACTGCTCGGCAGCCAAGGGTCGCTTCTGCTGCGCAGCCGCGATACCGGCATTCCTGGCCGGCCCAGCGGCAAGATGCACCAAGACGACTTCATCTGCAACGTGCAGTACCGGCTGAAGCGGACGATCAACGTCTCGGAAGTTCCCAGCGTGACCACGCGCGTGTTCCTGCCGCCGGTGGCCGAGTGGGAACGCCGCAGCGGACCGCATTTCGGCTTCCGACTCGCCTTGGAAACGACCGCGATGATCGAGCAAGAGATCGGGCCGCTGAAACTCAAGCGGAAATCCAAGGGCAACGAGATCTACTGGCCAGGGATGTTCATCGAGTTCGAGAGCAAGCAGCAATCGAAGAAAGAACACGACTACGCCTACCTGCGGATCCGCAGCAACCAACGCGGTGGCGACTTCCGCGGTCCACAGATCACGCAGACCGGCTGGTGGACGCTCGGGATGTCGGTCACTCCCGACGGCATGGTCCACTACTATGCCGCTCCCGGCGTCGATGAATTGACCGAAGACGCCTACATCACCAGCCAGTTCCCCTACAGCTACCGCGCCGAGCGACTCCGCACGTTCTTCTACAACGTCTGCAGCGCCGATGATGGGAAGCAGTGGAGCACCTCGTTCATCGTCGACGACCCCAAGGTCTACCTGCTGCGAAACGGCCACGGCGGCCAAATGGCCAGCGGCACGCAGCCAGCCCGGCGCTAAAAGCGTCGCCGATCGCTCAGAGTCGCCGATCGCTCCGCCGATCGGAGTTCCGGCGCCAGCCAAGTTCGACCAAGCGTCGCCGATCGCTCAGAGTCGCCGATCGGAGTCTCCGGCGCCAGCCAAGTTCGAGCGGCGGAACAGTCAACCACTCAGACCACCTTAGCCATCTCCGAACTGATCTTGTCTCCCCAGCCGCGTTTCGCGAACAATCCAGCCGGCGGTCACCCGCTGCCCCGGTCATTTGTCCGTCGATCTCCCGCCTGCGGCAACTATGTTTGAAGCGCCCGACAATCCCTTCGCGATTCGGCCTCAGAGCCGCTGTCGCTCGCTAGTCGCGTCGTTCAAAGGTTTGTTCATCGTCGCGGCCTTACTGATTGCCGTGCTGGTGGCGCAGTCACAGACGCGCCAGTGGTTGCTCGCTCGCTGGCTGTCCGGCATGTCCGCGCTGCCCGCTGAGCAGCAGATCGCGCGGCTCAAGCAGATCCACGCGCTCGGCGATCTGGCGACCGAGTCGCTCACTCAACAGATTGCTGCCGCCGATCCCGCCGTCGCCGCGACCGCGTATGAGCTGATCCGCGAACGCCAATCCGCTTGGTCGCTGCGCGACGACGAACCGATTGCGCTCGCTCATGGTCGGATGCTTTCTGGTCTGGCCGCTGTCGTCGACGAATTGCCTCCCGACCGGCTGCCGTGGGTCACCGAACTGATCAACCAAACCATTCTCGAATGCGTCGACCAGCGCGGCGAAGCGATGCAGCAGACTTATGCCACGGCCAACGCTTTGGCTTCACGGTTAGCAACCGAGAGCTCCACCGCAGCGAATCGCTCGCTTGCTGCGGCCGACCGCGACAGGCTGCCGCCCCCCTCACTGGTCCCCTTGCCAGTGCGCATGCAGAGTCTCGCTGGTCACCCCTCGGCTCCCCAATCACCACCACACCGAGAGCCCGCAGTTCCTGCCGACGCCCCGGCGACGCCCGCGCTCGTCACCCGCCCTGAGGCCGAACCGGTCGCGGTTTCCCCCGCGCGATCGCCGCGACGCTGGGATCCCGCCAGGGGGACACAGCACGAGGCAACGTCCCCGAAAGCGGCCACAGGGACACTGGCGGCCGCGGCGTCTCAGCCCGCGGAGACGCTGCAGGCCGTGCACCGCGTCGCCACCGAAGAGCCGCAGCCGCCTACAAGCGTTGAAGAAGCTGCCGCGGCGCCGAAGTCTCAGCCGCTGGAGCTGACCGCCGAGCGGCCGCTGCGGACGCTCAGCACCCGGCGCGTGATTGATCAACTGGCAAGCAAGCAGGCGGCGGCGGCCGATCAAGCGGCCGAGGAGTTGACCCATCGCGGGCTGAGCAAAGAAGAGATCCGCATCGCCTCGCAATTGGCGGCGCCGCAGGTTGAAGTCCGCCTGGGGCTGCTCCAGTCGCTGCTGCGGCGGACCGACATCGACGCCCGCCCGTGGCTGTTGTGGTTGGCCGAAGACAGCGAGCAAGACGTCCGCCTGCAAGCAGTCACGGCGCTCGCTGCGCTGGACGATGCGGCGGTCCAGCAGGCGCTGCGCAAGCGGTTAGGCGTGGAAGCTGACCCGGTCGTAGCGGCGCAGCTTCGCAATGTCGTCGATCGGCGCTGAAATTGCGGTTGCCAACCCCACCGCGTGACGATTACATTCTTGGCAATCGTTGAAATCCGGCGGCCCCCGTCGTCGCCGGTTGAAAGAGCACTCGAAGCGGGAGTATCTGTAACATGCAGTTGGAGCACCGATGGTTAAGTTAGTTGTTCGCGATCGTGAATCGATTCAAGAGGCCGTCCGCCGATTCCGAAAATTGGTTGAGCGCAGCGGGATTAAGAAGGAAATGCGCCGCCGCGAGTACTACGAAAAGCCCAGCGAAACCAAACGCCGCACCAAGTTGCGTGCCGAGCGTCGCGGACGCCACAGCCGCATGCTGCGCGCCTAAGCACCACCGCTCCGATCGACTGCCCACCGCCTCGTCGCCAGCAGCCATCGACGAGGCCCGCCTGGACCAGCCCTCCTCCACCCAGGCCGCCAGTTTCAGGAACGCCGTTGGTTTTGACCAACCACCGGGCGATTAGCTCAGTTGGCTAGAGCGTCTCGCTTACACCGAGAATGTCGGGGGTTCGAGTCCCTCATCGCCCAATCTCTTTAGGCCTGCAAGGCCGGCACATCCACTGCCGGCGGCGTGAGTCGCCGGATACCGGCTACCACAATCGACTCAGGTCCGCAGGGCCGGCACATCCGCTCGCCCCAGCCGATTCTGCTTCAGCCACAGCACGGCACCTCCGCGCCCATCGGGAGAGACCCCGCGCCCATGAAAGAACCACTTTACCGTCGCCGATGGAAGACCCGCGATGAAGCTGAGAGGCACCACTGCCCATCCGTCGCAATTGCTGCTCTTCGCAGCGATGCTGCTACCGATGGTTGATATTGCGATGATTGTGCTGATCCGGTATGTGACAACGCCCGGCGATCGCACTGAGGTGCTCGGATTGTTAACCTTTTTCTACCCGATCGCATGCAGCTTCATTCTACTCGCGTCTCTGCTTGTTACCCGCGCAACGGCTTTCAAAATGGGTGCGTACGTCCTTTCAACAGCCATGACTACTCTTGCAAATTGCATCTTATACGCACTTGTCATTCGTGGGGACCGAACATTTGAAGCGATGTAGCAAAACTCCCGGCGAAATGCTCAACGGCAATCGTAATGGATACTCCAGAAGCGCGGCTCGATGTTGGTCAGGTGTACTATCGATGTGGGTGTGAGTTTCGGAATGGCAAGAGCCGCCTGGTCGTTTCGAGTTGGCTCTACCTGGGCATCGTCTCGCACAGATGCACAACTCAGCAATGCGATCGGCCCTATCACTTTTACAAGTTCGTCGAACTGGAATCATATCGCGCGAGCCTGCATGAACCTGAGTTAAAAGTGAATGCAGCTCTGATTCCATCGCTTGAACAAGTGTTCGAAACGATGCTTGATGTCGAGACTTTGGCTGAAGATGTCGCTTACTGGGTGAATGCGATTCGCAGTGGCACCATTGACCATAATACCGGCTAAGCAGGCGGCAACTGCGTTGCCTAGCAGATCAAGACGCTGTGGTTCGGGAACCACCGATCTCGTGACCATAGGTGGGAACCGCTCAGGCGACGTACCGCGCCCCCCCGCTGTTTTTTACACGTTACACTGCTGCGATGGAACTCACCGAGGACACCGTCGAACAGGCCGCGTTGGACTGGCTGCGCGAGATTGGCTACACCGTGCTCTGCGGTGAAGCCATCGCTCCGGGATCGCCACAGGCTGAGAGGCACTCATGGGCCGATGTGGTCCTGGTGGATCGTCTCCGTGCGGCGATTGAGCGACTGAACCCCGGCATCCCGGAAGACGCACGCGAGGAAGCGTTACGCAAGGTCCTGCGTCTCGACCTACCCTCACCGATCCAGAACAACCGCAACTTCCACCGCTACTTGCGAGACGGTGTTGAAGTCAAATACCGCCGTGACAACGGCTCCATCGCCGGTGATCACGCGCTGCTCGTCGCCGCTGGTGATTCGCTCAATGACTTCCTCGCCGTCAATCAATACACGGTGATCGAGGGCGGTCACAAACGCCGACTCGACATTGTCCTGTTCGTCAACGGCCTACCGCTGGTCGTGATCGAGCTGAAAAACCAGTCAGCCGAAGGCGCGACGATTGACAAGGCGTTCTCACAGCTACAGACCTACAAGCACGAGTTGCCAAGCCTGTTCCACTACAACGAGCTACTCGTGGTCAGCGATGGATTGCGGGCTCGGATGGGCTCGCTGACCGCCGGCCAGGAATGGTTCAAGCCGTGGCGGACCATCGAGACTGAAACGCCGATCAAGGGGCTGTCCGAGTTGGAGGTTCTGATCCGCGGGGCGCTGCACCCCAGTCGCCTGATGGAACTCATTACTGGCTTCGTCCTGTTCGAGCAGGACACCGACAGCGATCGCACGCACAAAATCCTCGCCGGGTACCACCAATTTCACGCGGCTCGGCAAGCCGTCGACACTACCATTGAAGCAACCCGCGTCGAGGGCGATCGGCGGTGCGGCGTCGTCTGGCATACCCAGGGCAGCGGCAAGAGCCTGACGATGCTGTTCTATGCCGGCCTAGTGATCACGCACCCCGAGATGAACAACCCAACGCTGGTGGTCTTGACCGATCGCAACGATCTGGACGACCAACTATTCGGCCAGTTCCAACGCTGCGCCGACATCCTGCGACAAACGCCCATTCAAGCCGATTCCGTCGAGCACCTGCGGGAACTGCTGCAAGTCAACTCCGGCGGCGTGATCTTCACTACGGTCCACAAGTTCGCCGAGCAGGAGGGGGCGTTTCCACTGCTGACCGACCGCAAGAACGTCGTCGTGATGGCTGACGAAGCGCACCGCAGCCAGTACGGATTCAAGGCCAAACGCGATAAACGCACCGGCAAGGTCACCTATGGTTTCGCGAAGAACATTCGTGACGCCCTGCCCAACGCTTCGTTCATCGGCTTTACAGGGACACCTATCGAACTGACCGACAAGAACACGCGAGCCGTCTTCGGTGGCTACATCAGCGTCTACGACATTCAGCGCGCGGTGTCCGACAAGGCGACGGTGCCAATCTACTATGAGAGCCGCGTCATCAAGCTGAAGCTCGCCGATGGCTCGATGGAGACGATCGACGATGACTTCGAGGAAGTCACCGAAGCGGAAGAAGTGACGACCAAGGAGCGGCTGAAGACTAAATGGGCGGCACTGGAATCGATGGTCGGTGACGAAGGCCGGATCGCGCAGGTGGCCCAGGACATCGTCCAGCACTTCGAGACTCGCTGTGAAGCGATGCAGGGCAAAGGAATGGTCGTCTGCATGAGCCGGCGGATTTGCGTTGACCTCTACAACGAGATCATCAAGTTACGGCCCGAGTGGCTCGGCCAGCCCGCCAGCACTGCGGCGCCAGTGATGCCGCGAGATTCCCGGGCATGGCAACGCGCCGAATCCGATTCACGGGTCCTGGTCGCTGAATCCAGGAATGGCGAAGCAGCCGCCGAGGGTGCTGCAGACCTGACCAGCAATCCAGCCGCCGATGCTTCTGCCTTCCCATCGGCCGATGACTCTGGCTTCGTCAAGATCATCATGACCGGCTCAGCGTCCGACCCGCCGGACTGGCAACAGCACATCCGCACCAAGCAGTGCTGCACGGTTTCGACTGGTCCCGGTGGAACGCGGGTAGCCCCAGTGAGCGAGTGACGCTTCCGGTCGCTGCCCAAGAACACCTGCTGGAACTGCCCGACGAAGAGACACGGGACGGGAAGCAACGCACCGGCAAACAACGTTGGCTCGCGCACGTCGGCGCGCTCTCCCAGGCGTTCGCGCTTTGCCCCACCGACCCGTATGCACTGGAGATTCACGAGGACGTCGCCTTCTTCCAAGTCGTCGCCACGATGTTCCGCAAGTACACCGAGAACGGCAAAAGCAAGAGCGAACACGATTACGCCGTGCGACAGTTGGTCAGCAAAGCGGTTGTCACCACCGGCGATGGCGTGATCGACGTGTTCAAGGGCCGCGTCTACGATCCTTGCTGTGGTTCGGCCGGTCTGTTCGTGCAAAGCGAGAAGTTCACCGAAGCCCACGGCGGCAAGCTTGGCGACATCGCGATCTACGGCCAGGAGTCCAATCCGACGACCTGGAAGCTGGCGCTGATGAACCTCGCCATCCGCGGTTTGGACGGCAACCTTGGGCCCTACCCGGCGGACACATTTCGCAATGACCTGCATCCCGGCCTAAAGGCCGATTTCATTCTGGCCAATTTCCCGTTCAACGTCAGCGACTGGTTCCGCAAAGACGATGACGTCCGTTGGAAGTACGGCGTCCCGCCTAAGGGCAACGCCAACTACGCCTGGATCCAGCACATCATTCACCACCTGGCGCCCAACGGCGTTGCCGGTTTTGTCTCGGCCAACGGTGCGATGTCGTCCAACCAGTCCGGCGAAGGCGAAATCCGCAAGGCGATCATCGAGGCCGACCTGGTCGACTGCATGGTCGCGCTGCCGGGCCAGTTGTTCTACAGCACCCCGATCCCGGTTTGCCTCTGGTTTCTGGCCCGCAACAAGCAGGGTTCGACTTCCTCAACTGCTGGGAAAAAGGCTGGGGGTGAGGGCCGGTTGAGAGACCGCCGCCACGAAACCCTGTTCATTGACGCTCGCAAGCTGGGAACACTGATCGACCGCGTTCATCGGGAGCTGACCGATGACGACATCGCCCAGATCACCGACACCTACCACGCCTGGCGCGGCGATCTGAAGTCCGTCAATCCAGGGTCGAAGCTGAAGCAGTACGAGGACGTTCTCGGTTTCTGCCGCTCGGCGACGACCGAAGAAATCGCCGGGCACGGCTACATCCTGACACCGGGCCGTTACGTCGGCGCCGCTGAGGTCGAGGACGATGGCGAGCCGTTCGAGGAGAAGATGGCTCGCCTGACGGCCGAGTTGCGAGCGCAGACGAAGGAGTCAGCCCGGCTCGACAAGCTGATCTGGAAGAACCTGGAGAGCATCGGCTATGGCGGATAAGCCAACCGGCGACCCAACCCCGGAACCACCGGCCGGGCAAGTGTTGATCTATCAGGACGGCGGTCGGCATCTCCGCGTTCGCCTCGATGGGCAGACCGTGTGGCTGCCGCAGCGGCTGATTGCTGAGCTGTTCCAGGTCACGGTGCCGACCGTAAATGAACATCTGGCAAACATTTACAACGATGGCGAGCTGATGGCCGAGGCAACTATTCGGAAATTCCGAATAGTTCAAACCGAGGGCACGCGGCAGGACAGAAGGATTTAGAGTCACAGAGGACACAGAGCGTGCTCGGTCGTGATTTTGTACTATGTTTCGGTATTCAAATCACGGCGAGCAAGGGGACAGCGACTATGCAAGACAACGAACTTACCCAGGCGATTATCGGGGCGGCGATTGAAGTCCATCGGCGTTTGGGGCCTGGGATTTTGGAGTCCGCTTATCGGGTTTGCCTCGCGTACGAATTGCGGAAACGAGGCTTCGAGGTGACGGAGGAGCAACCGGTACCCGTCACCTATGATGAAATCAAGCTGGAATGTGGATTCCGTGCCGATTTAGTCGTTGAGCGGCGTGTGGTGGTTGAGCTGAAAGCGAAGTCGGCGATTCATCCTGTGGACAAGGCGCAGACGCTGTCGCATCTGCGGCTCATGAGTCTGCGGATTGGCTTGCTGATCAACTTCCATGAAATGAAGTTGGTCGACGGAGTTCACCGAATCATCAACGGATACCAATGAGTTGGGTCTTGAGGGCATAATTTATGGAGCCATCACAATCGCTTGATCAAAAGCTCTGTGATCTCTGTGCCTCTGTGTTTTAAAAATGGGCAGAGCCAACTTCCGGCCAAGGCAAGAGGAGACGGAGATTGAAACACAGAGTCACAGAGGACACAGAGCGTGCTTGGTCAGGAGCAGTTGGCTCGATTGTCTGTCAGAACATCGGGCAAAACCAATGCGTCGGCGGCAACCACCTCCCTCAACACTCCGTGATCTCTGTGCCTCTGTGTTTTAAAAATGGGCAGAACCAACTTACGGTCAAGGCAGGAGGAGTCGGAGTTTGAAACACGAGCCCTTTTGCAGCAGAACGACAAACCGACGACGCCATGAATCAGCCCTACCTGGAAATCACTTACCGCCATGGCAAACCGTTGGCGGCGTACCTCTACTTCGCCCGTCGTGAAGGCGACCGAGCCGCCAACAGTGAGCCGGCCGGTGATCCATTCGTGATCGATCGAGCCGGCGATGGTCGCCCGCTTGGGGTGGAGATCGTCGATCCGGCATCCGTCTCAGCCGAGACGCTCAATCAACTGCTCCTCAGCCTCAACCAATCGCCGCTGCCCGAAGCCGACCTCGCACCACTAAAAGCCGCATGACACGCGGCACCTCAACCGTCAAGAGTGATGAAATGATCCTTTACTGCAAATCGGTCCCCAATCCTGAGACCCTCGACTATGGCACCTAGGTGGTCCGAACTACGGCTGGGTGACGTGTGTCAAAAAATCGGAAGTGGAGCTACCCCCCGAGGCGGCAGCAGTGTCTACCTTGATCGCGGTGACGTGGCACTGATTCGCAGCCAAAATATCTACAACGATGGGTTCCATTATGATGGTCTTGTCTACCTGACCGAGAAGCATGCGGCTGAACTCGCTAACGTCGAAGTGGTCCCCGGCGATGTCCTAGTGAACATTACCGGCGATTCCGTCGCGCGTGTTTGCCAGGCTCCTGTGGACGTACTACCGGCGAGGGTTAATCAACACGTTGCAATCGTGCGACCAGATGCTAATCAGCTTTCCCCACTCTACCTGCGGTACTACCTCACGTCGCCGGAGGCGCAAGCAGAACTGCTGTCGCTCGCCGGAGCGGGAGCAACACGCAGTGCCCTCACAAAAGGAATGATTGAAGCTTTCAGGATCGCTGCACCCGTGGCCATCGCCGAGCAGCGAGCCATCGCCTCGATCCTCGGCTCGCTCGACGACAAGATCGAGTTGAACCGGCGGCGGAACCGGACGCTGGAGTCGCTGGCGCGGGCGCTCTTCCAGAGCTGGTTTGTCGACTTCGACCCGGTGCGCGCGAAGCTCGACGGCCGCCGCCCGGCCGGCATGGGCGAAGCCACCGCCAAGCTCTTTCCCAACACCTTCACCGACTCCTCCCTCGGCCCCATCCCCACCGGCTGGAGTGTGGAATGTGTCGGCGATGTCGTGGAATGTGTCGGCAGCGGGACACCCAGCACCAAAGAACCGGCATATTGGGACGACGGAATCCACCATTGGACAACGCCGAAGGACTTCTCGGCACTCCAGTCGCCGTTTCTTATCGACACGGCCCGCAAGCTCACGGCTGCCGGACTTGCCAAAATCTCGTCAGGCCTTTTGCCAGCGGGAACCCTTCTCCTATCCTCGCGTGCTCCAGTCGGATATTTGGCTATCGCGACGATGCCAGTAGCGATCAATCAGGGCTTCATCGCGATGAAATGCAACGAGCGAGTCACGAACTATTTCATGCTGAACTGGTGCCAGTCGAATCTGGACGAGATTCAGAGCCGAGCAACAGGCACGACCTTTCCCGAGATCAGCAAGCAGAGATTTCGCCCGATTCTCTTTCTTTTGCCTTCCGCGCCCCTGGTCTCTGCATTCACTAAGACGGTGTCGCCGCTGTATGACCAAATCGTGACTGGCCTCTGGCAATCCCGCACCCTCGCCGCCCTCCGCGACAGCCTGCTGCCCAAGCTGATCTCTGGCGAGCTGCGGGTGGCCGAGGCGGAGCGGATCGTGGAGGACGTGGCATGAAGGGCAAGACTATCCGCCTGTACCTTACCGGCGGCGTCCGACTGACTTACTACGTCGAAGTTCGGTAGCATCATTGGCACAAAAAAAATACGGCGGCGACATCAGTCACGCAATCAGGAATCAGACGATCTGAGGGTTGCCAATGTCCGATCGTGTCAGTTCGCAGCAAACCTTTCTCGAACGAACCGGTAGATCGTCCCAGCGTAGGCGGCGACCCAAAGGAGGATGACCAGAGCGCCAAGGCCTAGCGTCAGACGGTCTGGCATCGCCACGGCGTACACCACCGCCGTTAAAGTCGCACCGTCTGCCCATCGCCGGCACCGCGTCATCCATGACTCCCGCGTTTCACGTCGCTTGGCCCATTCGAGGCTTCCGTGATGCAGGAAATCATTCCGCAGCCTCAGGCACTTTTCGGCGACGTCTTGCCATTTGTCGAAAGCTGGAACGCTGCCATCGTCCGGCTGACCCTCCAGGCGACGTGCCTCCGTTGATTCAACCTTGATTTCATGCCACAACTGGTGAAGTTGCCGGTCGAATTCACCATTATCAATGGTACTGGTGTCGATTTTTCGCAGCTCGCGATATTGCTCGCCCGCCTCGCGCACCAAAATCTTGAAGACGTCAAGGCAACTGCGCTTGAAATGACCAAGGGCCCTTGCTACCGCCTCTGCCTCGCTCTCGCCCAGCGTCCAATGGCGAGCGATATGATCGAGTGCTGCATTGATCTCGAACAGCATCTCCTGAGGAAGTGCCCCTTCGGCCTGGACGAGGCCATACAGTGGCTTCACGTAGTCGTGATAAAAAGAAAAAAGCTCCCCAAAATTGGTGGGCTTAGCTCCTGACCACCGGGTCTAATTCACCGAATAGCCTCAGCGAGCAGCTTCTCAACTTCCTCGTGGCTGACGGTCTGGTCTCGCATCACATTGCCGCGTCCAATGAACGGGAAGTTGCGGGTGAAAACGAGTCGATGACCTGTCTTTTCCTCGACAATTCGTCGCTGCTCAGTTAGCGTGCTGTTGCGCAGCGATTCGATTGGCTGCCCGGTTGCTCGTTCGATTGCCCGCTCGAGTGAGGTCTTCACTGGGGTGTCCGTGTCTGGTGAGAGTAATGAAGACGCGGAGGCGAATATGGCCCTCAACAATGCACCCACCGATGCGGCTTGTCAATCACCATTGCTACTTTTTCTCCGTGGGTCCAATGCCGCTCTGTAACCAGGTTCTGGCTGTAGGGGCAAGAGAAGCACATCGTATGCCGCTGACACATGCTGTCACAGCCTAGTCAATCCGGCGTGCCAGGGGGCCCAGCAAGATGAGGGGCGAGGCAGGGAGTAGGCACAATGCACTAAAAAGGAGGCAAAATCCATCCCGGCGGCCACAAGGGCTCCCGGTCCGGCCGAGCCTCCGCGTTCATGATCGGCCATTGTCGAGAAAAAGTCAATTCGATCGGGGGGCTGACGCCGCGAAACGCGGAAATTGGGAAACGTCGCCATGAATATCGACATCCGAGACGTTAACGCGGTTCAGGCAATCCGCCCCGTTGATGCGGCTCTCTACCTTCGGGCGCAAGGCTGGACGATGCAAGACACCTCTGCTGCCCAGGCATCCTTGTGGAGCAGGGACGATGACGGGGAGCCATTCGAGGCGTTGCTGCCGATGGACCCGGAGGTCCGAGACTACGCATTGCGGATGGGCGAACTGCTGGCCGTCCTTGCCGCAGCAGAAAAGCGATCGCAGTCGCAGGTTTACCGAGACCTGCTGACGGTCACAGCGGACGTGCTCCGCATTCGCATTGCCGGCCCCGATCTCGACGACGGCTCGTTGCCCATTGAAGAGCATGCCCAAATTGCTCAAAACTTGAGCCATGACATCACTCTACGTCGCTTTGCACACGAAGGAGTCGCCGCCTGTTTGGGGACCGGTGGGGCGATTGGATTTTGACAAGGGGCTGTACCGGTTTGCGTACACTCGAGGGCCGAGGTCCTGCCTGGATTTGAACCGCTCGCCGGACTGCCGGACCTGCACCAGGTCTACGAGTCGCCCACCCTGTTTCCGCTGTTCAAAAACCGCCTGCTGCCGCCGTTACGGCCCGAGTACCAGGACTACCTGATCTGGATGAATTCAATCAGCATCTTCTCAAGCAGATTTCCTCTACACAGCGCGGGTTCGATTTTGTTAGCGTCGGTTCACCGTTTCCCCCCGTCCCTTTGTACCCCCGGGTGCCTGCTCCTGCTGATCGCGACGTTTTGTTTATTTCGGATTTGACACCGCCCGCCGCCGAGGAACTCAACCTCGCTGCGACTTGTCCGCAACAGCCAGTTGCGACAAGGGTATGTTCGCTCGCGCGGACATCGGCCCATCCACGCGGGCCGCTGCGCGTAGCCCTGATCCTACTGGCCCTATGCGGCGGCTTGCTGGGTTGCCGAGTACCGCCACCACCGGTTTCGACCGATTTCTCACGCCCTTGGCGAAGGGAGCAATCCGCTGCAATGCTCGGCCGAGATCGGCTCGGGGAACTGCGACGGTGTGAGCAAACCATCCCGTCGACTGATCTGGATTGTGATGCTTTCAGCGCTGAGCCGCGCTGGCAGGGTGATCCGGCAATGGCCTCCGCGACCTTTCATGATATGGAGGCCTTCGTCGAGGAGGTGTTGCGGCTCCATCCGACCATACAAGCCGCCGAGCAAACCTGGTTTGCAGCGATGGAATTGTATCCTCAAGCCACCGCACTGGACGATCCGGCCTTTCGGTTCATGAACGGGCCGACGATTTTCGGTAGCAGCCAGGGGCAGCACCTGTGGCGCGTCCAATTAGCCCAGCGCGTGCCCTGGTACGGCAAACGAGGCCTGCACGGCGAGATCGCCGATGGGCAAGCCGACGTGGCGTATTTCGACTGGCAACGGACGCGTCAACAACTCGCCGCCGCGGCACGGTCGGCCTACTTACAGTACGCCGTCGCTGAACAGCTCTATGAACTGTCGGCTGAGGATCTCCGGCTAGCCGAAGCGATGACGAGCGCGCCGAAAATTGAACGGGTCAGCACCAATGCCCAGGCGCTGGCCGCTTATGATACCTATCAGATCGATCGTTGGGAATTGGAACGAAAACATGAAGAGAGCGAAGTCGCTCGCGAACTTGCCCGCGAACGTTTGAATGTGATGCTCCAACAGGATTTGTCCGCACCGCTACCTCCCCCGGTCATGCCTCATCGGCCCCATGAAATGCCCGATGAACAGGCGTTGATTCAACAGGTGCTGATGCAAAGCCCTGAGTTAGCGATTGCCCACCGACTCGAACAGCAGGCTGCGGCGCGTGTGGCGCTTGCCGAAAAGGATTTCTACCCCGATATCGACGTTGTCGGACGATTTGATACCAATGCCAGCGATTTTTGGGCGCCTGACCGAGCCAATATCCGGCCTCAGTTAGGAATTTATTTTCCGCTTAAGATTCAGCACAACAAACGCTGGGCAAAGCTGCGGCAGATGAAGTTTGAGCAGCGACGGCGACGAGCGGAAACGTTGGCGTTGCAAGCGAAGCTCACCGGCGACATTCAACGCTCGCTCGCCCAATTGCAGCGCGCGCAGCGGCGGTCGGCGTCGCTGGATCGGATGCTGGCCGCAGCCAAGCGGCGGCTGGAATCTCAGGTCGCCTTGATCGCTCACCCTCCCACGCCGACCAATGAAACCTTGGCCAACCAGCGGGTGGTGTTGAAGTATCGCGGCGAGCAGATCAAGCAAGAGGCAATCTGGCTGGACAAATACTTGGAACTTGCGATGTTGACCGGCGATACCGCCGACCGGTAGGCTCACCTGGTCCCAGCGGGAGAGCCGGCGAGCAGCTTGCGGATGAGTTGGAGTGTCTCTAGGTCGGACTGATAAACCTTACAGGCGCGCTGATAGGTTGCGGTTGTCTTTTTGCAGACCAAGACATACGGACGGCCGCTACGGCGCGTCTCGTGAGTCAAGTCGAGTTGCTGCGTTTGGATTTGCCGATGCAGATGACCGCGGCGCTCGGAGGCCAGCGGCAGTTCCAGCACTGCCTGCGAACTGCTGCGCAAGAATGTGGCAACCCGGCTGCAGTCGGCACAGGAACAGCCGATCGCGGCGCTGCGCCGCCAGTCGGCCGGCGGTTGCGGGGGCCGATGTGTGAAGGATGCAAAATGCTTTTCCAGTTGCTCGAGCCACTGACGCAGACGCTTCGCCGCGGTCGCGTTCAACGCGTCTTGCAGTTCATGCAAGGCAGCAGCATGCACCTCTCGTAAATCGTACCGCTGCAGATCAGCCAGGGTGTGGTTGATGAAGTCCGCCAGCGGTTGCGTCAGGCTTCCGTCCAAGCCGAGCTGGATCATCGCGACCATCGCTGCCTTGCGATCCAGTCGCTGGCCGGACCAGGACGGTAGGTCTTTGCCGGAGTCATACTGTTTTAACGCCGTGATCCAGGCCTCGGCCAATCGCTTGGCAAGCGCAATCCTGTTTGGCGATCGATCCGCATCGGTGCAGTTCAGTCAGCGGACAGCGGCCAAAAAGCCATGATGTTCAGGCGATCATGTCTCCAACCTTCCTCTGTCCCGTTTTTGGCCTTTTGACCTTTTGACCGGAAGTAAACTTTTTCTCTGGACGACCCCGCATAGACGCGTTACTTTAAGGGCATCCCTGACCCCCACTACCTCCTGCTAGCGGCATGACCCCATGCCTTTCTCGGGGACGTGGATGCCGATTGTCTTCTGTTGCTGCGTTTTTTCAGCAGCATTTCATGCCGATTGTCTTTGTCGTTTCTTCTATTCCTTAATTGTGCCGGAGGATCCCATGCCGAGATTCCACGTCAACCCTCGCTGCGCCCCGCCAACCCGTCCCGATAGCGGGCGTGTGATCAGCCGCTCTCGGTTCGCGGCTTTTACTCTGGTTGAGCTGTTGGTGGTGATCGCCATCATCGGAGTGATGGTGGGGTTACTTTTACCTGCGGTACAGGCTGCTCGTGAAGCCGCTCGTCGAATGCAGTGCTCCAACAATCTGAAGCAACTTGCATTAGCACAACATAATTATGAGAGCACTTATAAGGCTTTACCGTCGCGCCGGGGCGGTACGCAAGCTGCTGGTGATCAGACCAGGTCGAACCAGACTGGCTTGTGTGCGGCGTTTATCGGCTCGCTGCCATTTATTGAGCAGCAGCCGATGTATGATGCAATCGCCGCAGGGGACGAAACCTACCCGCCGATGGGGCCAAATGGCTGGGTTGGCTGGGCCAAGTGGGACAACTCGCCGGCTAGTGTTCGCTGCCCATCGGATCCAAACAATCTCCCCGGAGGACGGCGCAACACCTACAGCTTCTCCGTCGGTGACCAAGTTGCCGGAATCAACCAAGGCACGAGGCTGCGAGGGCTTTACGGGCAGCGCGAACAGGTTCGGTTCAGCGAAATTATTGATGGTTTATCGAATACGGCGATGATCAGCGAGCGGCTCATTCACATTGGCCCGGCTGCTGAGAGCCCGACCGCTGTGCTAGAGCAGGAGCAGGAATACCTCACCGGTTCGGCATCTGAGCCGCTGGTATTGACGTCACCTGCGGCCTGTCTCACGAAAGTTCAACAGCGTTGGTACACGGCTGGCACCGGGGTGAACAACCGCAGTGGGCGGATGTGGAGTTATGGTGCTGTTTCTGGCGTGGCTTTCAACACCGTGTTGCCTCCGAACTCGCCCTCCTGTTTCGCTTCTGGGTCTTGGGCCGACACGGACGGCATGGTCATTCCGCCGACCAGTCGCCATCCTGGCGGTGTGAACCTCGCTCTGGCCGATGCTTCCGTTCGCTTCATCAGCGATACGATTAACACAGGTGACTTGACGCGACCGGCCCCCGGAAATACGAACGCCTTATCGCCTTTCGGTGTTTGGGGTGCCCTCGGCTCCAAGTCGGGTAGCGAAACCGTTGCCCTGCCGTAGCACGTCACACGTCAGTTGAACTCATCGCCGAGGCGCGGGCGTTCAGCGTCCGCGCCTTTTGTTTTGCAAAACACACTGGGAACCCAATTCATGCAATGTCAGTTGCGATCAAGTTTCTATTTGCTCGTTCTATTTGCGGTCGGCCTAACCGCTGGTTGCGGTGGCGCGTCGCGACCGAGCACTTATCCGGTCACGGGTACAGTGACATTTCAAGGGACTCCAGTCGCAGGCGCGATGGTGAGTTTTTCACCGGCCGACGCAGGCACTGAGGCGCGCGCCGCCATGGGCATCACCGATGAACAAGGCAATTACTCGCTGACCACGTTTGAAAGTGGTGACGGCGCGATGCCGGGGAGCTATAAGGTTAAGGTCGCCAAGTACGATCAATCTGCAACGCCGCCGGTCGTTTCAGAGCGATCAGCGGCTGCCGAGTCGGCGGAGGGTTCCATGCCTGCAAACTATGTTCTCGAAACGAATACAGCGTCGGCTGCGCCACCCAAAAGCGAGTTACCGGAACGGTATGCTTCTCCGTCAACAACCCCCCTGACATTTAGCGTCGAAGCGACGCAAAACACCTATAACATCGACCTGCAGTAGGCGGTCGGCGTCTTGGGGCGTGCTGTCAAGAGCAGGTGCTGATGAAGAACATTAGTCCGCGGTCCCTTGGTTCCACCAGATCGCTAAGTAAAACTTCTCCTGGCGGTTTTCCGCAACCATGGGACCTGAGGCGACAGCGAAGTCGACTCGGCCGTCGTGGTTAAAATCGCCACTGACGATGTGCGAGTAAAAGGGACTGCCCGTCTCGAGCGTGTGCTGCGCAAAGACGCCCGGTTCGACCTGCTCTAGACAGATGATCGACCCCAATGCTCCGCCTCGAATTGCCTCCGGTTCCGCATTCGGGGGCAACCACGCCACCGCGATCACATCCAAATCGCTGTCGTTGTCGATATCGATCACCGCCGTAGCGTAAGCACCGGGAAGCGATGCCAGACGGTGGTGCAGGAAGTCAAGATTCCCGGTGTTTTCCAGCCAGTGCACCCCGTGCGCCGGCACGGCATGAAGTGTATCCCACGTGTCACCGTTGGTGAGTAAAATATCCATCCGACCATCCTGATTGAGATCGGTTAACTCGATTCCGCTTGAACCGAACGTGAGATCTTCTCCGGCCCAACTTTGCAGGCGTAGGAACGGGTTATGCTGCTGGGCCGCATGCGGTCCGCTGCGGTCGAAACGGTTGAGAAACAGGTCGACTGCCTCGTACTCCTGGCTGACCAGCGCGGCAAAATCATCTCGCCCATCTTGATCAAAATCATAGACCGGAAGGTGGACCGTACCGGGACGAGCATCGAGTTGCTCACGACTGAACCGCAGCGGTGTCTGGACATCACCGAGATTTCTTAGCAACCAGATGCCGCCATTTCTTTGCCAGCCGAATTCGGCAACGATCAGGTCGGGTTTCCCATCACCGTCGAAGTCCGAAGCGCGCACATCGGCGACTCTAGCAAAGTCCGAGGCGAGAACGATCGTTTCAAATACCTGCGCACCAGGGCGCCGACGCAGCAGGACGACGCGGCCTTGTTTCTCTTCAGCCGGCATATAACTTCCCAGATCCGCGACCAGGAACTCGGTGGACCCGTCTCCGCTGAGTTCAACCGGTTCGATGCGCGCCGGATGTTTCAAATGGGCCAACACAATCGGTGCGGCAGCAGCGTTATTGGGGTCAAGTGCAACGATCTGACCGTATTTCATGTCGGTTGCAATCAGGAACGGCTGTCCGCCAGCTTGGAGCGGAGCCCAGATCATCGAAGAGATTTCAGGCAAACGTCCCTCCTGAGGTACGAATCGCTTTTCGACGCGAAATTGCGTCCGTAGCGGGCGATCGGGCTCTGGCGGCTGCGGGAACTCAACTTCGACAGGCGCCCGCGTCAGGTAGTAGGCCAGGGTGTCCTGCGGAGGCGGCGGGACGAGGTCGTCTCGACCCGAGCGCGCATAAAACTCGTAGCCGCGTTTGACGCCTTCTACCCAGCGATGTCTGGCGTAACTGCTCGGGTTCGGCACGGCATGGCAATCGCCGCAAAACATTTCCACCTGCTGCACCACGTGCGGCTCAAGTTCCGGCGGCTGCGTCAGCGTTTCGAGCATGCCCTGCGGGGGCGATCGCAGCATCGTCGAGTTCTCCGGAGCCGATGCGGTCAAGCGCGCCGGCGATGCCGCAGCCATGACTAGCAACAGATACAGGCTTCCGACTCCAACACCGATCACCCCCCACTTCCAAAGCGAAGCTGTCATGAGTGTCTTTTTCATCAACAGTGCAGTGCAGGGCTCTTCCGGCCTGGTTAGGGTGCGACTCAGAACCCGATCAAGAGTAGACACCATGCATCAGCTTAATCAATTCAGCCGACCTCTCCAACGGCTCACTGGACGGATCGATGCTGGTCTGCTGCCGACCTTGTTCGCACCGATCCGGTGAATCGCCGCAGTGGTATACTGTGCCTTCCACTGGCCGACACATGTTGCCCGTCCCCAAGCGTTCTTATGACGACGTCCTTTCGGTGATGAGACATTCCCTTACTGGACGAGCCGCGATCGTGGTCTGCTGGATGCAGTTTACTTGAGCCGACCGGTGCTGTTAATGGGCAGGTCCAAACCAACTCTTTTCCAATCGCTCATGCCACTCAATGATTATGCGGAACCCACCGCACCGCAGCCACAAGAGGCCGTTCAGCCGCAGACTGTGAAGCGAGCTTGGTGGCAGCCGCTGGTGGTCATCACATTTGCTGCGGTCATTAGCGTGTTCGTACTGCGCCTGGGTATTGCCAATGGTTTTCGAGGCATCGCTGCGAATCGCGTCAATAGCGGAGCGCTGAGCAGTGGCCACCGCTGGCTGATTCGCGCTGAGCAACTTTCCACTTCGCCCGACGGGCAACTGATGCTCGCGCGTATCTGGCGCAACATCGGCGCGCGTGATCGGTGGGATACGCTCATGAGCGCTGTGGATGCGTCGACGGAAGCCCGGTTAGAACGGCGTCTGGGCAAAATTCGCTGGGGCGAGGAGCAGGCGATCACGGCCGATGAGTTGAACCGATTGGTTAGGCAGGGGGCGAACCGCGATGATGCGGCCGCTTCGCTGGTGCTTGGCCTGCTGGAATCGGGCAAGCCGCTCGGCGCTGAACAGGTGCTGCAAGCCTGGCAGGGAGACGCCGAGCATCCTGCACAGCGCGTTTGGCTGAGCGGCGTGCTCCAGCAGCACAGGCAAGTGTATGACTTAGCTCGAGAACAGTTTGAAATGGCGCTCGAGATTCAACCCGATCATGATAATGCTCGACTCGGCTTGGCCCAAGTTCTTGAGCAACTCCATCAACTCGATGCCGCCGCCACCCAGTTCACGCTCTACTTGGAGAGTTTTCCCGATTCCGAACCGGCTTTGCTAGGCTTGGTCCGCTGTGCCCGTCGCTTAGGTCAGGTCGATAGGGCGGCAGACTTGATCGAGGCTGCCATCTCGGCCCCCAATCCGTCGGTGCCGGTGTGGCTTGAGGCCGCTGAGGTAGCGTACTTCTCGGGTGATTATGTTGAGGCGGCACAGCGGTTTGAGCGGGCAGATTTGGCAGGCCCCCATCTGGCAGTCACCATTCGTACTGCGGCGACGGCTTATGCATTGGCTGGCACGCCGGTTCGTGCTCAGGAATTGTTCAATCGTTACTTGGCGGCTCACAGCCTGGCCTATCGGCGGCAGATTTTGGAGACGCGGGTTCGCGAAGACCCTTCGGACACAGTGGCAGCCGAAGAATTACGCACCATTCTTGCTGGCGAATATGAGCCGCTGGCTGCGCAGCCTGAGCCCTTTGGAACCATTTCGCCGTTGTTCTCGCGGCATTGTGCTGCTTGTCATGGCGAAGGCGGACTGGGAGATGGACCGGCCAACCGCCACCTCTATCCCCCATCACGGAACCTGCGCGATGAGCGGTATCGGCTGGTGACGACGGTCAATCAGTTTCCGTCGCCGGATGACATCGGTCGAGTGATCCGCCAGGGGATTCCTGGAACTGCGATGCGTGCCTTTGAAGAATTGACAGACGCCGAGGTCGATCGCTTGGTCGACGACGTCTACCGTCTCCGTCAAATCGGATTCCGCAGCCGCGTGATCGAACGCTACCATCGGATCGGTGAGGACATCGCGGAGGAGGTGTTGGCTGAACTGGTCCAGGAACAAGGCACGGCAGGCGAGTCAGTCGATTTTCCTGATTGGCCGGCCGCCGATGCCGAGCAACTTGCCACCGGCCGATTACTGTTTGAACAGGCTGCTTGCAATCGTTGTCACCGTGATGATGGCCAGGAAAACACACTACTGCTACTGGATGACCAAGGCAATCCGACCATCGCTCGCGACTTGGTTCACGATCCTTTAAAGGGTGGTGACGATCCCAATGCCCTGTACGCTCGTTTGCGACTCGGCATGCCGGGAACACCGCATCCGGCCAACCCTACCCTCAGCGATGATCAACTGACGGCGCTTGTGCAGTATTGCCGTTCGCTCGCTCATCAACCCAAACGGGAATCAACCGGTTACCAGCGTGCTAGCCGCGTTCAGCAACAGGCAATCCGAGCAGTCGGCGCCGCCAGTGGCTTGAAAGCTGCTGACCTGAGAGACCAGCAGTGACCCAACCTGGCTGCTCCCCGGAAGCTGATCCGGGTGCAAAGCGAGTTGGTAACCCAAAAGGACGCGCCCGGAGATCGTCGGCATTGTCGAGCGTGCTGACGGCAATACATACCCATCTTATTCTTTAAGGGGCAGTCGATGCTGGATGAGCAAAACGAGCACGAACTGCTCATGCAAGCTGTCGCGGGGGACCGCGCGAGCCTGGAACGATTGTTACTGATGCACTACGTGCCGCTATCGCGACGCATTGCCGCTAAACTGCCGTCGATGGGACAGGGCGTCGTCGCGGCCGATGACGTTTTGCAGCAGACGTTCATGCAGGTGTTCCGCGATATTGGGACTTTTCATCCGCAGACGGATGCGTCGTTTCAATGCTGGCTGAACCGGATCGCTGATCATCGCGTCATTGACGCCGTGCGCTCTGCGCGCCGCAAGAAACGGGGCGGAGACACGACTCACATCCCCTCTTACTCCAACGCCGATTCGATTCAGGACCTGATCAAAACCTTAGCGGCCGATGGCCGCTCGCCAAGTCAATCCGTGGCAGGTCACGAGGCGGTCCAGGCCATTCAAATTGCAATTAACGAACTGCCCGCTAACCAGCGGCGGGCGCTGCAGTTGCACTGCTTGGAAGGCAAGAGTTTGGAAGCAGTGGCCGAAGAACTTCAGTGCACCAAGGACGCGGTGCGCGGATTGGTGGACCGAGCCAAACGTCGCCTGCGCGAAGCACTGGGACGTGCGTCGCAGTGGTTGAGCAAATGAATCTACCTGACGAACGAATGAATCGGGTGCAAATCGTTCTGGACGATTGCATTCGTCGGCGAGCCAACGGTGAGCCGCTCACGGACCAGTCGCTGACAGCCGCGCACCCCGATCTATTGCCTGAGCTGGCGGAAGGGCTGCGCAAGCTACTGCTGATCGACCGCGCTCGACAGGCGTCTCAACAGGACGTTTTCCTTCCGCAGCCGCAGGCGGAGCCAAGCGGCACCATCATCGCCCATTTTGAGCTCATCGAGCGGCTTGGAACAGGCGGCTTTGGCACGGTCTGGACAGCTCGCGACACGCGGCTGAACCGCATGGTGGCTCTCAAGATCCCACGCTATGGCCAGTTCGCTGCCGACCAGATCGACGATTTCTTGCACGAGGCACGCGTCGCTGCGCAGTTGAAGCATCCTAATATCGTCAGCGTTCATGAGATTGGCCGTGACGGCGACTTGGCCTATATCGTCAGCGACTTGGTTCAAGGGGCACCGTTGTCCGAGTGGCGGCGGGACTTGCCGCTGACGTTTGATGAGACAGTCGAATTGACCGCCACGGTCGCCTCAGCGCTGCACTACGCCCATGAGGAAGGGATCGTACACCGTGATTTGAAGCCGGCGAACATTCTGATTGATCTTCAGGGCCAGCCGCATCTAACCGACTTTGGCCTGGCCAAGTGGGAAGCCGACGAAATCGTGACGCTCGACGGGCACATGCTCGGCACGCCCGGGTACATGTCGCCGGAGCAGGCGTGCGGCGATTCACGGCGGTGCGACCGCCGTACCGATGTCTATTCACTGGGCGTGGTCTTGTTCGAGTTGTTGACGGGAGAGCTGCCGTTTCGCGGCCAACCCGCAATGCAGATTCAGCAAGTGATCAACGATGAGCCGCCGAGCCCACGCAAGCTAAACAGCAACGTGCCGCGGGACCTGGAAACGATCTGCCTGCAGTGTCTGGAAAAGCAGCCCGAGCAGCGGTACGGCACAGCACAGGCGGTGGCCGACGAACTCCGACGCATTCAGAAAGGCGAATCGATCCTAGCCCGCCCCGTCAGCAGGCCACAGCGGTTATGGCGCTGGTGCCGACGACACCCAATAGTCCCCGGCTCGCTCATGGTGCTAATTTTTGTGATTGCCTTGATTTATGGCTTGGGATGGTATGGATTTCGGCAAGCTTACACACCCTTGGATAAGCAACTTACTGCCGGAGCGTTGGCGAGCGACGCCTTTGCCGCCACTTTAGTAGCCCAGGCGGCCGGTCAGGATCTGGAACGCTATTACGATGTTGTCGAACAGGCGGCGCGAGAACCGCTCTTAGCCAGATTGCTCGACGAACTTGCCAACGATCCGCAACTATCGCCGCTGCTGGAAGAGTTGAACGCCCCGCAACAGGAAACTTCCGAGCAAGAAAGCCAGCGAACAACCCTGCGCAACCACACTAAACTGCGCGACCTGCAAGCCCGGTTAGTACAGCAGACCCATGATCCGGCGGCCCCGGTATTTGCCTGGTTTGTACTGGATGCCGCCGGCCTACAACTAGCTCGTCATCCCATCGAGGATGCGCAAACCATCGGGCGCAACTACGCCTGGAGATCGTATTCTCATGACGTGCCAATTGATCAACAGGAAAGTTGGCGTCCCCAACCCGAACAACGTTTAAACGCCACCAAGCTTTCTCAGGTGTTCGTCAGCCAGTTCACCAATCAATGGGTTGTAGTCATATCAACCCCGATCATGGACGGCGGCCGCTTCCTGGGAGTGCTCGGAGTCATGATCGAATTAGGAAAGTTCGCTCAGTTACCTGGCAACGAAGTCGGCAGGCCAGTTGGCTCCAGCGACAGTCGGTTTGCAGTCCTGGTTGATGCCCGCAAGACAAATCGTGGCCAGATCCTGCAGCACCCATCGTTTAACAACGTTGATGGATCAGCTCGGCGGGAACTGCTCGACCGTTCGCAGGAGCCCGGATTTGCGGTCGAGCTTAACGGCTGGAGCACTTGCAGCGACTATCGCGACCCGCTGGCCGAAGGCAGTCACCAGGACAAGCGGTGGTTGGCAGCGCAACAACCGGTTGAAGTCCGTGGTCAGCCGACGGGGCTGGCAGTGATCGTGCAGGAAAATTACGACGATCTCGTCGGTAGCCCGCTGAGAACGGCTAAGACGACGCTAATCACCTTCAGTCTTGTCCCGGTTGTCTTGATTGCCGGCCTGGCCCTCATTCTGTTGTTGCTGGTGCCCCGGTTGCTCAAATGAGCATCGGTGCGGCCGATCCATCCCTTCTCGGCAAGCTAATTTAGCGAGCAGCCGCAAAGCCCGAAAAAGTTTTTGACAAAGCCCCGCATTCCGCGAGCGCCTTGGTCTCGGCTGTCGCTACTAATAGCACGGGCAGCCTGCTGCGCTGTGCTAAAGGACATTCAAATCTGCTGACGCAGGAGGGATTTCCGATGACCTGGCTTGATAATCCAATCGCTCGAATGTGGGGTCCTTATTTCTTGGCTCTGTATGCGATGGTGCTTGCGGTCATGCTTGCACTGATTCTGTGGCATCGCAGACGCGCTGACCAGTCGATGGAGCTCGGTGACCTGCCGATCCCCTTAAAAATTGATCCGTATCAGTTTGCCTATCTACGCGGTGGTCTTTTGGAGGTCTTGCGACTGGCGACGGTTGACTTGTATCAGCGAGGTCTGATCGTCGATTCCATGCCGGACTCGTCCGGTGCCAAGCGGCTGCACTTGCTTCCGGAAGCCAATCTAGCCGACCTCGATCAGTCGCTTCAGGCGGTTGCGAGCTTCTATCGCACACCACGAAAACCGACGGAATTACTGGAGTCGGATCTGTCGGTCGCCTTTAGGGAAAAAACCACTAGGTGGGAGCGGTGGATTGAAAGCGAACGGCTGCACCACTCAGCAGACGCAAGAGGTCACCACAGCGAGTTGCAGTCGGTCATGCTAGTTGTTTGTCTCATGCTCGGGGCCTGCATGTTAGCGTTCGCACATGTGAATGCGAACGCCAAGACGTGGCCCAACGACGAACGGAACGAGGCGGCTTTCCGATACACTTTAGGGCACCCGAGTGTTTTGCTTTTGATAGCCGCGATAATGGCCTTCTACGCGGCGATACTGGTTGGATCCGCTGCGCGGCTGCCCCACCTCACCGAGCGAGGCCGCCGATTCATCAACCATCTGCAGGCCGCATTTGCCAGGCTAAAGCGTCCGCAGTCGGTTGCATCGGCGACTTCCAATGTATCGCCAACAGATGAGGAACCCGACTATGCGGTGCCGGTTCTGGCGATGGGGTTATTCGGTGTGGCGGCGCTACAGGGCGGACCATTGGACGTGTTGTTCGAACAGTACGAGAAGTCTACCGAAGCTGGTTCGGCGTGTGGCGTCGGCTGCGGCAGCAGTTGCGGCAGCGGCGATGGTGGGGGAGGATGCGGTGGTGGAGGGTGTGGCTGTGGTGGAGAATAATTGGGCTGCAAGGCAACCGCTCCCACCGCTGGGCGCCGGACTCGGCTACCGGGATGCCTATCAAGCCGATGTGTATCGCTTCCGCGAAGCGATCGATTTTCTAGAGATCATCGCCGACCACTTCTTTGACCCGGTACCGCTGCGCGCGCGGCAACTCGACTTGTTGCAGGCACATTTCACCCTACTTCCCCATGGGCTCGGCTTGTCACTCGGTTCTGCCGAAGGGCTCGACGAGGATTATTTAAATCGATTTGCGAACCTGATCGAGCGCATTGAGCCGCCGTACTGGAGTGAACACCTTGCGTTTACCAAAGCCGCTGGCATCGACATCGGCCACCTTACGCCGCTGCCGAAGACGCGGCAGACACTGGCGGTGCTGCGGGACAACATTCGCCGTGCTTGCGATCGAATCCAACGCCCTCTCATTCTGGAGAACATCACTGAAACCATTCGGTTTCCCCACGAGCAACTCGATGATGCGGAGTTTTTTACCGAGGTGACCGAGCAAAATGATTGCGGGCTGTTACTGGACGTCACAAACCTGTACATCAATTCAGTCAACCACCGCTTTGATCCGCTGAAGGTACTCTGGAAACTGCCGCCCGAGCGAATCGTGCAACTGCATTTTGTAGGTGGGCATTGGGAAGACGGGCAGTTGCTTGATAGCCACAGCGCCGCGACGCCTGAAGAGATTTGGCAACTGCTCGATGAAGTCGTCAAGTTCGCTCCGGTAAAAGGTGTTCTCTTAGAGCGAGACGAGAAGCTTCCGCCCATGACCGAGCTGGTTGCTGAAATGGAGCGGGCGCGGCAGAGCTGGAGGCATCACTGTGGCCAGCCTTGAGGAACTCCAGCGAGCACTGGCGCAGGCACTCGTCGCAGCGGAGCAGCGTCGCAGCATTGGCACCAGCAGTACGGCTGATGCCGTGGCCAGGGATGATCCTGCCTTGGCCGGTATTTCAAAAGCTGAATTACAGCGTGCTGGTCAAACGCTGATCCGCAAACGCCTGTCCCATGTCCGATCACAGTTACCTCGCACGACCGCGATGCTCAGCGCCCGGCTACCCTCATTATTCCGCTCTTACGCGGCTGAACATCGTTTCACAGGCTACCGTGTCCCGCTTCGAGACTGCATTGGCTTTAGTCAGTTCATTGCCATGCAGCACGAACTGCCGCCGTGGGTGCACGAGCTGGCACGGTGGGAAGCGATGTTCTGCCGCTGGACGCTGTCACCAAACCAATTTTGGATGGTCTGTTTAAGATACCGCGTTTTTGATCCAGCAGTGTTCATCAGTTACGAAGAGGAGCCGCCCAAGCGGCTGACGATCTGGTTGGCGCATCGTCTCGGCGGACGCGGCAGGATCCGCCGCATCGTATGATCGCATGCCGTTGCTAAGCACCCCAGAACATGACATTCGGAAAATTTCAATCAGCCGGCACGCGTTAGCGTCCGGTTCTCACGAACCATAAACCGCACAGTGGCAACCGATTTAACCGACAAACACATCTACGCCTGCTTATCCGTGACCGATGATTCCTAAGGTGATGGGAAGCATTAGGCGGTGACCTGAAGGAGGAGCGCAATGGGTACTCAAATTCTAGAATTTGTTTCCGCACACGGCACTGTAGTCGTTATTGCCGCAACTCTGCTCGCTACGATCGGCATTGTGCAGTGGCGTAAGGCACGCGTTGCCGAACTGGATGCTGTCCTTTTAGAAAACCTACTTGCACAAGGATTGGCTATCGAAGAGATTGAAACGCTGTTACGCGCCAAAGCTACGCCACGTTCGGGCATGGTCAAACAAATCGGCAAACTGGTCGACGACGCTCTCAAACAGTTCGGCGCCCTGTCCGATGCTGCCAGATGGACTCTCATGTTCCCTTTTCTAATGGCAGTGATGTGTACGTTTGCCTTCATCCCTCTGCTACTCACAGACAACCAGATGCCAGAGCCGCACGCCAGCCGGCCCCAGGCTAATCAACCACCAGCCCCGTATGACAGCGAGCCAGCGCGCTTCGCACTGACTCCGGAGCGACCGGTTATATTCTTGGACGAGGCGGGTGCGGACAACTGCCGTGTCTACCTGACCGACGGTTATACGGTTCATGATTTGCAAGTGGTCGCCGCTATTAGCGCCCAAGACAACGCAGAGAGCGAACTGGAAGTTGAGATCACACCGATCGCGGCGTTTGAGGCTGAAGGGCAAAATGGCCAGCGATACTGCGACGTGCGGTTACAGGCGGTCCGTGGTGCGGGGCATTTCACGGTGCAGTTGACGGCGTTTCACAAATCTCGCCAACAGGCGCAAACAACGTTCAGCGTCCACGTCGGACCATCACAACCAATGGCGTCACCGTCCGATCGCGGCGACGACGCCCCTTCGGATGGCTGGCTGTAAATCTTAGAGGGTTCAAACGGATTGCTTATCCCTAAGTAATCTTCCTGCGTGGACTAACTCCTCTTGCCAATGAGGCTAACGAGTTCCAGCGTGTCAAGAAGAGGAACGATGGAGCCATCCATTACGCGGCTGCTCAATCCCTGCACGGCTAGCTGGGTTAGCGCACGGTTGCGAAACGCCAAAAAGATTTTAGCAAAGGCGAACATTCTGCGAGCGCTTGGTTCGCGGCTGTCGCTACTGATAGCAAGGGCCGCATGTGGTGCTATTAACGAGCGCTCCTTAGCGGCGTGCGAGCTGTCTTCTGTGTCGGGTGCGGATGTGCGTGCACCCACTGATGTCGGCCGTGCTCAAAGGGCATCTGCGATGAATGTGGAATTGTTGAATTTACTCGGCCAGCACGCCGCGTTGCTCATCGTATCGCTGGCCGTCGTGATAACCGTTAGTGTCTGTTTCGTCGCGGTGCAGTGGCGCAAAGCGTGCCAGGCTGACTCGGCCTTGGTGCTCGAGGCGGCGATCCTTTCCAAAGAAGGTCCGATCACCGAACCGGAAAGGGCTTTGTTAGCGAAAGCAATCGCTCCGCGAGGAGTCTTGGAGCAGTACTCAGCAGTTCCTGAGCAAGGAAAAGTTGTTTTACTGTGTATGGTCGGACTTTGGGCGCTGGCATTCGTCGTTTTTTTAATCGTGGCAATAAAACATGACGGCATCATTATTGGGCATGTCAACGTGCTCAACCATCACGACAAGCGAGTAACGGCCAGCGGGACGCAAACACGCGCCACAGGAGGAATTGATCCAGCGGAACTAAACCTACAGAAACATCCGCCAACAATCATTATGCCCTCCCGAAAGCCGATTGTTCAGCCACCGAAACCGGATCTGCTGAAACCTATATCAACGGCCGCCGTCGCCGCACAACCTTCCGATCAACCGTCGGAATTAGACGTTCTGGAACCAGCGGCGGCAACGGCCTTGTTGTTCGAAAGGACACGACCGAGCGGCGGTGACTGGGATTGGTGGGAGCAGCCGAGCAACAAGGCAGACGTGGCGGCGCTGGCGGCGGAATTGGGCGGCTGGAGCCTGGGACTGGAACAGGCGGCAGCCTACATCGTCGCCTGCCGCATGACGCCTGCGGATTACTTGAAACGCTGGAAAGATCAGCAGCCGGCCGTCCAGCAGTGGTATCGACATCGCGATACAGAGTATCCGTGCAGCGTCGTCGTGACCTTACAGATGACGCTCGACCATTTCGGCCCGCGAGAAATTGAGCTATTGAATCTGCTCGCCTGGTTCGCTCCTGAACCGGTTCCAACAAATGTGCTGACAGCCTCGTCTCTGAGCGAACTTCGTTTGAGTGCGGGAGTTAACGCGGAAGCCGAGAATAGCGTAGCGTGTTGGACGGACGACGAAGTGCGCGACACCCTGACCCGACTGACCGAGTTCCGTGTGATTCGCCAGGACCCGCAGGCCGGGTCGATCACCCTTCATCGTGTGGTGCAAAAAATCCTGCGCGACCGCCAGGCAGAGCCGCAGCGGTGGTTGACCGCAGCGCTGGGTCTCCTGGATCAGGCCCGACCCGCTGGGGACGCCGACGATGCGCGCACTTGGCCAGTCTGGGAGCCGCTGCGTCCGCACGTTGCCTTCGCTACCGCGGAAGGCGACCGGCTGGGAATTGCTGTTCCCACCAGCTGCCTGATGGGCGATTTGGCGACGCTGCTGGGGGCTAAGGGGCTGCACAAGGAGGCGAAACCGCTCCAGCGCCGAGCCCTGGCGATCGACGAACTGCACTATGGTCCCGAATCGACCGAAGTCGCGACGAGGCTAAACAATCTCGCGCAGACGCTCCAGGTTACAAATCGGTTGGCGGAGGCGGAACCGCTGATACGACGTGCACTGTCCATTTGGAACCAGTCGTCCGGCGCCGATCATCCGAACGTCGCCGACGCCCTTAATAACTTGGCGCATTTACTCCAAGCCACCAATCGGCTGGCGGAGGCCGAGCCGCTGGTGCGCCGCGCGCTGGCGATCGACGAGCAGTTCTACGGTGTGGAACACCCGAAGGTTGCCCGCGACCTCAACACTCTGGCAATGTTGCTCCATGACACCAACCGACGGGCGGAGGCCGAGACACTGATGCGCCGTGCATTAGCCATCGACGAGCAGTTCTATGGCGCGGAACACCCCACCGTCGCCATCCGCCTGAACGACCTGGCGGTTGTACTGCTGGACACCAACCGGCTGGTCGAGGCCGGGCCGCTGCTGCGCCGCGCGCTATCCATCGACGAGCAGGCGTTTGACGCAGACCACCCTAGGATCGCCCTCCGCCTTAACAATCTGGCGATGTTGCTCAGGGCGACGAGCCGGCTGGCGGAGGCCGAGCCGCTGATGCGACGCTCGCTGGCAATTCGGGAGCAGTCGTTTGGTGCTGATCACCCGGAGGTCGGCGCCGCCCTCAACAACTTGGCGCTTTTGCTCAAGGCCACCAATCGGCTGGCAGAGGCGGAGCCGCTGATGCGCCGCGCACTAGCTATCGGCGAACAGTCGTTTGGTGAAAAACACCCCAAGGTCGTCACGACAGTCAACAACTTAGCGATTTTACTCCAGGCCACCAACCAGTTGGCAGAGGCCAAGACGCTGATGAACAAGTAGCGCAAATCCCTTTGTCTCAGGCCACAGGTTTTACGCGAAGCCAACGAAAGGACGGGCGATGCCCAGCCGATCAACCGTGAACTTTTGGCACTGGCTCCTCACCGGTCCGGCCTTGCGCACTCAAACGCAGGTGGAGGAAGGGGGGCATCTGGTGATTCGCCTGCCGGAGCAACAGGGCGACCGGGAAGCTGGTGTTATCCGGGTCGCCGTGCTCTGGCCGCTTGTCACGCTGCTCGGCCTGTTGGTTACAGGGACAGTGCTTTACAACCTGGCCGAAGCAGACCCCCCCACGGCGGGCGCCCACATGGCCGTGGTCCTTGTCATCGGCGTGACTATTATCCTTCTCCTTGACGCTCTGGCGCTGCGCGGTCTCCGCGAGCGCTGGCACGACGTTATCACCGTGAGCGACGAGGTCATCGCGGCACAGCGCATCCACAACTTCTTTGCCCTAACTTGGACGACAACCTCGTTGCACTTCCCGACGCGTGCTTTGCGCCGCCTTGCCCATGGTGGTTCCTACCTGCAGGCGCAGACTACCCTCAATGCAGTTCACCGCCTTACGGCTGGCTACTCCGAGTTAGAGATACTAGCGGTCTGGGAACGGATCCTAGGGCGGCTCGAAGCGCAGCGCCAAAAGCAGGGACTCCCCGCCTTGAAGTCGGATGGGAAGGGAACGGCTATCCTTCCAGTTTCTCGGCCGGCCCACGTTCCCTGGACAGGGCGATTGCGCCATGCTGGGTAATTTGGGATGCTGGGCGAAGATTCGTGAATGGGCCGTCGAATTGCAGCGGCCGGGCGAATCCGCTCGCTCTGGCACACTTCGATGGAACGCCCCGCTT